>ENA-OQIG01000304-OQIG01000304.1-human-gut-metagenome-genome-assembly--contig:-NODE-304-length-29370-cov-2.999692_pt1 | contig 29370 bp, 34 predicted proteins | sample MGYA00242576_ERZ504741 | MGnify/ENA primary metagenome ERZ504741 (study PRJEB26092, sample SAMD00036436) | human gut metagenome | host: Homo sapiens | study: EMG produced TPA metagenomics assembly of... | reverse complement strand
ATCCATTATATAAGTAATTTTATCCTTTGTAAAGTCAAGTAAATTCACTACATTTACACCACTAACAAGAACTGAAATGTGAGCATTTCAAGCACAAAGAAATCTGTATGAAAAAAACGATGAAGAAATGACAGTTGCCTGACGGTTTCCCGTCGGGCAGCTATTATCCGCCAAGATGCGGAAGAGAATTACGGCACACTGTTGACACTGGGAGAATCTATGCGCCGTGCATACCAAGTAGAAGAACTGATAGACCGGATGAGATGGGACAACGCCGATTTCTGCCTGCAACGAACAGACGGAACCTGCCTTTCCATTACAGGGACACTGACAGAATATGAACACTATTTCGGCCGCCCCTACTACGAAAACCCCTCCAACAGGTTTCTCCCATACTATGACGTGCATTGTAGAAAATGGCTTACGTGTCGAGTGGCAGGGATTGTATTCGGCTCTTCTGTGAAAAAAAATTAATTTCATGGATTAAATAAGGAAGTTGTAGGACATATACGAAATAAAGTAGTTACTTTGCAACCGCAAGTAAGAGAAAAAATCATGTCAATGCTGCTTCCTTGTTTTTTGACAGAGGCAGTTATCTGTTTTTCCAGCATTGCTTTTTCAGAACTTCGGAATTAAATCTCCCTGCTCCGAAAATTCCCTATATTACAGATTACATACACGAAGAGAATACTCCGAATCCATCATGAAGAATGAGTACGATATTTGCTGCTTTCCAAAGAAGTGGCCGGATTCTTCGTATCTGTATTTTCAGAAAAATAGAATTTAAAACAGAAACTAATATATTTTATTATGACAACATCTAATTCAGCAAATACCAAACAATCGAACAACGCATCACAAAAGAGAAAACCGATTCATAACGGTTACTTCAATCATCCCACTTCTTCTTCCAGCAATATACCATGAGTATTTTGATACGGGAACAAGGACTGGAAATATACGGACTATACTGGGTGATGCTCGAAGAAGCTCATGCACAGCTTAAATGCTGCGTCAATATCCAGACAATGGGAATCATCGCCAATATATTCCATGCCCAACCCGAACATCTTGAGCTCCTCTACCACCATTATTTCCGGCGTCCCGGCAAAGGATACAACTCGCATATACTCTATGCCGACTTTTGCGAAGAATCTGCCATCAGAAGTTATTTCCCGCACCCCCTACTGGCATACACCGACAACGAACTGCTGCGGATGATTATGCAAGACGGACTGAAAGCCTACGGACTATATTGGCTTGTGATGGAAAAGCTCTATCAACAGCCACAACATTTTCTGGCACCGCAAACTGCTTCCTTCATCCAGAACCTTTATGATGTGAGCGACGAACTGATGGAAAGTGTATTATACAATTACGGACTCTTTTATCTGGATGAGAAAATGAACCTCCATTCTAAAGCAATAGACGATTATAGGGAAGCACTTGACAACATGGAAGATGAAAAAAAGCGCAACACGAGACCGCACGTCAATAACTCTCTGAAAGCCAACGGAAATGCAGAGGATTTTAACACTCGGGAAATGAAAAATACGTAAATAATACAGAAAAATTCATCCCCCATTATAAATAAAGAAATAAAACAAAAAAATTCTTCTTCTGAAGAAAGCAGGAAAAGGAAAAAAGAAAGAAGAAAATGGATTTGAAGGATGACGGAACGTTGTGAACGCCTGTGACACCCGATATGCGCCCCAACGCATGGGAAGAAAATCTACAGGAGCAATGAACGACACATCCTGGTATGAAGTCGTAGCCATTCAGTCGGGCATCCCCCGGCTGATGATGGAAGAAAAAGAATGGTTCTTCAACTATTTACGGGAGCAAATCATCTTACGGGGGAATGAAAGCTCGATGAACAGCCTGCACGAAATAAAAAACTATTTCGCCAATCTCACCCGGCAGGGAAGCCATGTGTCATCCACAACGCAGGTGGCACTGAAGAAGTTTCTCAAAAACCGGCAAGAGCAACAGCAATGTTCGCCCTACGAAACCATCACCAACGGAATACGTACCTACGACGGGCATCCCATCCCCGCTTATGCCAAGCCGCGACCTTCGGCGGCACATATCTGGAATCCGGTGACGAACGAATGGACACGATAGCATATTATCTCTCAATCATTTACTAAATATGGATAGATTCAAAGAACTGGGTATTGATACCCACGGTCGCACAAGCGGCAAAATGAAAACAAAATGTCCCTGGTGTCATGCCCAACGGACGGATAAGCGTGATAAATCACTAAGTGTCAACCTCGATACCAAACTGTATTTGTGCCACTACTGCGGCGCACACGGTTCGGCAGCCATATATGCCGGAAAAGGCAGAAAGCTGGGTGATCCGTTGGTCAAATTTCCAACGGCAACAGGTAGCAACTCCAGTTGTCCGCCCACTGAAAAGCCGCACGGCGACCCAGAGCAAGGGGCACTCACACAGAAGCAAATTGAATGGTGTCGTGACGTCCGCCACATTCCGCCGGAAGTATTGGTGGAAGCTGGCGTGGCTTTCGCCTCCATCTCGATGCCTATATCCGGAAAGGAGAAAGGCTGGGAAAAGAGGGACTGTCTCTGCTTCAACTTTTTCGAAAACGGGGAATTGGTGAACACAAAGTTCCGCGACTCACAAAAGCACTTCAAATTGCTGCAAGGAGCGCGCACCATCCCTTACAACATCGACGCCATCCGCGACACGCCGGAGTGCATCCTCGTGGAAGGGGAATTTGATGCCCTCTCCTACATGGCTGTCGGCCGGACGGATGTCATTTCCGTGCCGAACGGTGCAACAGTCAACTGGACTGGCTGGACGAATTGTCGGAATCTCATTTCGAGCAGAAACAAGTGATTTATCTGTCGGTGGACACCGACCGCAAGGGACGGGAACTGTGCCGGGAACTCTCCCGACGGCTGGGGGTAGACCGCTGCCGTATCGTCACCTACGGCGAAGCATACAAGGACGCCAACGAACTGCTCGTGGCGGAAGGCCCGGACGCACTACTGAAGGCACTGGAAGACGCGCCCATCCCCCGCCTGGAAGGTACGTTTACGGCAGAAGACTTACGGGAGGGGTTGCACCAACTGTTTGAAGAGGGGTATACTTCGGGCGTGGAATTGGGAATACCGAATCTGGACGAAATCATGAGGCTGGAAACGGGGCGGGTGCTCACCGTCACCGGTATTCCCGGACATGGCAAATCGGACTTTGTGGATGAGATAGTGCTCCGGCTCTGCACCCGCCAAGATTGGCGAGCGGGATATTTCAGCCCGGAGAACACGCCAATCGAGTATCATCATGCCAAACTGGCGGAAAAACTGCTGGGACACCGTTTCCGCAAAGATTTCTCTACGGAGGAGGAATTCGCCCGCGTAGTGGATTATCTTTCGCAACGCGTCTGGCACATTCTTCCGGACGGGGATTTCACACTGGGCAACGTCTTGTCGAAGGCACGCGAACTGGTACACCGTCACGGCATCCGTGTGTTTGTCATCGACCCGTACAATTACATCAACCATCAGATCCCGGCAGGCATGACGGAGACAGGTATATCGGTTCATTCATGAATAGTCTGGCACGTTTTGCCCGGCTCAACTCCTGCCTCGTCATTCTGGTGGCGCATCCGAGAAAGATGAACAAGCAATACGGCACGCAGAAAACGGAAGTTCCCACCATGTATGACATCAACGGCTCGGCCAACTTTTTCAACATGACGGACTACGGAATAGTGGTAGACCGTCAGGATGAATGGGGATCGTGTATATACACGTCGAGAAAACCCGTTTCCGTAATTTCGGAACAAAGGGAAACGCAGCGTTCTGCTACGATGTGACCAACGGAAGATATTCCCCTTGTACGCCGCCACCCGAACCGGGCATGCAGGTGCAACCGTGGAAGGGAGCCAAAGACTTATTCTCGTCAGAGGGATGGATTTAGGGATTAAGGCTCTCCCAAATACTTCTCAATCAGCTCCACCTGCAACGGTGTGAGCCAATGTATCCAAAACGCCCAGCCGGTAGCTTCGAGAGCCTCCAGCAGCTCCCGGTTTCGGCGGATGCATTTATTTAAATGTCTTCTTGCCACATCGGCACTTGCATACGGCATATAGAGTAATGCCAATTCCGTTTTCTTCATAGATTTTCTTCTTTTAATTTATTATTTACGTCATGTAAAGATACTGTTTTTTGCGTAGAAATGCAAGCAAATACACAGATATTCAAGCGTTTGCCTTCACTTACCGGCAGATACCGTTTCATGTTTCCTCCCCTGCCGGTTGGGGTATCTTTGCTACTGTAAAAGAGACAGAAAACGTTCGTTTACTGACTCAATAAAATCTTATTTATTCACTTAAAAAGGAGGAAATCAGTATGTTGATTTACAAAGCGGTTCAGTCCAATATCGCATCGAAGGACAAAAAGAAGAAATGGCATCCCTGCCTGATTAAAATGGGAAACGTAGTGGATACGCAAATGATTGGCGAAACGATTGCCGAACGGTCATCACTGACGGCCGGTGACGTGCACAACGTGATCCGAAACCTGATGGCAGTGATGCGCGAGCAGTTGCTCAACAGCCGGACAGTGAAGCTCGAAGGATTGGGCACATTTACCCTGGTGTGCCAGTCACGCTGCAAGGGGGTGGATGAGGAAGCCGATGTTAGTCCGGCACAAATCACGGGATTGCGTTGCCAGTTTACCCCGGAATATACGCGGGATGCCGGTGGAAATATCACCCGTGCGCTGATTCAGGGAGCGACATATATCCACGTCAACCAGTTGACGAAAGCACTGGGAGCGGGAGGCGGTGGAAACGCCGGAGGTTCGGGTGATGACAAACCAAGCGGCGGTGGTCAGGAAGCGCCCGATCCGGCAGCGTGATAGAATAGGTAATAGAGGATAATGTGGTATGGAAAGGAGGTGTTGAATTATGAAGAAATCCATTTGGAATACGATTTTAAAAGTCGTCATTGCGGTTGCTACTGCTATTGCAGGCGTCATTGGAGGTCAGAACCTGATGATGTAAAATGAAACAAAAGAGTTGGACGGAATTTTACCTTAGAAACGGTAAAGTTCCCGTTTTTTTGTATTCCATATAAAGGTTAAGAGGCAGGATATGAAAAGACAGGAATATTGAACATAAATAAACAGGAGTTGTTTTAGTATATTATTCGCTATTTATCAACGCAAAACCTCTAAACATCAACGTGGTATATGAAAAAGGAATTTGGATTCGTCTGGCGGCTGCAATCTTGCTGGCTGGCTGCGGACAGAAAAAAGAAACGACAACGACAACTGCACGTCCTGTAAAGACTACGATTGTCGAGTCAAGATCGATTATCAGAAAAGATTTCTCGGGAATCGTGGAAGCGGTGGAATATGTGAAGCTGGCTTTCCGGGTCAACGGACAAATCATCCAGCTTCCTGTCATCGAAGGACAGAAAGTGAAAAAAGGACAACTCATCGCGGCTATCGACCCCAGAGACATCGCGTTGCAATATGCCGCCACAAAATCGGCATACGAAACGGCTTCGGCACAAGTGGAACGCAACAAACGGCTCCTCTCCCGGCAAGCGATCTCCGTGCAGGAATATGAAATCAGCCTCGCCAACTTCCAGAAGGCGAAGTCTGAATACGAACTGTCTGCCAACAATATGCGCGACACCAAGCTGACAGCTCCTTTCGACGGTTCTATCGAAAAACGACTGGTGGAAAACTATCAGCGTATCAACTCCGGTGAGGGTATCGTGCAGCTTGTCAATACGCACAATCTGCGTATCAAATTCACCATTCCGGATGCGTATCTTTATTTGTTGCGTGCCAAAGAGCCGCGTTTCCTTGTAGAGTTCGACACATTTAAAGGACACGTGTTTCAAGCGAAACTGGAAGAATATCTTGATATTTCTACGGATGGCACAGGAATTCCGGTCAGCATCACGATTGACGATCCGTCATTCGACCGCGATCTGTATGCTGTGAAACCCGGTTTCACGTGCAGCATCCGTTTCACGGCAGATGTAGGTCCGTTGGTGCAGGATAGCTGGACGATTGTACCGCTTAGTGCCGTATTCGGCGAAAGCGAAGGGAATAAAATGTATGTCTGGGTGGTAGAAGACAATAAAGTCCACAAACGGGAAGTAACCGTCAACGCCCCGACCGGAGAAGCACAGGCGCTCATCTCGGAAGGTTTGAAACCCGGTGAAAAAATCGTCATAGCAGGCGTATACCAACTAGTAGAAGGAGAATCTATCACAACTGTTGACAGGTGATAGTTGGTAAATGATTATGTAATCATTTATCCGCTGTCATTCATCAATTATCAACGATCATTTATTATGAGTTTAGCCAAATATTCATTAGATAATACGAAAATCATCTATTTCTTTCTTGCTGTATTGCTGATTGGGGGAATCACTTCCTTCGGCAAGCTGGGTAAGAAAGAGGATGCTCCTTTCGTCATAAAGTCGGCGGTTATTATGACCCGCTATCCGGGTGCTGAACCGGCAGAAGTGGAGCGGTTGATTACCGAGCCTATCTCTCGTGAGATTCAAAGTATGAGCGGTGTGTACAAGATAAAATCGGAATCGATGTACGGGCTCTCAAAAATCACATTCGAGTTGCAACCTTCCTTGTCGGCAAGCTCCATTCCGCAGAAGTGGGATGAGTTGCGACGGAAGGTGCTAAATATACAGCCACAATTGCCGAGCGGTGCTTCCGCACCGACGGTTTCCGATGATTTCGGCGACGTGTTCGGCATCTATTACGGTCTGACGGCGGACGACGGTTACACATACGAAGAGATGCGCAACTGGGCGGAACGAATCAAGACACAGGTAGTGACGGCGGACGGGGTGATGAAAGTCGCCCTATTCGGGACGCAGACGGAGGTGGTCAATATTTTTATTTCCACCAATAAGCTCGTAGGTATGGGCATCGACGAACAAGCTTGCCAGTCTGTTGCAATCGCAGAACCAGATTATCAATACCGGAGAAATCCGTGCCGGCGAGCAACAGCTCCGGGTGACTGCCAACGGTATGTATACCACCGTAGACGATATCCGCAACCAGGTGATTACCACCAAAGCCGGACAAGTGAAACTGGGCGATATCGCCGTCATCGAAAAAGGGTACATGAACCCTCCATCCAACATCATGCACGTGAACGGCAAACGTGCCATCGGCATCGGCGTCTCCACCGACCGCAACGGGACGTGGTGCAGACGGGCAAGAACGTGAAAGCCAAACTGGACGAATTGTTGCCACTGATGCCTGTGGGACTGGAACTGCAAAGCCTGTATCTGGAGAACGAAATTGCCAACGAAGCCAACAACGGATTTATCATCAATCTGATCGAATCGATTCTGATTGTTATTGTGATTATCATGTTGGTGATGGGTTTGCGCGCAGGTGTGCTGATCGGCTCGTCACTGATTTTCTCTATTGGCGGCACATTGCTTATCATGTCTTTCTTCGGTGTCGGGCTGAACCGTACTTCATTGGCGGGATTTATCATCGCATGGGGATGCTGGTGGATAACGCCATCGTGGTAACGGACAACGCACAGATTGCCATCGCCCGCGGAGTAGACCGGCGGAAAGCGCTGATAGACGGAGCAACCGGTCCGCAATGGGGATTGCTTGGGGCTACGTTCATCGCTATCTGTTCGTTCCTCCCACTCTACCTTGCTCCTTCTGCCGTGGCGGAAATCGTGAAACCGCTTTTTGTGGTGCTTGCCATCTCGCTAGGATTGAGCTGGGTGCTCGCGCTGACACAGACCACCGTTTTCGGTAATTTCATCCTGAAAGCGAAAGCAAAGGACGGCACGAAAGATCCGTATGACAAACCGTTCTATCACAAATTCGCCTCCATCCTCCGCACGCTGATTCGCAAGAAAACATTGACACTGGGTTCGATGGTAGTGCTCTTTGTTGCTTCGCTGGTTATCATGGGAATGATGCCGCAAAACTTCTTCCCTTCTCTCGATAAGCCTTATTTCCGGGCGGACGTGTTCTATCCCGACGGGTATAGCATCAATGATGTAGTGAAAGAGATGAAATCCGTGGAAGAGCATCTGGCAAAGCAGCCGGAAGTGAAGAAAGTGTCGATCACTTTCGGTAGCACGCCGTTAAGGTATTACCTGGCTTCTACTTCGGTGGGGCCGAAACCGAATTTTGCCAATGTATTGGTTGAATTGACGGACAGTAAATATACGAAAGAGTATGAAGAAGATTTCGACGCGTACATGAAGGCGAATTATCCGAATGCGATTACCCGTACCAGTCTGTTCAAACTGTCGCCTGCGGTGGATGCCGCTATCGAAATCGGATTTATCGGTCCGAATGTGGACACGCTTGTGGCGCTCACCAACCAGGCTTTGGAGATTATGCACCGGAATCCGGATTTAATCAATGTGCGCAATTCGTGGGGAAATAAAGTTCCTGTATGGAAGCCTGTATATAGTCCCGAACGGGCGCAACCGTTAGGGGTATCGCGTCAGGGAATGGCACAAAGTATACAGATCGGAACACAGGTATGACACTTGGAGAGTACCGGCAGGGCGATCAGGTGCTTCCTATCTTATTGAAGGATAACACAGTGGATTCGTTCCGCATCAATGACCTGCGCACGTTGCGTGTTCGGCACGGGGAATGAAACGACCAGTCTGGAACAGGTGGTATCGGAATTTGATTTCCAATATCGTTTCTCGAATGTGAAGGATTACAACCGGCAAATGGTGATGATGGCGCAATGCGATCCGCGTCGCGGAGTGAATGCGATTGCTGCTTTCAATGAGGTTTGGCCGCTGGTGCAGAAAGAGATAAAAGTGCCGGAGGGGTATACGATGAAGTATTTCGGGGAACAGGAAAGCCAGGTGGAGTCTAACGAGCGTTGGCCAAGAATTTACCGTTGACGTTCTTCCTGATGTTCGTCACGCTGTTGTTCCTGTTCAGAACGTATCGTAAGCCGACAGTGATCTTGTTGATGTTACCGCTTATTTTTATCGGTATCGTTTTGGGATTGGTGTTGCTAGGCAAGTCGTTCGACTTCTTCTCCATCCTTGGTTTGCTCGGACTGATTGGGATGAATATCAAAAATGCGATTGTACTGGTGGAACAGATTGATCTGGAGGCTAAAACGGGCAAAAAGCCGTTGGATGCTGTTGTCAGTGCTACAACGAGTCGTATTGTCCCCGTAGCAATGGCGTCCGGCACTACCATTCTGGGTATGTTGCCATTGTTGTTCGACGCGATGTTCGGCGGTATGGCGGCTACGATTATGGGAGGTTTGTTAGTGGCTTCGGCACTGACATTGTTTGTTCTTCCGGTAGCCTATTGTGCCATTCAAAGAATCAAAGGCTGATTGCCTTCTCTTATATGAAACTTGAATTTATTGTTTAGATTGAATAAAATGAAAACTCAACTTATAACTCTGTCTCTGCTGTTCCTCGGTCTCACTGCCAGGCACAGCAGCCCTATCTTAGCCGGGAAGCTTACCGGGATAAAGTGGAAGCTTACAGTCAAATTCTGAAGCAACAGAAACTAAAGACAATGGCAAGTACGGAAGCACGGAAGATTGCTCACACGGGATTCTTGCCAAAAATAGATGTCAATGCGGACGGGACCCTCAACATGAGCGACCTTAATGCCTGGAACGAACCGGTAGGCGAATACCGCAACCACACCTATCAAGGTGTATTTATCGTCTCACAACCGTTGTACACGGGCGGGGCACTCAACGCCCAGCACAAGATTGCCAAAGCGGGCGAAAGGCTGAATCAACTAAATGAGGAGCTCACCATCGACCAGATTCATTATCAGAGCGATGCAGTTTACTGGAACGCTTCCGCTTCACAGGCTATGTTGCAGGCGGCGGACAAGTATCAAAGTATTGTGAAGCAACAGTATGACATCATTCAGGATCGTTTTAACGACGGTATGATTAGTCGCACGGACTTATTAATGATTTCCACCCGGTTGAAAGAAGCGGAATTGCAATATATCAAGGCGCGTCAGAACTATACGCTGGCGCTGCAAAAGCTGAATATCCTGATGGGAGAAGAGCCGAACAATCCCGTAGACAGTCTGTACACGATTGACACGGCTTCCGCTCCGGTGCAGATCCTTTCTCTGGAGAATGTACTGCAACGTCGCGCGGATTACGAAAGTACGGAGGTGAATATCATGAAAAGTCAGGCGCAACGCAAAGCGGCTCTTAGCAGTTCAACCCGCAATTGAATATGTATTTCAGCGGTGGATGGGCTACAGCTACACCTAACCTCGGTTATGATGTTTCTTTCAATCCCATCGTCGGCATTAACCTGAATATACCGATCTTCCGTTGGGGAGCCCGGTTCAAAACAAACCGTCAGCAGAAAGCGTATATCAGCATACAGAAACTGCAACAAAGTTATGTGACGGATAATATCAACGAGGAACTTCTGCCGCCCTAACCAAACTGACGGAAACGGAATATCAAGTGAAAACCGCCAAAGAGACTATGAATCTGGCTAATGAAAATCTTGATTTGGTTTCTTTCTCGTATAATGAAGGAAAGGCAAACATGGTGGATGTGCTCTCCGCGCAATTGTCATGGAGCAGGCGCACACCAATCTGATTAATGCGTATCTGTCGGAAAAGATGGCGGTAGCGGAATACAGAAAGGTTATCAGTGAATAAATTTAGAAACAAAAGAAACTTGTTCACAAAGTCTTAGTCTTATAAAAGAAAATCGTCCTGCCATCACGCAACCGTGAAACAGGACGATTTCTTTTTATATCATAAGGACTACAAAATACCGTTTTGCTTCAGGATATCTTCTATTTCCTTATCTGTGATATTTGCACGTTCTGACTTATCATAAATAGTGAGCAATTTTATCTCTGTATCTATTTCTGTCCAGATTATCGTATAGGTTATCACCCGTGCACCTCCACTTTTACCTTTATTTTTCGAAGTTATCGCTATACGTATTTTACGAAGATTATTGCCCAAACTGACTCCTTGTTCAGGATTTAATAACAAATCATTTCCAAAATTCCTAAGATCTTCTTTCAACGATTTATACCGTTTTGACAAATGCTTCATTTCCCTTAAAAATTCGAGGGTAACGCTTATTCTATATTTCATTAAGGGCATCATCTAATGACTTAAACTCCAACTTACCCTCCAGATTCAGTTTCAGTTCCTTACACGCCTGATCTAAGCTTGCCAGAATCTCCGCCTTTGTCTGGTAGGGAGCTGCTTCCTCTGCGACAACATTCGTTTGCTCTTCTTCACAACTCAACATCGATTTCACTCTCCGCAGAATAGCGACATCATCCACATCCAGAATCCGCCGAATCAGTTCGTTCTTTTCGGCTTCCAATGACATTGCACTCATACGCTTGCTATTTTTACTGTTATACATCACACAAAGATAACGCTATCAAACGAATCTTCCAAGTGTGAATGTATAAAAAGTCTTTTTCAGGCAGGAATTACCTTACGCAAGGAAGGAGATCAACACACCCGCAGCTACGGCAGAACCGATTACTCCGGAGATGTTGCTTGCCATGCAATACTGCAATACGTGATTCTTCGGATCGTATTTCAAAGCAATCTCATTGGCTACACGGCTCGCCATCGGAACGGCACTCAAACCAGTGGCGCCGATAAGCGGATTGATTTTCTTCTTTGAGAAGAGATTTACCAGCTTCACAAAGAAAATACCACCGGTTATAGAAAGTGCAAATGCAAGGAATCCACCGATCACAATACCGATTGTTGTCCAATTGAGGAATGCTTCGGCTGTCATCGTTGCTCCTACAGACAGTCCGAGGAAGATGGTGGCAGCATTCATGATGCTATTGGAAGCGGCATCGAACAAGCGGAATGTGTTGGTTCCGATTTCTTTCACCAAATTACCAAACATCAACATACCCACCAAAGGCACTGCACTTGGCACGAAGAGGGCAACAATAGTAGTTACCACGATCGGGAAGATAATCTTCAATACACGCAGGTTCTTGATTTCAGTCTTCGAAGGGTACTTCTTTTCCTGTTCTTTCATGTTGATGCTCAACTCTTTCTTCGTACAGAACAGTTTCACTACCAGCGGAATAATCACCGGAACGAGCGCCATATACGAATAAGCGGCAATGGCAATCGGGCCCAGCAAATGCGGCGCCAGTTTGATGGTGGTAAAGATGGCTGTCGGACCATCCGCGCCACCGATAATGCCCAGAGAAGCGGCTTCCTGTGGAGTGAATCCCATCAGGATGGCTACCAGCAACACGGTAAAGATACCCAACTGTGCAGCTGCACCGAATATAGAAAGATGCAGATTACGCAACATCGGCCCGAAGTCCGTCAGCGCACCGACACCCATAAAGATGATCGGAGGCAGGAAACCTGTTTTAATCAACATATAGTAGATGAAGTTCATGATTCCCAGTTCGTGGGCAATGTCATGCAAAGGCATTTCCCAGATGTTCTTCAACACTCCGTTTACCATCACCATACCATTTTCGTCGGCCTGAATCACGCCCATATCTCCTCCGGGGAAGTTGGCTAGCAACACACCGAAAGCGATGGGGACAAGCAGCAACGGCTCGTACTGTTTCTTAATACCCAAATAGAGCAGAACGAACGCGATGGCATACATTATCAGGAACTGCGGTTCGGCAATGATATTGCTGAACGCAGTCATGTCATATAAGTTCTCAAATATTTCGTTCATTATCCTATCTTCATTAATACGTCATCTTCTGAAACAGCATCTCCCGGGTTGACACAGATAGCAGTCACTGTACCGCCAAACTCTGCACGGATGGCATTGTAGGTCTTCATCGCTTCTACATAGCAGATTACATCACCTTCTTTCACAGTGTCACCTACTTGCAAAGGAGTTTCCTGCGCACCTTTCACTAAGAAGAACTTGCCTTCCAACGGAGAAAGTACTTCTTTACCCTCTCCTGCCGGAGCAGCGGCAGCACCCGCAGGAGCAGCAGGTAGTTCGGTATCACCGTATGCTACCGTCACACGATAGGCCTGTCCGTCCACTTGTACGGTCAGTGTCTTCGGTTTGGCATCTTCTTCCGGAGATTTATCTTTTTCGGCACGACGTTTGACTACGTCTTCCAGGAAGTCTTCTTTTGCTTTGCCACTCTTGTAAGCCTCATATTGAGCCGGGTGCATAGCATATTCGAAGAGTTCTTCGTCGTCCTGTCCTACTTCCCATTTGTTCTCTTTCATCAGTTTGCGATATTTGTCGAGGGCATCGGGATAGTTATTCTGCGGATCACCTTCAAAGAACTTACGGCCTTCACGTTCTGCCTTTTCAATGATTTCGGGAGCAAGTTTGCCCGGCAGACGTCCGGCTTTACCCAGAATCATATCCCAGATATCATCGGCAATCATTCCCCAACGTTCTTTTCCTTTTTCCATAGCCATCACATTCATCATGGCGAGGTTCTTCACGTATTGGCTGAACGGAGTCACCAATGGAGGATAACCGACACGAGGCCATACGTATGCCACTTCATCAAACAGCTTGATAAGAAGCTGGTCTTGCGTCATAAACGGCAGATTGTGTTTTGCCTTATATTTATTGATTGATTCCAGATTGGATTCGAGATCGGCCATCAAACTACCCATCATACCGCCGGGAAGTCCGGGAGCAATCAGCAAAGAGTTCATCAGACGGTTTTTCGGGCTGATATACAAGCCGAGGAAGTCGTCCATAAATTCCTGAATCATGCCGCGCACTTTCATGTAGGCTTCCATATTGATTTCGGGCACTTGATATCCGGCGTCTTTCAGCATCGCCTGCACACTAAGCAAGTCAGCATGGCCTGTTCCCCATGATAGTGGTTCCATGCCTACGTCGATGTAGTCGCAACCGCTTCGCATACTTCGAGGATGCTTGCCATATTGAATCCGGGACCTGCATGACTGTGATACTGAACGGGGATTTCGGGATGTGCCGCCTTGATATTTGCTACGATCTTACCTAACGATACAGGACGGCCGATACCTGCCATGTCTTTGATACAGATTTCGTCTGCTCCCAGTTTGATAAGTTCCAGCGCCATATTGGTGTAGTACTCTACGGTATGGATAGGCGAATGAGTGATGCAAAGCGAGCATTGCGAAATCATGCCTGCTTCCTTTGCGTATGTGATGGAAGGAGCAATGTTACGCACGTCGTTCAATCCGCAGAACGTACGGGTAATGTCTGTTCCTTGTGCTTTCTTTACTTTGTAGAATAATTTGCGGACGTCTGCCGGAACGGGGCTCATACGGAGTCCGTTCAGTGCGCGGTCGAGCATGTGGGTTTGAATACCGGCTTCATGGAACGGTTTTGTCCATTCGCGTACCGCTTTATTCGGGTTTTCACCAAACAATAAATTTACCTGTTCAAAACCTCCGCCGTTTGTTTCTACGCGGGCAAAACAGCCCATTTCAATGATGGCAGGAGCTACCTTTACGAGTTGGTCTACACGAGGTACGTATTTTCCGGCAGATTGCCACATATCTCGGAAAACCAAACTAAACTTTACTTCTCTTTTCATGTCTTTCAGTGATATTCTTTATAGATTTATAATTTTTCTACTTTAGTGATTTTTCCTTTACCTTGTGTCACCACATTTACAGCAGCTGTAATGGCGGCTAAGATGTTTCCCGGAACAGGGGCAGGACCTTGCGATGCTTCCCGCTTCACAGGAACCACTTCTTCAGGAGCATACTTGTTGACTAATGTAATCAACAACTTACCTAAATAAATCACAATCAGCAGAATAACAAATACGGTAGCCATTCCGACCACCATCAGCAGGATCGCTGTTTCGATATTTTCCATATAATAAACTATTAGTATTTTAAGTTGTTCGTCTAAAAAGCGTCCGAAAATACCAAATTTTTATTATAAAATAAATTAAGAAAGGAATATAATGTATAAAAACGTCATTTCTCTGATTGGAAAACTGGGGAAGTTTAATGATTTATGATTTATGATTTATGATTTAGCGTGCCATCCACATCTAAACTAAATTCCCATTTATCTTATTTACTATCTGCTTCTATTGCATAACCCAAATAGTAAATGGTAAATAGTCCAATAGTAAATCGTCCTATCTATTGTTCCTACAAAAAATGTGAGAGAAAGCCCCTCAACTTTCTCTCACACTCTGATAAAACAATTATTAAATAAAAATACTCAATGATAGACCGGTTCAGCCCTTTTCTGGTTTCATACCCTCTTAACCTACTATTAAACTACCAGATAAAAAACCGGTCTTGTTAAACCTCTCATGGGCCATCACGGCTTTCATTCTTTTAATTAGCGTAGCAGTCTAGTTGAAAAACCCTTTTTTTTAAGCCAACTAAGTCTGTTTAATCGGAAAAAACAAGCCTCTAAAGCTCATATCACGTCCGATGAGGGAATCTTTCCGGCTTACGTTTGTGGCAGGAATAATTCATCTGCCGCTGTCTATTGTTTGCTTTGAGCCCTAGTTTGCATTTCTTTTAAAACATTTGTTTGTTTTTGGGTTTAAATTTAAATTTTATAAAAAGCATCTATTGTTTGTTTTGAGTTTAGCTTGTAATTCTCTATAAAACATCTATTGTTTGTTCTGAATCCCGGCCTTATTTCTGCCGGATAATTTCTAATTTCTTCTACAACATTTAATCTTCTAATCAATTCTACCGTTTTCTTCAAATATCATTAAATAGCTCATCTATTAGAAAGAGAAGCATCCGTTGTTTTTTTTACCAAGAAAAAATGAAGAAAATTTGAAGAAAAACAAAAAAGCCTCTTCTGGATAGTCAGAAGAGGCTTTTTTTTATTTTAAAATAATTTCTTTCCCTCGAATTTGATAACTGATTCCACACGATCCAAAGACTTTTTCCAGTGTGGCGTTCAGGTCTTTTGTTAAGACCGTCCCGTTGTAGGTCAGCCCCTCGCATTTCTCATGTCCGACGACTGTTACTTCAAATATATGCTCAATATCTGCCACTACATTTATTAGCGGATCGTCTTCATACCCCAACACCTCGGGGAACTCCGATTCTTCTGCCTTTTTCTCTACCGACACAATCTTGTTCTCATCGCAATGAACGCTTTCCCCGGCAAGCAATGTACGCTTACCTACAGCAGTCTCGACTTGCACACTTCCTTCCTCACAGTTGACGGTCATCTTCTTTCCTTGCTGATCGATGAGGAATTTCGTTCCCAGTACGGTTACGTCGCCGGCTTCTGTACGGACCGTGAATGTCTTGCCTTTGGTTACGTTAAAAGAGGCTTTACCCAATAGTTGCAATTTGCGCTCCCAAAGCCATGTGATATGATTGTAAGTCAGGCGGGAATTTTCCATCACCTGCACAGTACTGCCATCCGGCAATTCATAGTTCATAGCAGTGTTATCAGTCACCACCTTTTCTTCTGCCAGGAAGTAACCGCTATCCCCAAAAGAAGGACAACTGCCGCTGCCACTCCCCATGAGAAAGAGAAACTTCTCCCCGCACCTTGCTTTCTTCCCCGGCTTAAGGCGATCTTATGGCTCTCCTCACGTTGCAACTTCAGCTTATCACCTATTTCTTTTTTACGAGAAAAGATTTCGCCAACCAGAGGAAGTTTTCCTTCTTCTAAGTATTTATCTAAAGATTCTGTCCACTTTTCCATATCTCACACCTCAATTAAAAATCCACAAATTAGCTGCTACCAACAACAAGAAAGATTTGCTCATACGCTCCCGCAAACTGGAGATAGCCATATGAGTAGTATTGTAAACCGTACGTGAAGTGAGTCCCATCACCTGGGCTATTTCTTCCGGACTCATCTTCTTATAATACTTAAGATACAATACCTCCGCTGTTGCTTTGTCAAATTGTTCAGCTCTTTCTGCAAAACTTCTAGCTGTTCTTTTTCTAACTCTGAACGGATAATAGCAGTTTCAATATCAATCTCCAGATCAAACTGATATTCATTTGTGCCTACTTCATCCAGTGATTTTAATGAGCCACTATTCTCCTTTTTCAGTTCGTTCACTATCATGTGTCTCAACGAAACACATAAGTAAGCGGGTATGGATTGAGGAGCCGTGCAAGTTTCTCTTTTCTCAAAGATGTAAACAAACAACGACTGTATCGCCTCGGTTACCAGAGTCTCATCACCGGCTATCTTCATGCCATATCCATACAGTAAATCTGCATATTGCTCATAAAGCTGCCGGAATGCCTCTTCATCCCCTTGCTGAATTTTATCCCAGGATAGTGTCTTCATTTCTATTCACTCATTTATATGAGATATGTTTTTCCTTTTTTTACCTGATTTTTTAGTTAAAATCAACGGAATATGTTTTAAAACTCACTTGTAAAGTGGAATTTGATGTGTTTAAAGTCCATCTGCGCCATCTGAAGTACATAACCGGAGTCTGCCAGGAACACATCGCGCCCTTCTCTATCCTTTGCCATATACTGGTATTTACGTTTCTTGAAGGCTTCCAGTTCTGCGGGATCATCGCTTTCTACCCAACAGGCTTTATAAAGACTTACCGGTTCCCAGCGACAGGACGCATTGTATTCATTCAACAAACGGTACTGAATGACCTCAAACTGCAACTGTCCCACCGTACCGATAATCTTACGGCCATTGAACTGATTGACAAACAACTGTGCCACACCTTCATCCATCAACTGATCGATACCTTTCGCCAACTGTTTCTGCTTCATCGGATCGGCATTTTCAATATACTTGAACATCTCCGGCGAGAAGCTCGGCAATCCGCGGAAATGAAGCATTTCACCTTCTGTCAGCGTATCGCCAATCTTAAAGGTACCATTATCCGGCAGACCGATAATATCTCCTGCATAGGCTTCGTCAATCGTTGTTTTACGCTGTGCCATAAATTGAGTGGGCGATGAAAAACGCATGGTCTTTCCATGACGAACGTGCACATAGGGAGCATTGCGGACAAACTTGCCGGAGCAAATCTTACAGAATGCCACACAAGAACGGTGATTGGGATCAATATTGGCTGTGATCTTAAAGATGAATCCGGTGAATTTCGGTTCGTCGGGATTCACTTCACGCTCTTCTGCCTGTACGGGACGAGGACTGGGAGCTATCTCCACGAAACAGTTCAGCAGCTCTTGCACACCGAAGTTGTTCAACGCTGATCCGAAGAATACAGGTGCACAGTCTCCTGCGAGATAGGATTCCGAATCAAATTCGGGATAAACACCTTCGATCAGTTCCAGATCACCACGCAGCTTGTCTGCCAATGGCTTGCCAATCTGCTGATCCAGTTCTTCCGTATGAATATCGACTGCCACTTTTTCCGTTACCATCTGTTTGGATGGCTGGTACAAGTCCAGTTTCTGTTCGTAGATGTTGTATACTCCTTTGAAACGTGCTCCCTGCTCTATCGGCCAGGACAAGGACGAACCTGAATCATCAGTTCTTCTTCGAGTTCATCGAGCAAGTCGAACGGTTCTTTTCCTTCACGGTCCATTTTGTTGACGAAGATTATTACCGGAGTCTTTCTCATGCGGCATACCTCCATCAGTTTACGCGTCTGCGTTTCCACCCCCTTCGCACCGTCTACAACGATGATAACACTGTCTACAGCAGTCAGTGTGCGGTATGTATCTTCAGCAAAGTCCTGGTGACCCGGAGTATCGAGAATGTTGATTTTATAATCCCGATAGTCGAACTCCATCACGGAAGTCGTTACCGAAATACCACGTTGTTTCTCGATTTCCATCCAGTCGGACGTAGCCGTCTTTTTTATCTTATTACTCTTTACAGCACCTGCTACCTGTATCTGACCACCGAAAAGCAATAGCTTTTCCGTCAATGATGTCTTACCGGCATCCGGATGCGCAATAATGGCGAACGTTCGCGTCTCAAAATTTCTGTATTATCTGCCATAGTTATTAAATTGAGAATTGAAAATTGGAAATTAAAAAATGATACTCAAAGTGGTTTCTTTTTTATTTCTCAACTCTCAATTTTTAATTTCCAATTTCTCCAGGCATCGTTGGAGACTTTCCTCCCAATGGGGGATTTCGATGCCAAATGTTGTTTTTATTTTTGTTTTATCAAGTACAGAGTATGCCGGACGGTTGGCCTTTGCAGGATATTCGGCTGTATGCAGAGGTTTCACTTTGCAGGAGGTTATTCCTGCCAAGCGATGAATAGCCACTGTGAAATCATACCAGGAACAAACGCCTTCATTGCTGAATGGTAGATGCCGCGGACTATACCTTTATTTATAATGGTATAGATGGCACGTGCCAGGTCATTAGCATAAGTCGGGGTTCCGATCTGGTCGAAAACAACTCCCAGACTGTCACGCTCTTTTCCAAGACGGATCATTGTCTTCACAAAATTATTGCCGAAAGTGGAATAAAGCCATGCAGTACGGATTACGACTGCTTTCTCGCAATAATTCATCACGTCATATTCTCCTTCCAGTTTGGTGGTGCCGTATACGGAGTCCGGACAAGGGTCGCAATCCTCCGTATACGGAGTGTGTGCAGTACCGTCAAAGACATAATCGGTAGATACCTGTATCATGGCGGCTCCGTTGAATTGTGCCGCACTTGCCAATTGTTTCGGTGCTTCGCAATTCAATTGATAGGCTAGTTCCGAATTATCTTCCGCTTTATCTACGGCCGTATATGCGGCACAGTTCACGACAAGCTCAATCCGCTTCTCTGCGATATAAGCCCAAACGGCTTGCTTGTCACAGATGTTAAGCTCCTCTACATCCGTGAAATAATACGTATGTTGCGGGTTCTCTTTTGCAAGCACCTGCATCTCATTGCCAAGCTGACCGTTGGCACCCGTTACCAAAATTCTCATTTATTCATCCAGTTTTAATTCACCTTTACGGTCTTTATCATAATAGTTTGCCAACATAGAAAGGAAACTAGTGATAGCTTCCACTGCCTTAGCAGTACCTTCACTGATAGGCTTTTTTTGAAGACGAAGCAGGAGCACTCCATACAACGCCTCAAAACAGGTCTCCAATTCGGGCTCGTCTTTCTTGCCGTTTTTATTCCGTAATTCTACTATAAACGGCAATGCCTTGAAATAGGCGGCACTGTAAAAAGGAAATTTAGGAGAAGAAGCCAATGCGTTATGCAATTCTGTCAGATTGATAATCACATTCTTATTAATCTGCAAATGACCTTTTTCCCGTACTCCTTCCTCACTCATCATCGTAATCAGGTTGGTATACCATTCTCTCATGGCAGGCTGCTGATCTGCCGGATAACGGGCAATTATATTTACCTCCATCTCTTCCGGTTCACAATGATTGGCGCGGATCAAGTCTTCCTCTTGCCACATATATATAAGGTACTCGGCAATATTCTTCTCTTTCAGTTGTTGTGCTATCTGATTCATAAGTTATCTCTTAATAAAGTGATTCTCCCAACAAAGTAAAAATCAGTCCGGCAAGGGATACCAGCATTACAATACTTCCTACAACACGATTCAGTATCCAGATACCACGCAAGTTGAATTTAGTGCGCACTTTGTTCACAAAGTAAGTAATCCCCAACCACCAGGTCAATGCCCCTATAGCAATAGCAACATATCCTGTAATCTCTTCGAACACCAGAACCCCCGGCTGCACAAAGGCAAAACGGGCGAAAAGTCCGATAAACAGAAAGATTATCAAGGGATTGGAGAGAGTGACGAAAAATGCGGTAATAAAGTTATGGAAATAAGAACCTTTGCTGGAGGAAGCCGGACGAATGGACTGCACCGGATTGCTACGAAAGGTATATATACCAAAAAGGAGTAGCATGACACTCCCCAATAACTGCAGATAGAAAATATTCTTATTAATATAATCGAACACAAAGCTCATCCCGTAGCCGGTGAGCAAAGCGTATGCTATATCGCTCAAAGAGGCTCCCAGACCTGTTACAAATCCATACCAACGCCCCTTATTCAAAGTCCTCTGGATGCATAATACGCCCACCGGACCGAGGGGTGCGGACACAACAACGCCAATAATAAAGCCTTTCACTAATATATCGAATATTGTCTCTATCTGAATCATGTCGCAAATATCGCACTTTTTTGTGATATGGGGATAGTATATTAACGTTTTTCCACACAAGAATCACTATATATAGCGATAATAAGTAAAACATACATCGAAAAATAAACATATTAAATAAGGTATAGGAATTTATTCTCTATTTTTTCCTACCACCAACGAAATTGATTATCTTTGCGCCACAGAAAAAGAGAAGAGTTTCTCCTGCAGGAACTTCAATCGTAAAATCGTAAATCGTAAAATCGTAAATATACAACATGATTCTTTTTTTCAGAACCCCTTCCAAGAGCGTGATTGCCGTAGAGAGCAACCATCAGCTCACCCCTGACGAAAGTAATAAACTCTGCTGGCTTTTTGGCGAAGCCGTGATGGAAAGTGAAGAAAACCTGAAAGGCTGTTTCGTCGGCCCACGCCGCGAAATGATCACTCCCTGGAGTACAAACGCAGTAGAAATCACCCAAAACATGGGGCTCGAAGGCATCAGCCGCATCGAGGAGTACTTCCCTGTTAAGGACGAAAACGCAGACTACGACCCGATGCTCCAACGCATGTACAAAGGACTCGACCAAAACGTATTCACAACAAACCGTCAACCGGAGCCGATCATCTATATCGAAGATCTCGAAGTGTACAACGAAAAAGAAGGTTTGGCTCTTTCTAAAGAAGAAATGGACTACCTGAAGAAAGTAGAAAAGGACCTCGGACGGAAGCTGACAGACTCTGAAGTATTTGGTTTCGCACAAATCAACTCCGAACACTGCCGCCACAAAATTTTCGGCGGAACGTTTATTATCGACGGCGTAGAACAGGAATCTTCTCTGTTCCAAATGATTAAAAAGACGACACAGGAAAATCCGAATAAAATAATCTCTGCTTATAAAGATAACGTAGCCTTCGCTGAAGGTCCGGTTGTGGAACAATTTGCTCCGGCAGATCATTCAAAACCTGATTTCTTCCAAGTAAAGGACATCAAGAGTGTTATCTCACTGAAAGCGGAAACTCATAACTTCCCTACTACTGTTGAGCCATTCAATGGTGCTTCTACCGGTACCGGCGGTGAAATCCGCGACCGTATGGGTGGTGGTAAAGGTTCATGGCCGATTGCAGGTACTGCAGTCTACATGACTTCTTATCCACGCACAGAAGAAGGACGCGAATGGGAAGAGATTCTTCCGGTACGCAAATGGCTATACCAGACTCCGGAACAGATTCTAATCAAAGCATCCAATGGTGCTTCCGACTTCGGTAACAAGTTCGGCCAACCGCTGATCTGCGGTTCGGTACTGACTTTCGAACATACAGAAAACAAAGAAGTTTATGGTTACGACAAAGTAATCATGCTTGCCGGTGGTGTTGGTTACGGTACACAACGCGACTGCCTGAAAGGCACACCGGAAGCTGGAAACAAAGTAGTGGTTATCGGTGGTGACAACTACCGTATCGGACTGGGTGGCGGTTCCGTATCTTCTGTTGATACCGGTCGTTACAGCAGTGGCATCGAGTTGAATGCCGTGCAACGTGCCAACGCAGAAATGCAAAAACGTGCCAATAACGTAGTACGCGCTCTTTGTGAAGAAGAGGTGAATCCGGTGGTTTCTATCCATGACCACGGATCTGCCGGACACGTAAACTGTCTGTCCGAACTCGTGGAAGAATGTGGTGGTTTGATCGATATGAGCAAGTTGCCTATCGGTGACAAGACTTTGTCTGCCAAAGAAATCATCGCTAACGAAAGTCAGGAACGTATGGGTCTGCTGATTAAAGAAGAGGCTATTGAACATGTACGTAAGATTGCCGAACGCGAACGCGCTCCAATGTACGTAGTCGGTGAAACAACCGGTGATCATCGTTTCGCTTTCCAACAGGCTGACGGTGTACGTCCGTTCGACCTTGCCGTAGAACAGATGTTCGGTTCTTCTCCCAAAACCTATATGGTAGACAAGACCGTAGAACGTCATTATGAAATGCCGAAATACGAATTGTCTAAACTACATGAATATCTGACGAATGTATTGCAGCTTGAAGCTGTAGCCTGCAAAGACTGGTTGACAAACAAGGTAGACCGTTCGGTAACAGGCAAAGTGGCTCGTCAGCAATGTCAGGGTGAACTTCAGTTGCCGTTGAGCGACTGCGGTGTCGTAGCACTCGACTACCGTGGCGAGAAAGGTATCGCTACCTCTATCGGACATGCTCCGCAAGCAGCATTGGCTGATCCGGCTGCCGGCTCTATTCTTTCTGTATCCGAAGCGCTGACCAATCTTGTTTGGGCTCCAATGGCGGAAGGTATGGATAGCATTTCACTGTCTGCCAACTGGATGTGGCCTTGCCGCTCTCAAGAAGGTGAAGATGCCCGTCTTTACACAGCTGTAAAAGCTTTAAGCGATTTCTGTTGCGCGCTGCAGATCAATGTTCCTACCGGAAAAGACTCTCTATCTATGACACAGAAGTATCCGAACGGCGAGAAAGTGATTTCTCCGGGAACTGTGATTGTTTCTGCCGGTGGTGAAGTTTCCGACGTGAAGAAAGTGGTATCTCCGGTATTGGTTAACAATGAAAAGACTACGCTTTATCATATTGACTTCAGCTTCGATGAACTGAAACTGGGTGGTTCGGCTTTTGCACAATCTCTGGGTAAAGTTGGTGACGAAGTACCTTGCGTACAAGATGCCGAATATTTCCGTGATGCTTTCCTTGCCGTACAGGAACTTGTCAACAAAGGATTGATTCTTGCAGGACACGATATCTCTGCCGGTGGTTTGATCACTACATTGCTCGAAATGTGCTTCTCTAATGTAGAAGGCGGTATGGAAATCAGCTCGACAAGATGAAAGAACAGGATATCGTTAAGATTCTGTTTGCTGAAAATCCGGGTATCGTTATCCAGATCAGCGACAAGCATAAGGATGAAGTGAAGAAGATTCTGGAAGATGCCGGCGTAGGCTATATGAAGTTGGGTAAACCGACTGATGAACGTCACATCCTGGTATCTAAAGACGGAGCTACTTACCAATTCGGTATCGACTATATGCGTGATGTGTGGTATTCTTCTTCTTACCTGCTCGACCGCAAACAATCTATGAACGGTTGTGCTAAAGCACGTTTCGAGAACTACAAGATGCAGCCCGTTGAATTCGCTTTCATGCCGGAATTCAAAGGCAAGCTTTCTCAATATGGTATCACTCCGGACCGTCGCACTCCAAGCGGTATCCGTGCAGCTATCATCCGTGAGAAAGGTACGAATGGCGAACGCGAAATGGCTTACTCACTCTACCTGGCAGGTTTCGACGTGAAAGACGTGACGATGACCGACTCATCAGCGGACGCGAAACATTGGAAGATGTAAACATGATCGTCTATTGTGGCGGTTTCTCTAACTCCGACGTATTGGGTTCTGCTAAAGGATGGCAGGCGCATTCCTGTTCAACCCGAAAGCTAAAGAAGCATTGGATAAATTTTATGCACGCGAAGATACATTGTCATTGGGTGTCTGCAACGGTTGCCAGCTGATGATGGAACTCAATCTTATCAACCCGGAACTGAAGAAGAAAGGAAAAATGCTACATAACAATTCACACAAATTCGAATCACGCTTCCTTGGTCTTACTATCCGACTAACCGCAGTGTGATGTTCGGCTCTTTAAGTGGAAGCAAACTGGGTATCTGGGTAGCTCACGGAGAAGGAAAATTCTCTTTGCCATATGACGAAGATAAATATAATGTAGTAGCGAAGTATAGCTATGATGAATATCCGGGCAATCCGAACGGTTCCGATTATTCTATCGCAGCACTGGCCAGCGCAGACGGACGCCACTTGGCTATCATGCCTCACTTGGAACGTTCCATCTTCCCATGGCAGAACGGTTGCTATCCGGCCGACCGCAAGAACAGCGATCAGGTTACTCCATGGATAGAAGCGTTTGTCAATGCCCGCAAGTGGGTGGAAGCGAAAATGAAATAAATCATTTCCATATTTTACAGAGGCTGGTACTTTAAATAGTGCCAGCCTCTTATTTTACGGAACTTTCCATTCTACCGGAAGACTTCTGATAGATACCAAAATACCGAAAACAAACAGTATATACAAATAGTTATAAAATAGTCTATTTTCTTCATTTTTGGAGCGCTGTTATCTTTCATCAAAATTTTGTAATATCAAAAAATCTTCTTAATTTTGTCAAACTTTCCCCCTCATAAAAGATTCAATAACCCTTAAAAGTCCTATTTGTATGAAAAAATGGCTTTTTCTAATCTTATTGTTTCCTCTAATTTGTGTCGCGCAGACGTATCGATATCTCGGAGTGGAGGATGGGTTAAGTAACCGGCGGGTTTACTGCATTCAAAAAGATAAAACCGGATACATGTGGTTCCTCACGCACGAAGGTATTGATCGATACAATGGAAAAGAGTTTAAACGATATAAGTTAATGGATGGTGACGCAGAAGTGAACTCTCTGTTAAATCTAAACTGGCTTTATATTGATCAGGAAGGAGTCTTATGGGAAATCGGGAAAAAAGGAAAAGTATTCCGGTATGACCAGATTCACGACTGCTTCAGTCTTGTATATAAATTACCGATGGAAAGTTTCAGCGAACAGCCGGACCCGGTCACTTATGCCTGGCTCGACCAGAATAAACACATCTGGCTATGCAATAAAGATACTATCTTTCTCTATAATACGGACACCAAACAAGTCACCCATATAAAGAATGATATAAGTGAAGAAATCACTGATATTGAACAAATAGACGAATCGCATTTCTTCATCGGTACGGAAATGGGGATTCATTATGCCCAATTAGAAAACAACGCATTGAAACTTATCAATTGCGATAAGTTGGAGAGCGTGAAAGCCCAAGTAAGCGATTTACACTTCGACAAAAAGATTCGGAAACTATTCATCGGCACTTTCTTGCGGGGAATTATGGTTTATGATATGAATACCAAATCCGTCATACGACCGGATTATAACCTGAAAGATATCAGTATCACACGGTTCAAGCCGCTAAATGACAAAGAGTTATTAATAGCTACCGATGGCGGAGGAGTACACAAAATAAATATGGATACTTATCAAATAGTACCCGAAATTGTGGCTGATTATAACAGTAATTGTGGCATGAACGGTAACAGTATCAATGACATTTTTGTGGATGATGAAGAACGGATATGGCTGGCTAATTATCCCATCGGAATCACGATACAAACAACCGTTATACGAGCTACAAATGGATTAAGCACTCCATCGGTAACAAACAGTCTTTAATCAACGATCAAGTAAATGCCATTATTGAAGACAGAGAGGGAGATTTATGGTTTGCAACGAACAATGGCATCAGTTTTTTTAATTCAAAGACCGGACAATGGCGATCGGTGCTTAGTGCTTTTGAAGAGTCGCAAGGTAATAAAAGCCATATCTTTCTTACTATATGCGAAGTGGCTCCCGGAATTATCTGGGCAGGCGGGTACTCTTCCGGTGCTTACCAGATAGATAAGAAAACGTTCAGTGTCAGCTATTTCATGCCGCCTTTGTACACTCATACAAACAAGCGACCGGATAAATATATACGTGATATTCGTACAGATATGCAGGGTTATATCTGGTCGGGAGGATTCTACAACCTCAAGCGTATTAATCTGAAGACGCAGGAAGTACGGTTTTATGATGGATTAAATTCCATTACCGCCATCGTTGAGAAAGATGAAAAAAGTATGTGGATCGGTAGTGCCACCGGCCTATGTCTTTTAGATAAAGAATCCGGAAAATTCGAGCGCATAAAACTTCCGGTAGAGTCGAGCTATATCTATTCCCTGTACCAAGCAAAAAACGGTTCATTGTATATAGGTACCAGCGGTCGGGACTATTGATTTACGATATTAATAAAAAACTGTTCACTCATTACCACACGGAAAACTGTGCTTTGATATCCAATAATATCTATACCATATTATCGGATGCGGACAAAGATATAATCATGAGTACAGAAAGCGGATTGACAAGTTTTATCCCAATGAGAAAAAATTCTATAACTGGACCAAAGATATGGGATTGATGACCACCCATTTCAATGCGCTATCAGGTACGTTACGGAAAAACAATAAATTCATTTTAGGCAGTTCTGACGGAGCAGTGGAATTTGACAAGGATATGAAATTGCCCAGAAGTTATTCTTCTAAAATGATTTTCAGCGATTTCAAGCTTTTTTATCAAACAATCTATCCGGGTGATGAGGATTCTCCGTTGAAAGCAAGCATCAATGATACAAAGGTACTAAAGTTAAAATACAATCAAAACATATTCTCTTTGCAGGTTTCTTCCATCAACTATGACTATCCTTCCAATATTCTTTACTCTTGGAGGCTAGAAGGTTTCTATGATAAATGGAGCAAACCCGGAACAGAGAACACGATTCGTTACACCAATCTTGCCCCGGGCAAATATACGCTAAGGGTACGTGCCATCTCCAATGAAGACAAACGCATCATGCTTGAAGAAAGAAGTATGGATATTATCATAGCCCAACCTTTCTGGCTGACATTCTGGGCCATGCTGGTTTATACAGCTATCCTTTGTCTCATTGCCATCGTCCTATTGCGTATACTGATTTTGAGGAAGCAACGCAAAGTCTCCGATGAGAAAATACATTTCTTTATCAATACAGCGCATGATATCCGTACCCCATTGACCCTTATCAAAGCACCTTTGGAAGAACTACGCGAGAAAGAGGAGTTGAGTAAAGAAGGTATTTCGAACATGAATACGGCATTACGAAACGTAAATGCCCTATTACGTCTTACCACCAATCTTATCAACTTTGAAAGAGCGGACGTATATTCTTCCGAATTATATATTTCAGAGCATGAGCTAAACACGTTTATGAATGAAATATTCAACGCGTTCCAGCAGTACGCCAACATCAAACATATCAACTTCACTTATGAAAGTAATTTCAGGTATATGAACGTATGGTTTGATAAAGAAAAGATGGAATCTATCTTTAAGAACATCATTCGAACGCACTGAAATATACTCCGGAAAATGGAAATGTACAGGTTTTCGTTTCAGAAACATCTGACTCATGGAGCGTGGAAGTCAGAGACACAGGAATCGGCATCCCGGCCAATGAACAAAAGAAATTGTTCAAACTTCATTTCCGTGGCAGCAATGCTATTAATTCCAAAGTAACAGGAAGTGGTATCGGACTGATGCTTGTATGGAAGCTAGTCCGCCTGCATAAAGGAAAGATTAATCTGTCAAGCATCGAAAACCAGGGATCGGTTATCAAAATAACATTCCCTAAAGACAGCAAGCGCTTCCGGAAAGCACATCTGGCAACTCCGAGCAAACAGCGTATAGAAAATACGATTGATAACGTTCCGCCTCCATCACCTGAAATTTACGAAAATGCACAAAAGAAAGAGAACATTAATCATCGTCGCATCTTGATTGTGGAAGATAATGATGAGTTGCGCAACTATCTGTCGCAAACGTTATCCGAGGAGTATTTCGTACAGGTTTGCTCCAATGGAAAAGAAGCATTGACGATTATTCCCGAGTACAAACCAGAGCTGGTTATTTCAGACATTATGATGCCTGAAATGCGGGGGATGAATTATGCCAAGCTATCAAGAATAATATCGAAACCTCCCACATTCCTGTTATCCTGCTGACTGCTTTGAATAATGAAAAAGATATTCTCTCGGGACTTCAGATTGGTGCGGATGAATACGTTGTGAAGCCATTCAATATTGGTATATTGAAAGCTAATGTTGCCAATCTGCTGGCTAACCGTGCACTATTGCGCAGCAAATTCGCAAATTTAGATCTGAATGATGAGGAAAATGATGAAGACTGCATCAACTGTTCGCAAGACATTGACTGGAAATTCATAAGCAAACGTCAAAAAGAACGTGGAAGATAACATTGACAATCCTGCTCTCACGGTAGATGTATTATGCAGCCTGATGGGAATGAGTCGCACAAGTTTTTACAATAAATTAAGGGCATTAACCGATCAGGCACCGGGAGATTATATCCGGCTGATTCGTCTGAAACGTGCCGTACAATTACTAAAAGAAGACACACATAGCATAACAGAAATTGCAGAAATGACGGGATTCAGTGACGCCAAGTACTTCCGCGAAGTATTTAAGAAGCATTATAATGTAAGTCCCAGTCAATATGGCAAAGAGAAAAAAGCAGTTAGTAAGGAAGGAGGAGAAAAGAAAGAATGAACATTTATCTCGAAGCATTTGGAATCTTTTTTAAAATAAGGCGCCTTTACTATTGGAGGAAGGATATGCAATA
>ENA-OQIG01000303-OQIG01000303.1-human-gut-metagenome-genome-assembly--contig:-NODE-303-length-29373-cov-4.391096_pt1 | contig 29373 bp, 34 predicted proteins | sample MGYA00242576_ERZ504741 | MGnify/ENA primary metagenome ERZ504741 (study PRJEB26092, sample SAMD00036436) | human gut metagenome | host: Homo sapiens | study: EMG produced TPA metagenomics assembly of... | reverse complement strand
CTCGGGATTTGGCATATATATGCCAAAACACCTCGAGGGATAGTGGCGTGTGAATAGTAACTAAAAAAATCTGCAAAATTTAACCAAAAAGATGTTGACGAACCCACAGGCAATGATATATAATATCACTTGTGCAAGAAAAAATACCAGACAGTTGTATTTTAGCACAATCTACAACTGGAGGGAGGTTAGGTGTGAGTCTATGTCAAACGTAATCGTAAAAGAGAACGAGACTTTAGATAGCGCTCTTCGCAGATTCAAGAGAAGCTGTGCAAAAGCAGGAATCCAGCAGGAAATCCGCAAAAGAGAGCATTACGAGAAACCAAGCGTTCGTCGTAAAAAGAAATCTGAAGCCGCAAGAAAACGTAAATATAATTAATTGTGCGCAAAATCCCTGGCAGTTCTGTCAGGGATTTTTATCATAATTTGGACAATAATCAGGGGAAGGAAGTAATCTTGAAGGCAGAAAATAACAAAATACTTAAAGAAAAGAAAAACTGGATCCTTTTACTGTTTAAAAAACTGGCAAAGCTGATTTTCAACAGAATCTTTTATGTTGCGGTTGCAATGCTTGTCCAGCTCGGATGGATCTTAATGATGGTACTGCGTCTGGCCGCTTATTCCAGATATATTGATATCGGATTGAGGCTGATAGGTATTGTACTGGTATTGTGGATTTTGAATAAGGAAATAAATCCTTCCTACAAACTGGCCTGGACCATGCTGATCTTGATCCTGCCAATCCTTGGAGTGGTATTATATTTTGTATTTGGACGTTCCAGGATCGCTGCGATCATGCAGCAGCATTTTGAACAGAGGATTGAGGAGAGCAGGGAGTATCTGCGGGATTGTCCACAGACGAGGCAGAAGCTGGAGGCTCTGGATCCCTCGGCTTCAAATCAGTCCAGATATATTTCGGATGTTTCCAGATTTCCGGTCCATGAGAATACAACTGCAGAGTATTTTCAGGTAGGAGATGATATGTTCCCGGTGCTTGTGAGGGAACTGAAACAGGCGAAGAAATATATTTTTATTGAATATTTCATTATCAATGATGGGGTGATGTGGCAGACAATCCTGAATATTCTGGAAGAGAAAGCTGCGGAGGGCGTTGATGTGCGCCTGATCTATGACGGATTTGGCTGTCTTACAACACTTCCCCATAAATATTATGAAGAGCTTCAGAAAAAAGGAATCAAATGTCAGGTATTTAATCCTTTCCGTCCCATTCTGAATATTATCCAGAATAACCGGGATCACAGGAAGCTCTGTATCATTGACGGATGGGTTGGATTTACGGGAGGCATCAATCTTGCAGATGAATATATCAACCAGAAAGCGCGTTTCGGACACTGGAAGGACACTGCAGTTATGCTCAAAGGGGAAGCTGTCTGGAATATGACGGTAATGTTTCTCCATATGTGGGCGGTGATCGGCAGATCTGAAGAAAGTATTGATTATGAAGCCTATTTTCCCCACAGATATCATGAGGGAGAATTTGAGAGTGACGGATTTGTCCAGCCATTCTGTGATACACCTCTGGATGAGGAGGTTGTCGGTGAAGATGTATATCTGAACATTATCAACAAGGCAAAAAAATATGTATATATCTGTACTCCCTATCTGATCATAGATAATGAGATGATGACTGCCCTCTGTCTGGCAGCCAAAAGCGGGGTGGACGTGCGTATTATGACGCCGGGAATCCCTGACAAGAAGCTGGTATTTATCCTTACCCAATCCTATTACAGACAGCTTCTGGAAGCCGGTGTAAAGATTTATGAATATCAGCCCGGTTTCCTTCACGCAAAATCCTTTGTGAGTGATGATGAGATTGGAGTTGTGGGAACCATCAACCTGGACTATCGAAGTCTTTATCTTCATTTTGAGGATGGTGTATGGATCTACAGAAACAGAGTAATACAGGATATCAAAGATGATTTTATCCAGACTATGGAATATTGCAGGCAAATAGAACCGGAATTCTGCCTGAACAGAAATATAGGGCTGCGTATCATGCAGAATATTTTCCGCGCATTTGCGCCGCTGATGTAAAATGAGCACTGAAAATCGTATTTTTATGGTTTTCAGTGCTTTTTATCTGATTATGATCAGGTATCGGATCGGATTAAGATGCATTATTTTATTGGATTGCTATATAATGAATAAAGAAGTAGTCTTAGAGCGTGCGCCGGCAGCCTGCCGGTACATTGATCGGAGAGAGAATATGCGAAAAAAATGGATCTCCATAATATGCGCTGTGATCATCATGGTCTGCACTATCATTACCCCTGCTTATGCCGCCGGAATCTTTTTGCCTGAGGAAAGCAATACCAAACAGGCAGAATCCACAGATCTTATTGAAGCACCATCAGGAATCTTAATGGAAGCGCAGACAGGAACAGTCGTTTATCAGAAGGATGCGGATACCAGACGAAGCCCTGCCAGTATCACGAAGATCATGACTCTGATCCTGATCTTTGATGCTCTGGATAAAGGCAGCCTGAAAATGGACGACACAGTCACAACCAGTGCCCATGCAAAGTCAATGGGCGGTTCTCAGGTGTTTCTGGAGGAGGGGGAAATCCAGACAGTGGAAACCCTGATCAAATGCATTGTAATCGCGTCAGGAAATGATGCCAGCGTAGCAATGGCAGAGCATATCTGCGGCAGTGAACAGGAATTTGTTCGCCACATGAATGAACGGGCAGAAGGACTTGGGATGAAAAATACTCATTTTGAAGACTGCTGTGGTCTGACAGAATCTCCCGATCATTACACAACAGCCAGGGACATTGCCATCATGAGCAGGGAACTGATCACAAAATATCCGAAAATTCTGGAATATTCTTCCATATGGATGGAAAATATCACCCATGTGACCAGGCAGGGGACCAAGGAATTCGGACTTACCAATACCAACAAACTGATCCGCAGCTATGAGGGCTGTGTCGGTCTGAAAACAGGAAGCACCAGTATTGCAAAATACTGTCTCAGCGCAGTCGCCAAAAGAAATGACATTACTCTGATCGCAGTAGTGATGGCAGCCCCGGACTATAAAGTGCGATTTAAAGATGCTGCCTCCATGTTAAATTATGGCTTTTCAAAATGCAGCCTGTACATAGATAAGAAAATGGAAGCTCTGCCTGAGATTCCGGTCAGAAATGGAAAGAAAAAGACGGTTTCCCTGGTTTATGAGGAACAGTTCCACTATTTGGATACCACAGGACAGAATATCGGGAATGTAAAAAGAAAGCTGAGAATCCACAGGGAAGTAAAGGCCCCGGTGAAAAAGAACACCCTGGCAGGGGAGATGATCTATTCCGTCGATGGGAAGGAACTGGGAAGAGTGCGGATCCTTACGGGGAAAATGCGGGAAAAGCCACATATCTGGACTGCCTGAAAAAAGTTGTCATGAGATTGTAAACGTTACTGAGAACAGGGTGAACAGTAACCTGTAAACAAAAAGTATTTTGGACAGTTTTATAATTTTTTGACAAAGGACAGCAATCCGATGTATAATAAAATCCAAATGGGTATTGAGGGAAATAAAAAACAAAAGGAAGGTACTATATAATGAAAGAAATCCGTACAGAAGATGCCGTAGGCACATTTTATGCCATGACATCACACAGATTATCAAAGATGTAAAAAAAGGGGTGCTTTTTAAGAAAGGTCATATTGTCAGAGAAGAGGATATTCCTCTGTTACTCTCTGTAGGAAAAGAACATTTATATGTGTGGGAGAAGAAAGAAGGAATCCTTCATGAGAATGAAGCGCAGAGATCCTTTATAAGATCTGTGCCGGAGCTTCGGACACCATGCATGGTTCTGATATAAAAGAGGGAAAGATCGAGCTGATCGCAGACGTTGACGGAGTGCTTAAGATACGCAGAGAAGCTCTGCTGGCTGTCAACTCACTTGGAGAGATGATGATCGCATCCCGCCATGGAGATTTTCCTGTAAAGAAGGGCGACAAACTTGCAGGAACCAGAATTATCCCTCTGGTGATCGAGAAGGAGAAAATGGATCGTGCAGCAGAGGTGGCAGGCACAGAGCCGATCTTTTCCATTCTGCCATATAAGAAGAAAAAGGTGGGTATCGTAACAACAGGAAGTGAAGTGCAGAAAGGTCTGATCACTGACACCTTCACTCCTGTACTGAGAGATAAATTTGCAAAATTTCCATCAGAGGTCATCGGTCAGACAAAACCGGGTGACGATATGGAACAGATAACAGCCGACATCCTGAAATTTATTGAAGAGGGAGCTGATATGGTAGTCTGCAGCGGTGGAATGAGCGTAGATCCGGATGACAGAACTCCGGGTGCGATCAAAGCAACAGGAACCCGCATCGTATCTTACGGTGCACCAGTACTTCCGGGAGCTATGATGCTGGTTTCCTATTATGAGAAAGACGGCAGGCAGATACCGATCCTTGGGCTTCCGGGATGTGTTATGTATGCAAAGAATACCATCTTTGATCTGCTTCTGCCGAGACTGATGGCAGATGATGAGATCACATTATCAGAGATTAACCAACTTGGAGAGGGTGGACTCTGTCTGAATTGTGATGTCTGTACATTCCCGAACTGCGGATTCGGGAAATGATATCCGCAAAGTGCGTTGCCAGACATAAAGTGAACATAAAGGAAAAAGAAAACTTGCATGAAAAGATTTAAAACTGTACATTATACAATCCATTCTAACAAAATAAAGGATGCGAGAGGCATCAGATTTGCTGTGATCGCAGATCTTCATGGCATGGAATTTGGCTCTGATAACAGAAAGCTTCTGGAGACGATCCACCGGTACAGACCAGATGGGATCCTCATTGCCGGTGATATGATCGTGAGAATGATTCTGCTTCTTTAAAGACTGCATCATCTCTTCTGAGGAGCCTTGCTCAGCAGTATCCGGTTTATTATGCACTGGGAAACCATGAATATAAGCTGTACAGGACAGATCCTCAGGATAACTGTATGGCAGCCCGATATCAGGAATATGAAAAAGAGCTGAAGAAAGCCGGGATCCATATCCTACATAATGAATCCTGCAGCCTGCAGGTGGGAAAAACCAGCCTTACTGTCTATGGTCTGGAAGTACCTCTGATCTATTATAAAAGCCATTTTCTCCACAGCTTAAAAGAGAGGAAATCAGGGAACTGATCGGAGAACCATCTTCCGACTCCCTGAATATTCTTCTGGCTCACAGTCCCAAATATGGAGATACTTATTTTGACTGGGGGGCAGATCTGATCCTGAGCGGGCATTATCATGGAGGGATTGTAAGAATTGGCAGGCACAATGGGCTGCTTTCCCCACAGCTTCATCCATTTCCGAAGTTCTGCTGCGGAGATTTCCACAGGAAGGAACAGCATATGCTGGTAAGCGCAGGAGCAGGGGAACACACCATACCTGTAAGGATTCATAATCCCAGGGAATTGCTGATGGTGGATCTGAAACCGAATGCCTGAGAATATTGTTACTGTCTGCTGACTGTATGGCAGCGAAATATTTACTTGAAAAGGAAAAGACTGTGCTATGGGAATTCCGGTAAAGCTGGAAGTATTTGAAGGTCCTCTGGATCTCTTACTGCACCTTATCGAAAAAAATAAAATAGATATCTATGATATCCCCATCGTGGAGATCACAGATCAGTATATGGAATACATCCATGCCATGGAGCGGGAAGACCTTGGAGTCATGAGTGAGTTCATGGTTATGGCAGCCACATTGCTGGATATCAAGTGTAAAATGCTTCTCCCGAAAGAAGTCAATGAAGAGGGAGAAGAGGAAGATCCAAGAGCGGAACTGGTGGAGAAACTTCTGGAATATAAGATGTATAAGTTTATGTCCTATGAGCTAAAGGACAAGATGGACGATGCGGCAAATGTATTCTTTAAAGAGCCCACTCTTCCCGATGAGGTACTGCAGTACAGAGAGCCTGTAGATCCAAAGGAACTTCTGGCAGGTCTCACACTGGAGAAGCTGAATGCAATCTATAAGTCCATCATCCGCAGGCAGGAAGACAAGTCGATCCTATCCGAAGCAAATTCGGAACCATCGAGAAGGAAGAGGTCAGTCTGTCTGATAAGATGATAGAGATCAAAGATTTTGCCCGTACCCATCGGAAATTCAGTTTTCGAAATCTCCTGGAGAGTCAGTGCTCGAAAGTACAGGTGATCGTCACCTTTCTCTCCATACTGGAACTGATGAAAATGGGGCATATCCATGTGGAGCAGAATGGGCTGTTTGATGATATCTCTGTTGAAGTACAGACAGACCCGGATACATGGAAGAATCTTACAGAATTTGCGGAAGATGAACCATAGAATACAGAGATCAATATGTAATAAAAGGAATGAGGAAGACTGAGTGAAGATTAAGGAGACAGAAGCTGCGATAGAAGCAATACTTTTTGCAATGGGCGGTTCCGTAGAACTGCCCCGGATCGCCAGAGCCATCGGTGTGGACGAGAAGACAACAGGAAGGATCATCCGCAATATGATGGATCGTTATCAGGAAGAGAACAGAGGCATCCAGATCATAGAGCTGGAGAATTCTTTCCAGATGTGTACAAAGAAAGAATATTATCAGTATCTGATCAATATTGCCCTGCATCCTCAGAAACCGGCACTGTCAGATGTTATGCTGGAAACCTTATCCATCATTGCATACAAACAGCCGGTTACAAAGGCGGAGATCGAGAAGATCCGAGGGGTAAAATGTGACCACGCCATCAACAAGCTGGTAGAATACAGTCTGGTCAGGGAACTTGGGCGTCTGGATGCCCCCGGACGTCCGATCCTGCTCGGGACCACGGAAGAGTTTCTGCGCTGCTTCGGCGTACAGGATCTGGAATCCCTGCCTGTCCCTGACCCTGTCCAGATAGAGGACTTTAAGGCAGAGGCAGAGGAAGAAATCCAGTTGAAACTGGATGTGTAAGATAAAGGAGAAAAAACTAATGCCAACCACATATGCGCATGATTTATTTGGAAAAGAAGTATATAAGAGACTACCTTCAGATATGAAAGCCTGATCCGCAGACATGGGGACTTGTACAGAATCGGTTTACATGGGCCGGATATCCTGTTCTACTATATGGTTTCAAAGAATCCTGTCACCCAGTTCGGGATTGAGATGCATCATGAGAAGGCAAGAGCCTTTTTTGAAGAAGGGATGCGGCAGGTCAGAAGAATGATGATGAGGCACTTTTGGCATATCTTCTTGGATTTGGCTGTCATTATATTCTGGACTCCGCATGCCATCCCTATGTAAATAAGATGGCGGCAGAAGGCGTCATTCCTCACATTGTTCTGGAGAAGGAATTTGACCGTGTGCTTATGGAAGAGACAGGTAAAGATCCTGACCATTATTATCCGGCCTGCGGGATCATGCCGAAGATGGAATATGCCAGAGTGATCCACAGGGGCATTCCTCTGGTGAAAACCATAAACATTTATATTTCTGTCAGGATGATGAAAATTCTTACCAATTTCATGGTGTGTGATGACCATGGAAGAAAACGCAGGATTCTGGGGAAACTTCTGAGACTGGGAGGAGAGTCCATCGGCTCTGTCATTGAACATTTCATGACTGCCGAAGCAGTAGAGCAGGCAAAAGCTCCCATGCCTGAACTTGAGAGGCTTTACAGAGAGGCGGTTCCTGAAGCTGTGGAATATCTGGGAGAACTTTATACCTTAAGAGAGGGAGCTTATCATCTGAGCAAAAGATGGGACCGGACTTATAACGGGTAATGGGCATATCCCGATATTTTTCGGAACTGTGACAGTCATATTCCGGACATGCAGGCATAAATTATCTTATAGGGTGAAGCAAAATCCTGCAGATATCCTGTAAACAACAAATCTGTGAATAACCGTAAATTATGAACAGTGATATTCATGGATTGCCAGCATGTGAGGTGGAGTATGAGAATGAAACATATTGCCGCTGTCATTGTTGTGACGGCGGTATTATTGTTTACGCAGACATACACCTCCGCCCGGGGAGCGGAGTACAAAATACCTCAGACAGTAGACATGAAACCTGTTGCAGAAGAACCGGCAGAATTATACGCATTATCAGCAGTCCTCATGGACGGAGAGTCCGGCAGAGTACTCTATGAAAAGGACGGGGAGCGTCCTCTGGCAAATGCCAGCACAACCAAGGTGCTTACCTGTATTGTGGCGCTAGAGAACTCTCCGGGGGATGATTATGTTCAGGTTTCTCAGAATGCGGCATCCCAGCCGGAAGTAAAGCTGGGACTTCGGAAAGGAGAACAGTATTATCTGGAGGATCTTCTGTATTCCCTTATGCTGAAAAGCCATAATGATACAGCGGTTGCCATTGCAGAACACTGCGGGGAAGCGTGGAAGGTTTTGCCAGAATGCTCAACCGGAAAGCAAAACAGATAGGATGTAAGAATACGTATTTTATTACACCCAATGGCCTGGATGCTGAGGATGAGAACGGAAAACATCACACAACAGCCAAAGATCTGGCACTAATCATGCGCTATGCTATTAAAAACGAAACATTCCTGCACATTGCACAGACCAGAGACTATACATTCTCTGAGATCACAGGAAAGAGAACCTTTTCCGTACATAATGCCAACGCATTTCTTGACATGAGAGACGGAGTTCTTGCCGGAAAAACAGGCTATACTTCCCAGGCAGGCTACTGTTATGTATGTGCCTGGGAGAAAGAGGGCAAAACATTTATCGTCAGTCTTCTTGGCTGTGGATGGCCCAACCACAAAACCTATAAATGGAGTGACACAGAGAAACTGCTGGACTTCGGAGATTACAACTACGAGTACGAAACCTACTGGAAAGAACCACAGACCGGAAAAATTCTGGTAACAGACGGTGTGGAAGATAATCAGGATATAGGAACGAAAATCTATCTGAGGGGTAAATGCAGTGTAACCGCATATGACAGGGAAAAAGAAGTCCTTCTGAAAAAAGGGGAAACTGTAACATGTAAAATAGAAATTCCACAGAAAGTCAGTGCACCGGTTCTTAAGGGGGAGAAGCTTGGCCGCATTGCCTATTACCTGGATGGAAAACTGATAGATTCTTATCCGGTCTATGCGGAGAAATCAGTGGAAAAAATCAGTTTTAAATGGTACACTGAAAAAGTATTTCATGATTTTTTTCATTAGATACATTTATATGGGACTACTATAAAAGAACCGTCATCAGAGTCTTGCCATAGAATTGTTTGTTGAATTCATAGAAAAAAACTATCGAACAGATGAAACAATTTAATGGTTTAAAGGGTTGCCATACGAAAGCGATATTGATATAATAAATCTTAACAGTCGGCATTCATATATTGCCGTTCGTGAATAGTTTATGTCAGCCTGTGGCTGATCTGCAGTCTGCTGCAAGCTGACATAGGAAAGACAGAGGAAAGAGATATGAATCAGTTAGAAATACTCAGAGAGAGTCTTGGCCAGTGTGATGAGATCATTCTGGATGCACTTATCATGCGTAACAGGATCGTGGAGGACATTATGGCATATAAAGAAGCCAACGGACTCCAGATTTTACAGCCTGAGCAGGAAGCGAAGCAGAAAGAATGGCTGGAGAAGAGAATGGAAGGCAGACGCCATAAGGACGAGGTTTCCGATGTATTTGAATGCATCCGCACAAACAGTAAACGGATCCAGGCAAGAAAACTCTTCAACTACAACATCGTGCTGATCGGTTTCATGGGTGCGGGAAAGTCCACAATTTCTGATTTCCTTAAGAATGTATTTGCCATGGATGTGGTAGAGATGGATCAGATCATTGCCCAGAGACAGGGAATGAGTATTTCCGATATCTTCGAGACATACGGTGAACAGTATTTCCGTGATCTTGAGACAAATCTGCTTATCGAAATGCAGTCACGCAGCAATGTTGTGATCTCCTGTGGCGGTGGTACTCCAATGAGAGAGTGCAATGTAGTAGAGATGAAGAAGAATGGCCGTGTTGTTCTCCTCACAGCAAAACCGGAGACAATTCTTGACCGTGTCAAAAATAACCATGACCGTCCGCTGATCGAGAACAATAAGACTGTTCCATTTATCGCAGACCTGATGGAGAAACGCCGCGCTAAATACGAGGCAGCGGCTGATATCATCATCGAAACAGACGGCAAGAACGAACTGGAGATCTGCGAAGAGCTTGTACACAGACTCCGCACCATGGATGAAGAAAAATAATATAACAAGACAGATCTGGTTTATGATATCAGAAGTGCCGGATATCAAGTCATAATATTGAATGTATCGGTTATTATAAAAAGATATGGGGTGTCTCGACTGACGGGACAGTCCCATATCTTTTTGTATTCTGATATTTTATTAAGTCAGATCAGCTGGTCTTATAATCCCATTCCTTCTGTGCCTGCTCGATCACATATTTCTTAAATGCTTCCACAACCGGTGGATGGTATACGTTCTTCAGCATCGCCATATAGAAGTTTCTCTGCCAGCTTGGAGAAACTAAGGGAAGGATCTTTACATTCAGAGACTGCAGGATTGGAATATTGGGAGCAACGCAGATTCCAAAGCCGTTGGAGACAAAGCCTGCAGCAACCTGATCCTCGTCAATCTCATAAGCCACATCCGGTGTCTGCCCGATACATTCAAATAGTCCGTCAATGATCTGTCTCAGACCACTTCTCTTCTTAAATATAATCTGTTTATAAGGAATGGTATCCTCCAGCCGTACTTCATCCTTTACTGCCAGCGGATGATCCAGAGGTACGATCACAACCAGCTCCTGTCTGCAACCGGAATAAACTCGATCAGCGGCTCATTATCAAGTTTGGAACAGAACCCCAGATCATATTTCTTCTCTTTTAATCCGTTCAGAATATCAGATGTTAAAACTTTATCACAATACAGATTGAAATCTATCTTTTTAGCAGGATTTTCCTCCAGAAATCCCCGCATGATCTTAGGAAGAAAATCAATTCCAAGTGTACGCAGGAATACCACATCAATGCAGCCTTCTCCTTTACCTGCCAGCTTCAGACTGTTCACAGAAGAGTCCAGACGGTTCAGTACCTCTTCCACGTCATTCAGGAAAACTTTTCCATACTTGGTAAGAGTAACATTCCTTCCATTTTTTTCAAACAGTTTTACGCCCAGTTCTTCCTCGAGAGTGGAGATCGCATAACTCAGCGAAGGCTGGGTGATCGCCAGAATATCAGCGGCTTTTGTGTAATGTTCAATATGAGCCAGCGTAGAAAAGTACCGCAGATGATACAGGTTCATAGAAAAACTCCTTTCTCTGATAAGTATTTTATAAGTGACTATATTTTATGTGCAGGCTTTTACAGTCCTTTAATGCTTCGGAAAACTATAATTATAGTCACTCTTGCACAAATAATCCGCGCTGTATTTGTCATATACGTAGATTATATCATGATGTATTGAAAAAATCTATGAATTTAAAGGATAGAACTAATTTGTTTTATATTTAACAAAGATATATAATGCTTATATCAAAAAGATACAAAATATTATCAAAATAAATAGAAAAATTATGCGATTTTATGAGGAGGACATAAAGATGTCAAAAGAATTTCCAATTACAATCAGTTCCTGGACACTGGGAGATCAGTGCAAATTTGAAGACAGAGTGATCGCTGCAAAGAACGCAGGATACGAAGGAATCGGCCTTCGTGCAGAAACTTATGTAGATGCGTTGAATGAGGGACTTTTTGACAAAGACATTCTTGCTATTCTGGACAAACATGGTATGAAAGTAACAGAGGTTGAGTACATCGTACAGTGGGCTGAAGAACACAGATCTTACGAACAGAAATACAAAGAACAGCTCTGCTTCCATATGTGTGAATTATTTGACGTAAAACAGATCAACTGCGGTCTGATGGAAAACTACTCCGTAGAATATACTGCTCAGAAATTAAGAGAATTATGCCAGAGAGCAGGAAAATACATCATCGGTGTTGAGCCAATGCCATACAGCGGAATCCCGGATATGAAAAAAGGCTGGGCTGTTGTAAAGGCAGCTGACTGCGAGAATGCAAAACTGATCATGGATACCTGGCACTGGGTAAGAGCAAATCAGCCGGTTGACCTTTCTGTGATCGAAGACATCCCGGCAGACAAGATCGTATCCATCCAGATCAATGATGTATGGGAAAGACCATATGCAACAACGATCTTAAGAGACGAATCCATGCATGACCGTCTTGCTCCCGGAACAGGAATCGGATGTACAGCAGCGTTCGTTAAGATGGTAAAAGAAAAAGGAATCAAACCAAACGCAATCGGCGTAGAAGTCATCAGCGATGCAATCCTTGCAAAAGGACTTGAATATGCTGCAAACCATACATATGAGAACACAAAGAAAGTGCTTGAGGAAGCATGGCCGGAAGTACTTCAGTAAAAAGAAAAGGAGAAGGTTACATGAAATTCAATGCAATGTTTCAGCCGATCAACATCGGTCCAATGACAGTAAAGAACCGCTTCGTAGTTCCGCCAATGGGAAACAACTTTGCAAACACAGACGGAAGCATGAGCGAACAGTCTCAGCTTATTATCGTGAAAGAGCAAAAGGCGGCTTCGGTCTGATCACAATCGAAGCAACAGTAGTACATAAAGGCGCAAAGGGCGGCCCCCGCAAGCCATGTCTTTATGATGACTCCACAATCGAAAGCTTCCGCAAGGTAGTAGATGCCTGTCATGCAGAGGGAGCAAAGGTTTCCGTACAGCTTCAGAATGCAGGCCCTGAAGGAAATGCAAAGAATGCAGGTGCACCGATCGAGGCAGCTACAAGCATTCCCTCAGACTGCGGAAGAGATACACCAAAGGAAGTTACAACTGAAGAAGTTTATGAACTGGTAAAAGGCTATGGCCTCGCAGCAAAGAGAGCCATGGAAGCAGGCGTAGATGCAGTTGAGATCCATATGGCACACGGCTATCTGGTAAGCACCTTCCTTTCTCCGAGAACGAACAAGAGACTGGATGAATTCGGCGGTTCTTTTGAGAACAGAATGCGTTTCTCCCGTCTGATCATCGAAGAAGTTAAGAAGATGACAGAAGGAAAAATTGCAGTTCTTGCAAGAATCAACAGCTGTGATGAAGTACCGGGCGGTCTTGATGTGCATGACAGTGCTGCGATCGCTGCATATCTGGAAGGATGCGGACTGGATGCCATCCATGTATCCAGAGCTGTTCACATCCGCGATGAATTTATGTGGGCACCGACAGTGACACACGGCGGTTTCTCCGCTTCTCAGGTAGAAGAGATCAAACGTGCCGTATCTATTCCGGTGATCACAGTAGGACGTTATACAGAACCGCAGTTTGCGGAATTAATGGTAAAAGAAGGACGCTGCGATCTGGTTGCATTCGGACGTCAGAGCCTTGCAGATCCTTATATGCCATTAAAAGCGCAGGAAGAAAGACTGGAGGATATGATCCCATGTATCGCATGTCTTCAGGGCTGCGTGGCAAACATGTATGCAGGAAACCCTGTATGCTGTCTTGTAAACCCATTCCTTGGACATGAAGCTGAGGGCATTGCTCCTGCAGAAAAAGCGAAAAAAGTAATGGTAATCGGCGGCGGTGTTGCAGGCCTTTGTGCTGCATTTATCGCACAGGAAAAAGGTCATCAGGTAACACTTTATGAAGCAAGTGATAAACTTGGCGGAAACATGCGTCTTGCTGCTTATCCTCCGGGAAAAGGCGACATTACAAACATGATCCGCAGCTATATCGTACGCTGCCAGAAAGCAGGCGTAACAATCAAAATGAATCAGGAAGTAACTCTGGATCTTATCAGGGAAGAGAAACCAGACAGCGTAATTGTTGCTTCCGGTTCCAGAACACTGATCCTTCCCATCGAAGGTATCGACAATCCTGCAATTATCCATGGCTCTGATCTCCTTGACGGCAAGAGAGCAGCAGGAAAGAAAGTTCTGGTTGTAGGCGGCGGAATGGTAGGATGCGAGACAGCAGCATTCCTCGGTGAGCAGAATCATGATGTGACAGTTATCGAGTTCAGAGACACTGTAGGTGCCGACGTGATCCACGAGCACAGAGTTTACCTGATGAAAGATTTCGAAGATTACAAGATCAAAGAGATCACAGGTGCAAAGGTATGCAAATTCTATGAGGACGGCGTAGAGTACGAGACAGCAGACGGACAGAGACATGAATCCAGAGGCTATGATTCTGTGATCCTCTCCATGGGATTCAGAAACTACAACCCATTCGGCGAAGAGATCAAAGCTATCGTACCCGATACCTACGTGATCGGCGATGCCACCCGCGCAAGAAGAGCACTTGACGCTACGAAAGAAGCGTATGAGGTAGCGTCTGCGTTATGATGAGAATTGCGGCAGCTATTTTGTGACATATTTTACCCGAATTCGGTTGCCGTAGCCCAGGAAAATTAAATTTTGATTACAAGAATATAGTTGCAGTTAAGTGGTGTTGTGTGATATCATCAGCGGACAGCAGCTTGAAAATGATTTTACAAAAAATAAGAAATATCCGGGTACGTACATAAAATGTACCCGGATGCTGATAAGAATATTTCAGGAGGCAAACAGGAAATGGAACAGAGAATTAAAGGAACAACAGGATTAATGGCACTTATCGGAAGCCGGTAGGACACTCAGGATCACCGGCAATGTATAACTTCAGCTTCCGTCATCATAACCTTGACTATGCTTACATGGCATTTGACATCAAGGAAGACCAGGTTCCGGCTGCTCTGGATGCAATCCGTCTTTTCAAAATGAGAGGCGCAAACGTAACTATGCCATGCAAGAACGAAGTTGCAAAACACATGATGAGCTTTCACCTGCAGCAAGAATCATCGGTGCAGTTAACACAATCGTTAATGAAGACGGCAAATTAGTAGGACATATCACAGATGGTATCGGATTTGTCCGCAACTTAAAAGAACATGGCGTTGACGTAAAAGGCAAAAAAATGGTAGTTCTCGGTGCAGGCGGTGCTGCAACAGCAATCCAGGTACAGTGTGCATTAGACGGAGCAGAATCCATTTCTATCTTCAATCCGAAAGACCCATTCTTTGCACGTGCAGAGTCCACAGCAGAGAAACTGAGCAAAGAAACACCGGATTGTAAAGTTTCTGTATTTGATCTGGCAGATGAGGCAAAACTGAAAGAAGAGGTTGCAAACGCAGACATCCTCGTAAACGCAACACTTGCAGGAATGAAACCTCACGAAGAGCTTACTCTGATCAAAGATAAATCCATGTTCCGCCCTGACCTTGTAGTAGCAGACGTTGTTTACAATCCTGCTGAAACAAGAATGGTAAAAGAAGCCAAAGAAGCAGGCTGCAAGCTTGCAATCGGCGGAAAAGGAATGCTGTTATGGCAGGGAGCTGCAGCTTACAAACTCTACACAGGACTGGAAATGCCAACAGCTGAATACCAGAAATTCCAGGAAGAAAACGAAAACAAGTAATAATAACCTAGGAGATCAAAATGAAACAGAAAACAAACAAAATGCTCATTTTCACCTCCCTTGCAGCATATTTCACCTATTTCATCCATGGAATCGGTGCTTCTATCCTGGGGCAGTACAAACCGGAGTTTGCAGCTGCCTGGGGTGCGAAGCCCCTGGCTGATGGCACCCTGGATGTAAGTATGGTAGTATCTGTAATTGCAGCACTTGGACTGGGACGTCTGATTTCCCTTCCTTTCTCCGGTCCTCTGTCTGATAAATATGGAAGAAACTGAGCGGAATTATCGGTGTGCTCTGTTATGTAGCATACTTCTTTGGAATGGCCAATTCCACATCCATGGCAATGGGATATGCCTTTGCAGTGATCGGCGGAATCGCGAACTCTTTCCTCGATACCTGCGTAAGCCCTACCTGTATGGAAATCTATGTAAACAACCCGTCAGTAGCCAACCTGTTTACAAAATTTTCCATCTGCCTGAGCCAGTTCCTGCTTCCATTCCTGATTGGAATCGTAGCATCTGCAAATATGTCATATAAGACAATCTTTATTGTAGCAGGTATTGCAATCCTCATTGACGGAATCCTAATTCTGATCCTCCCCTTTCCGGCGAGAGAGAAGGCAGTACAGGCTAAAGCTGATAAGAAGAAATCCGGACACAAGATTTCCCCTGCAGCGATTGCTGCAATTCTGATCGGATTCACCAGCTCCTCAACCTTTATGTTATGGCTGAACTGTAATCAGGAACTTGCCCGTTCCTATGGTATGGCAGACCCTTCAAAGATCCAGTCCCTGTATGCCCTGGGAACTGCAACTGCCATCCTTGCAACAGCAGCATTTATCAAAAAAGGTCTGAAAGAGATTAACGTTCTGATCATCTATCCGTTAATCTCCACTATCATGCTGCTCCTATGTTACTTTATCCAGGCCCCGTTTATTTGTCTGGCAGGTGGTTTTGTGATCGGATATGCAGGTGCAGGCGGTGTTCTCCAGCTGGCAGTTTCCACAACAGCAGAGTTCTTCCCCGAGAACAAAGGAACAGCAACCTCACTGGTAATGATCGCATCCAGCATCGCGAACTACACAATCTTAAGCCTTGCAGGGTACATTACCAAAGTTGGCGGAAGCAGTGCTCCGAGAATGATCCTTCTTCTGAACATGGCAGTGACCATCGTCGGTATCCTGCTCGCCCTCTTTGTAAAGAAGAACAGAAATAAGTAAGCCAGTAAGTGATAGAAATAAATAAGCGATAGAAATAAATAAGATACAGAAATCCTGTGATATTGAAATCCAATCTAACTGAAGATACGTTTGGACGTTACAAGCTTCAAATTTTTTCCGGTCGGATTGGATTTTATTAAAATCTGGATTGTCTAAAAATTAACAAAAAAGATAGAATATACAAGCCGAAATATAGAAGTAATCTAACAATTTATTGAAAAGGAGAATCTGTATGGCAAATACAAGAACACAAAGAAGAGAAAATGAACTGCCCTACATCCCCTTTGGACCATTTCAGATAAGACTTCCATTTATACATTACAAGATAGAATCTGTTGAGTTCATTCAGGGTCTGATCCTGGGCGTTACTGCTCTGGCTGCTGTTCCGTATCTGGAGCAGTATCTGGGGCTTCCTTATGAGCTGGCGTGGAGCTGTGTAATTATTGAAACCTTCCTTTATCTGCTTCACAGCTGCTTGGCGATCCGGTAGTACCGGGGTGGATCACACCGACCCTGCCGCTGACTATTGTATTTCTGGAAGGCTTCCCCATGGGAAAGAGCGAATACAGGCTATGATCGCACTGCAGATGCTGGTAGGTCTGGTATTTATCTTTATGGGTGTGACCAGACTGGCGGATAAATTTGTTCATGCAGTTCCCAATTCTGTCAAAGGCGGAATCCTTCTTGCAGCACCGGTTACAGTTATGGCAGGACAGCTGGGAGAGAACGGAAATATGCACAAATATCCTCTGGCTATTGTTGCAGGTGTAGGTCTTTTGATCCTGATCAGCTTCTCTGACAAATATCAGGAGAAGAGAAAAACAAATAAGTTTCTTGATCTTGTTGCGAGATACGGAAATCTTTTCCCATATCTTATCGCAATGGTAGTAGGACTTCTGGTTGGCGAACTGGATGCCCCGGGACTGGAGATCGGTACCTTCATCAAGATTCCTCAGTTTAAAGATATCATTGATCAGGTGAGTATCTTCGGCGTAGGGATTCCTCCGGCATCTATGTTTATCAAAGCACTGCCGCTGGCACTGGTGTGCTATGTTATTGCATTTGGTGATTTTGTTACTACAGAGACCCTTGTATCAGAGGCGCGTCAGGCAAGAGATGATGAGTATATTGATTTCAATTCCAGCCGTTCCAATCTGGTAAGCGGTCTGAGAAACCTGATCCTGTCTATCATTGCACCATTTCCTCCCTTTCCGGTCCGTTATGGGTTGGAATGACTGTATCCGTATCCATGCGTTAATAAAGAAGGAAAGAAGCAATGAAGTCTCTTCTCGGAGGAATGGCTTCTTTCAGACTGGCCACATTCTTAAGTGTGCTAATCATTCCTGTAGTAAGCTTCTTTCGCCCGATCTTCGGAGTAGGATCTTCCATTACTCTGATGTTCCAGGCGTTTGTATGTGCAAGAATCGGTATGGATTACTGCAAGAGCGACAGAGACAAGATGATCGCAGGCGTAATGGCAGCAGTCCTCGCAACCCAGGGAACCGCATGGGCATCTGCATGGGCACTGGCAGTTGGCTTCGGACTGAATGTTTTCCTGTCCAACTGGAATCCCCTTGAGAAAAAATAATATAAGCAAAAACCAAGAAGAACAGCCGGGATTCGGGGCTGTTCTTCTTGGTTTTCATCAATTATTATTTTAAGGAGTCATAATTATTAAATTCAAATTTTGTAACAATCTGTTGACGAATATGAGTGATATCAGCTATAGGCAAGAATAACATCTGATATCACATCATTCATCAACAGATCACAGACTGCTGTGAATGATATCCAGCACCTGTTTCAATTCATGCACACCGACCTGTCCCGGAGCAGAAGCTTTGGAAGCAGCACCGAAGGTGAGAGCGGAGCCGAATGTCTCACCTGTCAGGCGGCTTACAACGCCTGTTCCTGCCATGGACATGGTAATGATCGGGCGGTCTGCATATTTCTCAGACATTTCCAGAGTGGCAGACAGCAGTGTGATAACATCCTGCTTACAGGTAGGCATTACTGCAATCTTAGGGATATCAGCACCCAGCTCCTGCATCATGCAGAGGCGTCGGATGATCTCCTCCTTCTCCGGAGTCTTAAAGAAATCATGGTTGGAAGCAATTACCTTTACACCTGCCTCATGAGCAGCATTGATGATTGTCTTAACAACTTCATCACCTGTAAATGCTTCTACATCAATTAAATCTACATAACCGCTCTGAGCAGCTGCAATATTTAAAGCAGCATAGTCATTTACAGAAATTTCTTTCTCACCGCCTTCTTTGGAAGTACGGAATGTAAGGAGAACAGGAATGTCTTTTAAAACTTCCTGAAGCTCTTTAGCGGTTTCTAATACTTTCTCAGTAGCAAAGACATCATCAAACCAGTCTACACGCCACTCAACTACATCAACAGGAAGAGTAGTGATCTTTTTGGCTTCTTCGAGAATGTCTGTTTTTGTTTTTCCAACGATCGGAACGCAGATCTTAGGTCTGCCCTCGCCGATCACAGTGTTTTTTACCTGAACTGTGTTCATCTGTTTATCCTCATATTTTCTGTTGTATTATAGTAGTTCCGGATTATTATGGAACTGTTATAAGAATAACCGTAACATAACCGCATGATCAACAGCTTTTTGAAGCAAACTGCAGGATATGTACATTCTGCGCGGAGTAAATATATCAGTACATCTCCTGCAGTACGCCGAAAAGCGGTATATATCAAATATTATGTGCAGAAAGATCAGTGAAATGATCTGTTCTGCATCACAATATGAGATATCTTTACTGAAGATACCATCAGGTATCAGTCATCATAGGAGATGTGAAGAATTTCTTTCATATGTTCGATAGGCATTGGTTCGCCTGTCCATAACTCAAATGCAGCGGAACCCTGGAATAACATCATTCCCAGACCGTTCATTGTCTTGCATCCTACCTCTTTGGCCATGGAACGCATCTTTGTCTCCAGAGGAGAGTAAGGAACATCAATAACGATCAGCTCAGGACGGAAGTAAGATTTGTCCGGAACAACGGACTGTCCTTCCAGTGGTTTCATTCCCACACCTGTAGCATTGACGAAAATGTAGCTGTCATCCATTTCAGCTTTCAGTTTATCAAGATCTGCCAGATCATAAAGAACTGCATGGCAGGATGTCTTTGTGTTGATCTTCTCTACTGTGGATACTGCACGATCCCAGAATTCATCCTTGCGGTTAAAGATTGTGATCTCGGCAACGCCGTCCAAAGCAGCCTGGATCTCGATAGCAGTGGCAGCACCGCCTGCACCGACGATAGTCATTTTCTTTCCGATCACATCAATATCATTATCTTTCAGGGCAGACATAAACCCAATACCGTCAGTGATATGACCTGTAAGATGACCGTTGTCATTTACGATTGTATTAACAGCACCGCATAATTCTGCTGCAGGAGAAAGCTCGTCCAGGTATTTTCCAACCAGAGTTTTGTTTGGCATGGAAACATTGGATCCTCTCATTTTCAGAGTACGGATTGCTTTTACTGCATCCTCAATCTCATCTGCGCCAACCTCGAAAGCAAGGTAAGCGTAGTCATACCCGAGTTTTGCAAAAGCCTCATTCTGCATTGCAGGAGAGCTGGAGTGACGGATCGGGTAAGCCATCAGACCGATTAATTCAGTATGTCCGGTAATTCTTTCAGCCATTATAATATCCCCTTTCGTATTTTGTTGTAAAGGTTTTTATTGAAGGTATCCCATCTGAGTCAGTGTATTAAGGATATTTCTTCCTTCCAGAGTTCCGTCGATGATCCTTCTTGCACGTTTGCTGTCTCCGATGTTCAGGATCTCAACATCATCAGAAACAAAAGCATCGGAAAGCTCTGCGAAAAGCTGTCCCCGAGCTCTCATACCAAGACATACGAATCCGTAGTCAAATGGAAGCTCACGTTCACCTTCTGCATCTTTTACAAGAAAAGAGCTGTCTTTTACTTCCTGAAGAGCTGTCTTTGTAAGCTGGGCCACATGATGTTTCTTCATCTGGTCTTTCATGTCATTCTTTGTAACAGGATCCAGGTCACGTCCAATCTGATCCATCATCTCCACGATAGAGATTTCAGCATTTCTTGCTGCAAAGAATTCCACAACATCAAGACCAACAGCGCCGCCGCCCACAACAACAACCTTCTTGCCTGTCATATCTTCCGGATAATCATTGATGTGATTAATCATTCCCAGGATAGAAGCGACCTTGCTGCCTTCTTTGTCAATGCGGTCGTGAAGTCCTTTGATCGGAGGAAGCAGTGGTGCGGAACCTGTGGAGCTTACGATCAGGTTCGGATGGAACCTGCGGATATTTTCCGGTGTTCCTTCTGTGTTTGTGAAGATATAAAGGTTCTCAAGCTGCTCTGCTCTGTGAATCAGATAGTTCGGGAAATCAGCCAGACGCTTCTTTGCAGGAATCTTAGAGATCACAGAAGCAAGACCGCCAAGAGTTTCACCCTTTTCCAGAAGGAAGGTGTTACAGCCTACTTCTGCGGCTGTACAGGCAGCTTCCAGTCCGGCAGTACCGCCTCCGATTACTACAACGTTACAGTTTTGTTCACTTTCTGATTCTTATAAACATCACCTTCCAGAACAGCCGGGTTTACAGTACAGCGGATCGGACGGTTAAAGCCGATTCTGTTTCCTGCACATCCGATGTTACAGGAGATACATTTGCGAAGGTCACATTCTCTGCCTGTAGCTACTTTGTTTACCCATGCAGGTTCTGCGATAAGACCACGTCCCATACCGATCAGGTCTGCATCGCCGTCAGCGAGGATCTGCTCGGCAACCTTCGGGTTACGGATATTTCCCATGGAGATACATGGTTTGCCGAATTTCTCTCTGACAGCTTTAGGCATATAGGAACGCCATCCGTCTTTCATGTAGTTGGCATCGATCTGATACTGGATAGAACCGTTTAAACCGCAGGAAACATCGAAGATATCAACTTCATCCTGAACATATTCCAGATATTCAAGAGTATCCTCAAGAGTGTTGCCGCCTTCCATCAGTCATCTGCGCTGAGACGGAGCATGATCGGGAAGAAAGGTCCGACCTGTTTTCTTACTTCTTCAATGACCATACGGCAGAAACGTGTTCTGTTTTCCACAGATCCGCCGAACTCATCTGTACGTTTGTTTGTAAGAGGAGAGAGGAACTGGCTGATCAGATAGGAATGTCCAGCATGGATCTCTACTGCGTCAAAACCAGCTGCCTGGCTCTCTTTGCAGCCTCGCCGTATTTCTTTACAATGTGATGGATTTCTGCCACTGATAACGGACGCGGGATCTCTCCGCCTTCTTTGGACGGAACATCAGATGCGGAAACAGGCTGCATATTTGTACGTGCGGAAACAGCGGAAGCACCCGCGTGGTTGATCTGGATTGCAATACAGGTACCATATTTGTGAATCTCTTCACAGAATTTGTACAGACGCGGCAGATAGTTGTCGTGGTCAATACGAAGCTGAGTAGTTCCGTTGGAACCTGCGGAGAATCCACACTTGCGTTCTCTACAATGATCAGTCCTGTTCCGCCCTTGGCACGTTCTTTGTAATAATTGATATGAAGAAAGCTCATTTCTCCATTCTGCTCACCGTAGTTTGTTCCCATAGGCATCATAACAATGCGGTTTTTGATAGTCATATTTTTTACTGTGAGTGGTGTGAAAATATGCTGGTAATTGCTTTTCATTACGTCTTTCCTCCTGAAATTTTCTGTTGGATCTATAATTGTTCAGTGCTTTAGCTGTGGCCTGAATTTCTTTGATGTGTTAATTATATAATGGGATAATCCATAAATCTAATTGATAATTCGTGCTATATAATAAAAAACATCTATGGTTTTGCTGAGACTTTTATACCTGTGTAGTCGGATTCGCAGACAAGTGAGTGGTATAGTTGCTTCAAACACACACTGGTTTGCGGGAGAGGGTGAAATACAGGACAATACAAAATAACCGTAATACCCTCTTAAATAGGAAGAAATGCTCAAAAAAACAAAATTTGGAGAAACCTGACAAATTTTTCTGCTATATTTTTAACGAAAATGACAAATAAATGTTGAAATTTTCTGCCGAAAAAGGTAAAATTAAAATCGGCTAAATTTTTGGGTTAACTTTTAAATATTCTCATAAAGATGGAGGGCAAACAAGAATGAGTAATGCAACACAAAGCTTAGCAGGCACAAGAATTACTTCTTTGCTTGACGCAAACAGTTTTGTCGAAATCGGACAGGGTGTAACAGCCAGATCCACAGATTTCAACATGACTGCAAACAAGGCACCATCTGACGGTGTTATCACCGGATATGGTGTGATCGATGACAAACTGGTTTATGTATACAGCCAGGATGCATCTGTATTAAACGGTACTGTTGGTGAAATGCATGCAAAGAAGATCACAAGACTTTATGATCTTGCCATGAAACAGGCGCTCCGGTTATCGGACTTGTTGACTGTGCAGGTATCCGTCTTCAGGAAGCAACAGACGCACTGGAAGCTTTCGGACAGATTTATCTGAAACAGACACTGGCATCCGGTGTGATCCCGCAGATCACAGCAATCTTCGGAACATGCGGCGGTGGTATGGCAGTTATCCCGTCCCTGACAGATTTCACATTCATGGAATCCAAAAAAGGAAAAATGTTCGTCAACACACCAAACGCACTGGAAGGAAACAACACAGACAAATGCGACACAGCAGCAGCTGATTTCCAGAGCAAAGAGACAGGTGTGATTGATGGCGTTGGTACAGAGGATGAGATTCTTGGCCAGATCCGTTCCTTAGTATCACTTCTTCCTTCTAATAATGAAGACACAGACAATTACACAGAGTGTACAGATGATCTTAACCGCGTATGCGCAGATCTTGCAAACTGTGCAGGTGACACAGCAATCGCACTTTCCCAGATCGCTGACAACGGTGAATTCTTCGAGACAAAAGCAGACTATGCAAAAGACATGGTTACAGGCTTTATCCGTTTAAACGCGCTACAGTAGGTGCTGTTGCAAACAGAAGCGAAGTATATGACGCAGAAGGCAAGAAAACAGAAACATTTGACGGAAGCATCTCTGCAAGAGGCGCAAGAAAAGCAGCAGATTTCGTGAAATTCTGCGACGCTTTTGATATTCCGGTACTTACACTTACAAACGCAACAGGCTTCATGGCAACCTTATGCAGCGAGAAGATGATGGCGAAATCCGTAGGTGAACTGGTAGCTGCATTCGCAGATGCAACTGTTCCGAAGGTAAATGTGATCATCGGCAAAGCTTACGGTACAGCTTACGTGGCAATGAACAGCAAATCTATCGGTGCAGACCTTGTATATGCATGGGATAACGCAGAGATCGGTATGATGGATGCTTCCCTGGCAGCCAAGATCATGTATGCAGATGCAGATGCTGCTGAACTGAATGAAAAAGCTGCTCAGTACAGAGAGCTTCAGAATGGTGTTGCTTCCGCAGCAGCAAGAGGCTATGTTGACACTGTGATCAGCCCGGCTGACACAAGAAAATATGTAATCGGTGCATTTGAGATGCTGTTCACAAAGAGAGAAGATCGTCCGTCTAAGAAACATGGAACGGTCTAAGCGGGGTGACGCATATGAAAATGATCAAAAAAATAACTTCTGTATTCATGACATTTCTCGTAATGGCTGCGCTGGTGATCGGCAGCACCTCTGTGGTATTTGCCGCAGATAAGGTTGATGATACTGTTAAGTCCACACTGGTAACTACAGCAGAAGGACTGACAGATGCCATTGTCCAGCTTAAAGATGAAGAAATCGAGAATTACATGAGTTCAGGAGATGACTTTACAACAAGTGCCATGCAGTCCTGGCAGACATCCAAGGATGAACTTGGCGCAAAGAAGGACAGCAATGGTGAAACTACTGTAATTTTCAAAGATGATCAGTACACAGTTACTGTTCCTCTTAAATTTGAGAAAGCAGATGCAAACTTTGTATATGTCTTTGACTCACAGGGAACACCGACTTCCATGTCTGTAGATGTACAGTATGGTATGGGCAAGACTCTTCAGAGAGCAGGTCTTAATACTTTGATGGGTATTGGAACTGTATTCGTAATGCTGATTTTATTAAGCCTTCTGATTTCTCTGTTCAGATTTATTCCGAATCCGGAAGCAAAGAAAGCAGCAGAAGCAAAAGCAGCCAAAACTGCAAAAGAGGCAGAGGCAGCAGCAATCGCAGCAGCACCTGCACAGGCAGAAGAGAACCTTGCAGATGACGGAGAACTGGTAGCTGTTATCGCAGCAGCAATCGCAGCAGCAGAGGGAACTACAACAGACGGATTCGTCGTTCGCTCTATCCGCAAAGTAAAAAGAAATAGAAGATAATTGTCATTTATTTATTTAGGAGGATTTTAAAATGAAAAGCTATACAATTACAGTAAACGGTACAGCATATGAAGTAACTGTTGAAGAAACAGGAAGCGTATCCGCACCTGCAGCAGCTCCGAAAGCAGCACCTAAGGCTGCACCTGCAGCAGCTCCGAAAGCAGCAGCTCCTGCAGCCGGCGCCGGCGCAGTAAAAGTAACTGCTTCCGTACCTGGTAAAGTTGTCAAAGTAGCAGCAAGCGTTGGACAGGCAGTAAAAGCCGGAGACAGCGTAGTTATTCTTGAATCCATGAAAATGGAAATCCCTGTAGTAGCTCCTCAGGACGGTACTATCGCAAGCATTGATGTTGCAGAAGGTGCCTCTGTAGAAAACGGAGATACTTTAGCAACAATGAACTAAGACGGGAGGTAGTCAAATGTCTTATGTAACAGAAACATTGTCCAACCTGATTCATCAGACAGCATTCTTCAATCTGACATGGGGCAATTACCTGATGATCGCAGTAGCCTGCGTATTCCTTTACCTTGCTATCAAGAAGGGATTCGAGCCGCTTCTGCTTGTTCCTATCGCATTCGGTATGCTGCTTGTAAATATCTATCCGGACATTATGGCAAACCCGGAAGATATGTCCAATGGTGTAGGTGGACTTCTTCATTATTTCTACATCCTTGATGAGTGGAGTATCTTACCATCTGATCTTCATGGGTGTAGGTGCCATGACAGACTTCGGCCCGCTTATTGCAAACCCGATTAGCTTCCTGATGGGTGCTGCGGCACAGCTTGGTATCTATGCAGCTTACTTCCTTGCAATCTTTCTTGGATTCAACGGAAAAGCAGCAGCAGCTATCTCCATCATCGGTGGTGCTGACGGTCCGACTTCCATTTTCCTTGCAGGTAAACTTGGACAGTCTGCACTGATGGGACCGATTGCAGTGGCAGCATATTCCTATATGTCACTGGTTCCGATCATCCAGCCGCCTATCATGAAACTCTGCACAACAGAGAAAGAACGTAAGATCAAAATGGATCAGCTTCGCCCGGTTTCCAAACTGGAGAAGATCCTGTTCCCAATCGTTATCACAATCGTTGTCTGCCTGATTCTGCCTACAACAGCTCCGCTGGTTGGTATGCTCATGCTTGGTAACCTGTTCAGAGAGTGCGGTGTTGTAAAACAGCTGACAGAAACAGCTTCCAATGCCTGATGTATATCGTAGTTATCCTTCTGGGTACATCCGTAGGTGCTTCCACAAGTGCAGAAGCATTCTTAAACGCAGATACTCTGAAGATCGTAGTTTTAGGTCTTGTTGCATTCGCAATCGGTACATTCGGCGGATGTATGCTTGGTAAACTGCTCTGCAAACTGACTCATGGAAAGATCAACCGCTGATCGGTTCCGCAGGTGTATCCGCAGTACCTATGGCAGCCCGTGTATCCCAGAAAGTGGGTGCAGAGGCAGATCCTACAAACTTCCTTCTGATGCACGCAATGGGCCCGAACGTTGCCGGTGTTATCGGTACAGCCGTAGCAGCCGGAACATTCATGGCTATTTTCGGAGTATAACCAAATCAAGCAAGCTATCTTGCTTGTATCAGGAGGAGTGCAACTCCTTCTGATAAGCTGCGGAGCAGCTATTTGTTATGAGCAAGTAGCGAAGCGGATTGCGAATATCCGATTAAACAGAACTATAAAGGAGATTTAATAATGGCAGAATTAGAGAAAAAACCTGTTAAAATTGTGGAAACCATTCTCCGTGATGCTCATCAGTCCCAGATCGCAACACGTATGACCACAGAACAGATGCTTCCGATCGTAGATAAACTTGACAAAGTCGGCTATCACGCAGTAGAGTGCTGGGGCGGTGCAACATTCGATGCATCCCTTCGTTTCCTTCACGAAGATCCATGGGAAAGACTTCGTAAATTACGTGACGGCTTCAAAAACACAAAACTTCAGATGCTTTTCCGTGGACAGAACATCCTTGGATACCGTCCATACGCAGATGACGTTGTAGAATACTTCGTACAGAAATCTGCTGCAAACGGAATCGACATCATCCGTATTTTTGACTGCCTCAATGACCTTCGTAACCTGCAGACAGCTGTAAGCGCTGCAAACAAAGAGAAGGCTCATGCACAGGTAGCTCTTTCCTATACATTAGGAGATGCTTACACACTGGAATACTGGACAGACATTGCAAAACGTATCGAAGATATGGGCGCTGATTCCATCTGTATCAAAGATATGGCAGGTCTTCTCCTTCCAAACAAAGCTACAGAGCTTGTAACAGCATTAAAAGAAACAGTTAAGATCCCGATCGACCTTCATACACATTACACCTCAGGTGTAGCTTCCATGACTTACTTAAAAGCAGTAGAAGCAGGTGTGGATATCATCGATACAGCAATGTCTCCATTTGCACTGGGAACATCCCAGCCTGCAACAGAGGTTATGGTTGAGACATTCAAAGATACACCATACGACACAGGATTTGATCAGAAGCTTCTCTCCGAGATCGCTGACTACTTCCGTCCGATCCGTGACGAAGCTCTTGACAGCGGACTGCTCAATCCGAAGAACCTTGGTGTTAACATCAAGACTTTACTGTATCAGGTACCGGGCGGTATGCTCTCCAACCTGACTTCCCAGCTGAAAGAACAGCACGCAGAAGACAAATTCTACGATGTTCTCGAGGAAGTTCCGCGTGTACGTAAAGACCTTGGTGAACCGCCGCTTGTTACTCCGTCTTCACAGATCGTTGGTACACAGGCTGTATTCAACGTACTTATGGGCGAGAGATACAAAATGGTTACAAAAGAAACAAAAGATATCCTGTTAGGAAAATACGGCGCAACTGTAAAACCGTTTAATCCGGAAGTACAGAAGAAGTGCATCGGCGATGAGAAACCGATCACATGCCGTCCTGCAGACCTTCTTGACAACGAGCTTGAGAAACTTGAGAGCGAAATGGCTCAGTACAAGGAACAGGATGAAGACGTATTAACATACGCACTGTTCCCACAGGTAGCTATGGACTTCTTCAAATACCGTCAGGCTCAGAAAACAAAAGTTGACGAGAAAGCAGCTGACAAAAAGAACGGAGCATATCCTGTATAATTGATCCGTAATTAAATATGTCCAAACGAAAAAAGGAGCTTGCGTAAGCAGGCTCCTTTGCGTTATTATGGAAGAATATGATACCCGGGAATATAATGTGTCAATGGGTATATGCTGCCAGTGGTACATATCTATATTGATCGTAGCGAAGCGGAGACGTGGAACCATGATGAAATAGACAATCTGCAGGGTAAAATAAATACAGGAGAATATTCCATGAGCAAAGTTATAATAATCGGCGGCGGAGCCGCCGGAATGATGGCAGGGGTTTTTGCAGCCCGTAACCATCATGAAGTTCATATATTAGAGAAGAACGAGAAACTGGGAAAGAAAGTCTTCATCACAGGAAAAGGCAGATGCAATGTGACAAATGCCTGCGACACAGAAGAACTCTTTCCTGCAATGATGAGCAATCCCAAGTTCCTCTACAGCAGTTTCTATTCATTTACCCCTCAGGATGTAATGGAGTTCTTTGAGAAAGCAGGTGTCCCTCTGAAGGTAGAGCGTGGAAACAGAGTATTCCCACAGTCTGACCATTCTTCAGACATCATCCGCGCTCTGGAGCGTGAGCTGAAGAAAGCAGGAGCAAAGATTCATCTTCACACTGCTGTACAGGAAATTGTAAAGAAACCTATAACGAATCTGTAACAGATTCCGTAAATACCCTTGAATCAGAAGCCGCATTAACAGAATCAGGATCTGATGCAGGAAAAAACAGAAAAGGAAAAAAATCATCTGACATACAGCAGGAGAAGATCACAGGAGTTATACTTACAGATGGTACCTTCATAGAAGGCGATGCAGTCATCGTAGCCACAGGTGGATTCTCTTATCAGAGTACCGGTTCCACAGGTGACGGATATCGTTTCGCAAGAGAACTGGGACTGAAAGTCACGGACATTGCTCCCTCCCTTGTGCCATTAAAGACAAAAGAAGACTATATCCCTAAGCTTCAGGGACTTTCCCTTAAGAATACAGGACTTACCATAAAGAATGGAAAGAAAGTACTTTACGAGGATTTCGGAGAGATGATGTTCACCCATTTCGGAGTTACAGTCCAATGATCCTCTCTGCCAGTGCCCACATCGGTGACAAACTGGACAAAAGCACCGAACGGCGAAGCTGTCCGCATATCTGGATCTGAAGCCTGCACTCACAAAGGAGCAGCTGGATGCCAGAATTCTGCGTGAATT
>ENA-OQIG01000302-OQIG01000302.1-human-gut-metagenome-genome-assembly--contig:-NODE-302-length-29378-cov-2.089399_pt1 | contig 29378 bp, 32 predicted proteins | sample MGYA00242576_ERZ504741 | MGnify/ENA primary metagenome ERZ504741 (study PRJEB26092, sample SAMD00036436) | human gut metagenome | host: Homo sapiens | study: EMG produced TPA metagenomics assembly of... | reverse complement strand
TTCTCTTCAAGAATAAACTGGTGCATTATAAACCAGGGCTGAAAAATTTTTTTTCTTACGAGCTAAATATAAAGTCAACCATAAAAAATCTAACTTTCCAGAGGGTTTCCCTGTTATACCAATTTTTTCAAGACAGTCTATACGTTCAAAAATCTCTCTTGCAAAGCGGCCTATTCCGTGGTCGCCAATCCATCTTGAATCAAAAATAATTGTCTTGTCCAATTCTGTCACCCTGCGTATTGATAAGAAAGATATTTTAAAATGGGAAAATGTTTTCAGTTATCAGTTAATTTTATGACCTTGCTTTTCGTAATCAAAATTTTCTTATCACCATTAACATTATGTGACTTGAACAAACCAGAAACATTTTCACAATTAAAAATACTTACACCATAATATCCAACAACCCTACTCAATCCATATGCAAGATTTTGTGCTTGAATATTTTTTGATTTCACTAAATATATCGCATGCTTATTTAACGATGAAACATTAATTCCATTAAGAGCTAAATTTGTCACACCACCTATATAAACCCCATAACTATTAGATATCCCATCAATACGAGATAATTTAATATTACTAATATTGGAGTGATCATTGTATGCAAAAAACCGGACTATGTTTCTCGCTGTGCCATTATTTTTGACAGAAACATTGGCTATGTTTATAAAACCAATATTACTAGCGTAGTATGTTTTGTTCTTTTTTTTTGTTCCTCATTACACGCAATAATTGAGCCAATTTCTGAACTGCCTGTTACATTATTAATTGAACCATAATAACTGTTACCGTATTGCGTCGTTATGCCTATGCAATCATCTCCAGAGGTATATCCGCTCTATCAATATAGAAATATGAACAATCAAGAAAATGAATACCATCTCTTCCTCCAGGCTTAAGGTGCCCGCCGCCTGAAACAATAATATCTTCAAGTCTTATTATTTTACATGCTTCAAATGATATGCACCAGTCAGCGCTATTACGAGCTTTAAATGAATTAATGGTAATATCAACACACTTGATAAACCTAACTAACCGTGTATAATTCTTTCCTGTTTTTTCTGTTACTCCTCCATCAACACTTAAGCCTTTAATGTTGATGTTTGTTTTTGAAGTTGCCGAAAATATACTTATCGGCTTATCAGTGTCACAGTATAGTAATGCTCCCTCTTTTCCCATGATATAGGTATTATCTGGTAAAATAATCGATCGGCTGATTTTGTATTTATCAGAAAAAACAAAACACAATTATTTAAGGAGCAATAGTTAATCCCCTTCAGAATTGCATCGGAATAGTCACGATCAGTGCTAGTATAAAACTCCTCAACTCTATGGACCTTACTTGGCCATGTGTTTTTATCTTTGGTAGAAATATAGTCTTCTATCGGTTGGTTAACTTTTGTTAATGCTTTAAAGCTATAAAAAAAATAAGCACATGATACTGCCTTGAGAAAATTGCGTTTAGATATCGACATACATTTTCCTAATATTAATACACAGTTTTATCATGAGCATTTAAGCAATGCTATTTCCTGCCAAACCTCAGCATTAAGCTAACTGTTAAAAATACACAAGAAAAAATGAGTGTAATAATAATCCCCTGAAAAAATAAAAATATCCGCCAAAACTCAACGATTGAATAGAATATTGGGATGTTCATATAAATATACTTCCCATATTTATAGCTTTCAAAAAAAGAAATATATAATCCCGACGCAAACAAAACTACAGCTGATAACAGCAGCCCCCAGAGTCCATATAACCTTATTACATCTAATATTGCTGAGTTTGTTGTCAGTGAAGGTTCTATCGTAGTTCTGCTATAAAACACAGCAGTACTTTCATCCCCTACAGAAGGATTACTTACTGCATAAAGTGCCCCCTGGACAGGAGTTCCGGTATAGGCCAGAATTTCAGATACACCAGCAGAAAAAAAACCTAACCCTTTAGACTCGTAAAAATTAGCATTTCTACTCCAATTCATCGCCGATAATAAAAGGAACCCCACCATTATTGCAACTGAAACAGGTAAGAATTTAAACTTGACCTTTCCTTTCCAATATATAAATAAATACAAGCCTCCAAATATCGCAGCGATAAGAGTTAAACGACTAGACATCATTGAAACAAACAATAATGACAGTACTGCCAATAAGTCCATCCAAAGATTTTTGACCCCAATCAATCGCCTGTATATGACAAAACTTCCTGATAATATTACACCATATCTTAGACTAACAATGCCGAATGAATAGTCTTCGTATAATGCTTGTTTTAATGCATTGGCCTGTCCTCCCTGAACAACAAACAGAATATCACCAATAGACATAGTTTTCATTATGCTAAAAAACTTGCGCACAATCCCAACATCGAAATACATATACTGAAGAAATACATTCTATCATTAACGATTATCGTCTCAAATCTTTCAAGCCCTCTACTTTTTGGAAACAAATTATAACCTAACCATAGGAAACTCAGTAGAAGTAGCATGACAGATATATAACCAAGTGTATCTTCATCTAAAATAGGAAACTGAGTTGTAAAGCCTTTACGAAGGAAACCAAAGTCGGGAAACAGCCAAGATAATATAGAAACTCCATTAGTAATTATAAATATCGCGGCTGGAGTAAAGTTTTTTCGTTGTAATATACATTTCGATATGTTCTCACATTAGTCATTATTTTTACATGACTATTCGGGAAAAAAGTCAGTCAGTAATTTCACTTTATGTTCCCAAGAATTTATTTTTAAGCTATCATGAGTGTCTAATATAGAGCATGGAGTATCAATTGCTTTATTAAATACAACCGAAATATCACTTCCATTACTATATTGATACGTATTTTTACATGAGCAATATTATCAATATTCGAATATAGAACATTTAAACCACATGCAATATACTCCCATAATTTCATAGGACTCCTTCCTTTATTCGAAGGATCATTTTTAAGCAATAGCAATCCTACCTTATAATTATTTAATACATTATTTGTATCATCATAATTAACACTACCATGGAATTTAATATTATTGAATGATTTTAGTTCATCAATCTTTGCTGTGCACTTTTGTTTATTGGACCAAAAATATCGAAAATTTCTTGTTTGTTCTTTTGAGCAAGTATTTTTAGTGCATCAAAATCAAAACGGTCATCTAATGAACCAATATATACGGCTCCTTTACGATCTTACTATTATTTTTATAAAAATTTATTCTGCATCAAACCCATTTGTTATTAGTCTCTATCCTATTTTTGGAGATTAGAATATCTGTTAATGATCACATTTGATACTACTTCAGAGGTTGGTACTATTTTAGTTTGCTTCTATACAGATCCTTGATTCATATGCTCTTACCTTATCCCCCCCCATAGCCAAGTAATCATCTGTAGGACGATATATTAATGAAAAATATTTCAGGTGCTTTATCAGTGGATAGAAATATGGATAGTCACAAATAATAACATCATAATACTCATCTAAAATTTTTGAGTTGCCCTTATAAAAAGGTAGTAACCGACAGTTTAATGTCTCTGTAAATATAGATGAAGGAAGAGTTATTGGGAATAAAGTTCTAAGTTGTGTGTTTTTTACATTTGCATCTAACTTATAAGGCCTCTATTTTCTTTTTTTAAAAGTTTATGGAAAATTGTTTCTGGCACACCAGAGTATGAAACTTGAAAGCCTAAATCTGCCAATTTGTTTGCATAATGATGACTTCCAATCTTGAAGTCTGAAAATGCGCGAGTATGACTTAGTATCAATATTTTTTTCAAATTGCAATACCTCTTTATCCCATCAAAAGCTTTAATATTATATTTAAAATGTGGGATGCACTAATACGCACCATCTTTTCTTAATACAACACTTATTGTTTTAAACAAAATTGCTATATCGTTCCACATTGACCAATTTTTAACATACCATGCATCGAGGTATACTCGGGTTTCATAATCAACATCACTTCTTCCACTTACTTGCCATAACCCAGTCATACCTGGCTTACTTAATAGGTAATAATCAACTTCCTCATTATATCGTTCTAATTCAGCGGTGATTATGGGTCGAGGCCCTACTAAACTCATTTCCCCACGTAGCACATTGAATAACTGAGGCAATTCATCTAAGCTTGTTCTTCGTAGGAATTGTCCTATTTGAGTTATACGAGGATCGTTTTTGAGTTTGAATGTTGCATCCCATTCAGCCTTAGCCTCAGGATCAGTAGCAAGTACCTTCTCTAAAACTTCCTTAGAATTAACAACCATGGATCTAAATTTTAAACATTTAAATGGTTTACCATCTTTGCCTATTCTCTCATGACCATAAATAGATGGCCCGCCATCCTTCCGAACTTTTAGACTAATATATAATAAAGCAGGAGATAGGATAACAATAATAGCCAATGCCCCTATAATATCAAAAACACGTTTTAGTACCCTTGAAGACCATTTAGCTAAGTTTTGTTGCACCCGGAAAATCATAACCTCATGACTAAATATAAATGACATATCAGTACTATCCAAAGGCAATACCACGCAACGTCGGTATAACGGATACATAACGATACCCTTTAATCATAAAATTTCTCAACCAGGCGTTTCTGATTTCGCCTTGAAATGATTCGACTGCAACGATAAATTGTGTTTTCTTATTTTTAGTAAGAAGCCAATTTTTATCAACTGCTTCAACTTTTATATTTTCTATCGTATCGCCTGGAAGTGTTCCAACATCTGTATATATGAAACCAACAATATTTAAACCAAGATTTCTTTCACTACTTATAGCTTTGTATGCTTCATGCGCATTTGAACCGCTTCCAATAATCCATGTATCCCTTTGCCAAAGATTACACTTATCTAAAATATACTTCGTTAACATCCTTGAAAAAGGTACAAGTATCATTGCAAATAACCAAGTTCCTCCCCACAAATAACGAGGGAATGGCCAAGTTGCGAATGCCACAACCGCAATTTCGATAATAGAAAAAATAAGCAAAGTACGAAGTATTTCTTTTAACTCATACCAAAATGTTTTACGATAAAAATAATGCCTCAAACGCATTGAAAACCAAGCTATACAGCATAGTGCTAAAAGCCAGTGTAATACTATCCATTGACCTAATGCCGGGTCTAGTAAATCATATTGTTGAGGTCCAACGAATATCGATAAAATACCTAAAGCGAAATAGATAGAAGCTATAAAGCTTACAAAATCTGATAATGCCAGCATCATACTGACAATAAAATTCCTGCCGAGAAGTGTCATAACTTCCTCTTTAATAGTTGTTCGCACTTAGTATGATTAACTTTTTATTGCCAATGAGAATATGTTACTTCTGCCAGGCCCCAAAAGAGACCTGGCGATAAATTAATTACTTGTCATTGTTATATGAATAACCATAGTGGTTATATCCATATCCATAATAGCTGCTAGCTTTTTGACAACTCCATTTAGAATACAACCTTTTACAGCCACACCACTTTGATCAAATCTTTTGAAACTGACTTCAATTTCTTTAACTGTATTCTGCTCGAAACGCGCAACTAAAAGGGTTGTACCTGCATAGTTGCCAATTACAGCAGCGTCTGTTACAGCTAATATTGGTGGTGTATCTAAGACAATAATATCATAATTTTTGCTTGCCCATTCGATAAGTTCCCCAAATCGTCTGTGCATCAGAAGTTCAGCTGGATTTGAGGAACCATTCCTCTAGAAATAAAATCCAATCCTATATCCTTGACAGGTTTTACAGCATTTTCAATTTTGATTTTGCCTGACAGAACATCTGATAAACCATTATCGTTTGAGACATTGAATAACCGATGCGTATAACCTTTTCGCATATCCGTATCAATGAGCAGTACTTTCTTGCCAGTTTGTGCTATGACAGCAGCCAAGTTTGTACTTACGAATGTCTTACCAGCATTTGGGCTGGCACTCGATATCATTAGAACATTGTTTCTGGCTTCCATCATTGCAAAATGTAAACTGGTTCTTAAGCCTCTTATTGCCTCAATGGCTAAGTCAGCTGGGTTATCAATTGCAAGAAAACTACTGTATTCTTCTACCGATTTCCTTTTCCAACTTGATTTCTGCAGAGCTTTTTCAGCAACAGCTTCTGCAACTGGAATACTTGCATAAACGTTAATGCCTAACTCTTCAAGTTGTTCCGGGCTTTCAATTCCTCTTCTTAGGAAGACTCTAAATAATACAAAACCAATTGATACAAAGCTCCCCAATACAAGACCCACAATAACGATCAAGACTTTTTTTGGTTTGACTGGTTTTGGTTGCGTCACTGCGCTATCAATAATTCTGACGTTTCCTATCGCACTAGACTTTGCAATATTCAATTCTTGCTGACGGTTAAGTAGCTGCATATATACAGCTCTACCGGACTCGACATCCCTGCTTAGGCGGAGTATCTCTTGTTGTGTTTCTGGCATGCTAGAACACGTTTATTTAGTTTTCCCTTTCTCATTCCTGCAGAGTTTTTCTTTTCTCTAATAAGGCCTTATAAGTTGGATGTTCTTTTGTATAAAGCTGTGATATTTCTGACTCTCGGAATGTTAACTCATTCAATTGGTTATCAACATTGACAATTTGATCTAGAACTGATTTTGCTTCTAAGGATAAATCAACTGAATCATTCTGCCGTCTATACGCATTCAACCGATCTTCTGCATTATCTAAGTCACTTCTGACCTTAGGGAGTTGTTGGTTTAAAAACTCTAAACTTTTTTGGTCCTGTGCAGCCTGACGAGCTATATTTTGTGCTAAATAATTCTCGCTTATGCTATTTAAAATTTTCTTAATAAGAACTGGGTCCTCACCAGTGATAGTGAGACTCAATATTCCTGTATCTTTTCCTTGATCCGCTACAGAAAATATTTTCTGCAGATCACTAATGGCTTTTAACTTAGTTATTGAGGAAATTTTAAATTCTGTACCTATGGGGGCATCTATCTCGTTTATTTTGACTGATACGCCATTTCCTTCTACCAGTTCGCCAACGGTGCCTTTCAACTCAAAGTTTTCACCAGTAATGGTATAATTCTTTGAATCTAAGACCTTCAATATAGCATCAGTTTCGTCGTTATTATCTTTCTCTCCTACATAAAATCTTGAGACAGAAATAGAATGGGGTTTCTGGCCGGTTAATTTTGCCCAACCTTCCCCAAACAAAGGAAAATACTTCTCAGAAACAAGCGTTTGCAGATTAGATCATCAACTGTTTTACCTAAAATCATTCGAGACTGCAGCAAGGCAATTTCAGGCGCAGACTGTGGTTGACTATCAGGTAGCATTTGACTTAAATTACTTAGTATAGCATTTGCCTGTTTTTCTTCGACTTGTACCATTGCATCAGCTTGATATACTGGCGTAGCGAATAAAGCATAAATAATTGCAATGAGTGTAAACAAGGCGGTTATAGAAATAATTAATTTTCTATGATCAATTAATTCCCCGACCAGCTTCCAAGATCGATATCATCAGACTCTGTAACTGTGGTTTTTTTATTTACTGACATTCATGAATTCCTGATTATTTGGCCCCAAGTTTTTCCGCCAGAGGATCCCAGCCTGTTCAATTAAGGCATAGACTGATAAGAATGCCTCCTCACTTTTGCGATAAGGATCCGGAATATCTTTTTTACCGATCCAGTGACCGAATAGCATAGTTTTGCCCCTTGCTTCAGGCGCAATTTTACCAATTTGCTCAATATGTTTTTTTCCATGGCTAAAATCAAATCATATTGGCGTGCTAAATCTTGCGTAAACTGCTTTCCTTTGTGACCGCTTAAAGAGATATTATTCATTGATGCGACTTTTATTGCGTGTTCATCAGCATCATGGCCTTCCAATGCACCTGTTCCTGCCGACGCGATATTTTTATTAGGAAGCATCTTTAATAAGAACCGCTCTCCAATAGGTGAGCGACATATGTTTCCCGTACACACGACCAGAATAGATTCAAACATTTTATGGCCAATCCTTAATGAACTTCGCTGTTTCAGTCATATCGCGTACACCTGTAATCGTTGGTACAAGTTGTGACATCACACGATTCCAACGAACCAATGGAGCTGTAGTGACGTAGACAATATCATAAGGTTGTAATTGGAATTCAGTACCAAGCACATGGCTGATGCGTCTTGAGCATTCAATTGATAAATATTCGCAATTTTACCAGTCTTATCATTTTTTAATTGACGTATTACAAAAACACCGGTTGCATCGCTAAAAGCTTGAGACATCCCTTCCGCATTACCCAAAGCTTCAGCAAGGGTCATACCGCTACGATCCATTTTCATCGTGCTCTGCTTACCGACTTCACCCATAACGAAAACTTTAAGGTCATCATTACGGGGTACAAACAGAATATCGCCAGGGTAAAGCAAGCGGTTTTGCGTTAAATCACCTTTCTGCATTAATTTATATAGAGAAATTTTAGAATCTTTCCCGTTATGAGTCAGCACAACATTTCGCCAGTCAGCATCAGGAGCCAAACCTCCTGCCGCATTAATCGCATCCATCACCGTTAACGGGATATTCGTAATTGGCTGCTGACCCGATTTAGCTACCTCTCCTGTAACATACACTTTTTGCGAACGGAATGCGGCAATACTAACATCAACTTGAGGACTTTCAATATAAGTGGTCAAACGGCTCGCAATATCCTGACGCACCTGAGCGAGTGTTTTACCCGCTACCTGTACCTTACCAATGTAAGGATAGAAAATGGTACCGTCTGAATTAACCCAGTTACCGGTGTCGCTGGCGCTACGATATTGGCCTGCAGGTGTAGTTAATTCCGGGTGATCCCAAACAGTAACCATCAATACATCGCCCACTCCAATGCGATATTCATAACTTCGGAGCAAACTATCTAACTGAGGGTTAGAACGTGCCAGTACGCTTTCCGGGCGCAGTTTATCGATCAAGCAGGTGTCATTGGATACACATTGACCAGTTTATCCAGATCGTAGTCGCTGTCCGGAAGTTCTACAACATTCTTACGCAGGCTATTTAATCCCTGCCCAGGAATAATCGTACAACCCGATAAAAACCCAATTGCCAATGCTAATGCCGAAAATCTAACAAGTTTTTTCTTCATAATGTCACATCATCAGTAAATCAAAATTTGCCAATTCCTGAGCAGCTGTCATAGCCGTTACTTCCCTGCCGGCTTGTGGAAAGATAAAAGCTGACTGCGTCCTGCAGCGCTACCACCCTCTCTCCCCTGTTTTCAGCATTCAGCCTTATAAACTAAACGGTATCTCTATCCCTGCGCTGGCCCCAACGTCGTCGCTGTCGCTATTGTTAGCGTTGGTGTACCACAGTGAGGTATTCAGACGAACCGACTGATAAACATCTCCGCTCCATCCAGCTGTACACCTTTTAGAGTATCCGCATGAGGGAACGCTTTGTTGATCGACTGATTCTCAGGGTTAACCTTTGCGTATACTAAGCGCGTGCTCCAGCGCTGGTTATCCTCCGTAATAAGCTCAACCTTACCGGCGATGAGTTGACCATCCCCACCCATCGCATCGCCCAGCGGATAGCCCTGCTGGTAATAACCATCGGTATAGATATGATGGGTATAGCTGTAATTGGTTCGGCTCATATTGGTGCGCGTGTCATGTGCTTCCACGTACCAGTTAACAGCATACTTACCCCAGCCGTGGTGCCCTTCCACCCCTCCCAGGAACATATTAGACGATGGAAGAAAACCCGACTCATCCTCACCGATCATCTGTCCGTAGAAGCTTACCGGCCAGCCAAGCATCCGTTCCAGTTTGAACTTAAAGTCAAAACCGGCCAGTTGATTGCCCGGTTCATTAGGATCATTCGCGGCGGTATTATCTTTACCGGTTAAACCATCCCAGAAGTTGCTGAGTGATTCAGGCGGCCTTCCCCGCCCCACTGCATAATACGCGACGCACCTAATTCTAATGACTGGAACGGCGTGAAGGTAAAGCGTCCGCCGATAATTTTGGCATGAGGTACCGCGGTATATTGATTCATCTGGCTGGCGGAGATCTGGTACTGCCATGGACCCACCCAGCGTAACCACCAGGTCTCTGGAGCCGCCTGCTCTGCCCGCTGCATCAGGAAGCCGGTCATAGGCCGCATCGCATCCCCGCGGATCAGGCTGCCTTCATAACCAGGCCCCCACCACTGCGGTACCTGGCCAAAGGAGAGCCACTGGTTCCAGAACTTCACCGCGCCGTAGGCGCCGTTGGCGTTGAAGCGCGAGCCGTTGCTGATCCGCTCTCCCCCTTCGATGTTGCCCTGGAGGTGGACATCCCACCACTCGCCGCTGTTGTTGAACGCCAGGCCTAACGAATTATCTGCCGGCTGCGTCTGACCAAACCCCTGCGGGGTCCCCGGCTGGTCAGTTGAAGTATAGCCAGTAACCCGGAAATCAGCTTTTAAAGCAGACAGTCGCTGATTGATACGGGCCAGCACCACTTGCTCAGAAGAATAGGACGGTTTGGCCTTTTTTAGCGCCCGGGCGATCTCTTCCTGGCTCAGCGGCCAGGTCGACAGGCTCAGATGAATGACCCCGCGATCGGAAAGCCAGGCAAGGTCGTTTCGCAGATCGTTATCATTTACCACTAACCCGGCCGCGTAAGCTGGCTCCCAGTGAGGAAAGCAAGCCAATGTCACGGCAATGCGCGCAATTTTTATCATTGTACAAGATCCATTTTCAGCCCCGCTGTCGTATCTCAATGAGAATGAGGGGAATACCAAGATAGAAAGCGCTCGCGGCACCAGCTGACTTCGCTGTGCAACACCGGCGAGGCAAGTACAGTTACCCTAAGCTGCTCGTAGTCCTTATCACATCCACCCAGCTCACAATGTAGGCGAATTTTACCGTACAGGCTATCGATGAGACGGGAAAGTTGGTGTACAGGCGATATCAGCAGCTGCTCCTGACCCCTTTATGAGGATATCTGATGAGCTTGATAGATATTTTATGGCGTCAATCACCCAAAGTGCATCGATTTTTATAGCCGTTCAGAGAAGATATTTGTGCAGCAACAGGTGGTTTCAGCGACGCTACCGCCCCTGGCTTAACAGCTACCAGCGCACTGACTACCTGAACGGCGTATTTAATCGGCCTGTGGGTGATAAATTGGTCAGGCCTTTATTTTTTGCGGCGTTAAGTCTACGGGATTTCGGTCACAATTGGGAGTCTTGATGCCGAATATCTGCCAATTAATCCCATCCGCTGTTTTCTTGGCGAAAAATAAGCGGCTCGCCAATAAAGATTATTTATTGCTCTTAACTACCTAACATCTGCCTGGCGCCACCATGCCGGCACAGGCAAAGATAACCCTTTGTAAAAAAACATCTTTTCCATTACCTATACGTCATTCCAAAATCAGATGATGACGCGACAGTCAACTACAATTTCTAATAGTTTCTCGATGCAGGATTATTCATCCAACGTGGAACAGGTGCTTTCTGAACGCATTTAAGAAACGTCTGACCACGGCTATATCCACGCAAATTGACAATTACAATGTAGTAGCACTGCATTATTTCATAAATATGAATTATCAATTGACTGGCATATAGTAGATTATTTTCTTATTTGTCTAATTAACCGGCGAAAACTTAATTTCCCCTGTAAAACAAATGGCAATTACCAGGCCTGCTTATGCAGATCGGTACGCGTAAAGGGTTTATCCAGCGGCCCTACTGCGGTGGCAATTTGCCCCAGCAGGGACTGAGTCGGCGCTTTATTGCCGCTATGCAACAGAATAAGCGGGACCATCACCAGGCACGCGACGCCGCCCCAGGAAATACTCACGTTTTCCGAATGGGTGGTACGTTTTTGCAGCAACAGGAACAAAGCGCTGCCGGCAGCGCCGAGCAGCAGGCCAGCGATCACTTCCGAGACGGAATGCGCATGGATGACCAACCGTGAATAACCCACCACAGCGGCCAGAATATAGCCAGTGGCGACGGCTGCTTTTTGCAAACCCGAGGAAAAACGAGCACTAAGCAGCCACAGGAAGATAGGCCAGAAGGCCGCGGAAAGCGCTGAGTGGCCGCTGAAGCCGGTGTAATCCAGCTCGCGAATACCCAGACCCCAGCCCATAAAGGCCAGTTTGGAGGCGCAGACGATGCGCCGGTGATGCCGAACAGCAAACTCCACTGCCACGCCAGCAACCGCGACGTTTTACGCAGCATCAGGACAATAAACAGCGCCGCTGCGCTGGGCAGCAAAACGGTGCTATCGCCAAAAAATGAGATGAGTTGCCAGTTCATATACCTGTGATCCTTCGATGATGTCCACTGCCGTGCTCAGGATTATCCGTAATGTCTGTACCAGCTCACATGCCAATTCATTTTATATTTTTATGCATGCAAGTGAGATGTTTAAAGCGAAAACATGATCGCAGTCAAGTTTTATTTTTGGCTATCGTTGACTGAGGTAGCCTGAGTTTAACGGACACTCCTTCCTGAAATAGAATGGCATCAGAAGGAGCTAATAATGAGCAGAAAAACCCAACGTTACTCTAAAGAGTTCAAAGCCGAAGCTGTCAGAACGATTCTTGAAAATCAACTTTCGATCAGTGAAGGCGCTTCCCGATTATCTCTTCCTGAAGGCACTTTAGGACAATGGGTTACCGCCGCCAGAAAAGGGCTCGGTACTCCTGGTTCCCGCACGGTGGCTGAACTGGAATCTGAAATTCTGCAACTGCGTAAGGCGTTAAATGAAGCTCGCCTTGAGCGAGATATATTAAAAAAAGCAACTGGAGATTAAGGTGGCACATATCCGCACTCGCGAAACATATGGAACCCGGCGGCTCCAGACGGAGCTGGCAGAGAATGGCATCATCGTTGGTCGTGACCGACTGGCACGTCTTCGTAAGGAGCTAAGGCTACGCTGTAAGCAGAAACGCAAGTTCAGAGCGACTACGAACTCGAACCACAATCTGCCAGTTGCGCCAAATCTGCTGAACCAGACGTTCGCTCCTACAGCACCAAATCAGGTCTGGGTGGCGGACCTGACGTATGTTGCCACACAGGAGGGATGGTTGTACCTCGCTGGCATCAAAGATGTTTATACGTGCGAAATTGTCGGCTACGCATGGGAGAGCGCATGACAAAAGAGCTGACAGGTAAAGCCCTGTTTATGGCGCTCAGGAGCCAGCGCCCACCTGCCGGGCTAATCCACCACTCTGATCGAGGTTCACAGTACTGCGCATACGATTATCGGGTCATACAGGAGCAGTTTGGTCTGAAAACATCAATGTCGCGTAAAGGTAACTGTTACGACAACGCTCCGATGGAAAGCTTCTGGGGAACGCTGAAAAATGAGAGCCTGAGCCACTATCGTTTTAATAACCGGGATGAAGCCATCTCAGTAATACGGGAATACATTGAGATTTTCTACAATCGTCAGCGTCGTCACTCTCGTCTGGGGAATATCTCCCCGGCAGCCTTCAGGGAAAAATATCATCAGATGACTGCTTAAAAAAAGAACAAATGGTAGTGTCCGCTATTGCCAGTACACCTCAGACCGCTTTCCCTGCACTTTAGGAATTGTCGCACTAAGTGACTATTCATAAAGCATTATTGCCGCTACTCCGACCATTGCACCACAGAGGCCAGAGACAAACTACCAAAAGTCTCCGAAGCCATACGTTTCTTTACAATCGTTATAACATTCGCGTTATGAATAATTTCTGCATAACGTTATGAGCGGCAGGACGAATGCTTCAGCCTTGCCGCTCAGTTTCAGGCTGGCGCTCAGGCCAGCAGTTTTTTAATGCTTTCGCGGAATTTGGTGCCTTCTTTCCGGTTGCGCATCCCGTAGGTGACGAAGGCCTGCATATAGCCCATTTTCTTCCCGCAGTCGTAGCTTTCCCCGGTCATCAGCATCGCGTCGACGGACTGCTTCTTCGCCAGTTCGGCAATGGCGTCGGTCAGTTGGATACGCCCCCATGCGCCTGGCTCGGTACGTTCCAGTTCGGCCCAGATATCCGCCGACAGCACGTAGCGCCCCACCGCCATCAGATCGGAGTCCTGGGTCTGCGGCTCGTCCGGTTTTTCAATAAACTCAACGATACGCGCCATCTGGCCCTCAGCCACCATCGGCTCTTTGGTCTGGATGATGGAGTATTCGGAGAGATCGCCCGGCATGCGTTTCGCCAGCACCTGGCTGCGGCCGGTTTCGTTAAAGCGGGCGATCATAGCGGCGAGGTTATAGCGCAGCGGGTCAGCGGTGCCACCGTCAAGGATGATATCCGGCAGGACTACCACAAACGGGTTGTCGCGACTACCGGGCGGGCGCAGAGGATGGAATGTCCCAGGCCCAGCGGCTGCGCCTGACGCACGTTCATGATGGTCACGCCCGGCGGGCAAATTGCCTGCACTTCCGCCAGTAGCTGGCGCTTCACGCGCTGTTCCAGCAGGGCTTCCAGCTCGTAGGAGGTGTCGAAGTGGTTTTCCACCGCATTCTTCGAGGAGTGCGTCACCAGAACAATATCTTTGATCCCGGCGGCGACGATTTCGTCAACGATGTACTGAATCATTGGCTTATCAACGATCGGCAGCATCTCCTTTGGAATTGCCTTTGTGGCCGGCAGCATATGCATGCCTAGTCCTGCGACCGGAATAACCGCTTTCAAATTCGCCATATTCATCTTCACCTGTTTGGTTGCAAAACACGCGGTTTGCAAAATTGTACATGTCACAAATTCATTGAAACTGATAATACACGGATACTGCCCGAGCATATGCCCGCCAAATTCTTAAATTCACTGTCACGTAAAAGAATACACACAACTCCCTTTTACCAACAGTTAAAACTGAGAATAATCTTATTCTCGTTCAGGTTATTCAGCGGCTCGTTCCTTTGCTCCGCACGATGTGGCTGAGATGCCCGTCTATCGGGACCTGTTGGACGCCGGACCCGCCGCGCGTATGCCCGAAAAGAATATATAGATAATAAATTTCGCCAGGCAATATACTTCAGTATAAACAGCCGGATATGACGACATATTAGCCTGAATCCGCGGCTGTGAACTGCGATCCACCCTATTCTGCACTCACTTCATAATATGAATTATGCCGGTTTTGTGAGCGGGCTTCGCGCTTCGCTTCTGCTCTGCGCATCAGCGCTCACCGTGACGAACCGCGCGAGTAAGCCCTTTTGCCACCCTCGCTGAAACGCAGCGGATAAAGTTCTGATATCGGAAAGCTTATTCCATGGTCGCCGCCATGGTGTTATTTTTTCACTGTTCTTTTCCGGAACATAATTCTTATCGGTTCGCTTAATCCGCTGGAAATATATCCACCCACGGCAGAGCGATGTCCGCGTCGTTATTGCCTGTATAAGTTCACAGAGATATTGCAATTGCCTCTGGATAAGTAAGGGGAGATTGCACTATGCAAATGCAGCACCTGATGGTTGGCTATCCTAAGTACTACCAAACAGCCGATTATGCGTTGAGGCTTTCAGTGATGGCTGATATAGCAACAATGAGAATGAAGCTCTGCACTTCTGGGATAAACACGATATTTCTGCAGCGTCTGAAGCCTTTGGCGTATCCTGCCGCACGCCTTACTGGTGGCGTCAGTTACTGAACAAGGGAGGACCTGAGGGGCCAATCCCGCACAGTAAGGCACCTCTGGTGCGACGAAAAAAGCACTGGCATCCCGATGTGCTGAAAGAGATTCGACGCCTCAGGACAGAGCTGCCGAACCTCGGTAAAGAGCAGATTTTTGTTCGCCTGAAGCCCTGGTGCGCACAACGCCACCTGACCTGCCCGAGTGTTTCCACCATCGGCAGAATGATCGCCACCGCACACGATAAAATGCGGATGATACCAGTACGTCTGAGCTCGCGGGGTAAGGCTCTGTTTGTCAAAAAGCGAACCACCAAACCCCGCAGGCCAAAGCACTATCGTCCGGTAAAGACCGGAGAGCTCATTGGGATGGACGCCATTGAGCTCAGAATGGGTGAAATGCGTCGCTATATCATTACCATGATCGACGAACACAGCGATTACGCACTGGCGCTGGCTGTGCCGTCGCTCAACAGTGATATCGTCAATCACTTTTTCAGCCGTGCAGCCCGGCTGTTTCCTATCGGTATCAGCCAGATCATCTCAGATAACGGGAAAGAGTTCCTGGGAAGCTTTGACAAAACGCTGCAGGAAGCCGCCATCAAACACATCTGGACCTATCCCTACACGCCAAAAATGAACGCTATCTGTGATCGTTTTAACCGGACATTAAGAGAGCAATTTATTGAGTTTAATGAAATTTTACTCTTTGAGGATCTGGCGTTGTTTAACCAGAAGCTGGCGGAATATCTGGTGCTGTATAACAGCAAAAGACCCCACAAGGCGCTCGCACTAATGACGCCCGTGAAATATATGTTAAAAGAGAACAAAAATTGCAATATGTGGTGGACCCATACATTGCATTTTAGACTAATCTTATCCATGATCGTGATAACACATACTGCAGTCGTACAGGTTTTAATACATATGGAATGGATTGCCGATCCGTCAATCTGGGCAGGTCTTGTCACGCTGGTGGTTATCGAACTGGTGTTGGGTATCGATAACCTAGTCTTTATCGCTATCCTCGCCGAGAAGCTCCCTCCCGCCCAGCGCGACCGAGCGCGGATCACTGGCTGATGCTGGCGATGGTAATGCGTCTCCTGCTGCTGGCCTCTATCTCCTGGCTGGTCACCCTTACTCAACCGCTGTTCAGCTTCCGCTCGTTTACCTTTAGCGCCCGCGACTTAATCATGCTGTTTGGTGGTTTCTTCCTGTTGTTCAAAGCCACGATGGAGCTGAACGAACGGCTGGAAGGGAAAGATAGCAATAACCCCACGCAACGCAAAGGTGCGAAGTTCTGGGGCGTGGTGACACAAATAGTGGTGCTGGACGCTATCTTCTCACTCGACTCGGTGATTACCGCCATCGGGATGGTCGACCATTTACTGGTCATGATGGCCGCCGTGGTTATCGCTATCAGCCTGATGTTGATGGCCAGCAAGCCGTTAACCCAGTTCGTTAACAGTCACCCGACGATCGTTATTCTCTGCTTAAGCTTCCTGTTGATGATTGGCTTTAGCCTGGTGGCGGAAGGTTTCGGCTTCGTCATTCCGAAAGGCTACCTGTACGCTGCCATTGGTTTCTCGGTGATGATCGAGGCGTTCAATCAGTTGGCTATCTTTAACCGGCGACGTTTTCTTTCCGCTAACCAGACACTGCGCCAGCGGACTACCGAAGCGGTAATGCGCCTGCTTAGCGGGCAAAAAGAAGATGCGGAACTGGACGCCGAAACCGCGTCCATGCTGGTGGATCATGGTAACCAGCAGATCTTTAATCCGCAGGAACGGCGGATGATTGAGCGGGTACTTAATCTTAACCAGCGTACCGTCAGCAGCATTATGACGTCGCGCCACGATATTGAGCATATCGATCTCAACGCGCCGGAAGACGAGATCCGCCAGTTGCTGGAGCGAAATCAGCATACGCGGCTTGTTGTTACTGATGGCGATGACGCAGAAGATTTGCTCGGTGTTGTTCACGTTATCGACCTGTTACAACAGTCACTGCGCGGCGAACCGCTCAACCTGCGGGTGTTGATTCGTCAGCCGCTGGTGTTCCCGGAAACCTTGCCGTTGTTACCTGCCCTGGAGCAGTTCCGTAATGCCCGCACACACTTTGCTTTTGTGGTGGATGAGTTTGGCTCGGTGGAAGGGATTGTGACATTAAGTGACGTCACTGAAACCATTGCCGGTAACTTACCGAACGAAGTGGAAGAGATCGACGCCCGCCATGATATTCAGAAGAATGCGGACGGTTCCTGGACGGCGAATGGTCATATGCCGCTGGAAGATCTGGTGCAATATGTGCCGCTGCCGCTGGATGAAAAACGTGAATATCACACCATTGCCGGGCTATTGATGGAATATTTGCAGCGTATTCCAAAACCTTGGGCGAAGAAGTTCAGGTGGGGGATTATTTGCTTAAAACGTTGCGAGGTAGAAAGCCATCGCGTGCAGAAGGTGCAGATTATTCCGCTGCGTAAGGATGGCGAGATGGAGTACGAGGTGTGATGGTATCGGCATTTTACCCAATGCTGCGTAACGCCTTATAACTTCAGCATGAAGCGTTGTCTGTGGTACATGGACATCACAGCGGGGGTGTGGGTCCGGCTGTAAATCGCCGAATCGTTTCCTGTAGGCCGGGGCAGCCACATGGATGTGGGCTGAGGGCGCGTTTTACAGGGATGTTACCTCGCGCCCGACCCGGTAGCCGTAAGGGATAAGCCGAGGGCACCGCGCGGCGGCGATTTTGTTCGCCAGAGCCCGGGGGTGCAGGGGGCGGCGGCGATTGGCCGCCCCCTGCCGCGCTCCTTGCGCCAGTGGCAATATGTTGCTTAGCTCATGAAAGGAGCGCAACAAGATGATGAATCAACATATAACAACATCTTAAAAAAAGGCCTGACATTACGCCAGGCCTTCTGCGTTAATAATCACGCTTTTCCAGCAGGGTCCGGTAAATCAGACCACCGATAATGCCGCCGACAATTGGCACCACCCAGAAGAACCACAGTTGTTCTAATGCCCAGCCGCCCTGGAAGATAGCAACCGCGGTGCTGCGCGCCGGATTAACAGAAGTGTTAGTCACCGGAATACTAATTAAGTGAATCAGGGTTAAGGCCAGACCAATAGCGATCGGCGCAAAACCTGCCGGCGCGAATTTGTCGGTTGCGCCGTGGATCACCAACAGGAAACCTGCACTCAATACCAGTTCAACTACCAGCGCGGAAAGCATGGAATAACCGCCTGGTGAATGCTCGCCATAACCGTTAGAAGCAAAACCGCTGGCTGCCGCGTCAAAACCCGTTTTACCACTGGCAATTAAATACAGCAGCGCCGCTGCAACAATACCGCCGACAACCTGGGCAATTACGTAGCCAACGACTTCTTTTGCCGGAAAACGTCCGCCAGCCCATAAACCAATAGTGACCGCCGGGTTAAAATGACCACCAGAAATATGACCAACAGCAAAGGCCATCGTCAGAACGGTCAGACCGAACGCCAACGCCACGCCGGCAAAACCAATGCCTAATTCCGGGAAGCCTGCGGCCAGTACAGCACTACCACAGCCACCAAAAACAAGCCAGAAAGTACCAAAACATTCAGCTGCTAATTTTCTGAACATATCCACCTCAATTAAAAATTGACCCTGTGAAAAATATGGTCGTTTTATAGGGTCGTCGTAAAAAAGTGACGACGGAAATAATGCGCGGCTATTTTAAAAACGAAGGCGAGTCATTCACCAGATAAATAAATCCAGTAAATTTGATTTAGGGCAACAGCGGGTTGCCCCATATAGTCATTTGTCTGATTGACAGTGTAGTGCAAGCAAAAGATTTAATCCTTTAGGCGTAATAAAAAATAATTTATCATGCTAATTATTTGATTTTGTTGTTTTTGCAGACTTATCAGCAAGAGGGAGTATAACGCGATTATTCGCTCATTTTTCAGACATTTGCCATGCTTAAATGTGATGTCATCACGTATTAGCAAGGCCTTTCCCGTTATACTGCCAGCGTAAAGGATAAGTCACATATTTCTGGAGGGGATATGATTCTTGAGCGCGTTGAAATTGTGGGTTTTCGCGGTATCAACCGTTTGTCGTTGATGCTGGAACAAAACAACGTCCTGATTGGGGAGAACGCGTGGGGTAAATCCAGCTTGCTGGACGCCTTAACCCTGCTGCTATCGCCAGAATCAGATCTCTACCATTTTGAGCGCGACGATTTCCTGGTTCCCGCCGGGAGATATCAACGGGCGAGAACATCATCTGCATATTATTTTGACCTTCCGCGAATCGCTGCCAGGCCGACATCGGGTTCGCCGTTATCGGCCGCTGGAAGCGTGCTGGACGCCATGCACCGATGGCTATCACCGTATTTTTTATCGTCTGGAAGGGGAGAGTGCGGAAGACGGCAGCGTGATGACACTGCGCAGTTTTCTCGATAAAGACGGACATCCGATTGATGTCGAGGATATTAACGATCAGGCACGCCATCTGGTGCGTTTAATGCCGGTGCTGCGCTTGCGTGATGCCCGTTTTATGCGCCGTATTCGTAACGGCACGGTGCCAAATGTCCCTAATGTGGAAGTCACCGCGCGCCAGCTCGATTTCCTCGCCCGTGAGTTATCCTCACATCCGCAAAATCTCTCTGATGGGCAGATTCGTCAGGGACTTTCCGCAATGGTACAGCTGCTTGAGCATTATTTCTCTGAGCAGGGGGCCGGACAGGCGCGATATCGTTTAATGCGGCGGCGAGCCAGCAATGAGCAACGAAGCTGGCGCTATCTGGATATCATCAACCGGATGATTGACCGACCTGGTGGGCGCTCGTATCGGGTTATTTTGCTCGGCCTGTTTGCTACTTTGTTGCAGGCAAAAGGCACATTGCGACTGGATAAAGACGCCCGTCCATTGTTGCTGATCGAAGATCCAGAAACCCGTTTACACCCCATTATGCTTTCAGTTGCCTGGCATCTGTTGAATCTTCTGCCATTGCAGCGCATTGCCACCACCAACTCGGGTGAGTTGCTTTCGTTAACGCCGGTAGAGCATGTTTGCCGACTGGTACGTGAGTCCTCGCGCGTTGCCGCCTGGCGTCTGGGGCCGAGTGGCTTGAGTACCGAAGATAGCGACGCATATCCTTTCACATTCGTTTTAACCGTCCGTCATCGCTGTTTGCACGCTGCTGGTTGCTGGTGGAAGGGGAAACGGAAACCTGGGTTATCAATGAACTGGCGCGTCAGTGCGGACATCATTTTGATGCCGAAGGGATCAAGGTCATTGAGTTTGCCCAGTCCGGGCTAAAGCCACTGGTTAAATTTGCCCGCCGAATGGGGATTGAATGGCATGTACTGGTCGATGGCGATGAAGCAGGGAAGAAATATGCCGCTACGGTACGCAGCCTGTTGAATAACGATCGGGAAGCCGAACGAGAACATTTAACGGCGTTACCGGCGCTGGATATGGAACATTTTATGTATCGCCAGGGATTTTCCGATGTGTTCCACCGCGTGGCGCAAATCCCGGAAAATGTACCGATGAATCTACGCAAAATTATCTCGAAAGCGATCCATCGCTCTTCCAAACCCGATCTTGCCATTGAAGTGGCAATGGAGGCAGGACGTCGTGGTGTGGACTCCGTACCGACGCTGCTGAAAAAAATGTTCTCACGCGTGCTGTGGCTGGCGCGCGGTCGCGCGGATTAACCGCGAAACATCGTGGCCATTTGTGGCTGAATAGCGTCGAGCATCTCATAGCGCCGACGGTATTCAGCCCGTTTTTACTGGCGATTTCGGCAATCTCTTTTCGTGCTATCTGTGCTGGAAGGCGGTAATGGCGTTCAGCATCACATACGCCGCCAACCGATTCCCAGAAAGCGTTGTAATCAGCGTGGATCTTGCCTTCTTTATCGCGATAACGCAGGCTGCGGTAAATATGTGTTTCATTGCTGACGGCAATAATCTGCTCTACCTGCAAACGTTGGGCAAACAGACAGGCCGCTTCCATCACGAGGCGTTTGGGAAATAGCCCGTGGCAGGCTTTCGTCGCATTCTGGATTTCCTGATGTGGAATTTCCCATTTTGCGCCTTGCAGTCCGCCAATAAACATCGTTCTTTTCCCCTGATATTCACACAGGGTAAACGTGATCTCTGCCAGAGGAATACCTTCGCTGTTGCGGAACAGGATTGTGCTGTCACCTTCTTTATCCATTGAGATCATCATGGTCAGCTCAAGCGTGAACTGCTCGCCGTTTTTGCCTTCCAGCTTCGCCAGTTGCAGCCCGGGGGTATTCAAATATAAGCTGAATTCTTCCGCCGACATACATCCGCGGAGTAACGCATAATGGTAACGTAACGCCTCCAGCAATTGCTTACGGCTAAGATTCGCCGCAAGGTAAGGGCGATGCAGACGCACAGGCAGTCGCGCTGGCGCGTTAACAATACATTGAGATTAGGCCAGTGGGAAAGTTCGTTCATCCACTCAACGCTTAAACGCGGCATAATCAACGAGCGCAGCAAAAAATTTCTGGCGAAAACTACGGCGATGCCAGAATTTACCCGGCCGACACTGTCCACGTGCCAGACTAAGAAAAAGTGACAGGCTGCTGAGAGATTCAGATGGCGTAAAGGTCCGTTCAGTTAGCTGCGACATATTCATGAAATCAATGGTTATACATGACGTCGATTTCACCATTGCGTATCTTAACCAAACATCAATAGTGTGATTACTAACGTAAATTTTAGGGGTTTGTTGATATTTCGTTGAAGTTAATGACCCGGATTGGCATATGGAGTATTCAGAATATTTATGAAAAAGCGGAAAACCGTGAAGAAGCGTTACGTTATTGCGCTGGTGATAGTCATCGCCGGACTGATTACGTTATGGAGAATTCTTAACGCACCCGTGCCGACTTATCAGACACTGATTGTGCGCCCCGGTGATTTACAGCAAAGCGTGCTGGCGACCGGAAAGCTGGACGCGCTGCGTAAGGTTGACGTGGGCGCGCAGGTCAGCGGTCAGTTGAAAACGCTGTCGGTGGCGATTGGCGATAAAGTAAAAAAAGACCAGCTTTTAGGGGTCATTGATCCTGAACAGGCTGAAAACCAGATCAAGGAGGTCGAAGCAACGCTGATGGAGCTACGCGCGCAGCGGCAGCAGGCGGAAGCGGAGCTGAAACTGGCGCGGGTGACGTATTCCCGTCAGCAACGTCTGGCACAAACGCAGGCGTTTCACAGCAGGATCTCGACACCGCCGCGACGGAGATGGCTGTGAAACAGGCGCAAATTGGCACCATTGACGCGCAAATCAAGCGCAATCAGGCTTCTCTCGATACGGCTAAAACCAATCTCGATTACACTCGCATCGTTGCCCCGATGGCCGGGGAAGTCACGCAAATCACCACTCTGCAAGGCCAGACGGTGATTGCCGCACAACAAGCACCGAACATTCTGACGCTGGCAGATATGAGCACCATGCTGGTAAAAGCGCAGGTTTCTGAAGCGGATGTAATCCACCTGAAGCCGGGGCAAAAAGCCTGGTTTACGGTACTTGGCGATCCACTGACGCGCTACGAGGGGCAAATCAAGGATGTACTACCGACGCCGGAAAAGGTTAACGACGCTATTTTCTATTACGCCCGTTTTGAAGTCCCCAACCCCAATGGTTTGCTGCGGCTGGATATGACTGCGCAAGTGCATATTCAGCTCACCGATGTGAAAAATGTGCTGACGATCCCTCTGTCGGCGTTAGGCGATCCGGTTGGCGATAATCGTTATAAAGTCAAATTGTTGCGTAATGGTGAAACACGCGAGCGTGAAGTGACGATTGGCGCACGTAACGATACCGATGTTGAGATTGTCAAAGGGCTGGAAGCGGGCGATGAAGTGGTGATTGGTGAGGCCAAACCAGGAGCTGCACAATGACGCCTTTGCTCGAATTAAAGGATATTCGTCGCAGCTATCCTGCCGGTGATGAGCAGGTTGAGGTGTTGAAGGGCATCACCCTCGATATTTATGCCGGTGAGATGGTAGCGATTGTCGGCGCTTCGGGTTCTGGTAAATCGACCTGATGAATATTCTCGCTGCCTGGATAAGCCACCAGCGGCACCTATCGCGTCGCCGGTCAGGATGTTGCCACGCTGGACGCCGATGCGCTGGCGCAACTGCGCCGCGAGCATTTCGGCTTTATTTTCCAGCGTTACCATTTGCTTTCGCATTTAACCGCCGAGCAGAACGTTGAAGTTCCCGCCGTCTATGCTGGTCTTGAGCGGAAACAGCGGCTGCTTCGCGCCCAGGAGTTGCTGCAACGGCTGGGGCTGGAAGACCGTACAGAGTATTATCCGGCACAGCTTTCGGGTGGTCAGCAACAGCGCGTCAGCATCGCGCGGGCATTGATGAACGGCGGTCAGGTAATTCTTGCCGATGAACCAACCGGCGCACTGGACAGCCATTCTGGCGAAGAGGTGATGGCGATCCTGCATCAGCTGCGCGATCGCGGGCATACGGTGATTATCGTCACCCACGATCCGCAGGTCGCTGCTCAGGCCGAGCGGGTGATCGACATTCGCGACGGCGAAATTGTGCGCAATCCTCCCGCCATTGAAAAAGTGAATGTTGCTGGCGGGACGGAGCCTGTTGTCAACACGGTGTCTGGCTGGCGGCAGTTTGTCAGCGGTTTTAACGAGGCGCTGACGATGGCATGGCGGGCGCTGGCAGCGAATAAAATGCGTACTTTACTGACCATGCTGGGGATTATTATCGGTATTGCGTCGGTGGTTTCCATTGTCGTGGTGGGTGACGCCGCCAAACAAATGGTGCTGGCGGATATTCGTTCTATTGGTACGAATACTATTGATGTCTATCCCGGGAAAGATTTTGGCGATGACGATCCGCAATATCAACAGGTGCTGAAGTACGACGACTTAATCGCCATCCAAAAACAACCGTGGGTCGCCTCAGCCACACCTGCCGTCTCGCAAAACCTGCGCCTGCGTTATAACAATGTTGATGTTGCTGCCAGTGCCAATGGCGTGAGCGGCGATTATTTTAATGTCTATGGCATGACCTTCAGTGAAGGGAACACCTTTAATCAGGAGCAGCTGAACGGTCGTGCGCAGGTCGTGGTTCTCGACAGTAATACTCGCCGCCAGCTTTTCCCCCATAAAGCAGATGTGGTTGGCGAGGTGATTCTGGTCGGCAATATGCCCGCCAGAGTCATTGGTGTGGCGGAAGAAAAACAGTCGATGTTTGGTAGCAGTAAAGTGCTGCGTGTCTGGCTACCTTACAGCACGATGTCCGGGCGAGTTATGGGCCAGTCGTGGCTTAACTCCATTACTGTCAGGGTGAAAGAAGGATTTGACAGCGCCGAGGCGGAACAGCAACTCACGCGTTTACTTTCACTGCGCCACGGAAAGAAGGATTTCTTTACCTGGAACATGGACGGCGTCTTGAAAACTGTTGAAAAGACCACACGTACTTTACAACTGTTTCTGACGCTGGTGGCGGTGATTTCGCTGGTGGTGGGCGGTATTGGTGTAATGAATATTATGCTGGTGTCAGTGACCGAGCGGACGCGGGAAATTGGCATTCGCATGGCTGTAGGTGCGCGAGCAAGCGATGTTTTGCAACAGTTCCTGATCGAAGCCGTACTGGTTTGCCTGGTCGGTGGCGCGTTGGAATAACACTGTCACTGTTAATTGCTTTCACCTTGCAGCTTTTCTTACCCGGCTGGGAGATTGGTTTTTCACCGTTGGCGCTGCTGCTGGCGTTTCTCTGCTCGACGGTCACCGGGATTTTATTTGGCTGGTTACCCGCACGAAATGCGGCACGACTGGATCCAGTAGATGCTCTGGCACGAGAGTAATTTTTGAGATAAAAATGCCAGCCGATCGGGCTGGCATTTTGCCTTTAGGATGTACACAATGAGACAGAAGAGCTATGCGACTGCCGCTTCTACTTCGACGGGCACAATAACACTGGCGTGATTGCCTTTTGGCCCCTGGTGGACATCAAACTGAACGGATTGTCCAGCTTTTAGCGTTCTGTAACCATCCATCTGAATGGTGGAATAATGAGCGAAAATATCTTCGCCGCCGCCTTCAGGGCAGATGAAACCAAACCCTTTGGCATTGTTGAACCACTTAACAGTACCCTTTTCCATGCTTCGACATCCTTCGCAAATCTTATACAAGTAAGATGGAATAAACCGGGGTCAGAGAGGGGGCTGTTCAAAACCTCGCCAACTCTAGAAATACAATTTAGAGAATTAGGGCGAGCCGTCAAGCATTTGACAGGGGACAGGGGGCAGGTATGAATCAAAAATTTGAGCAGTTAACGCTATTGACAGGAATGTGACAGATGTCGCTGATGCCAACGATAGATGATAGTTATCTATCATGTGGAGTAGATTGGTCAGGCAAATAAGCTCTTGTCAGCGGCAGGGCGTTCTGCCGATAACCGTAACCGAAGATGATAACTGACAATGGGTAAAACGAACGACTGGCTGGACTTTGATCAACTGGCGGAAGAAAAAGTTCGCGACGCGCTAAAACCGCCATCTATGTATAAAGTGATATTAGTCAATGATGATTACACTCCGATGGAGTTTGTTATTGACGTGTTACAAAAATTCTTTTCTTATGATGTAGAACGTGCAACGCAATTGATGCTCGCTGTTCACTACCAGGGGAAGGCCATTTGCGGAGTCTTTACCGCCGAGGTTGCAGAAACCAAAGTGGCGATGGTGAACAAGTACGCGAGGGAGAATGAGCATCCATTGCTGTGTACGCTAGAAAAAGCCTGAATGCAGGCATAAAAATTGGGGGAGGTGCCTATGCTCAATCAAGAACTGGAACTCAGTTTAAATATGGCTTTCGCCAGAGCGCGCGAGCACCGTCATGAGTTTATGACCGTCGAGCACTTGTTACTGGCGCTGCTCAGTAACCCATCTGCCGGGAGGCGCTGGAAGCGTGTTCTGTGGATTTGGTTGCGCTCCGTCAGGAACTGGAAGCCTTTATTGAACAAACCACACCCGTTCTGCCTGCCAGTGAAGAGGAGCGCGACACACAGCCGACGCTGAGTTTTCAGCGTGTACTGCAACGTGCGGTCTTCCATGTCCAGTCCTCCGGTCGCAATGAGGTTACCGGTGCAAACGTTCTGGTCGCTATCTTTAGCGAACAGGAGTCGCAGGCGGCATATCTGTTGCGTAAACATGAAGTCAGCCGTCTCGATGTGGTGAATTTTATCTCTCATGGCACGCGTAAAGACGAGCCACACAGTCTTCTGATCCTGGCAGCCAGCCAAACAGCGAAGAACAAGCTGGTGGGGAGGAACGTATGGAGAATTTCACGACGAACCTGAATCAGCTTGCGCGCGTGGGCGGAATCGACCACTGATTGGTCGTGAGAAGGAGCTTGAGCGTGCTATTCAGGTTCTCTGCCGTCGCCGTAAAAACAACCCGCTGCTGGTGGGGGAATCTGGTGTCGGTAAAACCGCGATTGCAGAAGGTCTTGCCTGGCGAATTGTTCAGGGCGATGTGCCGGAAGTGATGGCTGACTGTACGATTTACTCTCTCGATATCGGTTCTCTGTTAGCGGGCACAAAATATCGCGGCGACTTTGAAAAACGTTTTAAAGCGTTGCTCAAGCAGCTGGAGCAGGACACTAACAGCATCCTGTTTATTGATGAGATCCACACCATTATCGGTGCGGGGTGCAGCGTCTGGTGGTCAGGTCGATGCGGCTAACCTAATCAAACCGTTGCTCTCCAGCGGTAAAATTCGCGTAATTGGTTCGACAACCTATCAGGAGTTCAGCAACATTTTCGAGAAAGACCGTGCTCTGGCGCGTCGCTTCCAGAAAATTGATATTACTGAACCGTCGATCGAAGAAACTGTTCAAATCATCAATGGCCTGAAACCGAAGTATGAAGCGCACCACGACGTGCGTTATACCGCAAAAGCGGTGCGTGCGGCGGTAGAGCTGGCGGTGAAATACATTAACGATCGTCATCTGCCGGATAAAGCCATTGATGTTATCGACGAAGCGGGCGCTCGCGCACGCCTGATGCCGGTAAGCAAGCGCAAGAAAACCGTTAATGTGGCGGATATTGAGTCCGTGGTGGCCCGTATTGCACGCATTCCAGAGAAGAGTGTTTCTCAGAGTGACCGCGATACCCTGAAAAACCTCGGCGATCGCCTGAAAATGCTGGTCTTCGGCCAGGATAAAGCCATTGAGGCGCTGACTGAAGCCATTAAGATGGCGCGTGCAGGTTTAGGTCACGAACATAAACCGGTCGGTTCGTTCCTGTTTGCCGGCCCTACCGGAGTCGGGAAAACAGAGGTGACGGTACAGCTTTCGAAAGCGTTGGGCATTGAGCTTCTGCGCTTTGATATGTCTGAGTATATGGAACGCCATACTGTCAGCCGTCTGATTGGTGCGCCTCCGGGATACGTTGGTTTTGATCAGGGCGGTTTGCTGACCGATGCGGTAATCAAGCATCCACATGCGGTGCTGCTGCTGGACGAAATCGAGAAAGCGCATCCGGACGTGTTCAATATTCTGTTGCAGGTGATGGACAACGGTACGCTGACCGATAACAACGGACGCAAAGCGGACTTCCGTAACGTGGTGCTGGTGATGACCACCAACGCGGGGTACGTGAAACTGAGCGTAAATCCATTGGTCTTATCCACCAGGATAACAGCACCGATGCGATGGAAGAGATCAAGAAGATCTTTACACCGGAATTCCGTAACCGTCTCGACAACATTATCTGGTTTGATCATCTGTCAACCGACGTGATCCATCAGGTGGTGGATAAATTCATCGTCGAGTTGCAGGTTCAGCTGGATCAGAAAGGTGTTTCTCTGGAAGTGAGCCAGGAAGCGCGTAACTGGCTGGCCGAGAAAGGTTACGACCGGGCAATGGGCGCACGTCCGATGGCGCGTGTCATCCAGGACAACCTGAAAAAACCGCTCGCCAACGAACTGCTGTTTGGTTCGCTGGTGGACGGCGGTCAGGTCACCGTCGCGCTGGATAAAGAGAAAAATGAGCTGACTTACGGATTCCAGAGTGCACAAAAGCACAAGGCGGAAGCAGCGCATTAATCTGATTGTCAGGTAGGTTGGTGAAGTCCGTAATCTCGAAAGAGGTTACGGACTTTTTGTTTATGGGGTGGAACGGTGAAAACCCTATTTTTGGAGGTGAAGGTAAGTTGTTGATAATTAGTGCTGCTGGAAGGTAAGGATAAAAAAGGGTGCTGCAGGAGAATGGGATGGTTTTGCTTTATTAACAACGGGCTAAACGTGTAGTATTTGAGTTCACTGCCGTACAGGCAGCTTAGAAATCGACGGGGTGCGGTAAAACCTTTGCGAACGCGTTCACTGCCGTACAGGCAGCTTAGAAATTCACAGGTAACATACTCCACCCGCCCACCATGTTCACTGCCGTACAGACAGATAAAATGCGAAAAAAAAGCTCGCACTTTCGTACGAGCTCTTCTTTAAATATGGCGGTGAGGGGGGGGATTGACTCGCTTCGCTCGCCCTGCGGGCAGCCCACTCACTGCGTTCGTGGTCTGTCCAACTGGCTGCGCCAGTTGTCGAACCCCGGTCGGGGCTTCTCCACCCCCTGGAGTGCATTATGACGAAAAGCTCGCGACTTTCGTACGAGCTCTTCTTTAAATGATGGCGGTGAGGGGGGGATTGACTCGCTTCGCTCGCCCTGCGGGCAGCCCACTCACTGCGTTGCGTGGTCTGTCGAACTGGCTGCGCCAGTT
>ENA-OQIG01000301-OQIG01000301.1-human-gut-metagenome-genome-assembly--contig:-NODE-301-length-29384-cov-3.639744_pt1 | contig 29384 bp, 29 predicted proteins | sample MGYA00242576_ERZ504741 | MGnify/ENA primary metagenome ERZ504741 (study PRJEB26092, sample SAMD00036436) | human gut metagenome | host: Homo sapiens | study: EMG produced TPA metagenomics assembly of... | reverse complement strand
TTAAAACAAATTTTGGAAAACATTATCTACAGGAGGAGAAACATGGCAGACTATATCATGGCACGTGGATGCGGGGACTACCAGCAGCCGCTGTATCCTGTTTAATAAAAAAGGGGAGATCTGCAGCCTTGCCCAGAAAGAATTTACCCAGTATTTTCCAAAACCCGGCTGGTGGAACATGATGCAAATGAGATCTGGTCCACCCAGTTAGGCGTTGCTGTGGAAGCAATGTCAAAAATCAGCGCGTCAGCAGCAGACATTGCCGCCATCGGCATTACCAATCAGCGAGAGACCACGATCGTATGGGACAGGCATACAGGAGAACCCATATTCCACGCGATTGTATGGCAGTGCCGCAGGACCTCTGATTATTGTGACTCTCTGAAAGCCAAAGGCCTTACAGATACTTCCGCCAAAAAACCGGCCTTGTGATCGATGCCTATTTTTCCGGCACCAAGTTAAAATGGATCCTGGATCATGTAGAAGGCGCCAGAGAACGGGCCCAAAAAGGGGAACTTCTCTTTGGAACGGTGGAAACATGGCTGATCTGGAAGCTGACAAAGGGCCGTATCCATGTGACCGACTATTCCAATGCCTCCCGCACCATGCTTTTTAATATCAACTCTCTGCAGTGGGATGAGGACATCTTAAAAGAATTAAATATCCCAAAATGTATGCTGCCAAAAGTTATGCCATCCAGCTGCGTTTACGGAGAAACAGACTCCCAGTTCTTTGGTGGTCCCATCCCGATCAGTGGTGCAGCCGGGGACCAGCAGGCCGCCTTATTCGGCCAGACCTGTTTTGAAGCGGGGGATGTGAAAAATACCTATGGCACCGGCTGCTTTATGCTGATGAATACAGGAAATGCACCTGTCTTTTCCAAAAATGGCCTGGTAACCACCATTGCCTGGGGCATGGACGGCAAAGTAACCTATGCCCTGGAAGGTTCTATTTTTGTTGCCGGAGCTGCCATCCAGTGGCTCCGTGACGAAATGCGCCTTATCGACTCTGCTGCTGACTCCGAATACATGGCAACCAAAGTTCCTGATACGAACGGCTGCTATGTAGTTCCCGCCTTTACCGGTCTGGGTGCGCCTCACTGGGATCAGTATGCCAGGGGAACCATCACCGGCATCACCAGAGGTGTAAATAAATACCACATCATCCGTGCCACCTTGGATTCCCTTTGCTACCAGACCAATGACGTTTTAAAGGCCATGAAAGCAGACTCCGGCATAGATCTGACCTCCTTAAAAGTAGACGGAGGTGCCAGTGCCAACAACTATCTCATGCAGACCCAGTCCGATATCTTAAATCTTACTGTAAAACGCCCCAAATGCGTGGAAACCACAGCTATGGGCGCTGCTTATCTTGCGGGACTGGCTGTGGGATACTGGAAAGATAAAGAAGAAGTTGTAAAAAACTGGGAAATTGATAAAACATTTACCCCGGACATCCCGGACGAAAAACGGGAAGAAATGATATCCGGCTGGGACCGTGCTGTAAAATGCTCCTACGGCTGGGCCAGATAACACAAAATCTTAACAGACACATGACAACAAAAAATGGCAGATATGAGAGTTCAAATCCCATATCCGCCATTTTTATTTCATATCTTAATCCAAAACCCTTTTTATTCCTGAACCAGCTTATGCAAGCTTACCTTCCTTGCTGTGCTTTACTTCAGCTTTCTTATTAAACAGTTCCTTACCAGATGTGTATACAATGATCACACCAAGGACCATTAACAGGATGGCAATGATCAGCTGCAGTCCCTCTACCATAAATACAGCAGTTCCTGCGCCAAATGCATTTACCAGGGCAATGGTTCTTTCAACCAGTGCAGTAAAGGTTACGCAGAGCATGATGATCAGTGGTGGGAACAGAGTCTTGTTCTCTCTTCCGGTTACTTTTAAGAATACGCACAGAGTGATCAGAACCAGTGCGCTTAACAGCTGGTTTGCGCTTCCGAACAGAGGCCAGATGTTGGAATATCCAATCTTTGTTAAGATAAAGCCACATGCCAGAGTGATAACAGTTGAGAAATACTTGTTGCAGAATAACTTTCTCCAGCCTTCTGCATGTTCCATATCATCTACACTGAACAGTTCCTGGAAAGACATACGTCCGATACGTGCTACAGAGTCAAGGCTTGTAAGAGCCAGAGCAGATACACACATGGTCATAAAGCACTGTGCTACATAAACCGGGATACCAAACATTTCCAGGAAACCTGCAACACCTGCAGAGAAGATCTGGAATGGGGTTCCTGTTGCAGCAGTTCCGTCAGCAGCTGCAGCAGCACCTGCTACGCAGAGAGCCAGAACAGCTAATAAGCTTTCCAGTACCATTGCACCGTATCCAACTTTTAACATATCCTTTTCATTGGAAACGGTCTTGGAAGAGGTACCGGAGGAAACCAGGCTGTGGAAACCGGAAACAGCACCACATGCAACAGTTACAAACAGGATTGGGAACATATCTCCCATTTTTGCATTCTTAAATCCAGTATAAACCGGAAGGTTCATGGTTGGATGAGCTACTAACAGACCTACAACAGCACCGATGATCATTCCTGCAAACATGAAAGTTGTCATGTAATCACGAGGCTGCATTAAAAGCCACATTGGCATTACAGCTGCCATAAAGATATAAGCAAAGGTCAGATAAGACCAGGTATCTTTTCCGGCTACTAACGGGAAAGCCATACCGATTGCCAGTGCTGCAACGGTGCAGGCAAGTCCGGCAACTGTTTCTTTCCAACCTGTAAGATGTAAATGCTTCTGCATTACGCCAAATACCATTGCAAATACGATGAACAGCAGGGAAATGGAACCGGCTGCGCCGTTTGTCTGTGCTGCTGCGGACAGTTCTGTTACACCGTCCTTTACGGTATACGCGTTAAATGTACCTGCTACCATGTCGGCAAATGCTGCGATAACGATCAGTGTAAACAGCCAGCAGAATAATAAGAACAGCTTACGTCCGGTCTTTCCGATGTACTTTTCGATCAGAAGTCCCATGGACTTCCTTCGTTCTTAACACTGGCATACAGAGCACCAAAGTCTGTAACAGCGCCGAAGAAGATACCACCGATGATGACCCATAACAGAACTGGAAGCCAGCCAAATGCTGCTGCCTGGATGGCACCGGTTACAGGGCCTGCGCCTGCGATGGATGAAAACTGATGTGCGAAAACGGTCCAGCCGTCTGTAGGAACGTAGTCCTGTCCGTCTTCCATAGCAACTGCCGGTGTCTTGGCCTTAGGATCAATGCCCCATTTATTAGCCAGCCAGCGGCCATATAATGTGTAGCCTGCAAAGAGGCATACAGCTGCGATCAAAACAATTACAAGTGTATTCATAATCTTTACTCTCCTCTCATGTAATCTGTGATCTATTGTCTGTTGTTAATTCAATGTAAAACATCCAACTGCCATTTTCTATAAGCGGATCGTCACCAATTGAAAGTCAGTTGTTCCGTGCCTACGGCACTCTCACAACTGCCGCTTGGCGATACTTTCACAGTAAAAAAAGAACCCCATCTTCCCGAATACCCCAAATGGATACTCACCAAGAAGACGAAGTTCCAAACTCCGCGTTACCACTTCTTATTGCCGGTTTGCACCGACCACTCTGTCCTATCCTCCGACTCTCTGTCCGGACGAATACGCTCCCTTTTAACGGCGGGACCCCGGTCTGTCTTACTTACAGTTTCCTGTTTTCATACAGACTGCTTGCAGGTGATATCTTTTCTGTCGCGCTGCTTTCTCTCACCAACCGAAAGCTCTCTGCCATGCTAGATACTCAGAAAAGCATTGTCCTGTTCTTCGCATTTGAATGTCTAACTCTTGAATAGTTGTCATTATAGTCCTTTTTTTCCATTTGTCAATTCCCTCTTTTTATATTTTCTTTATAATTTCTATATCTAATTTTTATAAAATATATTCCTGCAGGTTCTAATATCCTATCAAAAACCTATGTTTTTAAGTTTTCACTGCGAATTTAACTAGGAATTTTCTTCTATATGAATTATAATAACTACAGATTTTTTAAGTGGATTTTCCCAAAAATTTTCAATGAAAACTTAAAGAGAGGATTTAAACCATTATGAAAGACTTACGTAAGCAGACACACAAAAAAATGGCCCATGGATCCGGTCACCCCATAGCAACCTGTTTTGGTATCCTGGGCTGGCTTTTCCATGGCATACTGTCTGTGATCACAGCCGGTCTTATCATCATGGCGATCGTTGGCCTTCTGATCTATGCAAAGGTAAAACCGGAATTAGACCAGTGCCGTGAGATCGCCTATGACAAACTGGCACAGATGGAACGGTCCGATTTTTCCATGCTCTCTGATACCGTTGTCTATGACAAGGCCGGAAAGCAGATCGGACTTATTAACGCAGGTCATTATCAGTATGTAGATATAAGTAAGATAAGCATGAACCTGCAAAACGGCTACATTGCCCAGGAGGACCGTCGTTTCAAGAGTCACGGCGGCGTAGACTGGATTGCCACCTTCCGGGCCGGTCTCGCTCTTGTCAAACACGGCGGCCATGTGACCCAGGGCGGCAGCACTATTACCCAGCAGGTGATCAAAAATACATATCTCACCCAGGAACGTACCTTTACAAGGAAGATCGTGGAGATTCTTCTTGCTCCTGAGATCGAGAAAAAATACTCCAAAGCTGACATTATGGAGTTTTACTGCAATACCAATTTCTACGGTCATCAGTGCTATGGCGTAGAAGCTGCCAGCCTGTATTATTTTGGAAAACACGCAAGCGATCTTGCCCCGGAAGAAGCGGCGATCCTCATCGGTATCAGCAACAGCCTTCTGCCTATGACCCGGTAGCTCATCCGGACGCTTCCAAAGAAAAGCGTAATGATGTCCTTAACAGTATGAAAGAAGTAGGCTATCTCTCCCCAGAAGATTACGAAAAAGCAGTAAACTCCCCACTTAAGATCGTACAGCAGGAGTCTGAGGGAACGGATGAAAATTATCAGAGCAGCTATGCCATCCACTGCGCAGCCCTGGAATTAATGAAGAAAGACAACTTCCAGTTCCAGTACATTTTTAAAGATAAAGAAGATTATACCCAGTACATGGACCGGTATACAGCCGCTTATTCTGAAAAATCAGACCTGATCCGAAGCGGTGGCTTTAAGCTCTATACTTCCATAGACAGTACCATCCAGAGTCAGCTCCAGGCGCAGATCGACCAGTCTCTTTCCGGCTTTACAGAGCTGCAGGAAAATGGAAAATATGCTCTTCAGGGAGCCGGTGTCATCGTTGATAATAAGACCAACTATGTAGTTGCTATTGTAGGCGGCCGTGGCACAGAAGACAAATTTAACAGAGCTTATTTAAGTGCCAGACAGCCGGGAAGTACCATTAAGCCGCTCATCGACTATGGTCCGGCTTTTGATACCGGTGAATATTACCCTACACGCATGGTAGATGACCACAAATGGACCGACGGACCTTCCAACAGCGGCGGACGTTATTTTGGAAATGTAACAGTCCGTGAAGCTTTAAACCGAAGCTTAAACACCGTTGCATGGCAGATCTTAGAGGACATTGGCATTGACTATGGCCTGGATTATTTAGGAGAAATGCAGTTCCAGAAACTGACTTATGTGGATAATAATGTTCCTTCCTTAAGTATCGGCGGTTTCACCAACGGCGTCCGGGTCGTGGATATGGCAAAAGGCTACAGCACCCTTGCAAACGGCGGTGTATACAATGACCGTACCTGCATTATCAAGATTGAACATGAACATGACGGGGAACTGACCAAAGATTTAAAACCATCTGCCCATCAGGTGTACAGAGATGACTCTGCCTTTATGCTTACAGATGTTTTAAAAGGCACATTTACTGCAGCCTACGGCACTGGCCAGGGACTTGGACTGGACAATGATATGCCTGCAGCCGGAAAGACCGGTACTACCAACAGCAGTAAGGATACCTGGTTCTGCGGCTATACACGTTATTACACTACTGCGATCTGGGTAGGTTATGATATACCAAGAAATATGCCTGGTATCTATGGTGCCACCTATGCAGGAAGGATCTGGAAATCCGTTATGAATCAGATCCATGAGGCTTAGAACCCTGGGATTGGATACAGCCGGAAACCATCGAGCGCAAAGTAGACCCCAAGACCGGTATGGAAGATTATTTCAGCACCACTGCCCAGTTCCGCGCAGAACAGAGTCTTCATGAAAAAGAGCAGGAACAGTTAGAGACTACTCTTCAGGCTTCTGTAGATGCTTTATGGAAAAGGAGATCGGATCTGTAGAAGATACTTATACTGTAAAAGACGAATACAACAGTATTACCTCCAAGCTGCCGCTGTTAGATGACGGCGAACTTCGCGCCAGTCTTTTAGAGAAGGTGGAAAGCCGGTATGACTACTTTAAGGAGATCATTGCCGGTATGAGCGATGAGATCAGCCGGTATGAAGCGGTTCAGGCAGAGGAAAAGAAACAGGCACAGGAACAGGCTGCAAAAGACGCAGAAGCCAAACGTGCCCAGGAAGAAAAGGCAGTAAAGAAACAGACCTTTATGCAGGCCTTAGAGCGGATCGAAAATCTGGAATACCAGGAAACAGATGCCGAAGATCTGGTATCTGATGCTATCGACAAACTTTCCCTTGTTGCAGGTGATGATGAGGAAGCCTCCCTTTCTGCAAGGCTCCAGGCTGCCATCTCCCGTATCACCACTCTTCCAACGGAAAGTGAGTGGAATGCTGCCCAGGCTGAAAAAGAGGCGGAAGAAGCCAGAAAGAAAGCCAGGCTCAAGTGCAGGTACAATCCCAGCAGCGTCAGCTGCGCTCCGCTTTAAGTAAGGAACAGTATAAGTGGAACAATGCAGAAATCTATGGACCAGGAGGCAGAGGCGATGAAAACTAAGAAAATACTGTGGCCTTGGGCAGAACGCCAGATAAAAGGTAAAAAGAAGACTTCTGGACAGCCTGTCTTCGGGTCTGCAAATATGGTACAGGACAACACAGGGAATGAAGTTTTTGACAATACAGAAATCCCCTATGACTCCCGTCCCATTGAGATCAGTGAATGGTTCCACACCTTCATGTGCATGAACATTCCCATTTACGGCTGGTTCTACCTGAAAAAACTGGCCCGCCAGCCAGAACACAACAAAATGCAGGATTTTGCAAGAGCTTATCTTTACTATAAAATGGTCTTTCTTGCCGTGTCACTGGTGATCGTGATCCTGCTTCTGATCGTGGGAATTATTGGGATCAATAAATTATTTGCGTATATGGAATTGTTATAGTGTTATAGGATTTAAAAAATAGGGGCTGCCGTTTAATCATCCAAAATAGATGATCAAGCGGCAGCCCCTATCTGTATTTTTTCCTCATAGATGGGAAACTTATTACTTTACTTTCCTTCCAGTTGCGCGATCCGCGCTTTCAGCTGACGGATCTCTTCATCCTTCTCACTTAACAGCCGGTCTCTTTCTTCCAGTTTGCGCTTCTGCTCATCGATGAACATCTGGATCATCTTCTGGTCCATCATGCCCTCGATGATATTTCTAAGCTCATCAACGGTCTCACCGGCATTTTTTCCTTCTTCATCGATGACGATATCCGCATATTTCTCATAATAAGGAACTCGCTCATTGTACAGGTCACGTAAGGTAAAGCCCGGTTTTAAAGCAACACCACGGTCTACTACGTTTCCGATACGCTTTTCCATTTCCTCATAACTCATTTTCAGGTAAACGATCTCACTGATTTCCTTTAAATGAGCCATCGCTTCTTCCCCGTAAATAACACTGCCGCCAGGAGCGATCACAGACATTTTCGCTTCCAGACCTGCATTAATGCGGTTCTCTACTTCCAGAAAGCCGTCCATGCCCTCGTCAGCGATAATTTCCTTTAACAGTCTTCCTTCTTTTTCCTGGATCACAATGTCCACATCAATAAAAGAAAATCCCAGTCTCTTTGCAAGAAGCACACCTACGGTACTTTTACCAGATGAAGGCATGCCGATCATAGTAATATTCGGCTTCATTTTTTGTTTCCTCCTCTCTTTTTCTTCTTTGCAGGTTTGCGTACAGAATATCCGAAACTTCCAAGCTTCTTACCCAGTTCAAAATATTCTCCGTGGGAATAGGCAGTCAGTCCGGAAGCATTCAGGTTAAACTTGCCGCGGTCATCCATATACTGATTGTCAATGGTCACGCCTACAACCTTTGCCAGGAACATATCATGGCTTCCCAGCTCTTTTACCTCTGTTACCTTGCACTCGATATTTACAGGACTTTCCTCAATACCAGGTGCCTTTACATAGCGGGATGCCTGAGGTGTTAAACGTGTCTCAGCAAATTTATCCACATCACGGCCGGATTTTACGCCACAGTAGTCGGTAGCCCGAACCAGTCTCTTATTTACCAGATTGATGACAAATTCCCCTGTCTCTTTGATGATATCATGGGAATAACGCTCTTTCCGCACAGAAATAGAAACCATAGCCGGGTCAGAGCAGATGGTTCCGGCCCAGGCAACGGTAATGATATTCGGTTTTTCCCCTTCTCTTCCACAGCTTACCATAACAGCGGGAACGGGATACAGCATGTTTCCCGGCTTCCAGTATTCTTTACTCATTTTTTCTATCCTTTCTTGATCTGATCCCTATTCCTGCTCTGCTAACATCAGTTCCGGGATCAGCTGCTTCTTTCTGGAAACAACTCCCGGCAGACGCAGTACCGGCTCCTTTAAGCCTTCCTCTTCTAACAGTTCAATATCCTGGTGGAATGCCTTTCCTGCCAGCTGCAGGGCTCCCTGTCCTTCACAGATCAGTTCGGTTGTCTCTGTCAATATATTCGTCAGCATAAAGAATATCATATTCAGGCCATTGTTTTCCAGTGCTTTTTCCATAAATGCTTCCATACGACCCTTTAACTTGTCCAGTTCCCCACCATTTAAGGAAGTGATCTGTCCAACACCAATGGTCACCTTGCCGGAAGTAAAGCGCTTGAAATCCTGATAGAAGATCTCTTCGTCACTCTTATCCTTTAAATTGCTTCCTGCACTGAACATTTCCATTGCATATTTTTCAATATCAATGCCTGCAATATCAGCCAGCGCTCTTGCTGCCATCTCATCCACCGGAGTACAGGTTGGAGAACGGAACAGCAATGTATCAGATACAATGGCACTGCATAACAGTCCCGCAATCTTCGGCTCTACTTTAATACCGGCCTCCTGATACATCTGATAGATAATGGTAGCAGTACAGCCTAAAGGCTGGTTGCGGAAAAATACCGGTGACATAGTCTGGATGGTTCCCAGACGATGATGGTCGATGATCTCTAAGATCTCCGCATTTTCAATACCTGCTACTGCCTGGTTCTTTTCATTGTGATCTACTAAAATAACCTGTTTTCCCTTTGCGCCCAACAGATTTCTGCGGGAGATCATTCCCAGATAACGGCCATCTTTATCCAGGATCGGGAAATCGCGGTGACGCTTGCTTGCCATCACTTCACGGATCTCGTCAATATAATCATCACTGTTAAATGTGATCAGATGCTCTCTGGTCATAAAGTAGCTGATCGGCATGCTCTGGTTGATGAGACGGGCTGCTGTATAAGTATCATAAGTAGTTGCAATGATCGTACAGCCTCTTTCCTGGGCGATCTTTTTAATGGTCATGGAAACAGCTGCGCCTTCGCACACGATAATGCAGTCCGCTCCCATTTCAATAGCACAAAGCTGGGACTCATAACGGTTTCCTAAAATAACCAGGTCATGTGGTTCAATGTAAAATTCCATCAGATCCGGGTTTGCAGCTGCGATCAGTACTTTTCCCTGGTCGAAATAAGCTTCTGCGCTTCCGATGATCAGTTCTGCTTCCAGTGTCTCAATAATATTGGAATACTGTGTATTTGCCTTTGACAGAATGCTGCTGTCATAAATATTCATGTAGGTCTTGGTGATGTCTCCTACTGTGATCAGGCCTTCCAGTGTACCATCTTCCCTTACAGAAGGAATGGTCACAACATTATTCTCCTGCATGATATTCCATGCTCTCTTTAATGAAATATTGTCTGCCACGCCTTTGGTCTTGCGGATCTCAATATCCCTTACCTGGTACGCACATCTTCCACAAGCTGCGGTTCCTCTGCCCCAAAGTAATCCAGTACAAACTGTGTCTCTCCATTTACATGTCCGGCTCTTGCAGGCATATATTCTTCCCCAGTAACTGCCTGCTTCAGATTTGCATAACAAATGGCGGAACAGATCGAGTCCGTATCCGGATTTCTATGTCCGATCACCATGGTTTTTCTGTTTAATTCCTGTTCCATTTCTCCCTCCCTGAGATGCTTATCGCGCTCATTCTTTTGTCTTTTGATTTACACATATTGTTTCTTTTTCCTGTACAATGTTTTATAATCTGTTTACAATATGTTCACATTTCGTTCACATTTATTTTTTATACTATTTTCATAAGAAAGAGGTAATAAAAAAACAGGTTATTAGTCAAATTGCACATAGATTTTTCATAATTGCCCCGGTTGGAAACGACCGGGGTCTCCTCATTTTACGAAGTTTTTCGTTAGTCAAGTATAGCAGACCGCCATTTTTTTTTCAAGTATTCCCATGTATACAGTGAAGTGCAAAAATGCTGCAGGATCCGATGTCCCTGCAGCATTTTGTGTTACAGTTCAGCCATGCGCTGGTTTGAATGAGAAAGTGTGTTGCAAGCTTGCTTGCATAAGCGCTTTCTTGTTCAAATCAGCATATGGTGGAACCATCAGGCTTCTTGTTTTCATGAATATGGAAACAAGAAGATGTCATGTCTGAACTGTAACCATTTTTATATCTATGTTTGTTTCCTCTATTCACTTCTATCTCTGATACTGGATCTTCCAACTTGCATACGGAAGGCTTAAACCTGTGGCCGCGCTCTTTTTCTCACCATTTTCATCTAAAGTAAATACTTTTCCATTTTCAATAGTGTATGCAGCATTTCCATCAGAAGAATACTTCTTTTCCTCTGTCTGCACCTTTCCTGCCTCATTTACCAGGTAAACCTGACCGGAAACCTTAAAAGGCTCATAAGAGCTGCCCTCTTTGGCACTGACTAAAAGGCCATTATAATACAAAAATCCATCCTTCACGCCGTTAATGCCGCAGCCCTTTTCAGAGCCGGAAGTACCGGAACAGAAAGTGTAAACCTTGTCTCTCTTATCAACTACATTGGTATTGCGTCCAATACTCAGGCGCCGCCTGCTTCCGGATCAAAGTAAGCGGTCTCTGTCTTACCGCCGGAAGTAAATTTGATCATTCCGGACTGGCAGACACCGTAAGAGTCAAAGAAATAATATCTTCCGTCTAATTTTACAGCCCCGTCTTTTAATCCTGTTGCATCCGCAGATAAAAACAGGGGAGTTCCATCATTTTCCAGATAGAACCATCGGGATCCGTCTTTCTTCATAAGAGCTGTCTCGTCTGTGTTGTTCTTTCTCACTGCCTGGGTATTAAGAGCTGTACTCCATGCCTTTGTATCCCATGGCTTTTCAGTTGTCTCAAACCACTGGCCCTTTAACATGCCTTTTTCTTTTCCGCCCAGATATACAAAACGGCTGATGCCTGTCCCGTCTCCCGGCTCTGCCTTTTCCTTTACACACTGCCAGCCGGTAAGCATAACACCATTTTCGTCAAAATAATATTTCTTTCCATCAATGGTTGTTTCCTTTGGAGCACCATTTTCACCTTTTCTGGCTTTGCCGTTGGACTGGAAATAATACCATCTTCCATTTTCAGACTCCCCGGAAAGATCCTTTGAAACACTTCCCTCTGCCGGACGTTTCTTTCCATCACTTTCCAGAAAATACCAGCCACTTCTGGTATAACCTTCCGAACCATTTCCCAGATAATAAATATCTCCGTTCTCATAATGCCAGCCGGTACGCATCCGTCCATCGCTGTCAAAACAATACTTGCCTTTTCCTATGGTCTTCCAGTCATTCTTCTCCACTTTTCCATTCCGGTTCAGATAATACCAGCCGGATTTCATGGATCCATCATTTTCATCCACATAGATCCAGGCATCCTTTGTCATACTGCCATCTTCTCCGGCATAGTAAGTACCGTCAACCCATACATTCCTTGCCAGGTCTCCGTTTTCATCCAGATAATAGGAAACTCCCTGGGAAGTTTTCCACTGATTTTTTACATAAGAGCCATTGCTGTCCACATAATGGGCCACACCGTCCTCATTGACCCAGCCCTTTTCTGCTGCCATAACAGAAAGGGGAACCGCTGCGGCGATCATCGTTCCCACAGCCAATGCCCTGATCCAGTTTTTCATCCAACGTTTCTGATCTCTCATATCTACCCCTCCTGAAAATCGGATATAGTTCTATCCTTCGGATGATTATATTTTATCAGATAATTAATGCAAATACATGAATTAATTTTGAATATTTACATAACAATTCCTTAAACATATTACATATTTATGTCTGACACTGTTTCCGGAAGGCGTCCGTACAATTTTGCCATTCTCCGGCACTGTTTCAAAACATCCCCGGTTATTTCTCCCGGCAGCAGTCTCCATTTCCAGTTTTTTCCAAGTGTGGAAGGCTCATTGATCCGGGCCTCTGCCCCAAGTCCCAGATAATCCTGAACCGGTATCACTGCCAGCTTCGCCGGACTTGCCATAGCCAGGCGGATGAACTCCCAGTGCATCTCCTTCTTTGGTGTATGGCGGCAGCCATGTATTCCCTTGCAAAGGACTTATTTCTACGGTTCATGTTCTCATACCAGCCAACCAGTGTCTCATTATCATGGGTTCCTGTATACACAATACAGTTTTCCTGGTATTTATGAGGCAGGTAATCGCTGTTTTCTGAATCATCAAAGGCAAATTCCAGTACCTTCATTCCCGGGAAGCCGCTTTCTTTTAACATCTCATGGACTTCCGGTGTCAGAAATCCCAGATCTTCCGCAATGATCGGCAGTTCTTCTTTTTTCAGACTCTTTTTCAACCGGGCAAACAGATCCAGTCCCGGTCCCTTTTCCCAATGTCCAAACTCAGCGGTAGGATCTCCATAAGGAATGGAATAATAAGCCTCAAAACCTCTGAAATGATCCACACGCACCACATCATACAGCTTCAGGCTGTATTCCATACGCTTGATCCACCAGCTGTAATGATCTTTCTTATGATATCCCCAGTCATACAACGGATTTCCCCAAAGCTGGCCTGTTGCTGAAAATGCATCCGGTGGGCAGCCGGCCACTGCTTTTGGCAGACATTCCTCATCAAACTGGAACAACTCCGGATGAGCCCAGCTGTCAGCCCCGTCAAAAGCTACATAGATGGGGATATCCCCGATAATACGGATACCATTTTCATTGGCATAAGCCTTTAAGCGGCTCCACTGCTCATTAAATTCAATCTGCTGGAATTCATAAAATCCGATCTCATCTGCCAGCATTTTTTTATATTTCTCTACTGCCGCAGGCTTACGCAGGCGGATATCTTTATCCCATTTGTTCCAACTGGCACTTTTAAAATGATCTTTTACTGCCATATAAAAGCAGTATTCTATGGTTTCAGGATCCAGCTTAGACTTAAGGAACTGATGATGGTCTTTTTTCCACCGTTCATAAGCTTTTTTCAGGACCTTAAACCGCGCTTTGTATATTTTATCGTAAGCAATATACCGGTCATCATCACCAAAATCAGCCTCTTCACACTCATCTTCTGTAAGAAGACCTTCTCCGACCAGCTGCTCCAGATCAATAAAATAAGGATTTCCAGCAAATGCAGAAAACGCCTGATAAGGCGAATCCCCAAAACCCGTAGGGCCCAATGGAAGGATCTGCCAGAAGCTCTGTCCGCCTTCCTTTAACTGATCTACAAATTCATAAGCTTCTTTTGAAAAACAGCCAATGCCATACTTAGATGGCAGACTGGCGATTGGAAGAAGCATGCCGCATTCTCTCATATTATTTATCCCCTTTTGCTTAAAAGTACATGTACCCGTAAAATCTTTCCTGTACTTGCCTTTTATTTATACTTATACCTTAGTGTAGCACATTTCCCCTTCTCCTACAACAAAGGCGAAGACTCTCCTGACACCCCTGCTACAGCTTCCTGATCTTCCGGTACTGCCTGGCGTCACACCAAACTTCGGCGAAACAACCGGTTAAAATAAGACAGATTTTCAAACCCGCATTTTAATGCGATCTGGGTCACATTTTCCTCTGTCATTTTCAGATATTCCCCGGCTCTTGTCAGCCGGTAATCATTGAGATACTGGATAAATGGCATCCCCGCATACTGCTTAAAATACTTCATAAAGTGGGACTCACTGTAAAAGCACAGCTCTGCCGCCTGCCTGATCGTAATCTCTTCCCCAAAATGTTCCCGGATGTACTCCAGTATCCCCTTGATTTTCTCTCTTGCATGTCCCGGCTTCTTCTCTGTAAACAAGATGCCTCTGCCATAAGCATAATACAAAAACAAAAATAACTGACCCTTGACCGCCAGCTGATACCCATTACCACGTATCTCCGAAAAACGGTCCAGCTCCTGTATCACCTTTCCAAACACTTCATGATCCGGCTGATTTCTTTGTATCAGGACCGGATTTTTCGCCTGCCCTTCCTGAAGCGGTTTCAAAAAATGTACGGTACAGCCGTCTCCATTATCCCCCATCAGCATAGAAAGGCGGAAAATGATATTTTCGTACTCCATTCTCTCACCATTCCCACAGGAGATCGCATGAAGTTGTCCCGGAAAAACAGCCAGAATGTCTCCTTCCTCCACAGGATAAGACACTGTATCCACTGTGATCCGCCCCTTTCCCTTCTTCACAGCAATAATTTCCATTTCTTCATGCCAGTGAAGAGCCACATGGGAGAAATCTACCGGGATCGAGCAGGGATAAATATTAAACGGAAACTCTCTTTTTCCATGTTCCTTTATTTCATGGTACCCCGGTTCACTTTTCTTCTTCCTCCTTCCGTTATCCTGTATTTTTTTATTTATTTTCCATTTCTTTATCATGTTTCTATATTTTTTACATTTTTGATAGTATTGTACTATAATATACTGGCATTCTACAAGACGGAAAAAGATTTATTTTCTATAATAAACACATAAAAACACAGAAAATGAAACGGGCCAGATATTGGCATATCACCACAGAAAGGAAATGGATTTCATGGTTGAACATACAATGACAAAAGAAACATTAGAAAACAGACTAACTGCCCTTTGCGGCAAAGAGATCTCTGCCTGCTCTGAAAAAGAGCTTTATACCGGACTTTTATCTCTGGTCCAGGAAATGGCAAAGGACAAAGAGTCCAATCAGGGAAAGAAAAAACTGTATTATATCTCCGCTGAGTTTCTGATCGGCAAACTGCTTTCCAATAACATGATCAATCTTGGGATCTATGATACAGTAAAGAACCTTCTGGAAGAAAATGGAAAATCCTTAAGTGCAGTAGAAGAAACAGAACCAGAAGCCATCTCTTGGAAACGGCGGTCTGGGACGTCTGGCTGCCTGCTTCTTAGACTCCATTGCTACTCTGGCTTAAACGGTGACGGAGTTGGTTTAAATTACCATTCGGTCTTTTCAAACAGCTGTTTAAAGACAACAAACAGGCAGAAGAGCCAAATCCATGGATCGAGAACACTTCCTGGCTGACAAAAACAGATGTTACCTATAAGGTTCCATACAAAAACTTCACCCTTACATCCCGTATGTATGACATTGAAGTTACCGGCTACAACAACCGCACCAATAAGCTCCACCTCTTTGATGTGGAAACAGTAGATGAAAGCATTGTAGAGGACGGTATTTCCTTTGACAAGACCGATATTGCCAAAAACCTGACTCTTTTTCTCTATCCGGACGACAGTGATAAAGAAGGACGTATCCTGCGTATCTACCAGCAGTATTTCATGGTAAGCAATGCCGCAAGACTGATTTTAGACGAAGCCATTACCAAAGGTTCTACCCTTTATGACCTGGCTGACTATGCCGTGATCCAGATCAACGACACCCATCCAACTATGGTCATCCCGGAACTGATCCGCCTGCTGACCACCGAACACAACATGGAAATGGACGATGCCATTGAGGTAGTAAGCCACTGTTGTGCATACACCAACCACACCATCCTGGCAGAAGCACTGGAAAAATGGCCGGTAGAATTCTTCAAAGAGGCAGTTCCACAGCTTCTTCCTATTATGGAAGTTTTAGATGATAAGGTACGCCGCAAATTCGATGATACATCTGTATATATTATCGATAAAAATGACCTGGTACACATGGCCCACATTGATATCCACTATGGTTTCAGCGTAAACGGTGTTGCAGCTCTTCATACCGATATTTTAAAAGAGACAGAATTAAACAACTTCTACAAGCTTTATCCTGAGAAGTTCAATAACAAGACCAATGGTATTACCTTCCGTCGTTGGCTGCTCCACAGCAATCCGGAACTAACTAATTTCATCACTGAATTTATTGGAGACGGATTTAAGAAAGACGCAGAAGAATTAAAGAAATTAGATACACCAGTTATCACCAAAAATTTAAAACAGCTTTACCGCCTGTTAGACATTAAGGCACAGAAAAAAGCAGAGCTGGCTAAATATCTGGAAGAGACCCAGGGCATTACTATCAACCCGGACTCCATTTTCGATATCCAGATCAAGCGTCTTCATGAGTACAAGAGACAGCAGATGAACGCCCTGTATCTCATCCACAAATATTTAGAGATCAAAAAAGGCAAAAAGCCAACTACACCGATCACTGCCATCTTCGGCGCAAAGGCAGCACCTGCCTACATCATTGCCAAGGACATTATCCATATGATCCTCTGCCTGCAGCAGATCATTGACAAAGATCCTGAGGTAAAACCATACTTAAATGTAGTTATGGTAAACAATTACAATGTCACTCTGGCAGAAAAACTGATCCCGGCCTGCGACATTTCCGAGCAGATCTCCCTTGCTTCCAAAGAAGCCAGCGGAACCGGAAACATGAAATTCATGTTAAATGGTGCCGTAACCCTTGGAACTGATGACGGCGCTAACGTAGAGATTCATGAGCTGGTAGGCGATGACAATATCTACATTTTCGGTGACTCCAGTGAGACTGTCATTGAACGCTACAAAAACGCCAGCTACTGCTCCAAAGACTACTACGATGCAGACCCGGCTATTAAAGAAGCCGTAGACTTCATCATCAGCAAGAAAATGTTAGCCGTAGGCGATAAAGAAAACCTGGAACGCCTGTACAAAGAACTGTTAAACAAAGACTGGTTTATGACCTTCCCGGATTTCAAAGCTTACTGCGAAGCAAAAGAAAAGGCCTTCGCCGACTACGAAGACCGCACCTTATGGCGAGAAAAATGTTAGTCAACATCAGCCAGGCCGGATATTTCTCCTCTGACAGAACGATCGGGGAGTATGACCGGGATATATGGAAATTAAGATGATCCTGGATTTTATGATACCAGGGCCAAAGATACTATGTTCAAAAATACTATGTTCAAAAGGTCAGAAAAACCTCCTGCAAGCAAGTTTGCAGGAGGTTTTTTAGACTTTAGCCCCGCCAAAAAACATGGGTAAATGGCTGTGATCTGGCTCATTTCATATTATGATGTGAGTGTCAAAAGTAAATTTTGCCACTCACTGATGTAACCGGATTGCTCCATTGCTATGCAATTCCCGCAATCTCGAACACCTCAAACTCCCATAAAATGGCGTGTTCACACCATTTTTATTTCGTTTTCGGTGTTCGGCGTGTCAATAAGTATAAATTGCTTATTTGTGCGAGCACAAACGCAATTTATACTTTTGACACTTACATCATATTATTTTGTAATGTACGGATCAATTCTTCCATTACAATCGGCTTGGACAAAAATCCATCCATACCACATTTCAGTGCTTGCTTTCTGTCTTCGTCAAAAGCATTGGCAGTCATTGCAAGGATCCTGATCTTTGCCAGTGCCGGATCCTCCAGTGCCCGGATCTGCTCCGTGGCCTCATATCCGTTCATTACAGGCATCTGAATATCCATAAGCACCAGATCATAAGTGCCTGGTGCTGAATTCTTCACTTTCTCCACTGCCACTGCTCCATTTTCCGCTATATCAACCAGGAATCCATATTGTTTAAGAATCTCCTCAGCAATTTCACGGTTTAACTCATTGTCTTCCACAAGCAGTATACATCTGCCTCTGAAATCGGAACCTGTTTCCGGAAGGATACAGTTCTCTGCCCCGGTCTGCTTCTGGCCGATAGCAGTCATCAGTGTCTCTCTGATATCTGACATAAACAGCGGTTTTGCGCAAATGCATTTACTCCTGCTGCTCTGGCTTCTACTTCAATATCTGACCAGTCATAAGCAGTCAGGATAATGATCGGCGTATCATCGCCCAGACTGCGGATCTGACGGGTGACTTCAATGCCATTCATATCCGGCAGACGCCAGTCAATAATATAAGCATGGAATGCATCCCCCAGTTCCATAGACTGCCGCGCACGAAGAACGGCCTCCTTACCGGAAAGTGTCCATTCTGAACGCATTCCAACCTTTACAAGCATCTTTGTCACACTGTCACAGGTATTAAAATCATCATCTACAACCAATGCCTTAAGGTCTTCCAGCTCTGCGATCTTCTCTATGCTGCGCTGCTCTGACTGGATCCGCAATGGCAGACGGACTATGAATTCAGTTCCTTTGCCCTGCTCTGTCCGAACTTCAATCGTTCCCCCCATCATATCCACAATATTCTTGGTAATTGCCATGCCAAGTCCTGTCCCCTGAGTCCTGCTGACTGTGGAAGTCCGCTCCCGTTCAAAAGGAGAAAAGATCCTCTGTATAAATTCCTGGCTCATACCGATCCCGCTATCCTTTACCCGGATCTCATACAGCCACTGCCCTTTTTCGTCCCTGGAAACTGCTTCAGCCGGACAGAAACGGTTCCCCCTGCAGGCGTAAATTTGATCGCATTAGACAAAAGATTCAGCAGCACCTGGTTCAGTCTGGTTTTATCACAATAAACATCCTCATCTGTAACATCCATGGCATCCATATAAAGCTCCAGCTGCTTCGCATAGATATGTCCACTGATGATCGTCTTCAGATCATGAAGCATATCAGACAGACTGACCTCGGTTTCTTCCAGATGGATCTTTCCGCTCTCAATACGGCTCATATCCAGTACATCATTGATCAGTGAAAGCAGATGGTTGCTGGATGAAAGGATCTTTCCCAGATAATCCCTGACTTTTTCCTTATTATCAATGTTGCTTACAGCCAGTGTAGTAAAACCGATAACAGCATTCATTGGCGTACGGATATCATGGGACATGTTGGAAAGGAATGTACTCTTTGCCCGGTTGGCAGTTTCCGCAGCGCGGACTGCCTCATAAAGGGCCTGGTTCATTTTCTTATCAACGGTACGGTCAGACATAACCAGGATATATTTCTTTTTTCCGTTTACCTCACTGCCCATTGCAATAATATGAAACCAGCGTTGTTCCCCTGTTTTCTGGTGAACATATTCAAAATCCCATTCCTGCTGCTCATTTACCTGGATCTCTTTCAGATAATTCTTCTTTGGATCTTCACAATCTTCGGAATGCAGTTTTCCCAAGACGCTAATATCCTTTTGGATCTGTTCTACTGTAATGCCCAGCAGTTTTTCCACATTGGGACTTACATAATCTGCCTTATATGTTTTTGCATCCAGCATCAGAAAAACGTCATCTACACTCATGGACAGCTTTTGAAACAGCTCATCCCTATAGAGGATCTCAACATCCCTTCTTTTCAGGCTTATCCTGTTCTTTTGGAGGATCAGTTCAATAATAAAGACAGCAAAACCGAACACTATGGTTCCTCCAAGGAGCATAGTCCGAAGCTGCAGGGAATTCATGCTGGCATTGACTATATCAGCCTGGACAAGTCCCAGAAATATCCAGTCCTGGCATTCCGAGCTTCCATAAACCAGATAGTAATTACTTCCATCCAGATTTACCAGCATCGTATCTGTACGTCTCTCTTTAAATTTCTCTGAAAGTTCAAGGATCTCCTTTTCGGAAATATTAGAATGCTCTCTTAAAACACCAAAGAAATTATACACGGTTCCCCATGCCTCAAAGGAATGATCGATGACAACACGGCCATCTGGATGAACCACATAACTCTTGGCATTTCCATTAAAAGCAGAGATATCCAATACATCTACTATATCAGCGTTTTCATATGCAATGGCAATTGCATCATATTCAAAACCCTGATAGCTTCCATGAGACTGGGGGCTGGCAAATACAAGCATCTGTTGTTTTCCGGGAACTACTGCATTTGTTATGATATCCTCCCCCAGCGTGATCTTATCTTCAAGATTTTCCTGTAATCCAAGATACCCGGCTTCACCTGTTAACATCTTATAGTTGCCGTCAGCTGACAGAAAATAGAAATATAAAAAACCGGCCTCTTCCTGGGCTTTATCTATATAATCACGGATCTCGCTTTCATCAGAAACCTTCTTCAGATACTCCCCCCACATATGAAGATAGGTCAGATTTTTATTTGCCAGTTCATTTAACACATTATTTGACTGATGAAAAACCTCCGTCAAATGGGAAGCACTTTCCTCATAAACCGTTTTCGACACAAACTTAAAATACCGGAAAGCAGTCAAAACGATCCCAATGAAGAAAACAATAAAGACAGCTATCCTTAATCGTTTTCCCATGAAAAAGTTCTCTCTGCCTGTATTACGATTTCCAATATTCATTCTTCTCACCTCAGAGTAATGTAGTCTTCAGGCTCTGCAAGAATAACATTACCCTCCGAAATATGTCCTGTCCAGGTATCTTTCACAGAAATATCTTCACTGTCAAATACAATATTTTTACCTGCAGGATCAGCTTCCATGTGTCGCGGTATTGCCAGACAGGTTACAGTAAACCTGTCATTGTCCCCAACTGCTTTTCCATTCTTTGTAACTTTATCCAGCGTATAGCCATCGTCATTTTCCCTAACCTTCACAGAAATGCCGCTGACCACAGGCAGAGAGCCCCTGTTAAAGGGAATGAGACCTCCCTCATAGCCTTCTACAAAGTTTCTGACTGTTTCTTTCAGTTCAGACCCGCTCATTGTACATTTGTAAGCCCAAAGACCATTTGGCATGATCATTCTGCCTGCCATTTTTTCACTGTATTTTGCCTTCAGTACATTTCCTGTAAAGCTGTTTCCTGATGCGATCAGCACATCTGTGCCATAAATACCTCGCAAAGTGTTTGCCATAACAGAATACGCTTCATTCCCCCCGTTGGTATGAAAGATATTGGAATATGTTTTCTGTGGCTCCAGCACTATATTTTCAGAAATAGGGCTTTCCTCAAGAAGCTGGGTATTAAATGACTGATAAGCCTGCTCTGCATCGTATTCCCCTGAGATCATCCTGGAAACCACATCCTTAGAAATGGCAAAAAAGTCATTTGACGCAATACGGATATACATATGGTTTTCTTCGATCACAGGCTTTACATCCTTCAGATATTCTGTAAGATGGATATCCACATCCTGACTGTAGCTTAATATATCCTGGCCCTCATAAACGATCTGGTTCTGTGCCTCCTCTGAAAGCATTGTATTCAGCACCTTCATTGCCTTCTGCCGGCGCGTTTCATCCTGTGTCAGATCACGGTTTAATGCCACCTGGAAATAGGGTGTAGTCATCATCCACTTTTCGCCGTTCTCTTGAAAAAATGGCAGAAATGTTGTGTTGATCCCCTGGTCCTGAAATATTTTTACACCGAAAGAACTGCCAAAATACATGGCAACCTTACCGTTTTTGTACAATTCAGTCACATCATCATAATTCATATCCAAATCGTCCCGGCTCAATCCTGTATCCTTTATGAATCGCTCCATACGTTCAAAAGCCTCCGGCCAGACTGTACTGTCCAGGCTTCTCTCTTTGTATTTTCCGGATTACTGTAGATGGTACGCCATTTGCGTCCGGCTGCAGAAGAAAGCTCTGATGCAGACAGTCCCTGCAGCGTTTCCATACATGTATAATCATAATAATAGTCTGCCGCAAAACCACGGATACCTGCTTTTTTAAATTCCCTGCAAGCAGAAACAAAGCTTTCGTAATCCGTTGGCAAAGGAATATCATACTTTTCAAAAAGATCCCTGTTCACTACAAAGCCATGGGCATCTGCACACACAGGAAGCCAGTTTACGCTGCCATCCTGGTTCGTAAAACTGTTAATGTATGTATTATAGACAGCACCTGCCTCATTGGTTGTGGAAAGATCCATCAGGCTGTCTTTAAGTGGGCTTGCATCATGGAGTGAAAACCGGCAGCAGGTTATAATATCCGGCAATCCACCGTTTTCCTTCAGAAACCGGTAGAAATCCAGGTCATTATTACCTACCACAAATTCAATATTAATATCCGGAAGCTGTTTCTGGATGTATGGTGCATATTTTTCATACAGCTGCGTGGACCACAAATATACTGTGATCGTTTCTGCATCTTCTTTTTCTGCACTCTTTCTGCCACAGCCTGACAGAAGTGATATAACTGTCACCATCACAAAAAGTACAGAAAACAACCTATTCCATTTTTTCTTTTTCATTACGGATCCCCCCAAAACTATTTTCCACCAATCTGCTGATCACTTTTACCAGTAATTTTACATCAACGGGTTTTGCAATATGTTCATCCATCCCTGCTTCTTTTGCTCTCAGCCTATCCTCGGTAAAGGCATTTGCTGTCATTGCGATGATGGGGACCACCTTTGCATCTTTCCTGTCCAGAGACGGATCATCTTTGCTGCTTCATAGCCATTCATGACCGGCATCATAATATCCATAAGAATGACATCAAATTCACCGGATCTGCTTTTTTCGAATATCTCAACTGCTTCCTGTCCATTCCATGCTTTCGTCACCTGGGCGCCCTCATTCTGGAGCAAAAATTCAGCAATTTCCATATTCAGCTCATTATCTTCTACCAGAAGGATATTCAGATCCTTTATGGATCTTTCCGATACATTCTTCTGTTCTTTATGTTTATCCGCATCCAGGTCTATTTTAAATGGGACCCGGAGCACAAAGGTCGTACCTTTGTCCCTCTCACTTTCAAAGGTGATCGTTCCACCCATTTTTTCTGCCAGGTTCTTGGTGATGGTCATCCCTAAACCTGTTCCCCCAAATTTAGAAGCTCCGCCCTTTTGCTCCCTGGCAAAAGATTCAAAAACATGCTCTTTAAATCCGCTGCTCATGCCAATACCTGTATCCCGGCATGTAAATTCCAGCATTGTACTTTCTGTACTGTGTGACGGGATTTCTTTACAGCTTAGATCTATGTTTCCATAATCCTTATTGTATTTCACAGCATTACTCAGGATATTCATCAGCATGCGCTTCAGATAAAGGGAGCTTCCCAGTAATTTCCGGTGCTCGATCTCTATTGTCTGTTCAACCTTTATTCCCCTTTCATCTGCCTGTCTGCTAACCAGGTCCATCACATCATTTATTGTCTTATAAACATCAAAAGGCTTTTCTTCCAGCAAAATTTCTCCTGATTCCAGCTTGCTCATATCAAGAACTTCATTGATCAGCTCTAAAAGAATATTTGAAGCTTCACGGATCTTTTTCCTGCAATCTGCCTGTTTCTGCAGATCATTGCTGTAATGATCCCCTACATCGACCATTCCGCAAATCCCATTGATCGGTGTACGGATATCATGACTCATCCTCTGGAGAAATTCTGTCTTCGCCCGATTGGCCGCCTCTGCCTTTTTAGCTTCTTCCAGAAGTTTTCTCTGGTACTCCTGTTCTCTTTCCATTTCTATTTTAATGCTGTTTGCCCTGGATTTTTTAAGAAGCAGCCATACCAGTGTCACCACCACCATATAAATAAACATGACCATTATCACATTTTGCGGCAACGTATGAAACACAGTACGCTCCGGAATATATGCATAAATATAATAATCCCTTTGTTTCAGCATCAGTCCATAATAGAAATCGTCACCCACATTCAAATGCATTAAATGTCTGCTGTCTGCATTTTTCTTTAAAGCCTGGATCACCTCCTGTTTTTTCGCATCCTGACCAATAAGGCTGGGATCATTGGAAGCAATGACCACACCATTATCCACGATCATGATCGTTCCGTCACTAAAGGTCTGATATCCATTTAACAGGCTCTGTATGGTAAACTTATAATTTTGCAAAAACTCAGCAGATGTATAATAATAAGTAATTACAATACCAGGTTCATCTCTCCTGGCACATGCAGCTACATCTATATGCCCTCCATCATCACAGCTGATCTGCTGGAATATACCTTTTCCTCATGATCTGCAATATCCAGTATTGTTTCTTTATTAACATGTTCCTGTATTTTTGCAAAACGGCTTCTATCCACACTCCCGCTCTCACTATATTCACCTACAATATTTCCATTTGCATCCAGTACCATAGCACCTGTCAGCCATAATTGGTCTGTACATTCTTCTAAGAGCTGATTGTTAAATTCTTTTCCGTCCTGTGTTTTTGCATCTATGACAACACTGACCTGTCTTGCACTGTCGATCGCACGTATCAGGCATTTACATTCTGACACCTCATTATAACGTGTATACACAGAACATTGTACCTTCACATAATTTACTATATTCAAAAGCCGGGATTCCTCATGGGCTTTGCTAAAATAGAAAAAATACAGAACTGTAAAACAGGTCAGACACATACCCAGGACTGCACTGACAGTCCAGAATTTCATTTTTATCCATTCCTGTTTATTCTTCTCCAATTTTATCTACCTCCAGATATTTCTCCGGATCATCAAGATACTTCCCAATGATTTTTGCAGCTGTTCCATCTTCTTTCATGTCAGCTAATGTCTGTTCTAATTTCTGGCAAATACCTCTGGTGTCATCCTTTGCAAATGCAACTCCGAGCCCCACTGTCATAAGTGGTTCATCCAGGATACGCAGTTCCATATTATAATCCTTCATATATTGGATAATGGATTCCTCATGGGCTCCCACTGCATCAACATAGCCTTTTCCTAAAAAAGTATAGATCAATTCCCTGTTTTCCAGACTGATCAGATTCCCCAGCTTAGGAATCCTTTCATCCGTCCGGCGCAGAAATATCTCTTCCGGTTTTGTTGTTGACTGGACAGCAAGTTTTTTCCCTCCAGATCACTTAATTTATAGATATCACTGTTAGGATTGACTGCAACAACCTGCCTGCTTATCATATACGGACCTGCCCACTGATAATCATCCAGTCGTCCTTTCATGGAAAAACAGCCCATAATACAGTCTATTTCTCCATTTTCTAACATTTTCTTTTTCTGTTCCCAGCTTATGGGAATGATCTCTATCTTATATCCCATTCTTCCAAATGCTTCCGTCGCCAGATCAACATCTATTCCCGTCGCATACCATCCTCATTTAGAAAATTATAGGGAGGATAATTATCACTTCCGATTTTTATAACAGGATTTTCCGTTGTGTCAGTTATTTTATCTGTCTTATTGCATCCTGTGAGAGCTGTCATTAATACTGTCATTAATATAAGAAATATCAATCCAGCCGTAATTTTTTTCCCTTTTTTCACCTTACAAACCTCATTTCCATATCCTGTCGGTACAATTTTCCTGAAAAACAGCCTCTGTAGTAGTTGTAATAATTTCCGGTTTTCTTCTGCTGACCATTGAAGTTGTCTCAAAATTCAGAAAACTGATTTTATTATACGCCCACGCCCCTCCGTACACAAGAACAATATCTCTTCTTTACTGCTTAAAATTCTTTAAGATTGCAAAAAACTCCTGCCATTATCCAGTGGTTCAGTGCTTTTTGAGGTATAAGATCCAGAAAAGGACACTTATCTTCCAGAAATTCTGAAAATAAGTGTCCTTTCGGATTTTCTTATGTTATTGAATAAAACGTCGCCTTTTCCAGATCTGATATTGTCAATATTAGTTGACACATTTTCCTCAAGGATTTTGAACCCTATGCTGCTTCCTTCAGGGAAGCGTAATATTGTTGTCTTTTGATCATTGGGGGAAGACCTCTATTAGTGGAGCAGATCCTCCTGTTATTCCAGTAACTGGTGAAATATCTCCAGATGATTGTCTTAAGTTCATCCGTAGTCATTTTCTCTGTATCATAACGATCATATAGCAGTTCTGTTTTCATTCTTGCCCACATGCTCTCACACCGGCATTATCGTGGCACCTGCCACCTGCGCTGTTCATACTTTGTTGTATGCCATATTTCTGTATCGCTTCCCGGTAAAGCTGGCTGGTATACTAATGGATAATGGCTCCACGGATACTAGGATACGCTTTAGCAGCATTTTCCAGTGTCTCTTTACATAAAGAGGCTTTCATATTTGTATCCATTGCCAAACCGATCACGCTGGAATCAAAGCAGTCAAAAATGGCTGAAACATACAGTTTCCCATCACAGCCTTTGATCTCTGTCATATCTGTAACACATTTTGTCAGCGGTTCTTCTGCGTGGAAATCACGCTTTAACAGATCCTCTGATTTTCTGGCTTCCCTGTCCGCTTTCGTGATCCCGTTCGGTTTGCGTCTGGGATGATGACTGATCCCAATCTCTTCCATGACACGGTAAACAGTGCGTTCACTGGGAATATCCACATTTTTCGGCTGTTTCATCGTCAATGCCTGATACATGCGGGTACGGCCATACGTATCATTGCAGATATCTTCTGTAAGTATATCTTTCATGGCATCTGCCAGTGGCTGATATTTCCATTCCTTGAGAATGAGGTGTCAACTTTTTTTATACCACATCAGTATAGCTTTCTTCCTGTTCCACATAACGTATTCCATGGGTTTGTCAAGTTTTTTGTGTAAGTTTAAAAAATTTTGGGGGGAGGGAAACCTCCCCGTTTTTATACCGGAACTCTTTCGAAAGTTAATTCATTAAAGTATCCTTTAAAAGCTCTTCCAGTTCATCGTTTATTTCACGCGCTTTCTGATAAGCGGAATCAAGCATTCATATACAACATAAAAAAGCATAAATCTTCAGTAAATGAATTATTCCTGATCAAGTATGGACTGAATTTGTTTCGTTAATTGCTCGTAGTTTGCTTGATCATCGATTCCGCCCATGAAAGGTTCGCTAATGATATTTCCGCCTTTATCTACGAGAACTGTTGTTGGAAATGCTATAATGTTTCCTGCATATTTTCCAACTGTTGAATCGGAAGCGAAAGTCAAGTTTTTGTAGGAAACTCCTTGGGACTTGAGGATGTCTTTCGCTTCTTTGATCCCATCCTGATTATCATCTAATGTGTCTGTATTGATACCAACAACTTCGCCGCCCATTTTTTTAATTTTACATTTAATTCATTCAGTTTAGAAAGTTCTTCAACGCAAGGCTTGCATCCGCTGAACCAGAAGTTTACAACCGTAACTTTATTTTTGGAGAATAGGCTTTCATCTACATCGTTACCATCCAGATCTTTCCCTTTGAAACCGTGGAACACACCAGCAGAGTCAGCTGAGCTGGAGGAACTACTGCTGGAAGAAGCAGATGTGGCAATTTCTTTTTCTAGTTTTGCAATCTCTTCTTCAATGCCACGAATCGTTTTGATGTCTTTACTCAGAGTAACATATTCTTCTTTGGAGAAAGAATCTTTGTGTGATTCTATTGTATTTGCAAGAAAGTCTGCGTAGTCTTCATTCATGGGATCACCGTCAATGTTCTTACTCATAAGGTCAAATGCCTTGTCCCATACATTTTTGTGATTTGCAAAGATCTGGTTTTCCTGTTGAAAAAGGTCATTCAGCTTTTCATTCGGTTCAGCCGACATGTTTGAATCTGTTTTAGAAGGATTTTCCTGCTTTGTGTGTTCAGTTGTTGCCAAACTAGATGAAGTTCCGCAACCTGTGAATGCAAGAAGAATAAAAATGGCAAGAGATGCCACAATTTGCTTTTTTCAATTTCATTTTGTTTACTCTACTTGTTTTGTTTTTCATAATTTTTAATCTCCTTTTGAATATTATTTGATTCATTTTAGTTTATCTATTGTCAGCTGTTTCTTCTTGAAAATCCGTAATGATAGCAGATCGCATTCGTTGGACAGGCCTTCACACATGCTCCACACCGGATACATTCCGGGTGATTTGGTGTGTCTACTACATTTACATCCATTTTGCAGGAATGACTGCATTTTTGACAGCTAACACATTTTTCAGAATCTACCCTAATCTTAAGAAATGATATGTTGTTAAACAGCGAGTAGGTAGCACCAAGTGGACAGATCCACTTACAGAATGGACGGTAAAACAGAATACTTAAAATGATTACAAATACAAGGATTATAAACTTGAACATAAATAAGCGCCCAAGTGCCGCACGGATTCCTGGATTAACAAGTGACAGTGGAGCTGCGCCTTCAAGTACGCCTTGTGGACATATGTATTTGCAGAAGAATGGGTCTCCCATACCCAGCGAGTTAGTTACAAATGTCGGAAGTAGTATAACAAAGATGACTAAAACTGCGTATTTCAGATACCGCATGGGTTTTAGTTTTGCAGTAGATAGTTTCTTACTTGGAATTTTATGTAACAGATCTTGAAACCATCCAAACGGACAGAGAAAACCGCAGATAAATCGTCCTAATAGAACTCCTAGTAAGATAAAGAATCCGGTGATGTAGTAGGTGAACTTGAATTTTGATGAACCGACTACAGCTTGGAAAGCTCCAATTGGACAGGCACCTGTGGCAGATGGGCAAGAGTAACAGTTCAGCTGGTGCACATATTGTTTTTAGCTTTCCCTGATAAAGTTTTCCTTTAAACAGATTCGGAATATGAAGATTGGTCAGCAGTGTTGCAGTTGCCTGAAAACATCCGCGGAAACCAACCAGATAGTTCTTGTTTGATTTTAATTTTTTATCCAATTCCGACACACTCCATACACAATTTTATTGCTTTATTGAGTACAGTTGCAGCTTCTCCACGGAAAATCCCAAAAAGAAAAAAAACGAGACCAACTGCAAGTAAAAAAATTTGTATTGCTTTTTCTGATTTCATTAAGACATCACTTGTTACTGTAAGCAGTAACTGCTCCTTTCGATATTATTGTTCAAAGGCGGTTTATTGACCGTTCAATGATTACATTATATAATGTGGGATGTAAATTCCCTGTTAAGGAAATGGAGAAAAGTGAATTGAGATTATTAGTTACTAAAACTTCCCACACCTAAACAGGGCTTCGCACCTTGAAAATTCAATATTTCAGCTAACAAAATAGTGCTTTATGCTATTGCAACCTCTGGATGAAG
>ENA-OQIG01000300-OQIG01000300.1-human-gut-metagenome-genome-assembly--contig:-NODE-300-length-29414-cov-4.208352_pt1 | contig 29414 bp, 32 predicted proteins | sample MGYA00242576_ERZ504741 | MGnify/ENA primary metagenome ERZ504741 (study PRJEB26092, sample SAMD00036436) | human gut metagenome | host: Homo sapiens | study: EMG produced TPA metagenomics assembly of... | reverse complement strand
CCAACCGGAGATCTCGAAATACTCCATTAAATACTTCGGGAAAGATGACTCGTAGTAACTTATGTAGGTTGCGATTGGAAGGCATTGGGCAGATAATTTTAATTTGAACGCAAAGATAGTTTACTTGCGCGTATTAACATAACATACCCACAGGGGTTTCGGACTGACCCCTTTAATGATGGTGATGATGCTCTCCTAAAACCCGGTGAGGCAATGTACCGTGTCCCAATAGCTCGATAGGGCAGTTGAAGTTCCTTTCCAGCCATTCGGTAGTAACGCCTGTATCCGGATGGTAATCCAGCGTTTCGTTGACGCAAGCGATAGATTTTACCTGTTGCAATACAGTGCCGATGTCGTGACTGACAAGGATAATGGCACATTCTTTATTGATTTCAGCCAATAACTCATAAAGGCGTGCTTCGAAACGCTTGTCGATATACGTGCTGGGTTCATCGAGAATCAATACCGCAGGGTCGGAGATGATGGCACGTCCCAACAGGCACGTTGCAGCTGCCCGCCGCTTAATTGCCCGATAGAACGGTGTTCGAGTCCTTCAAGCCCCATGCGGGAAATAATCTGTTTACCTTTCTCTTTCTGTTCGGGAGTAAATCGTGAAGTGAGCGATTTTTGTATGCTTAATCCGGATAGGATCACTTCTTCCACGGAAATAGGGAACTTCCGGTCTATACTGTTGTATTGAGGCAGATAACCCAGGAAAGTAGAAGTGGTTTTAGTAGATGCTTTTTCAGGAGTATGGAATATAATTTCCCCTCCGGTTGGCTTCAACAGACCGAGGATGCACTTTATAAGCGTCGTTTTGCCGCCTCCGTTCGGACCTATAATACCTAGAAAATCCCGTTCGTAGATGCTTAGATTAACATCGTGGAGAACAGTGCGACCGTCATATCCGGCGGAAAGATTCTTTATTTCGATTATTGGTTTCATCGTTGGAAATGGCTTGATGGGTTCTTTCTTTATACATTTATTTTGTTGCAGCCTGTGGCGCGAGGGCTTTGGCTACATTCAGCATTTCTTCTTCCCAGTCGTAACTTAGCGGATTGATAGGGATCACTTTCGTTCCGGTTTGCTGCGCGATGGTTTCCGCATTGCGTTTGTCAAATTCCGGTTGAACAAAGATTACACGTACATCTTCTGCCTGACACAGGTCTATCAAGGCTTTCAGATGGGCGGGAGAAGGTTCTTTGCCCCCTTCTTCGATGGAAATCTGATGCAATCCGTAGTCGCGGGCGAAGTAGGAGAGAGCCGGATGATAAATCATGAAGGCTTTGGCTGCTTCGGGAGCGGAGAGTTGACGGCGAATCAGGCTGTCGGTGTGCTGGATACGCTGGCAGAGCGAATCGTAGCGGTTTCTATAGTATACCTCATTTGTCTTATCCAGTTGGCTAAGGGCTTTGTAGGTGTTTCCTGCAATGATTAAAGCATTACCGGTGGAATTCCATACGTGCGGCTCTACAGCATGGATATGCCCGTCGTGGCTGTTATGTCCGTGGTCGTGGTCATCATTGTTGAGTATGAGGTCGATTCCTTTGGAGGTGTCGAACACTTGAATATGGGGGGTATTGTTCATTAAGCGATCCATCCAGGTCTGTTCGAAGCCGATGTATCCGATGCGGAAATAGGCTTTGCTGTCTCCCAGAGACACGAGTTGTTGGGGGACAGGATCATAGGTTTCCGGGCTGGAACCTTTGGGGACCATGCTGACTACTTTAAATTTATCTCCGGCAATAGCTTCCGTGAAATAACGTTGCGGTTCCAGGGTGACGGTAATCACCGGTTTTGCTTCGTCATCGTTGCTTGCTTGGGAAGAGCGTCCTGTGCAGGCTGCCATTAGGAGGCAGGCACTAAGGAGGAAAAGGGTTCTCATATCTTTTAGTTGTTTTTTCATGACTTCTTCTATTTCGGGGGGTCTTTTTTATCTTGTTTCTATTCTTATTTTCGGGCCCGTAATATTTCCCGTTTACCACCCGGAGGTCCGGGCAGACGTTCTACTGTGAATCCGGCTGTCTGTAACATCCGGCGGACGACACCTTTGGCGCAGTAAGTGGTCAGGATGCCGTCTCTATCTAATAAAACGTAGAGGCGGTTGAATAGTTCTTGCGACCACATTTCCGGTTGCTTTTCCGGTGCAAAGGCATCGAAGTAAATGAGGTTAAATGAAAGATTCAGGGCAGGTGATTCGGCGTTGGTTACGCTATCATTGATATTGCTCATTGTTCGTTCTCTGTTCTCAACCCATTTGTTTACGTCTGTCTCTACTTTCCGTAGGGTGAAGTGTGGAGTGAGTTGCACGTCTTTCTCCCAAGGTGATGTATGAAGTTGCTTAAACAATTCGATAGCCGGTTGCTGCCGGACGGTCGTCGTTAATTGTTCATCATTGGAGATATATCCTAATTGCTCTATCGTCTGCCATTCCAGTGGATAGAGTTCCAATCCTGTATAGAGTATATTCCGTCTGCTTCTTTCTGCTTCTTCAAGGGTGAGCCAGGCGTTTAGCCTGTCCCGAAGCCGATCTCAAGAATACGCGGAATAGTGGCGGAAGAGGCTTTAAATCCCATATCGATGAAAATATGTTGAGACTCTGTGCGTGCCCCTTTCGTTGAATGATAATGTTCATTCAATTCCGGAACAAACAGGGTAGCGCTCCCGTCGTCGGTTTTCTCAATAATCCTTTCCATCATACAATCTCTAATGCTTACTGTCTAACGTCTAATACTTTTTACCTGATATTTAAAATCCTTACCCTGCTATAGCGTCCCAGGCACTTTCGAGTGCATACAGGAGAAGAATATAACGTATCAGTTTGCCGACAAACATGGAAACTATGGTGAGCCATGTGTTGCTTCGCATAAATCCCAGTGCAATGGCTATCACTTCCCCAATGGCGGGAAGAAAGGTGAAGAAGGCCATCAATGCTCCTTTTCCTTGCAGGAATTTCACCATTTTGTCTACTTTCTCTTTCTTTACCTTGAAATATTTCTCGATCCAACTGATTTTGCCCAGACGTCCCATGTAGTAGCAAGTCATTCCGCCTACTGTGTTGCCCAGAGTGGCGGAGATCAGACAGGCTATCGGGGGCAGACCGAGTTTCACCAGTGCCACCAGTACCAGTTCGGAACTGAAAGGCACGATGCTCCCAGCCAGTAAAGCCGAGATGAATAATCCCGGGAGTCCCCATTCTATGAGGAGTTGTATCGTTGAATCTATAAAAGCGTCCATATATTAAAAGCGAATAAGAGGATGAGACCGACCAATGAAATGATGAAAAACACATTCGAACTTTTACTATTGGTCAGTACAAAGAAATGTCCGATCAGGATGCTGTTGCTTATGATAAGCAAAGGCAATAGGGCACTGCAATATATCGGTTGCAGGGCAATCAGCAGGAACAGGAAAATCGTCAGGTCTATCAGGAATTGGAGATAGGCGCGTGTGCGTATCTTATCCTCAAATCCGGCGGCGATGCAATGGACGGCACTGACGATGAACATCACCAACAGATAGCCGAGTATTGCCAGTTCCCAAGGCTGGAGGATTTGCAGGTTGAAGAATTCCCCGATAGTCAGTAGCTGATTGAAAGGGCGATAGAACAACTCCATCTCATTGTAGAAGAAGGCGTGTCCGAACAGCATCCAGTATGGCAGCATCCATCCGAGCAGCGCACCGCAGAAACTACGCGGAGTGAGCGACTGGAAACGGTAGGCTTCGAGCAACCAAAGCACCGAGAGGATGGTGAACTGTGGGAACAGAATACTTCCCGCTCCGATAAAGAAGAAGGAGTAGAATAAATAACCCGCAGCTTGAGTTTGCTGATAGCTTTTAAACAGAAAATAAATGGAAATGAGAAAGCCCAGGGCAATAATATCTCCTGTATATAGGTAATGCATTTTCGGGCAGACGGTGACCAGCAGGAAATAGATAGCTGTCTGCATGGAAGCCCTCATACGGATAATGCTGAACTGATTGTTCAGCTCTATCAGAAAGTAACCGATGGTTGCATAAATCAGGAAGCTGACAATCCGGTCTGCCCACCCCGGAAGCAGAAAATCGCGGGCGGGTTGCCAGGCAGAAGGGCTGCCTTCGAGTACGGTTGAGGCTATGGAACCGGGAAATAAAAAGTAAGTCAACACCCAGCACAGGGCGCAGATAAAGATAACGGCAGGCAGGGTCCACCGTCCTGCCGTCACTTGACTTTGTAGTCTTTTATTTCTCATGAGTTTATTACTTGTTATCTCTTGATACTATAGGTACATTCGGTTGATATTCCGGATATTAATATCTGCATGCTTGATGTTAACAACCATCCTGTCAGCTGTTAATACCTGATTCCTTAAGTATTAACAATTGTCGTCTAAACTATTAATACTTGATAACTCAACTATTAATGCTTGACAAGTCAATGATGTTCAACGCTATGCGGAATAGGGCTACTTGCGTGCGAAACTTGAATTACAAATCGAATCCGATATCGCGGCGGAAATACTTCTTGTCGAAGTCGATCATGTCTGCCACTTTGTAGCTCTGTGCCAGTGCCTCTTCTTTCGTTGCACCGTAAGAGCAAACGGCAATCACACGTCCTCCGTTCGTCACTACTTGTCCGTCTTTCATGGCTGTTCCGGCATGGAAAATGATACTGTCGGTAGCGGCAGCCTGTTCCAGTCCGCTGATAGGGAATCCTTTTTCGTAGGCTTCGGGATAACCGCCGCTGACAAGGATGACACAGCCGGCTGAACGTGGGTCCATCACCAGTGTTTTTTCGTTCAGGTTGCCTGCGGCAGTACCTTCAAGCAGTTCTACGAAGTCGCTCTGGATACGGAGCATCACGCTTTCTGTTTCCGGGTCGCCCATGCGGACGTTGTATTCGATCACCATCGGTTCACCTTTCACCTTGATAAGCCGAGGAAGATGAAGCCTTTGTAAGTGATGTTTTCTTCTTTCAGCCGTTGATGGTCGGTTCGATGATGCGTGTGCGTACTTTCTCCATAAATACTTCATCGGCAAACGGAACGGGGGTTACGCTACCCATACCGCCTGTATTTAGTCCTTTATCGCCTTCACCGATGCGTTTGTAGTCTTTGGCTACGGGGAGGACTTTATAGTGTTCTCCGTCTGTCAGTACGAATACAGAGCACTCGATACCGCTTAGGAACTCTTCGATTACAACGGTTGCCGATGCAGAGCCGAACATGCCACCCAGCATTTCTTTCAGTTCTACTTTAGCTTCGTCCAGTGTAGGGAGGATAAGTACTCCTTTTCCGGCACAAAGACCATCAGCCTTCAATACATAGGGAGCTTCCAGCGTTTCGAGGAAAGCGAGACCTTCTTCGAGGTTTGCGGAAGTGATGCTTTTGTAGCGGGCTGTCGGGATGTTGTGGCGCATCATGAAGCCTTTGGCAAACTCCTTGCTTCCTTCCAGTTCTGCTCCTTGAGCCGAAGGACCGATAACGGCAATATGCTTTAGCTCCGGACGGTTCTGGAAGTAGTCGTAAATTCCTTCTACCAACGGGTCTTCGGGGCCTACTACTACCATTTGAATGTTCTCTTTCAGAGCGAAAGCGCTGATGGCTTCAAAATCGGTTGCTTTGATGTTGACATTCTCGCCTACGGCAGTTGTTCCGGCATTTCCCGGAGCAATGTACAGTTTTTCAACTTTCGGACTTTGGGCAATTTTCCATGCCAGTGCATGTTCGCGGCCGCCCGAGCCAAGTAATAATATCTTCATCTTTGTGCTATTATAAGTTATACTGTTATATATGATTCGTATAGATGCGGTGGACTTCACAGGTTTTATAAGTTCTGCTCAAAGTACCGGGTGATTTTCTCGTGCAGATGTACACGGTCACGGCCTGCTACGTTGTGCTTGTGGCACGGGTAGATAAACAGGTCGGGATAAGTGCGGGCATCTACACAGGCTTTCATAAACGACAGGGTGTGCTGTGGCACGCAGGTATCGTCATGATCGTCGTGAATAATCAACAGGTGACCTTCCAGTTGACCGGCAAGATTCTTCAGGTTACATTCTTTGTAGCCTTCCGGATTGCTTTCCGGTGTGTCCATATAGCGTTCGCCGTACATCACTTCATAATAACCCCAGTCGATTACCGGACCTCCGGCAACGCCTACTTTGAATATCTCCGGGTAACGGAGCATCAGGCGGTAGTCATGTGACCTCCAAAGCTCCATCCATGTACGCCGATGCGCTCGCTGTCTACGTAGGGGAGGGATTTCAGGAATTCAACGCCTTTCACCTGATCTTTGCCTTCTTCGATACCGAGACGGCGGAAGGTGGCATTTTCAAATGTTAGTCCGCGGTTGCTGCTACCGCGATTGTCGATGGTGAACATGATATAGCCTTTGCTTGCCATGTATGTGTCCCATCGCGTGCGCCGTTCTGCCATCCTCCGGTGACGCATTGCGCGTGAGGGCCTCCGTAGACATATACGATTACGGGATATTTCTTAGCCGGATCGAAGTTTGCCGGCTTCATCAGGCGGTAATGCAGGTCGGTAGTGCCGTCTGCCGCTTTGATTGTTCCGGTTTCGATGCTTGGCATCTGGTATCGTCGTAAGGATTTTCGGCTGTCAGCAAGTTGGCTGTTTCTTTGAAGTTTTTGGTGTCTACCAGGTTGATGACGCGGGGTTGGTCTTTGGTGGAATAACGGTCGATAAGGTATGTACCAGAGGCGCTAAGTGTTCCGCTATGTTCGCTTTCCTTGCAGTTCTCAAACGGCTCGCTTATCTTTCCATTACTTACGTTTACTGCAAAATGGCCGCTTCTCAAGCCTTCTACGGCAGTGAAGATGACCTCTTTACGCTTTGTGTTGAATCCTAGGATTTCGCTGACCAGCCAGTTGCCTTTGGTTAGCTGTTTTACTTTACCGGCCTGGAAATAACTACCGCCGTTGGCACTATTATAGGTTTCACCTTTCATGTTTGCTGCATTTGTCTCAAAGAGATAAAGGTGATTGTAGCCGTCACGCTGACTTTGATAGATGAACTTGGTAGGGTCCCACGGCAAAAATACGATGGGGTTTTGCGGTTCAACGTATTTAGGGTGCATTTCTTCATAGAGAACTCCCATGGGTTCTCCTGTCTCTGCGTTGTACTGGCAGAGTTTGGCATGATTCTGGTCGCGGTTTACTTCGATCAGGTAGAGGCTCTTTTCATCCGGTGCCCAGCTGATGTTAGTGAAATAACGGTCTGTCGGATCGCCTGCATTCAGATAAATGCTTTTACCGGTAGCAGGGTTGTAAATGCCTACTTTTACCTGATGGCTCGTCATTCCTACCATCGGATAGCGTACGTTGTTCACTTCGCCTACACGTGCAGTGATGTCTACAAGCGGGTATTGTGTCACCATGCTTTCATCCATACGGTAGAAAGCGAGCAGGTTACCTTTCGGACTCCAGAAAGTTCCTTTGTTGATACCGAATTCATTGCGGTGCACTGTTTGTCCGCAAACGATGCCTTCGGGTTCATTGGTTACTGCTTTCTCATTCACATATAGATTGTTATCTATCGTGTAAGCCACATTTCCACTGGCTGCGCAATAGTCTTCATTATTTGCCCCGTCCTTTGGTTTGAAAGTGCTGATAACCTGATTGTTCTTGAAATCATATACAATGAACTTTCCTGCTATCGTGAATAGCATTTGTGCCTTGTCTGTCCATGGAAAACGGACGGAATACAGGTGTGATAATTTTCCTGCCTTGTTTTCTTCAAGCACTTTGTTGATTTGCTCGCGAGTGATAACCATTGTTTCTTTCCCGGTTTTGGGTTGAATTGAATAAAGGGTATCTACTCCTGCTTGATACATTCGTCGCCCCACCATTGCAGCCCGTACAGGTTTTCTGCATAGCGGTAACTCTCGCCGCCCGGAATCAGTTCTTCCAGCGTCGGTTTTTTGGTTTCTTGTGCCATAACATTGAATCCGATTGGTAGTGCCAACAATAACAGAATGGCTCTTTTTCCAATTTTACTCATTGCTCTTTTCTTTATTATTTGTTTTTAAATCCTTCTATTTTTACTCTGTCCAAAGGAGTCTGTCTTGATTGGATAATTGCACTTATTTTAGCAAAGGCATTAAATAGGTCGTCAAATTGTTTTTCGTAACTTTCCCTATCAGAAGTAATATCTTCTTCGAGATATTCGATGCGTTGTTTTAATTCTTCCAACTCCTTTTTAGGTATATTGGATAGAAGATATTGGCGCATACGTACAAAAGCACGGATAATATTGATATTTACTTCCACAGCGGTCTTGGACTTGAGGACGCTGGATAACATAACTATACCATATTCAGTAAATGCAAACGGAAGATATTTGATGTTATATCCTTGTCCTGTTTTCAAGGTCGCAATTTGCGACCTTGAAATTGCAACTTCTTCTTTTGTTAGCTCGAACATGAATTCAGCAGGAAAGCGTTCAATATTACGACGTACTTGTTCCTTGAGGCGTTTAGTTTCAACTCCATACATTTCTGCCAAATCAAAGTCAAGCATAACTTTTTGCCCTCTGATTTCGTATATTTTGTTTTCTATAATAGCTATATCATCCATTTTTTTGTTTAGACAGGTTCCAATTTGTGACTGAACATTAGAACTATGATGTAAACTTGAAGTTCCAATTTGGAACTTCAAGTTTTTAATTAATTATTAACTAGCGAATTACAGGGTAAATAAGTTGTTGGGATTATAACCGCTTATTCCTCTTCCTTCTTCGGAATCCTCGGCTCCCGATTTCCCCTAAATTCTCTTGGCCCTCTCGAATCTCTTCCTCCGCGGAATTCTCCCCGTGGCTTTCTATCTCTGTCGCCGCCTTTGAAGTCGCCACCTTCTCTGCGTGGCTTGTATTCTCCCTCTCTGCGAGGTCTGGACTCACTATCCCGGCGTGGTTTGAATTCACCTTCTCGACGTGGCTTAAATTCTTTTCTTTCTCTGAATCTTGGAGCTTGTTCTCCTTCACCCTCTTTCTTCTCTTCGCCCTCTTCCTGGCTCTTGAACTCTTTATATTTTCCGTCAAAAATCTCATATTTGCGGAATTCACACTCCAACGGTCCATTGAACAAAGGAACCTTCTGGCTTGCCTTCAAGCCAATCTGGTCGAAACACTCTTCCCGATAAGAAAGCACCCATGCTTCGTTTCCTACAAATGCATGTTTCAGACGTTCGCCGATCATCTGGTAAAGACCGAGCAAATCATTCGTAGAGATACGTTCCCCATAAGGAGGATTGGTGATGATGATTGATTTCTCTTTCGGCTGTTCGAACTGCTGGAACGGTTGCAATTTCAGCACGATATCTTTCGATACACCGGCAGCTTTTATATTGTGAGTCGCAATCTCATTCGCTTTTGGATTGTTGTCGTATCCGTAAATCTTATGAGCAAATTCGCGCTCCTGACTGTCGTCATTGTAGATCTCATCGAACATATCCGCATCGAAATCTACCCATTTTTCAAAAGCAAACCCTTTACGGAATACTCCTGGAGCGATATTCTTAGCAATCAGTGCGGCTTCTACAGGGATAGTACCCGAACCACACATCGGATCGATCAGATCACATTCTCCACGCCATCCGGTCATTAAAATCATGCCGGCAGCCAATACCTCATTCAACGGAGCTTCTACCGCTTCCTGGCGATAACCGCGACGGTGAAGTGATTCTCCGGACGAGTCCAACGACAAGGTACAGGTAGTCTGTGCAATATGAATGTTCAGAAGTACATCCGGGTTGTTGATGCGTACCGACGGACGTTTACCCGTTTTCTCGCGGAAGTAGTCCACAATCGCATCTTTCACCTTGTACGAAACGAATTTCGAATGGCGGAACTCCTCACTGAATACTACTGCATCGATAGCAAATGTCTTGTTCACATCGAGATATTCTTCCCATGGAATAGCCTGTATTTGATTGTAAACCTCGTCAGCATCTTTGGCCGTAAAGTTCTTGATGGGTTTCAGGATACGGATGGCGGTACGTAGACAGAAATTAGCCTTGTACATCATACGTTTATCTCCTGTAAATGAAACCATACGACGTCCTATTTGAATGTCGTTGGCTCCTAATGCTGTCAGTTCTTCTGCAAGTATCTCTTCCAGTCCCTGGAAAGTCTTGGCTATCATCTCGAATTGTTCGCTCATATAGATTCTTTTGATTTTATTTTTTTGCTTTAGTTTGTACGATTCTTGCTCCTGCGGGCACGTTTTCCGTTACCCAGATATTACCGCCTACGGTTGCATCACGCCCGATGGTGATTCTTCCCAGAATAGTGGCGTTGGAATAAACAATTACATTGTCTTCCAGGATCGGATGGCGGGGGATTCCCTTGATAGGTTTTCCGTCGGCATCCAGCGGGAAACTCTTGGCTCCCAGCGTGACACCCTGATATAGTTTGACGTTGTTTCCGATGATACTCGTGGCGCCGATTACGACACCCGTACCATGGTCGATGGTGAAGTGAGTGCCAATCTTTGCGGCCGGATGGATATCAATTCCCGTTTCGCTATGCGCCATCTCCGTGATGATACGGGGAATCAGAGGAACACCCAGTTCCAGCAATTCATGCGCGATACGGTAATTGCTGATCGCTTTAATGGCCGGATAACAGAATATGACCTCTCCATAGCTTTCGGCAGCCGGGTCACCGTTGTAGGCGGCTTCCACATCCGTTGCCAGTATCCTCCTCATGGCGGGTAACTTACTGATGAATTTAGCAGCAAGACGTGCAGCTTCTTCTCGTTTGGAGTCGGAGCAGACGTTGCATTTCCCCTCTATGGAAGTGCTAAAACATAATCCGGCCAGGATTTGCTCACAAAGTAAATCAAACAATTTTTCAATGTTTACACCGATGTGATAATTGATGGTCCGGCTGTTAATAGTAGAATTTCCGTAATATCCGGGGAAAAGAATGGAGCGTGAAAGCTCAATAATTTCATACAAGACTTTTGCAGAGGGCAGTGGTTCGCCATCTTTGTGCTGATGAAACAGTCCTTTATAAGATTCGCTTTCCGATAGCTCATCGACTGCCTGTGTCAAAATGTGGGTGAAGTTCAGTGGACTCATTAGGTCAGTTGCTCATATTTATATGGGCACAAAGGTATTAAAAAAATAATAAAATTCGCTGGGATTCAGGATAAATAATGTATTTTTGTCACATTCAAAACATGACATGAATAAGGGGACTGATGAATCAGAAGACTGCTATGAAACTATTTGGACTGTTGGGGCTGTTGATGTTGTTGAGTTGCGGATATGCTGATAGACACCGCAATAGCTCTTCATGCGAACAGGCGTTGGTTGATTCTCTGGAAGTTCGTGTACAGGATTCTTTGTTTTCCAATGTGCATTATTCCCGCTCACAACTGCTTGAGGCACTGACGCAGACGCAAGATTCCCTGGTTTATTATCGTCTGCTCGCCCTTTACGGGAAAACATTTTTTGTCTCTTCCGATTTTGATTCTATACTCTATTACAACCGCCGGGTAAAAGAATTTTCCCGCAATGCTTCCCAATCTTCTGAATCTCTCCAGTCTCCACGATGGATGATGTATTGTCCGATGTCTATAATATCGAAGGCAACGTATGGATGCAACTGAACCGCCTGATTCTGCAATTATCGACTATAAGAAAGCCTATGGATATCGCCTGAAAGGAAAAAAAATACACCTGCTTCCGGATATTTGTATCAATATAGCTGATGCCTATCTGCATCGCAGTGACTTGGCGCACACTGCTTCGTATTACCGGCGCGCCCTGTTTCTCTGTGATTCTTTGAACTTGTCCGAGCACACGAAATTTCCTGTCTACTACGGATTGGGGCAGACTTACATGGAACTGCGCGATTTCGATTTATCCAATCATTACTATGAATTGGCCGGGCAGTTCTTCGATGTAATGAACGTGAGCGAGCAATGGACCTATCTCAACAATCGCGGCAACCATTATTATTACCGGAAAAACTATCAGGAGGCTTTGAAATATATGCGCAGGGCCAATGCACTCGTATCTTCTTATCCGCAGATGGTGTTTGAACAGAACTTTATCAAAGTAAACCTGGGAGAATTGTACTTGCTGACTGACAAACTGGACTCCGCACAGATCTGCCTGGACGAAAGTTATCGTTTCTTCTCCGATATACAGCATAACTCGGCTGTTCATTACATTGAAACCCAGATGATTGAACTGGCATTGAAGAAAGGTAATATAGCCCAAGCGAAGACTATGATCGCCCGGACTGCTCCTGTGGGGCATCTTGACGCCAATATGTTGACTATACGCAATCAGTATCTGCAACATTATTTTGAGCATACCGGTGATTACCGCCGTGCCTATGAATACCTGAAACGTGATTGCCATCTGGACGATTCCATCCGGAGCGAACGGATACAGATGCGTGTTGCCGAATTGGATATGCGTTACCGGCAGGATACGATAGTGCTTCGTAAGGAAATGAAGATTCAGCGACAGGCGGCAGAGATGAGAGTACTCAAGTTGAGCGTATCTATCTGGGTACTTGTCTGCGTGTTGCTTGTGGCAGGGGTAGTGGTAGTTGTCTGGTATATGCGTAAAAAGAGGGAGTTTCTTCGCCAGCGTTTCTTCCAGCAAATCAACCGTGTTCGCATGGAGAATTTGAGAAGCCGGATTTCTCCTCATTTTACTTTTAATGTACTGGGACGTGAGATCAATCAGTTTAACGGCTCGGAAGAGGTGAAACATAATCTGATGGAACTGGTGAAATATCTCCGTCGTAGCCTCGAACTTACCGAGAAATTGAGCGTATCTTTGCAAGACGAACTGGATTTCGTCCGTACATACATCGAACTGGAACGTGGACGTGTCGGAGAAGATTTTGTCGCAACAATCACGGTGGAGGACGGTTTAGATGCAACCCGCATCATGATTCCATCTATGATTGTGCAAATTCCGGTGGAGAATGCTATTAAACATGGACTGGCGGGAAAGGACGGAAAAAAGGAGCTAATGGTATATGTTTCCCGTGAAACAAATGGGATTCGCATAACGGTTACCGACAACGGACGCGGGTATCTCCCGCAGGTAGTTTCCGCCACACGGGGTACTGGTACAGGATTGAAAGTGTTGTATCAGACCATTCAATTACTGAATACAAAGAACAAGAGTGATAAAATACGTTTTAATATAACCAACAGAAGCGATGGACAAACCGGTACGGAAGTGTCGGTATATATCCCGTTTCGTTTTTCTTATGATTTATGATGGAGACAGAAGAAAAGTATAAGGTAGTCATCGTTGACGATGAACGTACAGCGATTGATGCTTTGCGCCGAGAGTTGGAGCCTATCGTGAATTTGAAGTAAAAGGAATCGCAGGGAATGGTGCAAAAGGTAAAAAGATGATTATGGAGTTGCATCCGGACTTATTGTTTCTTGATGTGGAACTTCCGGATACGTTGGGACTCAATCTATTAAGTGAAATCAGGGAGGATATTTTGTGGGATATGAAGGTTGTGTTTTACACCTCTTATGACAAATACTTGCTTCAGGCGTTGCGTGAGTCGGCTTTCGACTTCCTGCTGAAGCCTTTTGAAGCAGAAGACCTGAAAGTAATTATGGACCGTTACCGGAAGGCTATGACCTCTACTTCGCTTCCTCTTTTGCCTTCTTTTGCTTCTTCTATTAGTGCATTGATGCCCCAGCAAGGCATGTTTATGATTAGTACAGTGACAGGCTTCAAACTCTTGCGACTGGAAGAAATCGGCTTTTTTGAATATCTGAAAGATAAACGTCAATGGCAGGTGGTCTTGTTTAATCAAACTTGTCTGAATTTGAAGCGAAATACAAAAGCAGAAGATATTATCAGTTATTCACAAGCTTTTGTACAGATTAGCCAATCTGCTATTGTAAATGTTAATTATCTGGCAATGATTGATGGTAAATGCTGTCAACTTTATCCGCCTTTTCACGATAAGAACGATTTGATTATTTCCCGAAGTTATCTAAAAGAACTGCAAGAGCGTTTCTTTGTTTTGTAATGTAGACCTCATATTATGAAATACGCCACTTCTTCAGCAGAAGCGGCGTATCCTTTTGTTAGAATATTAGAATGAGAGAGAGTTTATGTTACATATTTGTATTATCCATCGTAACGGTCATTTCGGGTACCAGTACGTAGGCTTGTTTTTTAGCGTTCCATTTATAATAATTCGTAGTAACGGTCTTGCCTTCATAAGTGTAATTGATGCGTAGGTCTTTTTCCCATGCGTCTTTGCTATTGTTCCATTTCAAGGCCTCGCTTTCAATCATACGTTTGTTGTCATCGTACTTGTAGTTGTACTTCATGTAGTTGGCAAGTGTATTTCCGTCCATTTTGTAAACGGTTTGTCCCACTGTCATGCCATTCTCTTCGATTGGATTATAAATCAATTGATTATCGTAGCTACGTGCAGAAGTAGCAAGCGATACAACAAGAAGAGCTGCAGATAAAACGAACATTTTTAAAGATACTTTTGCTTTCATGGCTATTTAAGTTTTTGGGTTATACTTTCATTTGTCTGCCAAATACATTGGTTTTATGCTGCAAATCTACATATTAATTTGGTATTTATGCATTTTAGAGGATAAAAGATTGTCAAAATGTCAAGAGTAGGGGCGGGTGATAACTAGCTTTTTGCCAATATTGGTGACAAAAAATATCCGGCAGTCAATCTGCCGGATATAGAATGAATCACTTCGTCGAAAAAGGAATCTTTTTTCTAGCTTTCTGGATACAGAGTTAAATAATGTTATTACTCATACTTGCTTCTATTTTGTAAGCGGAGGCCCGGATAAGGTGGAGTCTCCCCGCGCAATTAGTATCTAAAAGATAGCAATTCCTTATTGAGGTAGTCTTTATTCACTTGATGGTTTAATGTGCCTCAAGCCAGTTTTTGCCCCATCCGCAATCTGCTTTCAAGGGGACGTGCATACGGTATGCTTTCTCCATTTCTTCGATGACGATTTCTTCTACACGCTCTTTTTCATTGACAGGAACGCTGAAATTTAATTCGTCATGTACTTGCAGGATCATTTTGGCTTGTATTCCTTCGGCCTGAAACCGTTGATAGATACGTGCCATTGCTACTTTTATAATATCTGCCGCACTTCCCTGGATAGGGGCGTTGATGGCATTTCGTTCGGCATATCCGCGTACAACGGCATTCCGGGAATTGATGTCCGGCAAGAAGCGTTTCCGGTGGAAGATTGTTTCCACATAGCCTTTTTCCTGGGCCACCTGGATACTTTTATCCATATATGCTTTTACTCCCGGATAAGTTTCAAAGTAACCGTCGATTAACTCTTTGGCTTCTTTGCGGTCTACATTCATTCGTTCGGCAAGACCAAATACGGATATGCCATAGATGATACCGAAATTGGCAGTCTTAGCTTTACGGCGCATGTCGGAACCTACGTCTTTCAGGTCGGTCTTATAAATTTTGGCAGCAGTGGCCGCATGAATATCGTGATTGCTAAGGAAAGCATCAATCATATTCTTATCCTCGCTAAGGTGTGCCATGATGCGCAACTCAATTTGCGAATAGTCGGCAGAGAAGAAGAGGCAGCCTTCATCGGGGATGAAAGCCTTGCGGATTTCTTTTCCGTTCTCGTCGCGGATAGGGATATTTTGTAAATTCGGATTGCTTGAACTAAGGCGTCCTGTAGCGGTTACAGTCTGGTTGAAAGAGGTGTGTACCCTTCCTGTACGTGGATTGATGAGCTGGGGGAGTGCGTCGATATACGTGCCCAATAGCTTTTTCAGTCCGCGATGTTCCAGAATCTTTTCTACTACCGGATGTTTGTGCCGGAGGCTTTCGAGCACTTCTTCCGAGGTGACGTACTGGCCGGTTTTAGTCTTTTTTGCCTTCTCTACGATTTTCAGTTTGTCAAATAGTACCTCACCGACTTGCTTGGGCGAAGCGATGTTGAAAGTTTCACCGGCTAATTCGTAAATCTCTTTTTCGATTTGCTCCATCTGGGCGGTGAAATGGGCGGACGATTGCTTCAATGCTTCCGTATCCAGCAATACTCCGTTTCGTTCTATATTAACTAATACGGGAACTAGTGGCATTTCTATATCATAGAACAAACGTTCTGCATCATTTTCTTTCAGTTCTTTCTCCAATACATTTTTCAGTTTCAGAGTTACGTCTGCATCTTCGCAGGCATATAGATATACATCTTTCGGGTCGAGATCGCGCATGTTCTTCTGATTCTTTCCTTTGGGACCTATCAGTCGTCAATGTGGATAGTCTGATAGTGCAGGTAAATTTCCGCAAGATAATCCATGCCATGACGAAGTTCCGGTTGAAGAACATAATGAGCGATCATCGTATCGAAAAGTGGACCTTTTACTGTTGCGCCATAATTTTGAAGAACAATCATGTCGTACTTGATATTTTGTCCGACTTTTAACGAATTCTCATTTTCGAAGACCGGACGGAACTCATTTACGATTTTTAACGCTTCGTCTTGGTCCGATGGTACGGGAACATAAAAAGCTTCATTCTCTGCAATCGAAAAGCTCATTCCGACTAATTCGGCATCCATTGGTTCGGTTCCGGTGGTTTCCGTATCTAACGAGAGAATTTTCGATGTAAGTAACTTTTGAATAATTTCCTGCCTTTTCTCCTCTGTATCAATAAGTTGATAGCTATAAGTGAGCGATTCTAACGTCTCTAGGTTCGATTTTTTTGCTTCACCCGGTTCATCGGGCGTGAAATTCGCAAATAAATCGCCTTGCATTCCGCCTCCTTCTTCGGGAAAAAGTGGAAGAGGAGAGGGGGCGCTTTTCCCAGTGGCAACTTTGCTTCCGGTGGCAGAGGTTATTCCGTTTCCGGAAATATCTTTTTTGAGCACCCGGTCAATGAGTGTTCTAAATTCTAATTCCTCGAAAATGCTACGAAGTGAATTTTCGTCTGCTTCTTCGCGGACAAGAGCATCCATTTCAAGTTGGATGGGGACATCGATTTTAATGGTGGCGAGAAATTTCGAGAACGTAATCATTTCCCGGTTAGTTTCCACTTTTGTTTTCAATGCTCCTTTCAGTTGGTCGGTATGTTCCAATAGGTTTTCGATGCTTCCGAATTCGGAGATTAGTTTTTGAGCAGTCTTTTCTCCTACTCCGGGACATCCGGGGATGTTATCCGAAGAGTCGCCCATCAGTCCGAGCATATCGATCACCTGTACCGGAGACTGAATGTCAAACTTGGCTTTCACTTCCTCAACGCCCATCACTTCGAAACCTCCTGTGTGTTTAGGGCGATACATAAATACTTTGTCACTTACCAGCTGCCCGTAATCTTTGTCGGGAGTCATCATATAGGTAGTGATACCCTGGCGACCGGCTTCGGTAGCGAGTGTACCTATCACATCATCGGCTTCGTAGCCTGCCACTTCCAGAATGGGGATGCGGTAGGCGCGTATAATATCCTTTATAATAGGTACGGAAAGACGAATTGCTTCCGGAGTTTCTTCGCGTTGTGCTTTATATTGTTCAAAAGCCTCGTGGCGGAAGGTAGGACCTGCGGGGTCGAAGGCTACTCCTATATGAGTGGGATTCTCTTTTTTCAGTACTTCTTCGAGGGTGTTCACAAAACCCAGTATGGCTGAAGTGTTGAATCCTTTGGAATTGATTCTTGGGTTCTTAATAAAGGCGTAATACGCCCGATATATCAATGCATAAGCGTCTAAAAGAAATAATTTATTACCTGAATCCATAGATTTAATTAATTTTTCATGGTAAAAGTACAAAAAAATACGGTATTAAGCGTTTTATTATTACTTTTGTGCTCAAATTGTGTAATAAATGGACAGTATCTCACTTATCAGAACTCCGATTGAAGCGGAACTGGGCGACTTCAAAGAACTTTTTGATAGTTCTCTCTCCAGTTCAAATGCATTGCTCGATAGCGTCGTATCTCACATACGGCAGAGGATGGTAAGATGATGCGGCCTATTCTTGTTTTACTCGTGGCACGTCTTTATGGAGCTATATGTCCTTCCACTCTTCATGCGGCTGTTTCACTGGAACTCCTTCATACGGCCAGCCTGGTACATGATGACGTAGTGGATGAAAGTTCCGAACGTCGTGGACAGCTCTCGGTAAATGCTATCTTTAATAATAAAGTAGCGGTGCTGACGGGTGACTATTTATTGGCAACCAGCCTCGTACACGCCGAACTGACAAACAGTCATCGTATTATTCAGCTGGTGTCCACTCTTGGACAGGATCTTGCTGACGGTGAGTTGCTTCAGCTTTCAAATGTAAGTAATCACAGTTTTTCCGAGGAAATCTATTTTGATGTAATCCGCAAGAAAACTGCTGCTCTTTTTGCTGCCTGCACAAAGGCTGCCGCTTTCTCGGTAGGTGTGGGTGAGGGGGAAGCTGAACTTGCCCGTTTGCTGGGCGAATATATTGGTATCTGTTTCCAGATAAAAGATGATATTTTCGATTACTTTGATAATAAGGAGATTGGTAAACCTACGGGTAATGATATGCTTGAAGGTAAACTGACATTACCCGCTTTGTATGTGCTGAATACGACGAAAAACGAGGAAGCGCAAGAAATTGCAATCAAAGTAAAGGAGGGTACGGCTACTCTCGATGAAATAGCTCATTTGATTTCGTTTATTAAAGAAAACGGAGGTATTGAATATGCGGTTCAGACTATGAATGTCTATAAGCAAAAAGCCTTCAATCTATTGGCTTCTTTGCCGGATTCCGATATCTGTGCAGCTCTCCGGGCTTATCTGGATTACGTAGTAGACCGCGAAAAATAGTTACTTCCGGTATTTTGCCAGAAGTGAATAGCACAATAATAACCGGTCCCAATCTTCTATCTTTTCCGATTTCATCGCTTTTCCTAAAAGGAAACTCTTGTCTATTTCTTCCGCTGTATGAAGATCTAAAGAGCATAATTTGGCGGCTTGCTCTATGTAGTCCCAGGCTTTCTCTTTGGTGATGTGACCACATGCTTGGGAGGCGCGCGCCAGGCTCACAAGCAGTCCCATATCCCATCCGATAATGCCTTTTTCCAAGTCATTTATCCATATAATAGGTCCCTTCTTTCCTCTGTATATTTCACAAATTTGTATAGATTCTTTCCTTGACGGATAAAGCGTTCCACTCCGAAAAAACGCTTTTGAATGATGTTTTCGAACTCGTTGATGTTCTCTGTAGAGAGTAAATAGGGGAGCATAATCTGGTAGGAGACTCTGTCGCCTTCGTTGATAAGGAACTGGAATAGTCCGGTGGCGGACTCATTATCGGTGCAGTGAAACTCCTCTGTTAGCAGTTTGGATAGCTTTTGCGGATGGATTCCGGTCTCCATGGAGTTGAGATAGAAGCCTTGCAGTCCGGCTTCCATATAACCGATGCGTAGCCCCTTCTTTTTCTCTGCTCCGAGGATGAGGTTCAGAGGGTTGTGATTGAATCTTAAGGTTCTTGTATATGCGTCCATCCTAATATGCCTCCAAAGGTTCATGAAAAGCGTGAGAACTGTTGCCATGTATTTTCCTGAGGCTTCGGCAAGCCGTTATGAGTATACAAGCAACAGTCCCACGCTCCATTCGATATATAACAAAAGTATATACATGAAGGTGCGTGAGACCCGTTTGCTTATTACCATTCATAACTTTGAATTTTGCCGAATTCCAGGAATTGGTAATAAATGAAACGTTCTCTAATATAACTAATTAGCTATATTTTCATCGCTAAACCTTTTACAAAGATAAGTATTTTTCTGAATTCTCTTGTAACTATCTTTAGATTTTCTTAAATAAAAAATACCGCGTCGGTTCCCGGAGTACGGGAATCGCGCGGTAAGGCGTATTTGATTGCTAATGTAGCCTTTAGCTTAGAAGAACTTGATTTCTTCCCCTTTGATGTCAGAAAGAAGGAGATTGGCTAAGCGGCTGGTTCCCAGGCGGAATAGTTGATTATCTAGCCATTCTTCACCCAATAATTCTTTTACAATTGTGTAGTAAATAATCGCATCATTAACGGTATTGATGCCACCTGCCGGTTTGAATCCAATCTTGATTCCGGTCTTCTGGTGGTATTCTTTGATGGCTTCACACATCACGTAAGCGGCTTCCGGAGTAGCGGCAGGCTGTTGCTTACCGGTGGAAGTCTTGATGAAATCTGCGCCCGAATACATGGATAGGATAGAGGCTTTCTTGATGTTGGAAACGCTCTTTAGTGCACCTGTTTCGAGGATCACTTTGAGGTGGCGTTCCTTGCAAACTTCCTTTAATTCCTGTATTTCTTCACACATTCCTTCGTAGTCTCCGCTTAGGAATTTGCCGATGGAAATGACAATATCTATTTCATCTGCACCTTCTGCGATTGCTAATGCTGTTTCTGCCACTTTTACTTCAATGAATGTCTGCGAAGAGGGAAAACCTCCTGATACACAGGCTATATTACTCCGTCTACCTCCAGCGTATTCTTAACGATGGCTGCAAAATTGGGGTATACACAGATTGCTGCAACATTTTTAAGATCAGGATATTCGTCGTCAAACTGATTGACTTTTCGGTAAAGTGCATCACACTTTTGTCACTGTCTGTACTATTCAAAGTAGTCAGATCAATACAGTTGAACAGGAACTTCTTAACGTCTTCCGTGTTGTTTTCCGGCACTTTTTTCTCAATCAATTCAGCTACGCGAGCTTGAATATCTGCATCGCTCAGATTGGTATTATACTTTGCCAATGCGGCATTGTACTTGTTGGGCTGTGAGTTATTCTCTTCCATGATCTTTCAGTTTTGGGTTGTTGATATGTCTTTTATTATCTCGTTTCGTTTTCTTTTCCATGCTTTTCTGGAAAGCAGTGGTTATGTCTACACCTGTCTGGTTGGCAATGCAGAGAAGCACCCATAAAACGTCTGCTATCTCTTCATCTATATTATCTTTCTCTCCCTCTTTAAAGGATTGATCTCCATATTTGCGGGCCATGACACGCGCCAGTTCTCCTACTTCTTCCGTCAGAACTGCCATATTGGTCAACTCGCTGAAGTAGCGGACACCGTATGTTTTCACCCATTGGTCCACTTGTTTCTGTGCTTCTTCCAGAGTCATAATTGTTGATGGTTGGTTATTATTCTTTGTTTTTTGTATCCATGCATATAGTAACGGGGCCGTCGTTTAAAAGTTCAACTTTCATGTCCGCTCCAAAGATGCCTGTACCTATTTCTTTTCCCAATGCACCGCTTAAATCTTTGCAGAATTGTTCGTAGAGTGGGATAGAGACATCTGGCTTGGCAGCTTTGATATAGGAGGGGCGATTTCCCTTCTTGGTAGAAGCGTGTAACGTGAACTGGCTGATAACCAGAATCTCACCTCCATCTTCTAAGATAGATTTGTTCATTACACCATTCTCATCATCGAAGATACGTAGATTTACAATCTTCTTGCAGAGCCAGTCGATATCTTCCTGCCCGTCTGCTTCTTCAATACCGACTAATATCAGCATCCCTTTCCCAATGGACGACTTGCAGTGTCCTTCAATGGTTACTGACGCATGGCTTACCCGTTGTATGACTATTCTCATTGTTATTTATTCTATTTCATGATTAGGAAAGGCAAATTTACAAAATTCAGAAGAGAAAACGGTGTGTTGATGGGAAAATATTGTGAATTCGCTCCGTAGTCAATAGGACCATTCGTTATTGTTTGTTGTCAATTCGCTATCTTGGGTGCCGCCTTGGCTGACGTATTTCCTTATTGTTGTTCGTTATTCAAACCTTCTTTTACAGTCTTGGCTTTCGCTTCTCCAATCACAGCGGCAATCTCCTCAAAAGAGGCTTCTTTGATCCGTTTTACGCTCTTAAATTCTTTCAGAAGCGCTGTTTTTGTCTTTTCTCCAATCCCTTTGATATTGTCTAATGCCGATGCTATCTGCCGTTTGCTGCGTTTATCACGATGGAAACTGATGGCAAAGCGGTGCACCTCATCCTGAATCTGTGTCAGCAAACGGAATAACGGGCTTTGCTGTTTGATACCGATAGTCTGCGGAGGAAATCCAAAAAGCAGTTCCGATGTGCGATGGCGATTGTCCTTTGCCAGTCCGGCAATCGGGATTGTTAAGTTCAGCTCATCTTCAATCACCTCTCTAACGACCTCCATTTGGCCCTTTCCACCATCGGTGATAATCAGGTCGGGTAGAGGGGTGTTTTCTTCAATAGCGCGCTGATAACGTCTTCTGACGACCTCTTTCATGGATGCATAGTCGTCAGGTCCTACAACCGTCTTTATATTGTATTTCCGATAATCCTTCTTTGAGGGTTTAGCCTTTTTAAAGACAACGCAAGCGGCCACGGCATCATAACCCTGTATGTTTGAGTTGTCAAAGCATTCAATTTGCAAAGGCGGTCTGTCCAGATGCAACTCTTGCTGTATCTCTTTCATTAATCGCATACTTCTTTGCTCCGGATTCAGCTTTTCCGCCTGTTTTAGACGGTCGGCTTTGTATTGCTTCACGTTTAGAATCGAAAGATCCAGCAATTTCTTTTTATCTCCCGCTGTGGAACGGTAAATACGATGTTGTTTAGCTCCAAATCAAGTTCAAAAGGCACTATAATCTCTCTGGATTGACTCTTATAGCGTTCCCGCATTTCGATAATACCCAGTGTCAAAAGCTCCTCTTTTGATTCATTCAGCTTCTTTTATATTCGAATGTAACGCCTGGTTAATGGCGCCGTTTGTAATATGCAGATAGTTGATGAAAGCGGAATTGGACTCGTCCTCTTCAATAGAAAATACATCTATGTTGTGCAATACAGCGCTTACTACCTCCGATTTGGAACGGTAGTTTTCTATCAGAAGATATTTCTCTTTCACCTTCTGTGCTTCTTCAAACTTCATCTCACCGGCTAATGTCTGCATCCTTTCCAGTAGCATACGACTGATTTCTTGTGTATTTCCTTTCAGGATCTCTTTGATTTCATCAATGTTTTTGAGATAATCCTCCTGTGATTGTAGTCCGATGCATGGTCCTGCGCAGTTCTTTATATGATATTCCAGACATACGTTGAACTTTCCTGCCCGTATATTCTCCGGAGTTAGGTTTAAACTGCAAGTTCGCAAAGGATATAAATGCTTTATCAGATCCAGTACCGCATACATGGATGGTATGTGACTATACGGTCCATAATACGAAGAACCGTTCCTGATAATCTTCCTTGTTCTGAAAACTCTGGGAAAATACTCGTTTTGTACGCAAATAGAAGGGTATGTCTTGTCATCCTTTAATAGAACGTTGTAGCGCGGCTTATATTTCTTTATCAGATTATTCTCCAGCAATAACGCATCTTCTTCCGTGTTGACTACAATATAACGAATATCGGCGATTTTGCTGACCAGCACTCGTGTCTTTCCCGGTTCATGCTCTTTGCTGAAGTAGGAGTAGACTCTTTTCTTTAGATTTTTAGCCTTTCCAACGTATATAATTGTGCCCTCCGTGTTCAAGTATTGGTAAATACCCGGTTTCTCGGGAAGGTTGGCTACAATCCCTTTCAAATATTCATTGGCTCTGCTTTCTGGTTCTGTATTCATAATTGTTAGGTACGAAAGATCGCTAGCTGCTTACTTTTGACACATTCTCTGCAAGTAGAGGCAAATCCTTTATAAAGACAATACCGATTCTACTTCTACGTCATCTCCGAACAAAGATTTTCCATTCAGTTCTTTCAATTCGATGATGAAGTTTACATATACCTTTTTAGGCTTTAGTCTTTTCACCAATTCGCAAGCTGCTTTCATGGTGCCTCCTGTTGCCAGCAAATCATCATGTAGTAGAATTACGTCGTTTTCGTCCAGTGCATCTTTGTGAATTTGCACCGTGTCTTTGCCATACTCCTTATCGTAGCTTTCTTCAATCGTTTCTGCTGGGAGTTTGCCCGGCTTGCGGATTGGAATAAAACCGGCGTTCAGACGGGTTGCCAGAATCGGTCCCATAATAAAGCCTCTTGATTCTATACCCACCACTTTGGTGATTCCTTTATCCTTATACATATCGAACATGATATTGGATAATTCCTGCAAGCACCATGGATCTTTGAATAGAGTAGTGACGTCGTAGAACAGGATTCCGGGAATCGGAAAATCGGGTACTTCCCGAATGCTTTTGATTAGTGTTTCTTTGCTCATAATCATTGAATTATATCGTTTCTTTAAATGCTTTGTTTCACGTGAACGTTGCCGCTTATCGTCCCGAAAGCACCAGCAGCACGTTGATGTCGCTAGGAGAGACTCCCGGAATTCTGCTCGCTTGCGCGATTGTTTCCGGATTTATCTTTGCCAGCTTTTGCCGAGCTTCGGTGGAAAGGGATTGAATGGTGGAATAGTCAAATTTTCCTTTAATCTTAATACTCTCCAATCGTGCTAGTTTTTCAGCTATCATTCTCTCTCTATCAATATATCCTTGATACTTGATTAGGATTTCGGCAGCTTCGAGAATCTCTTCTTTCCGGTCTTGATCCGAACTCGTCGCTTTTTCCAGTTCGCGTTGAAACGCCGGAACATATTCTGCTATATTTTCTATTGTCACTTGCGGGCGGTTCAGAATCTCTATCAACTTACAACCTTGACGTAGGGGCGTTGTCCCTATCTTTTCGAGAGCATTGTTGATTAGTGCCGGTTTCATCGAATAGTTGCGCGCGAAAGAAATGATTTGTTCCACGGCTTCTTTCTTGCCTCTTACTAACTGATATCGATCTTCTTTTGCCAACCCAAGCTTAAATGCTTTCTCTGTTAAGCGCATATCGGCATCATCCATGCGAAGCAGAATGCGGTATTCCGCACGCGAGGTAAACATACGGTAAGGTTCATCCACACCTTTGGTAACCAAATCGTCGATTAATACGCCAATATATGCTTCATCGCGAGCCAAAGTAAATGCTTCTCCGCCGTGGCAGTTAATGTGTGCATTGATACCGGCTATCAATCCTTGTCCTCCTGCTTCCTCGTATCCGGTGGTTCCGTTTACTTGTCCGGCAAAGAACAAATTTTTGATAATCTTCGATTCCAACGTATGTTTTAATTGAGTCGGATCGAAATAGTCATATTCGATAGCGTATCCCGGGCGGTAGATAACCAGATCTTTGAAAGCCGGGATTTGTTTTAATGCTGCAATTTGTATTTCCATCGGAAGCGAAGAAGAGAATCCGTTAAGATATAACTCTTGTGTCGTTTCTCCTTCCGGTTCGAGAAATAACTGGTGCTGATCTTTATCCGGGAAAGTGACAATCTTGGTTTCGATGCTCGGACAATAGCGTGGCCCGATACTTTGAATCTGTCCGTTGAACAGGGGAGAATCCGGCAAACCTTCACGCAGAATCCGGTGTACTTCTTCATTAGTGTAGCATGTCCAGCATTGAAGTTGCTTTAAGTGGTGCGTGCTAGTATTCATGAATGAGAACTTGTGGAAGTCCGATTCGCCGTCTTGTGTTTCCATCTGGTCAAAATGAACACTACGTGCGTCAATTCGTACCGGAGTACCGGTTTTCATTCTTCCGTAGGTGATACCGTGGCGGGCGATGGATTCGGTCAACTGATAGGAAGCCAGTTCGGCCATTCTTCCTCCCGGTAATTTATGACGTCCTACATGCATCAGTCCGTTGAGGAAAGTTCCTGCGGTGAGCACAATGCATTTCGCTTTGAAGGTGACGCCCCATGCGGTGACCAATCCAGTGACCTCACCGTTTTCTACGAGCAGTTCACATACGGTATCTTGCCAGATATGAAGGTTGGGTGTATTTTCCAGTTTCTCTCGCCAGGACCAAATGAACTTAGCCCGGTCGCATTGGGCGCGGGGGCTCCACATGGCTGGACCTTTCGAGCGGTTTAGAATTCGGAATTGAATGGCAGTCTCATCTGTCACTAATCCCATCTGTCCACCCAATGCATCTATTTCACGTACAATTTGTCCTTTGGCGATTCCTCCTACAGCCGGATTGCAACTCATCTGTCCAATCTTGTTCATGTCCATAGTGATGAGACAAGTTTTGGAACCTAAATTAGCAGCGGCTGCCGCTGCTTCACAACCAGCATGTCCGGCACCAATTACAATTACGTCGTACTTAAAATCCATTCCTATCTTATTTATTATCAAACGCTGCAAAGTTACAGAAAAGTTGTGAGACTTGTATCTTCAAGCTGTTTTTGCTTCTGAAAATCCGAGGAGGAATCCGGCTTAAACTGAAAAAACGCCGTAATTTCGGGTTAGAAATATGCAGATTGTTCGAAAATAGACCGCTTATTGGCTTTTGTGATTGTATATTTTGGGATGGAATGGCAATAGTTTGTCTTTTCAATCCCTTGTTTTGCTTTCTTTTTGTTAGTTGTGTGCTTGCTCAATTATGAGTGCAACTAGAGAGTAAAAGGAAAGATTTGTTGAAAATGCGGATTGTTGTGAAAATAAACGTGAGGTTTACACTCAAAATCTACCTACGTCTTGACATAAGTCAAAAAAATAAGTCTGAATGTAATTTTTTGTATGATGGCTTTTGCTGTTTTCGCAAACAGCTATACCTTTGCAGTGTAGTTGTGAAACTACTTATATTTTAGGTATTAGAAAAAGGTAATAATTAAAAGGTATTAGTTTATAAAACTAAGGTATTAGATTTTAAGATTAGTTTTTAGGAAAAAGATTGTTTTGATTAGGTATTAGGAAAAAGACGTTTTCAGGTAAAGAGTAAATGAAAGATGAAGAAAAAGAAGAATCCATTTATGGGGATTCTTTAAAGGTGGAGCGGAATGATTCGCTCTTTTTTTGTGCCCTTTGTTCATTCTCTTCACATTGAGATAAGTCTCAATTTATCAGTCTTTTTACGTGATTCGTTGAGTGAAAATACCTCTTTCACATCCTTCACAGTCATTACCGTGAAGGATGTGCCGCATCTCTGGATACGCCATAATAACCGGGAGCAGGCACATACATCGGCTGATTGCGCAAACCGATATTCACCAGCTTTCCTTCTCCACGCAAACGTACCAAATGCGTTTTGGCCGTAGTACGTGCCAAACCACACACTTCCTGAAAATCACGGCGGGTCATCATCTGATGTTCGGCAAAATATTCTTTCAACAGCATATCAATCTCCACCTCTGACACCTTCTCCGAATGACGGACATACTTGGACTGATTGGCGCGGACACCCACAAAATGTCCTTTCAGATTACTGTCAGGGCGAAATCGGACAGTTTTGAAAGCCACCTTATTAGTCTTATGCGGAGTGCTACGAGTCACTTTCCCCGTAGCAGCCAAAGTGGGATAAAAATAGCCGATCCCCTCGATATGTACTTCTTTTCCCTCTCGCAACGACTCGCCGAGATCTTCGATAAGTTATCAAGCACATTCTTTACATCGCCCACAGTCAACGAACTGTAGTCATGAATCTTGTAACAAAGAGTATCCGTATCCACTTTTCCATTCATAAAGATACGCGGATGCAACGCCGCTTCTTCTTCCGAAGAAGCATTAGGATTTTCATACCAATCAAACACAATAGCCATTACTTCTTATCAATTTAAATGTGTAACTTCATCATAGGACAACTTTAATCGGCTATTCGGACGATTGGAATCGGCTGTTCAGTCAACTATTGTCAGCCAACCGGACAACTCCAGTCGGCTTTTCCTAAACAAGCACTAAAGATACGACAAAGTAACGATATATCAGCATAGGAAAGCTTGTTTTTCGTTTCAGAAGAAAATAAATATTTTCTTAGTTAAATACTTGCAAACCCCATATTTCATGTTATACCTTAGCAGCATCAACCGGTCGAAAAAACAACATTTATTCATTTAAAAAACAAGAAAAATATGAAGACATTAGAATATAACTCGAAACGTTTGGCAAAAAGAATACAAGCATTGATGAAAGAATCGTCAAACGTCATCGTTTCACCGAACACTTCAAAGAACGTACCGAAAATGCAAGAAATAGATGAACAGGAAGCATATAACAAGAAGTACATAAACACCCCGTCCTTCTAACACGACAAGTGATTGACTTTTTGAAAGTACGATATGACTTCCGCTACAACTTACTCACCGAAGAAACCGAATTTCGCCCCTCCGGGCAACGAGAAATTCCTTTCTGCCGCATAGACAAGCGAGAACTGAATACTTTCTGCCTGGAAGCCCACAAAGAAGGAATCAACTGCTGGGACAAGGACCTTCAAAGATACATTTACTCTACCTAGTGGAAAGCTACCACCCTTTCCGGCTTTATATGAACGAACTACCTGCCTGGGACGGAACGGATCGGTTGAAGCCCTTGGCGAAGCGAGTATCCGACACTCCTATATGGATAAAAAGCTTTCACACCTGGATGCTCGGACTTGCCGCCCAATGGCTGGGAGTGAATCAAACACAAGCAAACAGCGTAGCCCCGATACTTATCAGCGAAGAACAGGGACGCCATAAATCCACTTTCTGCCGTATGCTGATGCCGCCACAACTAGCCCGTTATTATTCGGATAATCTGAAACTAACCGCACAAGGCAATCCCGAACGTCTCCTAGCCGAGATGGGGTTACTAAACATGGACGAATTTGATAAATTCGGAGCACAAAAGATGCCGTTACTTAAAAATCTGATGCAAATGTCCAGCCTCAACATCTGCAAAGCCTATCAGAAAAATTTCCGGTCGCTGCCTCGTATCGCCTCTTTCATCGGAACAAGTAACCGGACTGACTTACTGTGCGATCCGACAGGCAGCCGCAGATTCATCTGCATTGAAGCGGAGCATGATATTGACTGTACCGGAATTGAACATTCACAAATCTACGCCCAACTGAAAGAGGAATTGCTTGCAGGTGCCCGTCACTGGTTCAACAAGGAGGAAGAACATGCTTTGCAACGTCATAATAGCGCATACTATCATGTCAACCCCATAGAAGACATTGTGTGCAACATATACGCGCCTGCCATGTTGGATGAACCGGATTGTCTGTCACTCTCCGCCGCTATCATTCATCAAGAATTGAAAAAGAGGTTTCCGGCTGTACTTCGTAATTGTACTCCTATCCAATTGGCGCAGATTCTGACTGCAACGGGTATCAGTCGACAGCATACGAGATTGGGCAATGTGTATTTGGTGAAGAAAGTGAAGGGCTGTGAAGAGTGAGAATGATACTACCTGTTCACATAAGATATCTGTGAATAAGATGGTTACGCCTCTGTGACGACTGTGAATGACAGCATATATCATAGCAATCAGAAAGTAGTAAACAATCAAGTCCCGAACATATTTTGATTGGTAATGATTTTATGCGTGCACTGCTCCGGGTGATCGACGTGCCGGAATTCAACGCGAAACAGGAGCTGCGTACCATGCTGACCGATCCCGCCACTTATCCGGTATTCGAATCGAACG
>ENA-OQIG01000299-OQIG01000299.1-human-gut-metagenome-genome-assembly--contig:-NODE-299-length-29475-cov-2.521773_pt1 | contig 29475 bp, 30 predicted proteins | sample MGYA00242576_ERZ504741 | MGnify/ENA primary metagenome ERZ504741 (study PRJEB26092, sample SAMD00036436) | human gut metagenome | host: Homo sapiens | study: EMG produced TPA metagenomics assembly of... | reverse complement strand
GAGACAGAATCTTCCTGCTTTAGAAACTATAGTTTCCCGCCTTTGGAACTGGAGTTTCGAGCCTTTGGAACTAAAGTTTCAAGACGGGGAAACCATCAGTTTCAACGCTTGAAACAAAATGTTTCCCGCCTTGAAACAAATAACTAGGTTATTGCTCTGACGAAGCTCTGACTATATCAGTACTGTAATGATTATAATATTATCTGTCGTCTTTTCTCATCATCTACTACAGCCATCATTCCCTCTACTTGTGCAAGAGCCAGCATACGTCCGTGGAAGGAATATCCCGGATTATAACCTTTATCTTCATCTCCCAGCATCATTCGTCCGTGGTCTACACGCATTGGTAATCCCGGATTCTCATTTTCGAAGATACGGATAAGATCAATCAGATGTCCTCTTCCGTAAGATGGGAGCTTTCAATGAAGTTTCCACCTTGCATGGCAGCTGTGCTGCGCAGATGTACGAAATGAGTTCTTTTCGCAAATTTCTTAGCCAACTCACGTGTATCGTTATGCTCGCCTGCACTCAAAGAGCCTGCACAGAAAGTCAATCCATTATGAGGATTATTTACGGCATTCAGGAACCATTCAATATCATTTTCATTGGTAACGATACGTGGTAAACCTAATACCTGGAATGGAGGGTCATCCGGATGTACGCACATATTAACTCCATATTCTTCGCATACAGGCATGATTGCAGATAAGAAATAACGCATATTTTCACGCAAAGCATCCCGGTTTATATCTTTGTACAAAGCAAGTAACCGCTTGAAGATGGAAACCGGATTTTTATCTCCTTCTTTGATATTGCCATTAACAAAACCTTGAGTCTTGACAATGATCGTATCAATCAAAGCGTCTTTTTCTGCTTCTGTGATAACCTTATCCAACTCGGCAACTTTCTGAAGTTCTTCTTCAGTGTAATCTTTTTCAGCTCCTTCACGTTCCAAGATTCGGATATCGAAATAAGCAAAGCGAATACGGTCGTAATAAAGTGAACTGGTTCCGTCCGGCCAGGGGTGTTGCAAGTCTGTACGTATCCAGTCGATAACGGGCATGAAATTATAACACACTGTCTTTATGCCGCATTTACCCAAATTGGCAAGGCTTACTTTGTAGTTCTCAATCAACTGTTCACGTTCCGTACCCGCATATTTGATTGCCTCACAAACCGGAAGACTTTCCACTACCGACCAACGTAAACCATAAGATTCGATGTATGATTTCAAATCGTTAATAGCTTCTACTGTCCATATTTCACCATTCGGTACATCATGCAGGGCAGTGACAATCCCTTCTACCCCTATTTGTCGGAGCATCGGCAAGGTTATCTTATCCTTTTTGCCGAACCATCTCCAAGTCTTTTCCATCATAGTCTTTCTCTTTATAACAGGCTATTATTTATTGCTTAAACTCCGCTGAATGCACTGAAACCACCATCAATAGGTAACATTGCTCCGGTTACGAAGCTAGCGGCTTCACTACACAGGAAATGCACTGCACCATTCAACTCCTTGATGTCACCGAAACGTTTCATTGGAGTTTTAGCCAATACTTTCTTGCTTCTATCTGTCAGTGTACCATCTGGGTTGATAAGCACACGACGATTTTGATCGCCGATGAAGAAACCCGGTGCAATAGCATTTACACGGATACCATCACCGTATTTAAGTGCCATTTCGCTTGCCAGCCATTGAGTGAAATTGGCTACGGCAGTTTTTGCAGCCGAATATCCCGGTACACGGGTGATAGCGCTGTATGCTGCCATTGAGGATACATTAATGATACATCCTTTGCCTTGTTTTGCCATTACTTTACCGAATATCATAGACGGATAGACTGTCCCATTCATATTCAGATTAGTCACTTTTTCCCAGCAAGAGATATCCATATCATAGAAGTGCTGATCTGGCTCAAGAGTAGCTCCCGGCATATTGCCACCGGCAATGTTCAATAGAATATCGATCTGTCCCCATTTGGCTACGACTTCTTCGGCTACTTTCTCCAGGCTGGCGATGTCAAGTACATTACCAATGATACCGATTACATCGTCACCGTATTGCTTAAGTTCAGCCACGCGGTTGTCCAGTTGCTCCTGACGAATGTCAATAGCTACTACTTTTGCTCCTTGCTGTACAAAGTGTTGGGCAATATTTCCACCCAGTACACCACCTGCTCCGGTAATAACAGCGACTTTACCGGCAATACTAAATAATTCGTTCATGGTTCTATCAAATGTTTTTATGATGGATGCAAAAATAGCGGGTTTTTACACATGCTATGATGCGTATCTTTGCAAGATATTTACTTATCTTTGCAAAAGTAGTTTAGAAAGGAGATTTATGAGGAAGATAATGAATGAGAAGTTGACTATTACGACTTCTAATCCCGTCCGTGCCCGCTTTTATGAATATCCGCGTTTCACGTATCCGTGGCATTTTCATAGTGAGTATGAAATTATTTATGTGGAGAAGGGAGAAGGGGATTGTCTGGTGGGTGACAGCATTATCTCCTATTCAAAAGGTGATTTGATTCTTTTCGGTTCCGAACTGCCTCATAGTATGCAAAGTCCACCGGACGACGGGGAAGAATCTGATAACGAAGAAAAATCCGAACTGAAAGTAAGAGGAGTCAATATTCAGTTTGAAAAAGACTTTATGCATTATTCTATATCTCAATACTCCCAGTTTATTCCTATCAGGAATTTATTGGAGGATGCTTGCAGAGGAATTAAATTCACAATTACCCGTTCGGGGAAAATCATTAAGCTATTAAAACAAATACCTTCTGCCAAAGGAGTAGATCAAATCATCCTGTTGCTTTCACTCCTACAAATGATGGCTACCAGTAATCACAGGAAGTATCTGACTACTTCTCATTATACTCCGTCTCCTTCGATTATGCGTAATGAAAGAATGGAAAAAGTGATTGCCTATTTGAATAAACATTATACCGAGTCTATCGGTCTGGATGAAATTGCTTCTTATACAGCGATGAACCTACTGCTTTCTGCCGATACTTTAAAGAAAACACAGGAAAAACATTCAAAGAGTATGTACTTGATATGCGTATCGGATATGCTTGTAAACTATTGAATAGTAGTATGATGAATATATCTCAAATCAGTGCTACTTGCGGATTTGAATCACCTGTACATTTTAACCGCATTTTTAAAAGGGTGACAGGAATGACACCTACTTTATATAGAGAGCAGATGGAATGAACTTTTCAGGCAATAAACATTTGAGTATAATTTCTTCCTCGTTCGTATATAATTAGGAAAGATGAATAAACATGAACGTAAATAGAATGAAGAAAAGAATTTTGCTTTTGTTGTTGGTGATACCGGCATTGGTAAAAGCGCAAGATGTGATGACAGAAACCCGTCAGGAACTGACGTCTCCTGATGGAGCTTATCGTTTTACCTTTTATCAGCGTGCGGTAGGAGAGGATAATGCACAAATGTATTATACCTTGACTTATAAAAATCGTCCGGTAATTGAAGAAAGTAAACTGGGTGTTCTGATTGAAAATCAGTTATTTGAATCGGCGTTGGGTATACCGAATGATACTTGTCATTTTTGGTGTGAGAATCTGAAGTTGACAGAGACTGAACATCAAAAGACGGACGAGAGATGGAAGCCTGTATATGGCGAACGTGCGGAAGTACGTGATTGCTACAATGAGATGACTTTGAAATTCAAGAAGGGAGAAGGAAATGGCAATCAGGACGGTGGTTATGATAAGCGTAAGAATTACTTTATGAATATCATAGTTCGCGCCTATAATGAAGGAGTTGCTTTCCGCTATCATTTCCGGAAATGACAAACGGGCTTTTCTTGCATATCGTCGGTGAGCAGACTAGCTTCACAATGCCTGAAGGAACGATGGTGTATTATGAACGTTGGGCGCAAGGGCCTTATGAACTTCGTCCGTTGGAAGGATGGGGCAAAGAGGAGAGTGAGCGTCCTTTGACTTTGAAACTGCCTGATGGATTATCTGTAGCCTTGTTGGAAGCGGAAATGGTGGATTATGTTCGTGGTAAATTCCGTTTATCGGCAGAGAAACCTTCCACTTTGGAGACAAGCCTGTATAGTAGCGTCGATATTATATCTCCTTACAGCACTCCGTGGCGTGTAATCATGGCTGCCGAACGTCCGGTCGACTTAATTAATAACAATGATATTGTCTTGAATCTGAATCCGGCTTGTAAGCTGGCTGATACTTCTTGGATTAAACCCGGAAGGTATTCCGTTCGGGTGACTTGAAACAAGATAGAGTAAAAGCAGCCATTGATTTTGCGGCAGAACGCGGTATTCAGTATGTGCACATGGATGCAGGCTGGTACGGACCGGAAATGAAAATGAGTTCGGACGCTACTACAGTTTCTTCTGATAAAGACCTTGATATACCTGCTTTGTGTAAATATGCCGAATCGAAAGGAATCGGACTTATGGTGTATGTCAATCAGCGCGCATTAGTGCAGCAGTTGGATATTCTGTTGCCTTTGTATAAAAAATGGGGATTGAAAGGTATCAAGTTCGGTTTTGTACAGATAGGTAATCAGCGTTGGAGTACCTGGTTGCATGATGCAGTTCGTAAATGTGGAGAATATAATCTGATGGTAGATATTCATGACGAATATCGTCCGACAGGTTTCAGCCGTACTTATCCTAACCTGATGACGCAGGAAGGTATTCGTGGAAATGAAGAAATGCCGGATGCCACACACAATACGACTCTCCCTTTCACCCGCTATCTGGCAGGTGCGGGAGACTATACACTTTGCTATTTCAATAACCGGGTGAAGAATACGAAGGCACATCAGTTGGCGATGGCAGCTGTGTATTACAGTCCTTTGCAATTTATGTTTTGGTATGACAGACCGGAATTCTACCAGGGAGAAGAAGAACTGGAATTTTGGAAAGCAATTCCGAGTGTATGGGATGACAGCCGCGCGTTAGATGGAGAGATTGGTGAATATATCGTTCAGGCACGTCGTTCGGGGAATGACTGGTTTGTAGGAGCAATGACGAACACGGAAGCCCGCACAATTACATTGACTACGGATTTTCTGGAACCGGGTAAGAAGTACATGCTTCACCTGTACGAAGATGATGACAAGCTGAATACACGAACGAAAGTACGCAGTACCCATAAGAAGATAAAAGCCGGAGATAAGCTTGTTTTGAAGCTAAAAGCAAGTGGCGGAGCCGCATTGCATTTCACTCCACTGGAAAAATAAATTAGCTGTTTATTGATAAATACACTATGATAAGTGTAATAATAAGAAATATCCCCTTTAATTCTGTCTTTCATTCGTCGAAAGTCATAACAAGGATTAAAGGGGATTTCATTTTCTTATTTACTATAATTAATCAACCACTTCACCATTTCCGGATCATAGTGGGAGAAAAAGAGCGTTTTAGCTGTATCAAGCGCAGCGATAGCCGCCATATCGTCCGGTGTTAACGAAAAATCGAAAACATTGAAATTCTCAATCATACGTTCTTTATGAGTCGATTTAGGAATCACGATAATATCGCGTTGAATCAGATAACGCAGTGCGACCTGTGCCACTGATTTGCCATATTCTTTACCGATTTCCTGGAGAGTCGGGTTGGTGAAGAAGTCGTTTCGTCCTTCAGCAAACGGTCCCCATGACATAATTTTAGTACCATATTCTTTCATTACTTCCTGCAACTTTATCTGTTGGTTGAAAACATGTGTCTCTACCTGATTGACGGCAGGAGTGATTTCACAGAATTCTGCCAAGTCAACAAAACGGTCAGGATAGAAGTTGCTGACACCGATCGCACGGAGTTTACCAGCCTTATATGCTTCTTCCATAGCCCGGTAAGTTCCATAATAATCACCGAATGGCTGATGAATAAGCAGTAAGTCTATATAATCACTCTTTAATTTACGAAGTGATTCATCAATAGAAGCTTTAGCTTTTTCGTAACCGGCATTTGAAATCCATACTTTTGTAGTGATGAACAGTTCCCCACGTGGTACACCGCATTTGCTGATTGCATTTCCAACACCTTCTTCGTTATGATAGGCTTGTGCCGTATCAATAGAACGATAACCCACACTGATTGCATCTGATACACAACGTTCACATTCTTCAGGCGTAACCTGATAAACACCATAACCTAAAATAGGCATTTCAATGCCATTGTTCAACTTTACTTTTTCCATAATCGAGCATATTAAATTAAAAGCATATTCTAATGTTTTTATTATCTTTATTTCTTGTATGCAAAGTTAGTCTGTAAAAGGTAATTTGTCTTTATATAGATTACAGGTTTTGCTACCATTTTTACGGATAACCTTATCTTTGCATTTAATCTTTCATATATATAGTCGTTTTTTGAGTATTTTGTTTTCCATATTCGTAGTATAGGAAGTTAAATCAATTAAAAGAAGTATTATGAATAAATATTTTCTTGTTGTTTTGTTATCTCTGTTCATGCAAACTACCCGAGTTGCAGCAGCTCCCTGGCAGTGTCCGTAGAAATAAAAGAGCTGATTTCAGAAGAGACAAATGCCCATCCTTCTGCCTATCTATGGATACCGGAAAACTGCAAACAAGTCCGTGCCGTTATTATTGGGCAACATAATATGACCGAAGAGACAATTTTCGAGCATCCTGAATTTAGGAAGAATATGGACAAACTGGGAATTGCAGAGATATGGATCACTCCCGGAATAGACCAACGCTGGGACGTGACAAAAGGTACCCAGCAAATCTTTGAAACAATGATGAAGAACTTGTCTGAAATAAGCGGATATACAGAACTGGAGTTTGCCCCGGTCATCCCCATCGGACACTCGGCAATGGCTACTTATCCGTGGAACTTTGCCGCCTGGAATCCTGAACGTACATTGGCTGTACTCTCTATTCACGGTGATTCTCCCAGAACTCATTTGACTGGTTACGGGCGTGCGAATTTGGATTGGGGAACCCGTACGATTGAAGGTATCCCCTCATTAATGGTAATGGGAGAGGACGAATGGTGGGAAGACCGGTTGATAACCTCTTTCGATTATCGTCGTGAATATCCGAATGCTCCCCTTTCATTTCTTGCTGATGCAGGACACGGACATTTCGACATATCCGATGAATTGATTGATTATCTTTCTCTTTTTCTGAAAAAGGCAGTGGAATACCGGTTGCCGAAACATTCGTTATCGGATACTCAGGTTCAGTTAATTCCGGTAGAAGCAAAGAATGGTTGGCTGGCAGACCGTTGGCGAAAGAATGAAAAGCCTACAGCCGAAGCCGCTTCCTATGATAAGTATAAAGGAGACAAGAACCATGCGTTTTGGTATTTTGATAAGGAAATGGCAGATGCCACAGAAAAATATTACGCCAATGAGCGTGGAAAGACAGAACAGTATATCGGCTTTGAGCAAAAAGGAAAACTGATCACTTTCAATCCGAAATCCCATGTACGTATGTCTCCTTCTTTTCAACCCGAAGCGGACGGAGTCACTTTCCACTTGAAAGCAGTGTACACAGATACGTTAAGGAACGAATATTCAAAAGAACACAGTACGCATCCCATTCGAATGTCGAGAATTTGCGGTCCGGTGGAAGTGGTGAATGATACAACTTTTACTGTTCGTTTCTATCGGATGGGATTGGATAATCCTAAACGTACAGGAGGCATCTGCCTGATGGCTTCCGTAAAACAGGATCATAAATACCGGAGTGCCGTTCAGCAGGTAGAGATTCGTATTCCTTACCGGAATAAGGAAGGGATACCCCAACGTATAATTTTCCCGAAACTATCTGATGTAAAAGCTTCAGTGAAAGAAATAAGTTTAAATGGAACTGCTGACTCCGGCCTTCCGGTTTACTATTATGTAAAAGAAGGTCCGGCAGAGATAAAGGGAGATAAACTGGTATTGACTAAAATTCCCTCACGTGCAAAATTTCCGGTAAAGGTGACAGTGGTAGCCTGGCAATATGGGCGTAGCGAGAACCTAAAGTGCAGACTGCTGAAGCAGTAGAACAGAGCTTTTATATTACTGCCCGTTAGTTTGACAAAGAGATTGTTTAAGGAATCAGAGTACTAATTCCTTGAACAATCTTTCCAAAGTCTTATCTAAATCAGTCGAAAATCCCGGATGTGGGCGAGATACTTGTATGCAGGAACTTTTTACTGCAGTCAGCCAACGAAATCTGTCAGGAATATCCATATTGGCTATGGCTCCTCCCTCTTTATTTCCCATGCATATCTTGTCAAAGACCTGTAACCCTTCTTTCAGGCAATTCATATCCAGTTCGGAAGAAAACAGTTTTAGTTTGTTCTCATCTATCGTATAGAGGGATTTCAGGTATTTAGCTTGTTTGGAAAACAACACAATCCCCATATTGATAAACTCCTCCCGTTCTACTTTAGGAACGAAACGGATGACTGCGTATTCATATAAGTGCCTTTCTTGCATTTTGCGCTTCATTTACAAATGTTTCGGAATGTTTCATCCTTCTTCTAAAAATCGAATATAAATGTCTCTCAAATCCTGTGGAGTTTCTGTGCCTTCTGTCCAGTTCAACCAGTCGTCGGGAATAGCATTGACTATCTCACGGATTTTATCCGAAGTCAATATCTGTCTGAATTCGATATCTACCTCTTCCAGTTTATCGGCAAACGGCAATAATACATGGTCTTTTATTTGTACAAAAGGAACCAGTGCCTGTTTTTGCCAGTTAGTCAGGAATGGTGGAAATAAAGGGACGCCCCATGATCTATCAGCCATAGTTCTTTGTGCCATATCAACATATTAGTATTTTTAATGGTACGGTCTACGTTAGTCAGCAAGGCATCCAGCCATACTACTTGCGAAGCCGTTTTTCCATCTACTCGATGTACTATCGGATCAAAAGTCAACGAACCGGAAAGGAAATGCAATCCCATATTCAGTCCTCGACTCCATTGAAGTAAATCCTGTATCTCTTCGTCTGCTTCCGTTCGTCCGAAGGCCTCGTCCAGATTCAGAAAAACTATTTCGGGGACTCTGAAACCAGTGCACGGGCTATCTCCCCACCAATCAGTTCGGCAATCAGCGCTTTTGTTCCGTGTCCTGCCCCTCTGAATTTGACTACATACTTAAATTCATCGTCAGCTTCGGCTAAAGCAGGCAATGAGCCTCCCTCACGCAGAGGAAGAATATATCTTGTAACATTTGCCGTACGTAAATCCATGTAGCTCCTTTCTTTAATTTGGGGAATAAAGATAGGACGTTTCAGATGAATTTTATAAGAAAGTGGGCTTTAAATTAAAGAATTGTAGCTTAATTAAATAATTTTGTGGCTTTGAGTGTTTAAGGCACCTTGTTCGTATCTTATAGATAAAAGATAGAATAATATGAATAAGAAAGTTTTAGTTACGGCAATCTTGTTTGGTTCATTGACAGTATCGGGTATAGTGTCAGCTCAATCTGTATATCCCGGACAACATCAGGGAAAGTTGAAAAAGGAAACAGTGGCTCCCCTTCAGGCGGAAAGTTTGATTTGAAAGATGTTCGCCTGTTGCCAAGTCGTTTCGTGATAATATGCTTCGGGATTCTGCCTGGATGATGTCAATAGATGTGAATCGTTTGCTACATAGCTTCCGTACCAATGCCGGTGTATTTGCCGGACGTGAGGGCGGATATATGACAGTGAAGAAACTGGGTGGTTGGGAATCCTTGGACTGTGAGCTTCGCGGACATACTACCGGACACATGCTCTCGGCACTTGGTTTGATGTACGCAGCTACCGGCAGTGAGATATTCAAACTGAAAGGCGATAGCTTGATTAACGGATTGGAAGAAGTGCAGAATGCACTGAAAAACGGATATTTGAGTGCCTGGCCCGAGGAACTGATAAACCGGAATATTCAGGGAAAAGGTGTATGGGCTCCCTGGTATACTCTGCACAAACTTTTCTCCGGGCTGATAGATCAATATCTGTATGCGGATAATAAGAAAGCATTGACTATCGTCACCCGAATGGGTGATTGGGCATACAATAAATTGAAACCCCTTAGTGAAGAAACACGTAAACTTATGATCCGCAATGAATTTGGCGGTATCAATGAGTCATTCTATAATTTATACTCAATAACGGGAGATGAACGTTATCGTTGGCTGGCGGAATATTTCTACCACAATGACGTAATCGACCCATTGAAAGAACTTCGTGATGACTTGGGAACGAAGCATACCAATACTTTCATCCCGAAAGTGATAGCTGAAGCCCGCAACTACGAATTAACCCGCAACGAGACAAGCAGGAAACTATCGGAATTCTTCTGGCACACCATGATTGACCATCATACTTTTGCTCCGGGATGTAGCAGTGACAAAGAACACTACTTTGATCCGAAGAAGTTATCCCAACATCTGACCGGCTATACCGGAGAAACTTGTTGTACCTATAATATGCTCAAACTTAGCCGCCATCTTTTCTGCTGGACGGGCGATTCATCTATTGCGGATTATTATGAAAGGGCATTGTATAATCACATCTTGGGACAACAAGACCCTGAAACAGGTATGGTAGCTTATTTTCTGCCTTTGCTTTCCGGGTCTCATAAACTGTATAGCACAAAAGAGAACTCTTTCTGGTGCTGCGTAGGTAGCGGATTTGAGAATCATGCAAAGTTTGGAGAAGCCATCTACTACCATAACAATCAGGGAATATATGTAAATCTATTTATCCCTTCACAGGTAACCTGGAAAGAAAAAGGACTGACAATCCGTCAAGAAACGGAATTCCCACAGGAAGAAACAACACGTTTTACTCTTCAGGCAGAAAATCCTGTCCGCACGACTATTTATCTGCGCTATCCTTCGTGGAGCAAGGATGTAAAAGTGTTGGTGAATGGTAAGAAAATATCTGTAAAACAGAAATCTGGTTCTTATATTGCCATTACCCGTGAATGGAAAGATGGCGATCAAATCTCGGCTACTTATCCGATGCAAATCAAACTGGAGGCTACCCCGGATAATCCGAACAAGGCAGCTCTATTATATGGTCCGTTGGTATTGGCGGGAGAACGGGGAACTGAAGGTATGCAAGCACCTGCTCCTTTCTCAAATCCTGCTCTTTATAATGATTATTATACTTATAATTTTCATGTCCCTGCACATTTGCGTACCTCTTTGAAACTAGATAAGAAACACCCTGAACGTGCTTTGCAACGTGTAGGAAGTGATTTGAAGTTTACGACAGAACAAGGAGATGTGATTCGTCCGCTATACGATTTGCATCGCCAGCGATATGTCGTATATTGGGATTTACAATCAGAAAAATAGATAGTAAACAACGATATGAAGAATCGTTTATTAATTGCTGCTTTTGTAAGTATCTGCTTTTTGTCCGGTTCTTGCAAAATATCATCCGGTCAGGGAAGTCGGTATGACTTCTCTTCTTTGGATTCTGTTATCCAAGGATGGGTAGACAAGGGATATTACCCCGGAGCATCCATTTGTGTAGTGAAGAATGATACCGTCATTTTCCAGAAGAACTATCGGGACTATACACCCGATACAAAAGTATATGTCGCTTCTGCCGGAAAATGGGTAGCGGCTGCTGTCATCGGCGTGGTGGTAGACCGTACTGATTTGGGATGGGATGATCCGGTAGAAAAATGGTTGCCGGAATTTAAAGACGATGCTAAAGGTAAGATTCTTCTCCGGCAATTATTATCCCATACATCAGGAGTACGTCCATATCTTCCCGAGCCCCGTGTAGACAACTATAATCATTTGGATTCGGCAGTCACTGAAATTCTTCCTTTGGATACAATCTTTACTCCCGGCACTCGTTTTGAATATGGTGGACTTGCCATGCAAATTGCCGGAAGAATGGCAGAAGTGGCGATGGGAAAGGAGTTTGAAACGCTTTTTCAGGAACTGCTGGCACAACCTTTGGAAATGAAGAACTCTCATTTTACCCCAATCAACACGGACGGCGGACATGCACCCATGTTAGGGGGCGGACTGTGTACTACAATGAATGATTATCTTCACTTCCTGTCCATGATTTATCACGATGGAATGTATAATGCAAGCAAATTATATCAGCAGAAACTGTGAAAGAAATGCAGGCCGACCAAGTGAAAGGCGCCATAATCCCTTCAAATAACTCGGATAATTATGTAGCGAAAGGACTGGGACAATCCCACAATGGAATCTATGGATTAGGAGAATGGCAGTGAATTAATAGATAAAAAGACAGGCGAAGCTATCAGATTAGTTCACCGGGATGGGCCGGTGCTTATCCGTGGATAAATAAACACGATAAAGTTTACGGGTTCTTCATTTCTCATGTAACAGGTTCTTCTGCTAAAGAAGACGGTTTCTCTTCTTTCTTTGGCAGCCCTGTCATTTCACGGACCGTTTCGGAAATACTGAAAGGGAAGCCATTGGTTGTCAAACAAGGACGTATCAATGTAGGAAATGGCTCTCTATACTATGAGGAAGCCGGTCAGGGTGAACCGATAATTTTTGTTCACGGTCATTCGCTCGACCATCGTATGTGGGATGAACAATTTTCTGTGTTTGCGAAAAAGTATCATGTCATTCGCTATGATTTAAGAGGATACGGCATTTCTTCTTCCCAAACAGAAGATTATCAATTTATGCATGTTGAAGATCTGGTTACTTTAATGGACTCTTTGCACATCAAGAAAGCGCATATTGTCGGGCTTTCTTTGGGCGGGTTCATTACTGCTGATATGTTGGCGTATTTCCCAGACGGATGTTATCGGCTTTTTTAGCCAGTGGAAACATCCGGAAATCGAAGGTCCTAGTGAGCCGATGACTAAAGAAGAAGCAAAGGTGCGTGATGAAGAAATAGCTGCCCTGAAACAGAAAGGAGTGGAAGTGATGAAGAAAGAGTGGTTTGAAGGATTAATGAAATCCGGTGGTAGCCAGCGTGAACGGATGCGTGTGCCTTTGTGGCAGATGATTGACGAATGGGATGCGTGGCAACCGCTACACAAAGAAGTACGGGTAGTAGCAGGGCTGGATGCTATTGAAGAATTGAAGAAGAGTCACCCTGCTGTACCTGCCTTAATTGTAGAAGGTCATTCTTCTGATAACAAATTTTCAAAAAATCCTCCCATATTGGAATATCTACCTAATGGAAAGCTGAAAATCATAGAGGATTGCGGGCACATGATGAATATGGAGCGACCGGAGGAATTCAATGCAGCTTTAGAAGAATTTTTAATCAATATTGAACAGTAAAATGAAAAAGCAATAAATATCATGAAACAAATAGTTCTATGCCTGATCGGAATATTATTAGCATCGTTTGTATCTGCACAAAAGATAAATCATCCTTCACTTTTGTATACCCCTCAACGCATTCAGCAGGTAAAACAACGTATGCAGAATGAACCGAAATTGCGGGAAGCCTGGGAGGATATTCAGAAAACTGCCGATGAAGCCTTACAAAAGAAAGATTTCAATCGGTTGGATTATTTGTCGTTGGCCTATCTGATGACGGATAATAAAGAGTATGCAAATATAATCAAAGAGATTCTTTTGAAAGCTGTGGAAGCCGAATCCTGGGGAGATATGGAAATGATGGCACGTATTCCAGTCTGGCGTTCGCAACTGGGCATGGCACATAAGAGCTTCCTTTCTGCCATAGGATATGATGCGGCTTATAACATAATGTCTTCTTCGGAAAGAAAAAAGATTGCCGAAGGCTTGAAACGATTGGCTGTAGAGCCTGCCTTGGGCGACTGGCTGTTGGAACCTGCCCGAATCCATTCTTTGAACTCTATGGGACACAACTGGTGGACTTCCTGTGTATGCCATGGTGGAATATTAGCATTAAGCCTACAGAATGAACTTCCCGAAGTAAAAGATTGGGTGGAGCAACTTCATGAATCACTTCCCGAATGGTTTGACTTTGCCGGCGATGCCTTGCAACAGAAAGCAAAGAGTTTTGATGAGGCCGGAGGAATGTATGAAAGTTTGAATTATGCAAACTTTGGTATTCAGGAAGCCCTATTGTTTCGAATCGCTTGGATAAACACTCATCCGGGACAAAATCCCGGCAATATACCCCAATTGGCAAAACTTCCGAACTACTTTTCTCAAGTATGCTATCCTCGTACAGGTATGCTGTATAGTTTGAATTTTGGTGATAGTCATAAGAATGTATCAGCAGAATCCAGTATGATGTTATTGTATGCATTGGGACTGAAAGACCCGACTATTCTGTGGTATATAACCAAGTAGAGCAAGGACAGCATCGCGATGGATTTTTCCTGAATCGTCCGATGGGCTTTCTCTATACCCCTGATTTGAGTAAAGCTCCCGTAACTCCCGATTTGAAAACCTCACAGCTATTCTCGGATTTCGGTTGGGCCACCATGCGTACTTCTTGGGAGAAGGATGCTACGATGCTTGCTGTGAAAAGCGGTCATACGTGGAATCATTCCCATGCGGATGCCAACTCCTTTATTGTTTTTCATAAAGGCGTTGATATTATCAAGGATGGAGGAAACTGCTGGTATCCCAATCCTGCCTATCGCAACTATTTTTTTCAAAGCCAGGCACATAATGTAGTCCTGTTCAACGGGGAGGGACAACCTCGTGAACAACAGTATAGCGGCTCTACTTTGAGAGGATATTTGCATCATCTTCTGGATGCGGGAAATGTGAAATATGTCTTGGCTAATGGAACAGGTCCTGTATCTAATAATTTCAGTCGTAATTTCCGCCATTTCCTTTGGATGGATAATGTTATTTATATGATTGATGATTTGAGGACACATAAAATAGGACAATTTGAATGGTTATGGCATACGAATGGGACATATAAAAAGTCGGGAGTTGACGTGAATGTGACGAACGGTAACTCATCGGTTGTGATTCGTCCGTTATATCCTCGTTTGCTGGCTAAATCCGATTTCGTGCATGACTATCCGGAAGATTTATTTTGGGAAGAAATACAGGCACCCACTGAAGACTTGAAAGGCACTGAAACCTATTATTCATTTCATTTGCCAGCAGAAGTCAATCGTATAAAAGGGCTGACAGCTATTATATTAAAGGAGACTCCCAATGAGAAAGACTTGCCACAAATGGAACGGCGGGAGGGACAAGATTGGATTGGGCTTCGTATTCGTCATAAAGGGAAAGTGACCGATCTTTATATTAATCAATTAGCAGACGGCAGGCTGATGCACAGCAACTCATGGATTATGCCGGACGGCTGGATGACAGATGCTTATATGTTTGCTGTCTCTTATCCCGAAGGTACTGAAGCTACTGACGCAAAAGATTTCTTTATCTGTCATGGCAGTGCATTGAGACGTGATAAGGAGACTTATTTTTCTTCTCTTTCCAAATTATTTGTAATTCAGAAAGAAGAAGGTAAAAAGTTGAACCTTTGGATAGACGGGCAACCGAAGATCCATGCAATGTTCAGAAGTGAGAAGAAACCGACAACTGTTATTGTGAATGGTAATAACTTCCCTGTTGTTTACAAAAACGCTCATGTGAAAGTGAAATATCAATAAATCTTCAATAGCATTGAGTAAATAATTTCTCCCCTTCGTATTTATTTATTACATATAACAGATACGAAGGGGAGACTTTTTTATAAGAAGGAATGTGCTCTTTTGGAGATTTTTATGTATGTTTGTCACATGTTTAATATGAAAGGAAGCGGTTGTAAGTGAAGAACACGATTAAATATCTGATTCTTTTAATCATATACTTGGTTTGTGGTGTAAATCTGCAAGCCCAGAATTATACATTTCGTAATGTAGTCATGTCCGATGGACTGTCCGGGTTATTGGTGAACGCCATTTATAAAGACTCGGAAGGTTTTGTCTGGCTAGGAACAGATAATTGTCTCGATCGTTTTGATGGTGTGAAAGTTCGCCATTATGAATTTCGAGGCGTGGATTCCGGAAGGAAGAAACGGGTGAACTGCATCACGGAAACAGCCGACAATCAGCTTTGGGTAGGAAACGGTATCGGACTTTGGCGTCTGAATCGTGCAAACGGCCAGTTGGAGAGAATTGTTCCCGAAAAGATAGATTTTGCTGTAAATACCTTACTTCCGGATGGAGATATTCTCTATATCGGTACGGAGAAAGGATTGTTCATTCAAAAGGACGGGCAATTGCTCCAAGTATTGACCGACCGGAATATGCTGGCTGCCTGTAATCGAATTATGGACCTCTGTCTGAATGAAGATAAAAGTGCGTTATGGCTGGCTACAGTGCAAGGTTTATTCTCTTATTCATTGAAAGATGGTAAGATTGATTCCTGGCATTTTCAGGAGAATGTTCCCGAAGCCGATTACTTCCGCTGCCTGACTCGTATTGGAGAAACCCTTTATCTAGGTACAATGAGCCAGGGAGTAGTTCGTTTCGATATAAACAAAAAGAGCTTTTCGCATACGGTGTCTTTAGGCTGTGATGTCATTTCCGACATATCCAGTGATGGAAAGGAGACAATATACATTGCAACAGATGGCAATGGCGTTCATTTCCTTTCGCATAAAGCCCAACAAGTGACACGTCGTTTTTGTCACGATGTAAGTGATAAAGAAGGTATTCGCAGTAATTCCATTTATTCACTATTGGTGGATGACAGAGGTGCTGTTTGGGTGGGGCACTTTCAGGCAGGTTTGGATTACTCACTTTATCAGAATGGTCTTTTCCAAACTTATGCTTATCCTCCTCTGTTTAACTCTGCCAATCTTTCCATTCGTTCTTTTGTCAACAGAGGACACGAGAAAGTCATCGGTTCACGTGACGGCTTGTATTATATAAATGAAGCTACCGGAGTCGTAAAGAGTTTTGTGAAACCTGTTTTGACTTCGGATTTGATATTGACTATCTGTTTTATGAAGCGAATATTATATTGGTACGTATGGCGGAGGCATGATGGTGTTGAATCCGGAGACGTTATCTCTAAAATATTTTGCCCAGGGAGGAGATGGAGATGCAGAGCTGTTTCAGAAAGGACATATCTTTTGTGTGCGACCGGATGAAAAAGGAAATCTCTGGATAGGCACTTCACAGGGATTGTTCTGTTATAATAGACAGGCAAAGCAGATCAAACACTTTACCAGCGCCAATTCCCAATTGCCGGAAGGTAACGTTTATGAAGTTAGTTTTGACTCTACCGGCAAAGGATGGATTGCCACGGAAACCGGTATGTGTATATATGATCCTGCTTCTCAAAGTTTACGATCTAATGTGTTCCCTGAAGGATTTGTGCATAGGGATAAGGTGCGCACCATTTATGAAGATGCCGGACACAACCTTTATTTTATTCGTGAAAAGGGGAGTCTGTTTACCTCTACTTTAACGATGGATCGTTTTCGGAACCGTTCCGTCTTTTCCACGCTTCCTGACAATTCGCTGATGTCGATTGTGGAAGATAACCAGGGTTGGTTGTGGGTGGCTTGCAATGATGGATTGTTACGCATAAAGGAAGAAGGAGAAGAGTACGATGCCTTCACTTTCAATGATGGAGTACCGGGACCCACTTTTACGAATGGGGCAGCTTATAAAGATGAAAAAGGAATATTATGGTTCGGCAACACCAAAGGTTTGATTTATGTCGATCCGAAGCGCGTGGATGAAGTGCGTGGTAAAGTCCGTCCGATTGTGTTTACGGATATATTGGCTAATGGTATTTCTTTTACCAACCCGTCTTTAAAATATAATCAGAATAATCTGACTTTCTGCTTTACGGATTTTGCTTATGGTCTGCCTTCTGCTCTATTGTACGAATATCAGTTGGAAGGAGTGGATAAAGACTGGAAACTATTGGCTGCGCAGAATGAGGTTTCCTATTATGGATTATCTTCCGGAACTTATACGTTCCGTGTGCGCCTTCCGGGAAATGAACAGTCGGAAGCTGTTTATCAAGTGACGGTGCGTCCTATGATACCTTGGTGGGGATGGCACTTTCTGTTTTATTAATTGTAGGCATTATTGCTTTTATACGATATTATGTGTGGAATCGTATGCGCCGCCTGCTTACTTCTCCTGCATCGGCAATCTCCGCGTCCATAGAGAAGACACAGCAGAAAGACCGAACGATAGAACAGGCGGAAGTGATTTCTGAAGAGTCTTCTATCGCTGCAACCGAAGAAAAGTATAAAACCAACAGGCTGACTGAAGAAGAATGTAAAGAACTCCATAAGAAACTGGTTGCTTATGTGGAGAAAGAAAAGCCATATATTAATCCTGATTTGAAAATGGGCGACCTGGCTTCTGCTCTGGATACTTCTTCGCATTCATTATCGTATCTTTTGAATCAATATCTCAATCAGTCTTATTATGACTTTATAAACGAATACCGCGTCACTCAATTTAAGAAAATGGTGGTAGATAGTAAATATTCCCGCTATACATTAACGGCACTGGCAGAACTTTGCGGCTTCAGTTCTCGTGCTTCTTTTTTCCGTTCATTCAAAAAGAGTACGGGAGTCACTCCGAATGAATATATTCGTAGTATAGGTGGAACAGCCAAGGAAGAGTAACTTTTCGACTTATTATCACTGAAATCTATTTTATACTCATATCCATTTCACCCTTCACACCGCCCTATTCATCGGGGGTAGAGGGTGAAGGACCTCCCTTCACCAAGTGGATTTTCCTTTTACTTAGTCTTTTTCTTCGTAATCTTATTAATAGATAAGTTCTTTCTTCTCCCTATATAAACTTCTTTTGGTCCTATTGCAAAGTTGTTTTTATAGGGAGTAATCTATAAACGAAAGCTTTGTTTTATAAATGAAACTTGCGTTTATAAAAACAAAGCTTGCAATTATATAATTGAAGCTTTCATTTATAGTTTGCCCTTAATCAAACGTAACTTTGCAATAAGTGCAAAGCAAGTTTATCTTTAATGAAACGGAATTTATCTATTAATGTTCGTACTTCATTAATAGCTTTGATGTGACAATGAAACGATCAAATAATAAAATTGAAGAGGGGAAGAGGATGGGAGCAAACGAGCGTAAGTGGAGCAAAGATACGTTGATTTGAGTGATTTGAGTCTCATTTTATAAAGTGATACTCTCTTTTTTGTAAACGTAATATATTGATAATTAGAGTTGTATCTTTAAATGGGTCTACCTAGATTCATTGAGATTGATCTGCTTTATTTTCTGGCTGTTATATCCAAAATCACCTCTATATTTGCATCGTGATCAAAACCGAAAAAGATAGTATTATGGAGACAACAGCTAACACTTCCGACAACATTATCACCCGTTCTTATGAAGAATATTATCAGGTGATTCTTACCTATATTACTTATCGTATCACTCATCGCTACGAAGCGGTGGATCTAACCCAGGATGTATTTGTACGTCTGCTGGACTACAAGCAAATGCTCCGTCCGGACACAGTGAAATATTTCTTGTTCACCATTGCCCGCAATATTGTAATCGACTATATCCGTCGTTATTATAAGAAACAGGAGATAGACAGCTACATCTATGATACTATGTCCACTTCTACCAATGAAACCGAAGAAAAAATTATCGGTGATGATTTAATGACAATGGAACGGACCCGCTTGGCTGCTATGCCCGAACAACGTCGGTTAATTTATACATTGAACCGCTTCGAAAATAAAACGTCTCCGGAAATCGCAAATGAACTGAATTTAAGTTGCAGGACGGTGGAAAACCATCTGTTTCTGGGACGTCGTGAAATGCGCGAGTTTTTCCGGAATTGTATATAATCTTATTCATTAATAAATAACCCTTTGTGCTTATGGAAAAGGAGTCAGAATTTACAAAGAGGTACTTGTATGCCTCACCTTATTTTAGAGAACAAAAATTTAATACTATTTTTAAACCTCAAATTTAATTTTATGAAACGAAGAGGATTAATATTTAATTCGCGGCCTAACAAAACAGCGGTGTTTGCGTTAGGATTAATGCTGGGACTTTGTCCTGTTTCAAAGGCGTGGGCCGATACAAACATGAAAGATAGTCAAGTAGTGGCACAGGCTCAAAAGAAAGTGAAAGGTCAAGTCGTTGATGCAACAGGCGAACCATTGATTGGTGTGAATATTACTGTAATAGGAGGAACAGAAGGAACTATTACGGATATCGACGGAAATTATACGATTGGTGTACCTGCTGGAGCTAAGTTGAAATTCAGCTATATTGGTTATAAGGATCAAATTATAGATGTGGCTGCACAAACTGTGATAAATGTAAAATTGCAGGAAGATAGCGAAGTGTTGGACGAAGTTGTGGTAGTGGGATACGGTTCACAAAAGAAGGAGACGTTGACTGGTGCTGTAACAGTGGTATCTGATAAAATGTTGAAGAATAAAGGAACGATGTCAAGTCCGTTACAGGCAATGCAAGGTCAGGTTCCGGGTGTTACGATCACTCGCAATTCGGCAGCTCCGGGAGATGAGAGCTGGGGCTTGAAACTGCGTGGTTCTGTTTCTGCAAATAATGCGGAGCCATTGATCGTTATTGACGGAGTTGCTTATGATGGTGTAAATGCACTGCGTAATATCAACCCTTCTGATATTCAGTCTATCAATTTTCTGAAAGATGCATCGGCTGCTATTTATGGTTCCCGGGCTGCAGGTGGTGTGGTATTGGTAACCACTAAGCAGGCAAAGGAAGGAAAAGCGAGAATAGAATATAGCGGTTCATACACTTACAAGATGGTGGGATTGCAGCCGGAGCTGATGACTATGAACGAGTGGGCGAATGCAGTGTTACAGACTTGTCAGAACGATGGTCAGCCGGATTCTTACTCATGGGTGAAATATGCGAAAATGGCATTGGCTAATGAAGGTAAATACATTGATTTGGATCACAGTGCAAATCCTTTCGCTCCCAGCTATTCAGATGTAATGGATTTCGTGTTCATGGATACCAACTGGCAAGACGTGTTGTTCGGCAATTCTTATTCTACGCAACATGACTTAGCTGTTTCCGGAGGTACAGAAAAGAATTTATATCGCTTGTCCGTAGGTATATGTATGATGACAGTAACTTGAAGTGGGGAAATAATAACAATCAGCGTTTCAATCTTCGTTTGACTAATAAACTGAAAGTCTTTGATAACTTTTCTATTGAATCTGTGATAGCCTATAACCGTCAGGATCAGGTAGCTCCTTCACAACTGAATAGAACATTGACTTCCAGTTATCCGCAACCGGGACTTCCGGCTTCTACGATTGATGGAAAACCTTATTCGTGGGGAACTTGGTTGTCACCGATTTGGTTTGCCGAACTGGGTGGAGATAATAAACTGAAAGTATCTGAAATTAATATCAGTGAGAAATTCACTTACAATATTAATAAACATCTGGATGTAGTAGCAAATCTCGGTTATAACTCCGGAGTAGCTTCACGTGATATAAAGAAGATGGCTATTACTTCTTATAATTATGCGGGAACCAAGATAAACACCAAGGCTGACGGTTACAAACAGGAAGAGTCGTCTTACGAGAAAACAAGTTCGCGTACAGACTTCTATTCTATGGCAGGTTATGTTGATTATCACAATACATTTGCGCAGCATCATAATGTAAGTGCAATGGTTGGTGCTCAATATGAATTGAAAGAATACGATTATTTTGGTGTATCAGTGAAAGATATACAGAACTCGTTGGAAACTGTAAATGGGGCAGGTTTGGTAAATCTGACAGATAAACATGGTACGAAGTGGCATGAGGCTGTGATGTCCTACTATTCTCGTTTAAATTATAATTATAAGTCAAAATACTTATTGGAAGTAAATATGCGTTATGATGGTTCTTCCAAGTTTAAGCCGGAAAATCGCTGGGACTTCTTTTATGGAATATCCGGTGGATGGCGTATTACGGAAGAAGCGTTTATGAAGAACATCAAATGGTTGAATGATTTGAAAATCCGTCTTTCTTATGGTGAAGTTGGTAACCAGAGTGGTATTGATCGATATGATGGTACACAATTCTATAAATTTGAATCTCAAAGCGGAGCCTATATCGGTCCTAACAAAGGCACTATCATAGATACGAATGGTAAAATCGCTTCTCTGGGACGTGAATGGGAACGCATTAAGAACTATAATTTAGGATTGGATTTCTCTTTGTTTAATTCCCGTCTGACAGGTACTGCCGAAGTATACATGAAACGTAATGATAATATGTTGATTAATGTTTCTTATCCGGGAGTTCTGGGTGATAACGCAGGTATGTCAAACAATGGAAAATTCAGATCACATGGATGGGAAGTCATGGTAAACTGGTCTGATAAGATTGGAAAAGACTTCACTTATCATGTAGGAGGTACTTATTCTTTCAATACGAATAAACTGACGGATATTGGTGCAGTTTCAGTTCTGAAATCCGGTTTTGTTGATAAACAGCAAGGTTATCCGTTGAATAGTATTTTTGGTTTGCGTTATGCCGGCAAAGCACAGACAGAAGAAGAACGTCAAAAATATCTATATCGCTTCCTGACTGGTAATACTATCGGACTGACAGAACAAAACTTCCGTTTGGGAGATAATATGTATGCTGATGTAAATAATGACGGCAAACTGGATCAGAATGATATTGTGTATTTAGGTACAGATGATCCGAAAATCTCTTTTTCTTTTAATGTAGGAGCAGAATGGAAGGGATTTGATTTATCATTGGTTTTCCAGGGTGCTGCTCAACGTACAATCTTCCGTACGGGAGATAATAACGGTAATGAGATTTGGCGTATACCGATGAAAGCATTATATCTGAACACTTCGAATCAATCGGTAGGTAACACGTGGAGTCCGGAGAACCGGGGTGCTTATTATCCGACATATAGTAATAAGAATGAAATCAATGACTACAACTATCAGGCTTCTTCCTGGTCAGTGGAAGATGGTTCTTACATTCGTCTGAAAAATGTGACATTGGGATACAATGTACCTTCTGCCTTTTTGGCTAAAACGAAAGCAATTAGTTCTTGTCGTGTATATGTAGCAGGTGCTGATCTTTGGGAATATTCTAAAATTAACGACGGATGGGATCCGGAGGCTAGCCGTAAGGTATCAGCAGCAGGACGTTTCCCTTTTGTCCGTACAGTGACTTTCGGATTAAATCTAACTTTTTAATGTATGAAGAATATGAAACTATATAAGAAAGCTCTTTTAATTTTATCGCTTGGTCTGACACTGAATTCGTGTCTGGATCTTGATCCGCAGGACCAACTGGCAGATGGCAACTTATGGGGGGCAGCAGATGATTTTAAATATTTTGCAACTAATTTCTATGGTTGGACTCGTGATTTTACATCGGTAATTTCTGATGGTGCACATTCTGACTGGCGTTCGGACTTGATGACTTCCAGTTCTGTAAATATGTACAGCAATGGTAGTAATCCGATTCCTACTTCAGACGGTAACTATACCAGCAATTATGCCCATATCCGCCGTTGCAATTTGTTGCTGCAAAAAGCGGCGTCTTTTTCCGGTAACGGTGATATTAGTCGCTATGTAGCAGAAGCGAAGTTCTTCCGTGCTTATTCTTATTTTGATTTGGTGCAATTGTTTGGCAATGTGATTATCACTAAAGAACCGTTGGATATTACTTCACCCGAGTTACGCATGAGCCGCAATGACCGTAGCGAAGTGATTGACTTCGTGATTCAGGATTTGAAGGATGCGGCTGAAGTATTGCCGGAAACAATTACGACAGACGATGAAGGGCGTATCTCAAAATGGGGAGCTTATGCATTCCTTTCACGTGTCGCTTTATATGAAGGCACATGGCAACAAAACCGCAATAATGAAGAACGTGGCAAAGCATTGTTGAGTATTGCAGCGGATGCGGCGAAAAAAGTTATCGACAGTAAGCAATTCGAGCTATTCAAACCGGCAGCTTTGGGAGAGATGGCTTATAAATACCTGTTCATTTTAGAGAATGTACAGTCTAATCCTGCGAATCTGACTAAGAGTGCCAATAAAGAATATATATTCTATCGTCGTCATGATGAAACGATTGCTCGATCGGGACTAATATCACACATGGTTGTGTAGCGAACGTGCAATATATTAACCGTAAATTTGTGAATATGTATCTTTGTAGCAATGGGCTACCTATTGACCATGCCAAGAGTGCTGACGTCTTTAAAGGTTATGGAGGTCTGACTACGGAATTTGAAAATCGTGATAATCGCATGAAGAACTGTCTTTTGGCTCATGGCACTAAATATTGGGATAATGACAAACCGCGTATTGACTGGAAAGGTATGGATGGGGAAGATGCGACCAATGCCATTACATGTAATGTATTCCAAGGTTCCGGTTATCAAAACCAAAAATGGGGTACGGAACGTAAGGTGGCTGATACATTTGAAGGTTACGACTTTCCGATTATTCGTTATGCAGAAGTTTTATTGAATTATGCAGAAGCTATGTATGAGTTGGGAACCACCGGCAAAGCTTTGGATGATGCTTTGAATATCTCGTTGAATTTGGTTCGTCTCCGTGTAAACCCGGATATGCCTAAACTGACTACGTCTTTTGCTTCAGAAAACAGTTTGAATATGCGAGAGGAAATCCGTCGTGAACGTACCATCGAATTGTACAATGAAGGTTCCGAGTTGATGATTTGAAGCGTTGGAATACTGCTATTGTAGAGATGCCTAAACCTATTCTAGGAGTGAAATGGACAGGAACTGATTTTGCGACTTCATGGGCTGGCGCTTCTAATATGGCAAAAGACTCCGATGGCTGTTTGATCTTGGAAAATAGTCGGCGCTGGGGTAGTAAAAATGACCTGTATCCGCTTCCGGTAGATCAGTGTCAGTTGAATCCGAACTTGGGACAGAATCCGGGATGGCAATAATCAAGTCTGAATAACTTAAAGAATAAGAATCATGAAAAGAGATTATATAAAATATTTTGTTGGACTGGCGGCTTGTTCGTTTTTAGGTCTGACTTCATGTGATGATGATAAGGATTTAGGAGAAAAGATGGACGAAATGATTACAGTGTCCACCATTACTCTTAACGAAACTCAATATGATGCAGGGAATAAAACAATTTGTCTGCTGAAGAACAAAGAACTGCAACTCTCTTGGAGTATTGCACCTGAAAATGCAACCGATGCTAATGTGCAATGGACTTCGTCGGATGAATCTATTGTTGCTGTTACACGGGAAGGTAAGGTCGTGACTAAGGATAAAGCAGGAAAAGCTATTATTACATTAACGCCGGAAATCGGTTTCGGTCCGGAAGCTACGATCGTCACTAGAACAGTTGAAGTTATGGACGAATATACCTATATGTCAGCCATCAATATAACTAATGTTCCGGCAGAAGAGATTGCGGCAGGCGATGAATATCAATTAACTGTTTCTTCAGAACCGGCAACTACTACGTTCAAGCGTTATAAATGGACAAGTAGTAACCCGGAAGTAGCTACGGTGGATGAAAAGACAGGTTTGGTGACCGGAATCAGCAAAGGGGATGCGACTATTATAGTGACGGCTGATGATTTCAGTTCGAATCCGGTGTCTGCAAGTTGCGAGATAGGGGTTAAGATAGTAACTCCAATTACCGGAATGACGTTTACTGAAGATGCGGAACTTAATCAATTGGGATATGGACAGGAATATCAGATTAAGTACACATTGGAACCGGTAGATGCTACTGCTTCGCTGCTGACTTGGACGAGTGATAATCCGGAGGTGATTAGTGTGGATAAGACTGGTAAATTGAAAGTACATACTACTAAGGCCGCTTCTGCTGTGATAACAGCTTCTTATGGCCCTGTTGTACAAAATGTAACTGTCACAGTTGCCGATGGACGTTTCTGGTATTCATTAGGTAATGGTTTGGGTAACGGACTGGATAATAATTGGTATTTGGATGGCAACAATGCGTCTGTCGTTTCATCTGACGGAAATAAGACCACTGTTCAGATGGGTGGACCTGATAGTAAGGTTAAGTATCGTGGTGATTTATGGCTTGCGAGAAGCGGTAAGGGAAAAGTTGTTAATATAACTCCTGCTGAATATAGATATCTTGCTGTTAAAATAGGATTTAAGTCTCAATTACATGTTGGAAATAATAGTCAGGGCTGTATCAAACTTGAAGTTTTTGATGATGGCATTAAGAAAATTGGTCCTGAATATTGGGGTACGGCTGGAGATGCAAATAACAGGTATGCCATTTTGGGTACAAGTGAAATATCAATTACAAAACCTAATGTGTTGTATTATGATTTGCAGGCAAGATATAAAACCGTGACCCCTACAGATTGGAATCAGGTATTTGATTTAGTACAATGTAAATTTGTTATTGCTGACTTCCCGGAAACAGCTCAGACTTATGATCTTTACTGGATTCGTTCTTTCAAATCCATAGAGGAACTTCAAGCTTTTGTAGATAGTGAAAACAATACTAACGAATAACTACCATGAATAAGATGAAATTATATACAATAATAGGAGCAGGGCTTTTTGCCCTGACTTCTACCACGCTTTTAGCATGTAGCGAAATAGAAGACGGCTCTAATGATATGAGTAGTTGGCCGGAAGTGAAGGATTATGTTACGACTTTGGAGCATCCTTGTATGCTTCATACAGAAACGGATTTTGAGTTTGTAAAAGGAAAAGTGCAAGCCGGTGCGCAACCTTGGAAAAATGCGTTCGATCATTTAAGTCGTGGTGGGAATAGCTTGTCACAATCAAATTATAAGGCTTCTCCGGTGAAATTATTGGCGCGTCTCGATCAAAATAATTGGGCAGGCAAATATCCCAATGACTGGAATAACTACACGAAGTTGATGAAGGACGCTGCCGCAGCCTATCAATTGGCCCTTCGATGGAAATTGTCGGAGACTGACGGTGCACAGTATGCAGATGCTGCTGTTGCTATTTTGAATGACTGGGCTAAAACATGTACAGGATTTATCGTGAATGATAAAGGTGAATTTATAGATCCGAACGAGTTCTTGATTTTTATTCAGGTACATCAAATAGCAAATGCAGCGGAGATTATGCGTTCTTATTCAGGATGGCAGGAGGCTGATTTCGTTAAGTTTAAGGCATGGATTGCAGATGTCTTTTATCCTCATATCACAAAATTCCTGTCTACGCACAATGGAAATGAATGTGCGCTTCATTATTGGCTCAATTGGGATTTATCTGCGATGACAGCTTTACTTTCTATCGGTATTTTGGCGGATGATAACTTTAAAATCAATGAAGCTATCCAATATTTCAAATTTGGTATTGGTTCGGGAAATATAGGAAATGGCGTTCCTTTCATACATTTAGATCCGGATAGTAATGAAATGCTGGGACAATGTCAGGAATCAGGTCGTGACCAGGGACATGCTACCTTGTGTGTCAGTCTGTTGGGTGCTTTCTGTCAGATGGCAAAGAATGTAGGTGAAGACCTTTTCATCTTTGATGACGGACGGGCATTGGCTATGTGTGAGTATGTGGCTAAATACAATATCGGTGGTGCTGAAACGGGTAGTTCAAGTGCCAGTTGGAAGATGACCGGTTTCAGATATACAGATAATGATCTGCCTTATACTACTTATACAAATTGTAGTGGAAGCTGGGATACCATTTCTGCACAGGAAAGAAGAGAGGGAAAGGATTCACGTGGTGAAGTGCGTCCTGCGTGGGAGCTGGTGAATCGTTTGGCGCAGGATTATGGTAAATCAAGCATCTATGCTAAGATGTGGGTTGATAAAATGCGTGAAAATGCGTCTCGTGGCAATTCTGATGGTGGGCAGGTGATTATGGACCTAATAGCGGCGGTTATGACCAATTAGGTTTTGGAACCTGATGTTTGCAAAAGAGTAAAGAAAAAGCTGTTGGTAATATAACATGATTGTTTTACAATAATCTTGGATAAATAGAAAAAAGTTGGAAAGGGATTAGGTATTTACCTAATCCCTTTCGTATATATAAGTAAATAGGTCAGTAAATAGATTGTTTTGAGATCAGAGATAGGATTCAGTTTTAAAAGTGCTTGGTTTTTATATAAGGTAGAAAGAACCTGTTTTTAGGAATAACGAATCTAGTTTTGAATGAAATTGATTAGTAAGGTATATGCGTAAAAAGATTCTGTTTTTAGCAGGAATGATGGCTTGCAGTTCATTGGCAGGCGCACAAGAAATTTCTAAGACCTGGGTGGCTGATAAGGGGAATGGAACTTATCAGAACCCGGTTCTTCATGCTGACTATTCAGACCCGGATATCTGTGCGGCCGGAGATGATTTCTATATGACAGCATCCAGCTTTAATTGTATTCCCGGAATTCCTATTCTTCATTCCAATGATTTGGTTAATTGGTCGTTAGTAAACTATGCGTTACCGGTTCAGGAGCCGGAACCTTTCTTCGATAAGGCACAGCATGGTAAAGGCGTATGGGCACCGGCCATTCGTTTTCATAACGGAGAATTTTATATTTACTGGGGTGATCCGGATTATGGAATCTATATGATTAAAACCAAAGACCCGAAAGGAAAATGGAGCAAACCTGTATTGGTAAAAGCAGGGAAAGGAATGATTGATGCAACTCCTTTGTGGGACGAAGACGGAAAAGTATATCTGATACATGCTTATGCCGGAAGCCGTAGTGGGGTGAACAGTATCCTCGTCATTTGCGAACTGAATCCAGAAGGAACAGAAGTTATTTCCGATCCGGTGATGGTGTTCGACGGAAATGATGGAAAGAATCATACCGTAGAAGGACCGAAGCTCTATAAACGCAACGGATACTATTATATTTTTGCTCCGGCAGGAGGGGTAGCAACCGGTTGGCAATTGGTACTTCGCTCAAAGAACATCTATGGCCCTTACGAATCGAAAATCGTGATGGCACAAGGAAAGACAACGATAAACGGACCTCATCAGGGTGGTTGGGTAGACACCAACACAGGAGAATCCTGGTTCGTCCATTTTCAAGATAAAGGTGCTTACGGGCGTGTGATTCATCTGAATCCGATGATGTGGATAAATGACTGGCCTGTAATCGGAGTGGACAAGGATAAAGATGGTTGCGGTGAACCTGTAACGACTTATAAGAAACCGAATGTGGGAAAGACCTATCCGATCGCTACTCCGCCGGAGAGTGACGAATTCAATACCCGGCATTTGGGATTACAATGGCAATGGCATGCCAATAAAAAAGACACTTACGGGTTTACTACCGATTTGGGATTTATCCGTCTTTATACAGGCAGTCTGTCGAAAGAGTTTGTGAACTTCTGGGAAGTTCCTAATCTGTTGATGCAAAGTTCCCGGCTGAAGAATTTACAGCTACGACCAAGCTGACATTTACTGCCAAGCAGGATGGAGAACAAACCGGAATTATTGTGATGGGATGGGATTATAGTTATCTTTCTATTCGCAAGGCGGGCGATCAGTTTATTCTGCAACAGGCAGTTTGTAAGGATGCGGAACAAGCAAAATCCTGAACAGATAAAAAGAATTGGCAAAATATTCCGG
>ENA-OQIG01000298-OQIG01000298.1-human-gut-metagenome-genome-assembly--contig:-NODE-298-length-29605-cov-3.238076_pt1 | contig 29605 bp, 37 predicted proteins | sample MGYA00242576_ERZ504741 | MGnify/ENA primary metagenome ERZ504741 (study PRJEB26092, sample SAMD00036436) | human gut metagenome | host: Homo sapiens | study: EMG produced TPA metagenomics assembly of... | reverse complement strand
GGAAGGAGTCCGAATTCGCAATATTATTGTCATTGTATGAAGGATATCGGGCATAGTAGCCTGTATTAAATATTGACTTTTTCACCGATGCGTCAAGAAAAGCGGCTGAAATTTTTACGATCGGTACATAGCGAGGGAAAGTATGGAACGTTGCGGCTGGGTGAGTCAGGACCCGCTTTATATTGCCTACCATGATAATGAGTGGGGCGTGCCTGAAACTGACAGTAAAAAACTGTTCGAAATGATCTGCCTTGAAGGGCAGCAGGCTGGATTATCGTGGATCACCGTCCTCAAAAAAACGCGAAAACTATCGCGCCTGCTTTCATCAGTTCGATCCGGTGAAGGTTGCCGCAATGCAGGAAGAGGATGTCGAAAGACTGGTACAGGACGCCGGATTATCCGCCATCGCGGGAAAATTCAGGCAATTATTGGTAATGCGCGGGCGTACCTGCAAATGGAACGGAACGGCGAACCGTTTGCCGACTTTGTTTGGTCGTTCGTAAATCATCAGCCACAGGTGACACAAGCCACAACATTGAGCGAATCCCCACATCTACGCCCGCCTCCGACGCCCTATCTAAAGCACTGAAAAAAACGTGGTTTTAAGTTTGTCGGTACCACAATCTGTTACTCCTTTATGCAGGCATGTGGCTGGTGAATGATCATGTGGTTGGCTGCTGTTGCTATCCGAGAAATAAACCATGATTCGGGAAGCGCAACGTTCAGAACTCCCCGCGATCCTCGAACTGTGGCTGGAAAGTACAACCTGGGGACATCCCTTTATAAAAGCGAATTACTGGCGTGATTGCATTCCGCTGGTGCGGGATGCCTATCTTGCCAATGCGCAAAACTGGGTCTGGGAAGAAGACGGTAAGCTTCTCGGTTTTGTCAGCATTATGGAAGGCCGATTTCTGGCAGCGATGTTTGTCGCACCGAAGGCCGTCAGGCGCGGTATTGGTAAGGCGCTGATGCAGTATGTGCAGCAGCGCCATCCCCACCTGATGCTGGAGGTTTATCAAAAAAATCAACCGGCGATAAATTTTTACCAGGCGCAGGGTTTTCACATTGTCGATTGCGCATGGCAGGATGAAACCCAACTACCCACCTGGATTATGAGCTGGCCGGTGGTTCAAACGCTGTAAGTGTCAGTTCCGGACCGTTGTATTTTTCCAGCCATGCCAGCGCCGTATTACCCGCACAGCCATTTCCCAGCCGCGAGCTGGGAGATCTTTGGTCAGCACGTTCACTGCGCCGTTTTTACAAATACCGTCAGCGGTTAAATCCAGATCCGGCCATGCCCCTTCGTGAATGCAAATCACGCCAGGTTTAATTCCCTCGCTAATGACCGCTCCGGCAAGAATTTGCCCGCGTGCGTTCCACAGCCGAACAGTATCGCCATCTTGTATGCCGCGCGCCTGGGCATCGTCAGGATGAATGGTGACAGGCTCACGGTTTGCCACCGCGTACAATTCGCGCAGAGAACTGTAATTCAGCTGGCTGTGCAGGCGATGCGCCGGATGAGCAGAAAGTACCTGCAACTGTTCCGGTTCGGCATTGCCCTGCCATTCGTCCGGCTCCAGCCACATTGGATGCCCCGGGCAATCCGGATAAGCGTAATCGGCAATACGCTGCGAGAAGATTTCAATCTTACCGCTGGCGGTTTTTAATGGATGCGCCTGCGGATCGCGGCAAAAATCAGCGAAGCGAATAAACCGCTCGCTGTCCGGGTTTTCCGGCATCTCAATTAACTGGTTGGCTTGCCAGAACTCAGCAAATGGCGGCAATTCAACCTGCTGGCTTGCCCCGCGCTGTCGGGCAACGTTATAAAACGTTTCCAGCCATTGCAGCTCACTTTTTCCTTCCGTAAAACGTGCATAACCGCCCTTCTCCCAGCGTTCACTTAACTCGGCAAAAACATCAAAATCATTACGCGCTTCATAGCGTGGCGGCACCACTTGCTTCATGGGCACCAGATGCTGATTACTGTAATCGCCGGTCATGGTGAGATCATTACGCTCAAACGAGGTGGTCGCAGGCAGAACGATATCCGCGTGTTTCGCCGCCGCCGTCCAGAAACATTCGGAGATCACCACCAGCTCCGGTTTTTGCCAGGCACGGATCAGGCGGTTGGTATCCTGATGATGAGTAAAGTTGGCACCGCCCGCCCACCAGATAAAACGAATATCCGGAAAATGTCGGTCCATACCGTTGTGTTGATATGCGCCACCAGGGTTTTCCAGTGCTTCAACAATGCGGGCCACAGGGATTTTATCTACCGCATCGCAGCCACCCGGCAAGCTGCCCTGCATGGAAGAGAGCACCGCAGAACGCCGCGTGGGGTTACCACCATTGGCAAAATGGTAAGAAAGACCAAAACCGCCGCCGGGTGTGCCGATTTGCCCCAACATTGCTGCCAGCGTGACGATCATCCAGTGTTTTTGCTCACCAAACTGTTGGCGCTGCATTCCCCAGCCTGCCATCAGCATGGTGGTATTTTGGTGGAAAATAGCCGCCAGCTCGCGGATTTTCGCTGCGCCAACACCACAAATCTCTGCTGCCCATTCGGCGGTTTTCGCTATTCCGTCACTCTCGCCCAGCAAATAAGAGGCGAAGACGGCATAACCTGTGGTGCAACGCGCCAGAAACGCTTCGTCGTGCCAACCATTTTCCACCAGCGTATGGGCGATCCCCAGCATCAGCGCAACATCGGTGCCCATGTGCGGTGCCACCCACTCCATTTTATCGCCAAAGAAATCGACGGTTTCCGATCGCATTGGATCAATGCAGATCAGCTTTTTCCCACTGTCACGCAGTGCAGAAAAGTAAGAAAGCCCCTGCTCATCGGATGCATTCCACGCAATTTTCAGCGTATTGAGTGGATTAGCACTCCACAGCACCACGACATCGCTATGTTCCAGCACCAGCGGCCAACTGGTCTGCTGTTGATAAACTTCGCTACCACCCACGACATACGGCATGATCGCCTGTGCCGCGCCGGTCGAATAATCCCCCAGATGCCCGGTATAACCGCCTGCCAGCGCCATATAGCGTTGTAATAATGTCGAGGCCTTATGCAGCACGCCGTTTGAACGCCAGCCGTAGGAACCAGCAAAAATCGATGCCGGACCATAAGCCTCACGAATGCGTTTATGTTGTTGGTGAATAAGATCCAGCGCTCATCCCAACTCACGCGAACAAATTCATCCTGCCCACGAATGCCTTGCGGGTTTTCCGGTGACGCGAGAAAGCCTTTGCGCACCATTGGAAATCGTACCCGCGTATTGCTGTGAACCTGGTCGCGAACCGCGCTCTGCAAGGAGTTTTCCATTCCTGTGGCTAACGCGCCACGCGAGCTAAACACGGTTTCGCCGTCGGTTTCAACCAGCATGGGTCCCCAGTGGGCGGCAGTCAGAACGGAATATCGTGAGGATGAGTTGGCCAAACCGAAGACTCCTGAAAGGTTAGATGTATTGAGCAGTTAAATATTACTTACAAATTTCCGAGTATTCCCAGGAATAATCTTCATGTTCACGCGGCATAATCTCCCGCCACGGAACCCGTGGCAAAGAATAAAAAGGTTATTAAGGATTAACAATGAAGAAACGTGTTTATCTTATTGCCGCCGTAGTGAGTGGCGCTCTGGCGGTATCTGGCTGCACAACTAACCCTTACACCGGCGAACGCGAAGCAGGCAAATCTGCTATCGGCGCAGGTCTGGGCTCTCTCGTGGGCGCGGGTATTGGTGCGCTCTCTTCTTCGAAGAAAGATCGCGGTAAAGGCGCGCTGATTGGCGCAGCAGCAGGCGCAGCTCTGGGCGGCGGCGTGGGTTATTACATGGATGTGCAGGAAGCGAAGCTGCGTGACAAAATGCGCGGCACTGGTGTTAGCGTAACCCGCAGCGGGGATAACATTATCCTCAATATGCCGAACAATGTGACCTTCGACAGCAGCAGCGCGACCCTGAAACCGGCAGGCGCTAACACCCTGACCGGCGTGGCAATGGTGCTGAAAGAGTATCCGAAAACGGCGGTTAACGTGATTGGTTATACCGACAGCACGGGGGGTCACGACCTGAACATGCGTCTCTCCCAGCAGCGTGCGGATTCCGTTGCCAGCGCGTTGATCACCCAGGGCGTGGACGCCAGCCGCATCCGTACTCAGGGCCTTGGCCCGGCTAACCCAATCGCCAGCAACAGCACCGCAGAAGGTAAGGCGCAAAACCGCCGTGTAGAAATTACCTTAAGCCCGCTGTAATCCCTTTCATGCCAGGTGATGCAGAAATCACCTGGCATTCTTCAGTTTTCCTTCATCATATTTCAGGCTAAGGTGATCGCCTTATCAGTGAATGGAGAGAAGCATGAAGCCGTCCGTTATCCTCTACAAAGCCTTACCTGATGATTTACTGCAACGCCTGCAAGAGCATTTCACCGTTCACCAGGTGGCAAACCTCAGCCCACAAACCGTCGAACAAAATGCAGCAATTTTTGCCGAAGCTGAAGGTTTACTGGTTCAAACGAGAATGTTGATGCCGCATTGCTGGAAAAAATGCCGAAACTGCGTGCCACATCAACGATCTCCGTCGGCTATGACAATTTTGATGTCGATGCGCTTACCGCCCGAAAAATTCTGCTGATGCACACGCCAACCGTATTAACAGAAACCGTCGCCGATACGCTGATGGCGCTGGTGTTGTCTACCGCTCGTCGGGTTGTGGAGGTAGCAGAACGGGTAAAAGCAGGCGAATGGACCGCGAGCATAGGCCCGGACTGGTACGGCACTGACGTTCACCATAAAACACTGGGCATTGTCGGGATGGGACGGATCGGCATGGCGCTGGCACAACGTGCGCACTTTGGCTTCAACATGCCCATCCTCTATAACGCGCGCCGCCACCATAAAGAAGCAGAAGAACGCTTCAACGCCCGCTACTGCGATTTGGATACTCTGTTACAAGAGTCAGATTTCGTTTGCCTGATCCTGCCGTTAACTGATGAGACGCATCATCTGTTTGGCGCAGAACAATTCGCCAAAATGAAATCCTCCGCCATTTTCATTAATGCCGGACGTGGCCCGGTGGTTGACGAAAATGCACTGATCGCAGCATTGCAGAAAGGCGAAATTCACGCTGCCGGGCTGGATGTCTTCGAACAAGAGCCACTGTCCGTAGATTCGCCGTTGCTCTCAATGGCCAACGTCGTCGCAGTACCGCATATTGGATCTGCCACCCATGAGACGCGTTATGGCATGGCCGCCTGTGCCGTGGATAATTTGATTGATGCGTTACAAGGAAAGGTTGAGAAGAACTGTGTGAATCCGCACGTCGCGGACTAAGCCGCGACTGCGTAGAGTAAAGCCCGATAATCGCTCGGGCTTTTACTCTTTATTGGGTTGCAGTAACTGCTGTAGTCCAGGCCTGATTAAACGCCTGATGCTGTGCCGGTAATGGCGCAATCAGTTTGTTATATTCACTTGCCTGCTGTGAAGTCGGGAACTGGATGCCATTTGCGACAAAGCTCACCTGAGTACCTTGCTGAGCAATGTAGTCTCCAACCATCACCAGTTGTTGCGTGAAAGTTTGTGCCGCCGGAATCAACGGTTGCAATGCATCAGCTGGCGTCGTTACCACTTTGGTGAATGCCTGATCAAAGACCGGTTTCAAATCATCGCTCTGTTTTAGCGCAGAGTGCGCAGCATCGGCCTGCAACTTCGCATTTTGCAGTTGTTGCGCCAGCACACCCAGCGAACCGTTCATTTCACGCAGCGGACCGCTTTGCGTAACGTAATCCTGCGGTACGCGAATTGCGTTAACGCTGTCTACAACCGGGCGCAGACCGGAATCCATCGCCTGATTCACCTGCTGAGAATAACCATACAGAATCGCGTAATCAGAGACAAAAGGACCAAACTGTTTTTTCTGATCGGCAGTCAGGGTTGGTAGACGTTCACGCTACGCATCACTGTATTCTGCAGGAAGTCGATAAACGCTTTACGCTGATCGCCTTCTTTATCAAAACACCCACTCAGGCTAACTACCATTAATAACGCCGCAAGAGGCGCAAACCAGCGAGAGCAGGATTTTCCTGTCGCCATTTTCTTACTCCTTTCACCCAAAAAAAGCGCACAACGACACACGCGTGTCTGACGTGACAAGGATAGTCCAGGACAGGCTTGCAGGATACCCTTTCTACGTAATCTTCCTGGTAAAATCATGGAGAAAATGAAACAAGGTTAATTTGTTGTTTCATTGTTAAAAAATGATAGTGCCGTTGCCTTTTTTGTAGCCAGAGATTTACGCCTTCGCAGAAGGTTAGATTTTCGAAATCTTTACAAAACAGGAGTGGTAAGAGATATATCGGCATTTATCAGATCGTTAGGTGGCTATAAGTCACGCTAAATGACAGGCTGAATCGAATCATAGCCAGAGCATGCCCTGACTTCACCCCGCTGTGTCTGCTTTTCCCGACTATTCTTAATGAGCTTCGATGCAATTCACGATCCCGCAGTGTGATTTGAGGAGTTTTCAATGGAATATAAAGATCCAATGCATGAGCTGTTGAGCAGCCTGGAACAGATTGTTTTTAAAGATGAAACGCAGAAAATTACCCTGACGCACAGAACAACATCCTGTACCGAAATTGAGCAGTTACGAAAAGGGACAGGATTAAAAATCGATGATTTTGCCCGGGTTTTGGGCGTATCAGTCGCCATGGTAAAGGAATGGGAATCCAGACGCGTGAAGCCTTCAAGTGCCGAACTAAAATTGATGCGTTTGATTCAAGCCAACCCGGCATTAAGTAAGCAGTTGATGGAATAGACTTTTATCCACTTTATTGCTGTTTACGGTCCTGATGACAGGACCGTTTTCCAACCGATTAATCATAAATATGAAAAATAATTGTTGCATCACCCGCCAATGCGTGGCTTAATGCACATCAACGGTTTGACGTACAGACCATTAAAGCAGTGTAGTAAGGCAAGTCCCTTCAAGAGTTATCGTTGATACCCCTCGTAGTGCACATTCCTTTAACGCTTCAAAATCTGTAAAGCACGCCATATCGCCGAAAGGCACACTTAATTATTAAAGGTAATACACTATGTCCGGTAAAATGACTGGTATCGTAAAATGGTTCAACGCTGACAAAGGCTTCGGCTTCATCACTCCTGACGATGGCTCTAAAGATGTGTTCGTACACTTCTCTGCTATCCAGAACGATGGTTACAAATCTCTGGACGAAGGTCAGAAAGTGTCCTTCACCATCGAAAGCGGCGCTAAAGGCCCGGCAGCTGGTAACGTAACCAGCCTGTAATCTCTGCTTAAAAGCACAGAATCTAAGATCCCTGCCATTTGGCGGGGATTTTTTTATTTGTTTCAGGAAATAAATAATCGATCGCGTAATAAAATCTATTATTATTTTTGTGAAGAATAAATTTGGGTGCAATGAGAATGCGCAACGCCGTAAGTAAGGCGGGAATAATTTCCCGCCGAAGACTCTTACTCTTTCAATTTGCAGCTAAAAACGCCGCCAGCTCATAACTCTCCTGTTTAATATGCAATTCACACAGTGAATCTCTTATCATCCAGGTGAAAAATAAAAGCGTGAAACAAATCACTATTAAAGAAAGTAATCTATATTTCTGCGGCATTCCCAGCCTCCTGTGTTGATTTCCAACGAGTAAGAGGCTAACCTTATGGTGTTCAGGCATAGGGTAGCCTCACTTTGATTTATAGTCAGGTGGGGCTTTTCTCTGTCTGCCTTTCGGTGAATACCTGAGACAAACAGTCTCAAGCACCCGTAGCTATTCTAGCTTAATAAGTTTGTTTCTTCTCCTTGATATAATCCTAAAAAAATCTCATAAAATTAATATATGAGATAATCTTTATTCAGCAGAAGATTATTAAAGGTTGCTGTATTATTTAGCGATAATAAAAAAGCCTGCCAGATGGCAGGCTTTTTAATAACGGCGTTATTACTGCAACAGCGAAATATCCGCAACGCGCAGGAACAGTTCGCGCAGTTTCTCCAGCATGGTCAGACGGTTGATACGCAATTCTTTGTCATCAACCATTACCATCACTTTATCAAGAAAGCATCAACGGTTCACGCAGCTCAGCCAGTTCGACCAGCGCATCCTGGTAACGACCTTCCGTAAAGTACGGCTCCAGCTTGTCACGTAGCACCACAACCTGCATCGCCAGTTTAATTTCTTCCGGCTCTTTCAGGGTAGAGGCATTCACGCGGTCGCTCAGCACTTCGTCAGATTTCGCCAGAATGTTAGATACACGTTTGTTCGCCGCCGCCAGTGCAGCAGCTGCATCCAGTGTACGGAAATGCGATACCGCTTTCATACGGGCATCGAAATCAGCCGGACGAGTCGGACGACGCGCCAGTACCGCCTGGATGGTGTCAACGGTATAACCTTCGTCCTGATACCAGGCGCGGAAGCGACCGAGCATAAAGTCGATAACATCATCAACTACGTTGGCATTAGTCAGCTTATCGCCATACAGACGCACCGCTTCTTCGGTCAGCGTTTGCAGATCAAGGTTGAGGTTCTTCTCAACGATAATTCGCAGCACGCCAAGTGCGGCACGACGCAGCGCAAACGGGTCTTTGTCGCCTTTCGGATGCTGGCCGATACCGAAGATACCCGCCAGAGTATCCATCTTGTCAGCAATCGCCAGCGCACAGGCTACCGGGTTAGACGGCAGGTCATCACCGGCAAAGCGCGGCTGATACTGCTCATTCAGCGCCACCGCGACATCTTCCGCTTCGCCATCGTGACGCGCATAGTGCATCCCCATAACGCCCTGGGTGTCGGTGAACTCGAAGACCATGTTGGTCATCAGGTCGCACTTAGACAGCAGACCCGCACGGGTAGCGTGGTTAACGTCAGCGCCAATCTGTTCAGCAATCCAGCCAGCCAGCGCCTGGATGCGGTCAGTTTTGTCGCGCAGCGTCCCCAACTGTTGCTGGAACAACACGGTTTGCAGGCGCGGCAGGTTATCTTCAAGACGTTTTTTACGGTCGGTGTTGAAGAAGAACTCGGCATCCGCCAGACGCGGACGAACGACTTTCTCGTTACCAGAGATAATTTGCTGCGGATCTTTCGATTCGATGTTGGCAACGAAGATAAAGTTCGGCAGCAGTTTGCCGTCGTTCGCATACACCGGGAAGTATTTCTGGTCACCTTTCATGGTGTAAACCAGCGCTTCAGCCGGCACCGCGAGGAATTTCTCTTCGAATTTTGCGGTCAGAACGACCGGCCACTCCACCAGCGAAGCCACTTCTTCCAGCAGGCTTTCGCTTAAGTCAGCGTTACCGCCAATCTTACGCGCTGCTTCTTCGGCATCGGCTTTAATCTTCGCCTTACGTTCTTCGTAATCGGCGATGACTTTCCCACGCTCACGCAGAATTTCCGGATACTGATCGGCGTTATCGATGGTGAATTCCGGCTCGCCCATAAAGCGGTGGCCGCGAATCACGCGATCGGACTGAATGCCCAGAATGGTTGCCGGAATGACTTTGTCGCCCAGCAGCAGGGTCACGGTGTGCACCGGACGCACGAAGTGCACGTCGCTTGCGCCCCAACGCATCAGTTCGGGATCGGCAGTTTCGCCAGCGAAGTCGCAACCATATTCGGCAGCAGTGCTTCGGTGCTTTCACCCTTCACATGGGCGCGATACAGCAGCCATTCGCCTTTATCGGTAGTCAGACGCTCAGCCTGGTCAACGGTAATACCGCAACCACGCGCCCAACCTTCTGCCGCTTTGCTCGGTTTGCCTTCAGCGTCGAACGCCTGGGGCAATCGCCGGGCCGCGTTTTTCGATTTCACGATCCGGTTGCGCTTCCGCCAGGTTAGCTACTTTCAGCGCCAGACGACGCGGAGCAGCAAACCATTGAACGGTGCCGTGTGCGAGGCCAGCGTTATCCAGCTCCGCAGTAAAGTTCGCAGCAAAGGACTCAGCCAGGCTGCGCAGTGCTTTTGGTGGCAGCTCTTCAGTGCCGATTTCCACCAGAAAAGTTTTCTCAGACATAGCCGCCTCTTACTTATCTTTGTTGCACATCGGGAAGCCGAGGGCTTCACGGGAAGCGTAGTATGCTTCTGCCACTGCTTTGGTCAGGGTGCGAATGCGCAGAATGTAGCGCTGACGCTCGGTGACGGAGATGGCTTTACGCGCATCCAGCAGGTTGAAGCTGTGGGCGGCTTTCAGAATACGCTCGTAGGCTGGCAGCGGCAGCGGATTTTCCAGCGCCAGCAGCTGCTGCGCTTCTTTCTCGTACTGCTCAAAGCAGGTGAACAGGAAGTCCACATCCGCGTATTCGAAGTTGTAAGTGGACTGCTCCACTTCGTTCTGATGGAACACGTCACCGTAGGTGGTTTTACCCAGCGGGCCGTCGCTCCAGACCAGGTCGTAAACGCTGTCTACGCCCTGAATGTACATGGCCAGACGTTCCAGACCGTAGGTGATCTCGCCGGTAACCGGTTTACACTCCAGACCACCAACCTGCTGGAAGTAAGTGAACTGCGTCACTTCCATGCCGTTTAGCCACACTTCCCAGCCCAGTCCCCAGGCACCCAGAGTCGGGTTTTCCCAGTTATCTTCCACGAAACGGATGTCGTGAATAGTCGTCCATGCCCAGCTCTTTCAGAGAACCAAGGTACAGCTCCTGAATATTGTCCGGCGATGGCTTAATGACCACCTGGAACTGATAGTAGTGCTGTAAACGGTTGGGGTTTTCGCCGTAGCGACCATCGGTCGGGCGACGAGAAGGCTGAACATAAGCAGCCGCCATCGGTTCTGGCCCCAGCGCGCGCAGACAGGTCATTGGGTGAGAGGTTCCCGCGCCGACTTCCATGTCCAATGGTTGAACAATGGTGCAGCCCTGGCGAGCCCAGTAATCCTGTAAGGTCAGGATCAAGCCCTGGAAGGTCCTGGTATCAAACTTTTGCATATTATTTCGTGCTGGATACGTGTGGATTTAAAGGAGGGGATCAGTATACCCGCTGGATGGAAGATATACAGTACGAAACGGGAAAAAGCAGGGCTTAACGCATGGAAAGATGCAAAAAATGGCCATCTGCGTCAAAAGAACAGACAAACTGCTCTTTACGGAAGGTATAACCGCGCATTTCATAGCTTCCCTGGAACTGTTCGAAGGCGGTGACGTCGATTTTTTGCTCGCCGGTGTTATAACGTTTTGCCGCCTGATCCTTGCATAACGCTTCCATATTCAACGAACGCAGAGGATCAACCTTTACCCGTTGTGCTTTCTGCACGGGTGACGGTGTAGAACAACCCACTAGCACCATAAGCGCCATTGCCGGAAAGAAAGCGTTCATCATCATTAAATTACCGTCTGGTTTGCAGGTGAGTCTTATTATTTATATCGGTATAGTGGCTGATATCTTACGAATTTCCTTAAGCCTCTATAAGCTGTAGTGATAAAACTCAGATTATTCCAGTGCGCCAACCAAATGATTTATCGGTCAGACTTTTTTTAACCAGATACAGAGACACAGATGCAGCCCAAAATTTACTGGATTGATAACCTGCGAGGGATAGCGTGTTTAATGGTGGTGATGATTCACACCACTACCTGGTATGTGACCAATGCTCATAGTGTTAGCCCCGTCACATGGGATATCGCCAATGTTCTGAATTCCGCCTCTCGTGTCAGCGTGCCGCTATTTTTCATGATTTCCGGCTATCTCTTTTTTGGCGAACGCAGCGCCCAGCCGCGCCATTTCTTGCGTATCGGCTTATGTCTGATTTTTTATAGCGCAATCGCACTGCTCTACATTGCGCTGTTTACCTCCATCAATATGGAGTTAGCGCTGAAAAACCTGCTGCAAAAGCCAGTGTTTTACCACTTGTGGTTTTTCTTCGCGATTGCGGTGATTTATCTGGTTTCACCGCTGATTCAGGTGAAGAACGTCGGCGGAAAAATGTTGCTGGTGCTAATGGCGGTGATTGGCATTATCGCTAACCCAAACACAGTGCCGCAGAAAATTGACGGTTTTGAATGGCTGCCAATTAACTTATATATCAATGGCGATACTTTTTACTACATTCTGTATGGCATGTTGGGCCGCGCTATAGGATGATGGACACACAGCATAAAGCACTGTCGTGGGTGAGCGCCGCGCTGTTTGCGACGGGGGTTTTTATTATCTCTCGCGGGACATTATATGAATTACAGTGGCGCGGAAATTTTGCCGATACCTGGTATCTTTACTGTGGGCCGATGGTTTTTATCTGCGCAATCGCGTTATTGACTCTGGTTAAAAACACGCTGGATACGCGTACCATTCGCGGACTTGGCTTAATCTCCCGCCATTCATTGGGTATATACGGATTCCACGCCTTGATTATCCATGCGCTGCGCACCCGGGGAATTGAGCTTAAAAATTGGCCAATACTGGATATTATTTGGATCTTTTGCGCGACGTTGGCAGCGAGTTTGTTACTTTCTATGCTGGTACAACGAATCGACAGAAACAGATTAGTGAGTTAAGTAAAAGCCCGGTCACATTGGACTGACCGGGCTTACGTGAGTTATTCGCTGTATTCTTCCTGGGTAACCTGTGTTTCTTTTGGTGGGTTTATTCCGGCATCACGAATATTTTTCTGCACCGCTACTGCACCAAACAAGCTTAAGAAGAAAGCCAGTCCATAAAAACCTTTTTCGCTGAGTAATAATGTCGCATTCCACAGACCTACCATCAGTAATGCAACAGAGATAATAAAGACAGTCAGGCAGGTCATATAATAAATGGAAGTGGTCGGTATGCCTTCATACTTGTCCCGAACGGTCTTTTGATAAGACGCCGCAGAAAACAGTCCTAATACCAGTACGGCAAAATAATATCCTTTTTCATTTAACTGCATCTCTGCATTCCATAGCCCTAACAGATAGGTAACGATACCACCAACGAGAGCTATCCATGACACAATACTAAAGGCCGGTGAATAGGTTGATATTTTGTTGTCCATCACAGTATTCCTTTCATTCCTGAATGTGTAAGAGCTTTATGTTGCTCATGCCGAGCGAAACAAACGCATTTGACCAAACAAGCAGACAAAAAAGGCGATGGGATAGATCACCATTTCATAAGCATTGATAGGTGCGTTTAAAACACCGATAAACAAGAGACCGATAGTGATTAACGCAACTAACTGGCAGATATGGGTAAAAAAATCATCCAGTTGCCCGAGTTTTTCTGCGCGAAGATATGCATAGTTGCCAAAAGTTGCTGTCATTAACACGCCAAGAAAATAGCCTTTTCCACTTAACAATGGGCATGAGATCCATAGCCCAACCAGATAAACCAGCGCCCCGACAACAAATAATAGTTTTGCCACAGTCTTTGAGGTTTTCATAACGATCTCCATATCTACCAGCGATACATTACGAGTAACCAACGAAAGACAAAACTGAAAAATGCCATTAACAAATGATTTTCAGAATAAATTCATACTAAATATTAATTAATTACTGAAATATATAGATGTGAATTATCCCCCACCCGGCCAGGCAGGGATAACGTTTACACCATTAATGGCAGAAGTTGCTGATAGAGGCGACGGAACGTTTCACGTCGTGGCTGATAAGCGGCATAACGCTGCGCATCTGGTAGATGCGACTGTTCTAACGGCAGTTGCGGCAACAACTCAATGAGCGATTTCTCTGGATTCGCCGCAATCTGCGCCAGCCTTGCTGCGCCCAGTGCTGGCCCCACATCCCCCCCCGTACGGTAATCGAGCAGCTGACCGCTGATATCCGCCAACATCTGACGCCAGTACTCACTACGCGCCCCGCCACCAATCAACGTAACACTTTGCGGTTTAATGCCGCAGGCATGCACGACATCCATGCCATCTGCCAGCGCATAACCCACGCCTTCCAGCACTGCTCGCGCCAGTTCATTGGGGCCATGTTGATGAGTCAAACCAAAGAAAACCCCCTTCGCCTGGGGATTATTGTGTGGCGTACGCTCGCCGGAAAGATAAGGCAGAAACCAAACTGGCTCGGCACTTTCATCAGCCTGTTGAGCTGCAGCGATTAAAGCTGGAACATTGCTCAGGCCGGTTAATTTCGCGGCCCAATCCAGACACGACGCCGCACTCAGCATTACAGACATTAAATGCCAAAGTTGCGGTAGCGCATGGCAAAAGCTGTGTACGGCGCTTTCTGGCTTGCTTAAGAACCCTTCGCTGACAGCAAAATAGACCCCCGACGTCCCCAGCGATAACATTGCCTGATTAGCATCAACCATTCCCACACCAACCGCACCAGCTGCATTGTCGCCACCGCCTGCGACAACTGGCACCGTCGCCATACCCCACGCTTTCGCAACTTCAGGTAACAAAGCACCAGTAATTTCGCTGCCTTCGTATAATGCGGGCATCTGGTCACGAGATAAGTCGCAAGCCTGCAGCATGACGTCACTCCAGTCACGCTTTGCGACATCCAGCCACATGGTGCCAGCTGCGTCAGACATATCGCTGGCAAACTCCCCCGTCATACGCAGACGCAAGTAATCTTTCGGTAATAATACTTTGTCGATTTGACGGAATATCTCCGGCTCATGCCGCTGAACCCATAGCAATTTAGGCGCAGTAAATCCGGGCATCATCAGGTTGCCGGTAATCACTCGTGATTGCGGAACTCTCGCTTCCAGCAAAGTGCACTCTTGCGCACAGCGCCCGTCGTTCCACAAAATGGCAGGCGCAATACCCGTTGTTGAGCATCCAGTAAGGTTGCTCCATGCATCTGGCCGGCAATACCCAATGCTTTAACGTCCTGCAGAGAATGCTGATCGCCAGAGCTTTCATTGCGCGATCAGTTGCCTGCCACCACTGTTCCGGGTCTTGTTCCGACCAGAGTGGATGCGGGCGCGAAACGGTCAGCTTTTCCGTTTGCGAAGCAACCACCTCACCCTGCTCGTTGAGCAAAATAACTTTTACGCCCGAGGTGCCAAGATCTATCCCGATATACATATCGATCGTTCCTTAAAAAAATGCCCGGTATCGCTACCGATAACCGGGCCAACGGACTGCACAGTTAGCCGTTATTTGTCGAACAGATAATGATTTACCAGATTTTCCAGTTGCTCCTGGCGACCACTCTGATGCACCGGAGACAAATTATGTTCCTGAGCATATTTGGCTAAATCTGCCAGTGACATTTGGCCTTTCAGGATTTGCTGGCCCAATTCGCTATTCCAGCCGGAATAACGCTGCGCGATGCGTTTATCCAGCTCGCCATCTTCAATCATGCGCGCTGCAATTTTCAGCGCCAGTGCCATCGTATCCATCGCGCCGATATGACCGTAAAACAGATCATATTTATCAGTACTTTGACGACGTACTTTGGCATCGAAGTTCAGACCACCGGTGGTGAAACCGCCTGCTTTGAGAATTTCATACATCACCAGCGCATTCTCTTCCACACTGTTCGGGAACTGGTCGGTGTCCCAGCCCAGTTGCGCATCGCCACGGTTGGCGTCGACAGAACCGAACAGGCCAAGCGCAATGGCGGTGGCTATTTCATGATGGAAAGAGTGACCTGCCAGCGTCGCGTGGTTAGCTTCAATGTTCAGTTTAATCTCTTTTTCCAGACCAAACTGTTTCAGGAAGCCATAGACCGTCGCGGCATCGTAATCATATTGATGTTTGGTCGGTTCTTGCGGTTTCGGTTCGATAAGCAACGTGCCCTGGAAACCGATTTTATGTTTATGCTCAACCACCATCTGCATAAAGCGGCCCAGTTGTTCACGCTCCTGACGCAAGTCGGTATTTAACAGCGTTTCGTAACCTTCACGACCGCCCCACAGGACATAGTTTTCACCGCCCAATTTATGGGTTGCTTCCATCGCTGTAACAACTTGCGTTGCCGCCCAGCTGAAGACTTCAGGATCTGGGTTCGTCGCCGCACCCGCGCCGTAGCGAGGGTTTGTAAAGCAGTTGGCGGTTCCCCACAGCAGCTTCACGCCGCTCTCTTCTTGCTTGCCTGCCAGGACATCAACCATTGCGCAAAATTATTGATGTACTCTTTTAACGACGCGCCTCAGGGGAAACATCCACATCGTGGAAGCAATAAAATGGCACATGTAACTTGTGGAAAAACTCAAATGCGACATCTGCTTTACGCTTCGCCAACGCCAGTGCCTCACCAGGCTGCTGCCACGGACGATTAAACGCCCCCACACCAAACATATCCGCCCCGTTCCAGCAGAAGGTGTGCCAGTAGCAGGCGGCAAAACGCAAGTGCTCTTCCATACGCTTACCCAACACCAGTTCGTCGGGATTGTAGTGACGGAATGCTAACGGGTTTGAGGATTTTGAGCCTTCATAACGAACGCGATCGAGCTGGTCAAAATAGGCTTGCATATTGAACTCCATAATCAGGTAATGCCGCGGGTGATGGATGATGTCGTAATATTGGGCACTCCCTTTCAGTTGCTCAATTATGTTATTTCACACTGCTATTGAGATAATTCACAAGTGTGCGCTCGCTCGCAAAATAAAATGGAATGATGAAACTGGGTAATTCCTCGAAGAGAAAAATGCAATAAGTACAATTGCGCAACAAAAGTAAGATCTCGGTCATAAATCAAGAAATAAACCAAAAATCGTAATCGAAAGATAAAAATCTGTAATTGTTTTCCCCTGTTTAGTTGCTAAAAATTGGTTACGTTTATCGCGGTGATTGTTACTTATTAAAACTGTCCTCTAACTACAGAAGGCCCTACACCATGAAAATAAAGAACATTCTACTCACCCTTTGCACCTCACTCCTGCTTACCAACGTTGCTGCACACGCCAAAGAAGTCAAAATAGGTATGGCGATTGATGATCTCCGTCTTGAACGCTGGCAAAAAGATCGAGATATCTTTGTGAAAAAGGCAGAATCTCTCGGCGCGAAAGTATTTGTACAGTCTGCAAATGGCAATGAAGAAACACAAATGTCGCAGATTGAAAACATGATAAACCGGGGTGTCGATGTTCTTGTCATTATTCCGTATAACGGTCAGGTATTAAGTAACGTTGTAAAAGAAGCCAAACAAGAAGGCATTAAAGTATTAGCTTACGACCGTATGATTAACGATGCGGATATCGATTTTTATATTTCTTTCGATAACGAAAAAGTCGGTGAACTGCAGGCAAAAGCCCTGGTCGATATTGTTCCGCAAGGTAATTACTTCCTGATGGGCGGCTCGCCGGTAGATAACAACGCCAAGCTGTTCCGCGCCGGACAAATGAAAGTGTTAAACCTTACGTTGATTCCGGAAAAATTAAAGTCGTTGGTGACCAATGGGTTGATGCTGGTTACCGGAAAACGCATTGAAAATTATGGAAAACGCGCTAACCGCCAATAATAACAAAATTGATGCTGTAGTTGCCTCAAACGATGCCACCGCAGGTGGGGCAATTCAGGCATTAAGCGCGCAAGGTTTATCAGGGAAAGTAGCAATCTCCGGCCAGGATGCGGATCTCGCAGGTATTAAACGTATTGCTGCCGGTACGCAAACTATGACGGTGTATAAACCTATTACGTTGTTGCAAATACTGCCGCAGAAATTGCCGTTGAATTGGGCAATGGTCAGGAGCCAAAAGCAGATACCTCACTGAATAATGGCCTGAAAGATGTCCCCTCCCGCTCCTGACACCGATTGATGTGAATAAAAACAACATCAAAGATACGGTAATTAAAGACGGATTCCACAAAGAGAGCGAGCTGTAAGCGTTACGCCCCGGCGCGGAGCGGGGGCGTGATTTCTCTCCATGCCGCGTGAATGAATTGGCTTAGGTGGAGTCGTTATGCCTTATCTACTTGAAATGAAGAACATTACCAAAACCTTCGGCAGTGTGAAGGCGATTGATAACGTCTGCTTGCGGTTGAATGCTGGCGAAATCGTCTCACTTTGTGGGGAAAATGGGTCTGGTAAATCAACGCTGATGAAAGTGCTGTGTGGTATTTATCCCCATGGCTCCTACGAAGGCGAAATTATTTTTGCGGGAGAAGAGATTCAGGCGAGTCACATCCGCGATACCGAACGCAAAGGTATCGCCATCATTCATCAGGAATTGGCCCTGGTGAAAGAATTGACCGTGCTGGAAAATATCTTCCTGGGTAACGAAATAACCCACAATGGCATTATGGATTATGACCTGATGACGCTACGCTGTCAGAAGCTGCTCGCACAGGTCAGTTTATCCATTTCACCTGATACCCGCGTTGGCGATTTAGGGCTTGGGCAACAACAACTGGTTGAAATTGCCAAGGCACTTAATAAACAGGTGCGCTTGTTAATTCTCGATGAACCGACAGCCTCATTAACTGAGCAGGAAACGTCGGTTTTACTGGATATTATTCGCGATCTACAACAGCACGGTATCGCCTGTATTTATATTTCGCACAAACTCAACGAAGTCAAAGCGATTTCCGATACGATTTGCGTTATTCGCGACGGACAGCACATTGGTACGCGTGATGCTGCCGGAATGAGTGAAGACGATATTATCACCATGATGGTCGGGCGAGAGTTAACCGCGCTTTACCCTAATGAACCACATACCACCGGAGATGAAATATTACGTATTGAACATCTGACGGCATGGCATCCGGTCAATCGTCATATTAAACGAGTTAATGATGTCTCGTTTTCCCTGAAACGTGGCGAAATACTGGGTATTGCCGGACTCGTTGGTGCCGGACGTACCGAGACCATTCAGTGCCTGTTTGGCGTGTGGCCCGGACAATGGGAAGGAAAAATTTATATTGATGGCAAACAGGTAGATATTCGTAACTGTCAGCAAGCCATCGCCCAGGGGATTGCGATGGTACCCGAAGACAGAAAGCGCGACGGCATCGTTCCGGTAATGGCGGTTGGTAAAAATATTACCCTCGCCGCACTCAATAAATTTACCGGTGGCATTAGCCAGCTTGATGACGCGGCAGAGCAAAAATGTATTCTGGAATCAATTCAGCAACTCAAAGTTAAAACGTCGTCCCCCGATCTTGCTATTGGACGTTTGAGCGGCGGCAATCAGCAAAAAGCGATTCTCGCCCACTGTCTGTTACTCAACCCGCGCATTCTCATTCTTGATGAACCTACCAGGGGTATTGATATTGGCGCGAAATATGAGATCTACAAATTAATTAACCAACTCGTCCAGCAGGGTATTGCCGTTATTGTCATCTCTTCCGAATTACCTGAAGTGCTCGGCCTTAGCGATCGTGTACTGGTGATGCATGAAGGGAAACTAAAAGCCAACCTGATAAATCATAACCTGACTCAGGAGCAGGTGATGGAAGCCGCATTGAGGAGCGAACATCATGTCGAAAAGCAATCCGTCTGAAGTGAAATTGGCCGTACCGACATCCGGTGGCTTTTCTGGGCTGAAATCACTGAATTTGCAGGTCTTCGTGATGATTGCAGCTATCATCGCAATCATGCTGTTCTTTACCTGGACCACCGATGGTGCCTACTTAAGCGCCCGTAACGTCTCCAACCTGTTACGCCAGACCGCGATTACCGGCATCCTCGCGGTAGGAATGGTGTTCGTCATAATTTCTGCTGAAATCGACCTTTCCGTCGGCTCAATGATGGGGCTATTAGGTGGCGTCGCGGCGATTTGTGACGTCTGGTTAGGCTGGCCTTTGCCACTTACCATCATTGTGACGTTGGTTCTGGGACTGCTTCTCGGTGCCTGGAACGATGGTGGGTCGCGTACCGCAAAGTCCCTTCATTTATTGTCACCCTCGCGGGCATGTTGGCATTTCGCGGCATACTCATTGGCATCACCAACGGCACGACTGTATCCCCCACCAGCGCCGCGATGTCACAAATTGGGCAAAGCTATCTCCCCGCCAGTACCGGCTTCATCATTGGCGCGCTTGGCTTAATGGCTTTTGTTGGTTGGCAATGGCGCGGAAGAATGCGCCGTCAGGCTTTGGGTTTGCAGTCTCCGGCCTCTACCGCAGTAGTCGGTCGCCAGGCTTTAACCGCTATCATCGTATTAGGCGCAATCTGGCTGTTGAATGATTACCGTGGCGTTCCCACTCCTGTTCTGCTGCTGACGTTGCTGTTACTCGGCGGAATGTTTATGGCAACGCGGACGGCATTTGGACGACGCATTTATGCCATCGGCGGCAATCTGGAAGCAGCACGTCTCTCCGGGATTAACGTTGAACGCACCAAACTTGCCGTGTTCGCGATTAACGGATTAATGGTAGCCATCGCCGGATTAATCCTTAGTTCTCGACTTGGCGCTGGTTCACCTTCTGCGGGAAATATCGCCGAACTGGACGCAATTGCAGCATGCGTGATTGGCGGCACCAGCCTGGCTGGCGGTGTGGGAAGCGTTGCCGGAGCAGTAATGGGGGCATTTATCATGGCTTCACTGGATAACGGCATGAGTATGATGGATGTACCGACCTTCTGGCAGTATATCGTTAAAGGTGCGATTCTGTTGCTGGCAGTATGGATGGACTCCGCAACCAAACGCCGTTCTTGATTTTGATTAAAATTTTCTCAAAGCCGGTTACGTATTACCGGTTTTGAGTTTTTGCATGATTCAGCAGGAAAAGAACCATGTTTACTAAACGTCACCGCATCACATTACTGTTCAATGCCAATAAAGCCTATGACCGGCAGGTAGTAGAAGGCGTAGGGGAATATTTACAGGCGTCACAATCGGAATGGGATATTTTCATTGAAGAAGATTTCCGCGCCCGCATTGATAAAATCAAGGACTGGTTAGGAGATGGCGTCATTGCCGACTTCGACGACAAACAGATCGAGCAAGCGCTGGCTGATGTCGACGTCCCCATTGTTGGGGTTGGCGGCTCGTATCACCTTGCAGAAAGTTACCCACCCGTTCATTACATTGCCACCGATAACTATGCGCTGGTTGAAAGCGCATTTTTGCATTTAAAAGAGAAAGGCGTTAACCGCTTTGCTTTTTATGGTCTTCCGGAATCAAGCGGCAAACGTTGGGCCACTGAGCGCGAATATGCATTTCGTCAGCTTGTCGCCGAAGAAAAGTATCGCGGAGTGGTTTATCAGGGGTTAGAAACCGCGCCAGAGAACTGGCAACACGCGCAAAATCGGCTGGCAGACTGGCTACAAACGCTACCACCGCAAACCGGGATTATTGCCGTTACTGACGCCCGAGCGCGGCATATTCTGCAAGTATGTGAACATCTACATATTCCCGTACCGGAAAAATTATGCGTGATTGGCATCGATAACGAAGAACTGACCCGCTATCTGTCGCGTGTCGCCCTTTCTTCGGTCGCTCAGGGCGCGCGGCAAATGGGCTATCAGGCGGCAAAACTGTTGCATCGATTATTAGATAAAGAAGAAATGCCGCTACAGCGAATTTTGGTCCCACCAGTTCGCGTCATTGAACGGCGCTCAACAGATTATCGCTCGCTGACCGATCCCGCCGTTATTCAGGCATGCATTACATTCGTAATCACGCCTGTAAGGGATTAAAGTGGATCAGGTACTGGATGCGGTCGGGATCTCGCGCTCCAATCTTGAGAAGCGTTTTAAAGAAGAGGTGGGTGAAACCATCCATGCAATGATTCATGCCGAGAAGCTGGAGAAAGCGCGCAGTCTGCTGATTTCAACCACCTTGTCGATCAATGAGATATCGCAAATGTGCGGTTATCCATCGCTGCAATATTTCTACTCTGTTTTTAAAAAAGCATATGACACGACGCCAAAAGAGTATCGCGATGTAAATAGCGAGGTCATGTTGTAGCGATGATGAGAATTGTCGGCGTCGCATCAGGTAACGCTGCGTGGTTGTCGGATGCGGCGTGAACGCCTTATCCGACCTACCCGCCAGGCATGATAAAACGCACCAACAACGCTTCAGGCTCGTAGCTCAACTGCCTGAGACAAAGTAAAAAGCTTATCCGACTGACAAGTCGGATAAGCTCAAGGAAATGCAATTACATATGCGCCGCGATTAACCGTTGGTTATCCTGGTACATTGCGAACAGGTAGTTGTTATAACTCTTCCCTTTGGTCGAGTAGCCCTTCAGCTTGTGAATCATCGCTGTGGCAGTCACTTCCTGATCCGCTTTACGCAGCTGCGCACGCGATTTACGGAACGAAGAGTAAGCCGGGTGCGTATTCAGGTTAGTGACATAGGCGCTCACCGATTCTTTGACAGAACTAAACTGTGAGTACCCTTTCACTTTACCTGGCGCATTGGTACAACGTCCTTTCATGCATTTCATGCCGAACAGGTTGTTGTTGTTGCGCGCCAGCTTCGACGTTCCCCAACCGCTTTCTGCTGCAGCCATCGTCGCCACCATACTGGTGGGGATAATGTCTACGCGTTCAAGCAAGGTATTCCACGGGATTTTTCGCGTATTACCGGACCACTTCACCTTGTAGCGTTTGGCGATGTCTTTCAGACGCGCACGCTCAGCAGGTGACCATTGGCCCTGATACTGTTTTGAAATGAGCCAGTTACGTTCCGCAGTAATGGCCGCATTTTGGCTGGTAATGTAAGGCATTACGGTCCGGAGAAACGCCTTTTTCCTTGGTGTTCCGGAAGGGTATTTTCGCAAATCAGGAAGTGAACTACTCTTTGCACTATTGCGAGAATACTCTTGTTTACTGCTTACCTGTTTATTACTAGCTTTAGTTAAGTGGGACTTTTGACTCGCTGTTGTTGTGTGCGTCTTCGCTAACACCTCACTCGAAAACACCAGAGTGAGTAACATAAGAATCATCGCCCCATATCGTCGTATGGGAGTCAAAATCATCAGTCTCCTGGTCGGATTTAATCATTCCAACACCTTATATTTTTCACAAATTTGAGAGTTGAATCTCAAATCATATCAAAAATAGCTGTCAAGAGCACCCCAAGGAATAGTCCAAATCTGAAACTATGTCACGTGTTAACGATTCAGATTGGCGCTAAATCGCAGAAAATGTGGGGTTTATCGCAAAATTCAGCCGTTTTTTGCGCGAGATCGCTCACCCTTGCTTCTCATCCTGTGGACTTACCGCTCAGGGATGAGTTTTGTTTGGCTTATCGCTGGCAAACTGTCTGAAATCGCAGCAATAAGGACTCATCCGCCATGAAACTCGCCGCCTGTTTTCTGACACTCCTTCCTGGCTTCGCCGTTGCCGCCAGCTGGACTTCTCCGGGGTTCCCTGCCTTTAGTGAACAGGGAACGGGAACATTTGTCAGCCACGCGCAGTTGCCCAAAGGTACGCGTCCACTAACGCTAAATTTTGACCAACAGTGCTGGCAGCCTGCGGATGCGATAAAACTCAATCAGATGCTTTCCCTGCAACCTTGTAGCAACACGCAGCCTCAATGGCGATTGTTCAGGGACGGCGAATATACGCTGCAAATAGACACCCGCTCCGGCACGCCAACATTGATGATTTCCATCCAGAACGCCGCCGAACCGGTAGCAAGCCAGGTCCGTGTATGCCCGAAATGGGATGGATTACCGCTCACGCTGGATGTCAGCGCCACTTTTCCGGAAGGAGCCGCCGTACGGGATTATTACAGCCAGCAAATTGCGATAGTGAAGAACGGTCAAATAACGTTACAACCCGCTGCCACCAGCAACGGTTTACTCCTGCTGGAACGGGCAGAAACTGACGCCCCTGCCCCTTTCGACTGGCATAACGCCACGGTTTACTTTGTGCTGACAGATCGTTTCGAAAACAGCGATCCCAGTAATGACCAGAGTTACGGACGTCATAAAGACGGTATGGCGGAAATTGGCACTTTTCACGGCGGCGATTTACGCGGCCTGACCAACAAACTGGATTACCTCCAGCAGTTGGGCGTTAATGCTTTATGGATAAGCGCCCCATTTGAGCAAATTCACGGCTGGGTCGGCGGCGGTACAAAAGGCGATTTCCCGCATTATGCCTACCACGGTTATTACACACAGGACTGGACGAATCTTGATGCCAATATGGGCAACGAAGCCGATCTACGGACGCTGGTTGATAGCGCACATCAGCGCGGTATTCGTATTCTCTTTGATGTCGTGATGAACCACACCGGCTATGCCACGCTGGCGGATATGCAGGAGTATCAGTTTGGCGCGTTATATCTTTCTGGTGACGAAGTGAAAAAAACGCTGGGTGAACGCTGGAGCGACTGGAAACCTGCCGCCGGGCAAACCTGGCATAGCTTTAACGATTACATTAATTTCAGCGACAAAACAGGCTGGGATAAATGGTGGGGAAAAAACTGGATCAGAACGGATATCGGCGATTACGACAATCCTGGATTTGACGATCTCACTATGTCGCTGGCCTTTTTGCCGGATATCAAAACCGAATCAACGACCGCTTCTGGTCTGCCGGTGTTCTATAAAAACAAAACGTATACCCACGCTAAAATCATCGACGGCTTTACCCCTCTCGATTACTTAACCCACTGGTTAAGTCAGTGGGTCCGCGACTATGGGATTGATGGTTTTCGGTCGATACCGCCAAACATGTTGAGTTGCCCGCCTGGCAGCAACTGAAAACCGAAGCCAGCGCCGCGCTTCGCGAATGGAAAAAAGCTAACCCTGACAAAGCATTAGATGACAAACCTTTCTGGATGACCGGTGAAGCCTGGGGCCACGGCGTGATGCAAAGTGACTACTATCGCCACGGCTTCGATGCGATGATCAATTTCGATTATCAGGAGCAGGCGGCGAAAGCAGTCGATTGTCTGGCGCAGATGGATACGACCTGGCAGCAAATGGCGGAGAAATTGCAGGATTTTAACGTGTTGAGCTACCTCTCGTCGCATGATACCCGCCTGTTCCGTGAAGGGGGCGACAAAGCAGCAGAGTTATTATTGTTAGCGCCAGGCGCGGTACAAATCTTTTATGGCGATGAATCCTCGCGTCCGTTCGGCCCTACCGGTTCTGATCCGCTGCAAGGTACACGTTCGGATATGAACTGGCAGGATGTTAGCGGTGAATCTGCCGCCAGCGTCGCGCACTGGCAGAAAATCAGCCAGTTCCGCGCCCGCCATCCCGCAATTGGCGCGGGCAAACAAACGACACTTTCGCTGAAGCAGGGCTACGGCTTTGTTCGTGAGCATGGCGACGATAAAGTGCTGGTCATCTGGGCTGGGCAACAGTGACTTTTCCTGCTTCCCGTTCGTCAGTACCTCGGGAAGCCGCCAACCAGGATAAAATGTCAGCTCTAATCAGCGTTGCAGGATAAAGCACCGCTCCCTCTTCAACAGAGCGATTTGCACCCCAGCAAATGTAGCGTTATTGTTACCTTCCTTGCTACAGAGTTCGACAGATATCCCGCTATGACATTCTCCCTTTTTGGTGACAAATTTACCCGCCACTCCGGCATTACGCTGCTGATGGAAGATCTGAACGACGGTTTACGCACGCCCGGCGCGATTATGCTCGGCGGCGGTAATCCGGCGCAGATCCCGGAAATGCAGGACTACTTCCAGACGCTACTGACCGACATGCTGGAAAGTGGCAAAGCGACTGATGCACTGTGCAATTACGACGGTCCACAGGGGAAAACGGAGCTACTCACACTGCTTGCCGGAATGCTGCGCGAGAAGTTGGGTTGGGATATCGAACCACAGAATATTGCACTAACAAACGGCAGCCAGAGCGCGTTTTTCTACTTATTTAATCTGTTTGCCGGATGCCGTGCCGATGGTCGGGTCAAAAAAGTGCTGTTCCCGCTGGCACCGGAGTACATTGGCTACGCTGACGCCGGACTCGAAGAAGATCTGTTCGTCTCTGCGCGTCCGAATATTGAACTGCTGCCGGAAGGTCAGTTTAAATACCACGTCGATTTTGAGCATCTGCATATTGGCGAAGAAACCGGGATGATTTGCGTCTCCCGGCCGACGAATCCAACAGGCAATGTGATTACTGACGAAGAGTTGCTGAAGCTTGACGCGCTGGCGAATCAACACGGCATTCCGCTGGTGATTGATAACGCTTATGGCGTCCCGTTCCCGGGTATCATCTTCAGCGAAGCGCGCCCGCTGTGGAATCCGAATATCGTGCTGTGCATGAGTCTTTCCAAGCTGGGTCTACCTGGCTCCCGCTGCGGCATTATCATCGCCAATGAAAAATCATCACCGCCATCACCAATATGAACGGCATTATCAGCCTGGCACCTGGCGGTATTGGTCCGGCGATGATGTGTGAAATGATTAAGCGTAACGATCTGCTGCGCCTGTCTGAAACAGTCATCAAACCGTTTTACTACCAGCGTGTTCAGGAAACTATCGCCATCATTCGCCGCTATTTACCGGAAAATCGCTGCCTGATTCATAAACCGGAAGGAGCCATTTTCCTCTGGCTATGGTTTAAGGATTTGCCCATTACGACCGAGCAGCTCTATCAGCGCCTGAAAGCACGCGGCGTGCTGATGGTGCCGGGGCACAACTTCTTCCCAGGGCTGGATAAACCGTGGCCGCATACGCATCAATGTATGCGCATGAACTACGTACCAGAGCCGGAGAAAATTGAGGCGGGGGTGAAGATTCTGGCGGAAGAGATAGAAAGAGCCTGGGCTGAAAGTCAACTAAAAATTGCCTGATGCGCTACGCTTATCAGGCCTACATGATTTCTGCAATATATTGAATTTGGAAGAATTTGTAGGCCGGATAGGGCGTTACGCCGCATCTGGCATAAACAAAGCACGCTATTCCGGCGTTGAGAAACGCCGGAAAACGTTTCAAACAGGCTGCTGCCGTAGCCGATGCCGCTGCACTTCTCGACATCCATGCACTGCAACGCCTTTGTCGGGCAGGCTTCAACACAGGCCCGGTCCCGTCTCCCGATGCCAGCACAGATCGCACTTAATCGCCCTCGCCTTTTTGCGCGAAGAAACGACCTCCATCGCACCAAACGGGCAAGCCAGCATACAGCTTTTACAGCCAATGCAACGTGTTTGTTCAACGAAAATATGCCCATGTTCGCGGCTTATCGCGTCAACAGGGCAGACATTCGCGCACGGTGCATCTTCACACTGATGACAGGCTACTGCCGTGGTCCAGCTGTGGTCTTTAATGACACGAATACGGGAAATAAACTCGTCTGGTGACAACGCAGCGCAATCCTGATTCTCCTGATGCGACACTGCGCAAGCCACTTCACAGGTACGGCAACCGATACATTTCGTCGCATCCGCAATAATAAACCGGTTCATGATCACTCCTTTGCACTAAAACAGCAGAGTGCCAGAGAGCGCGTCCCTACTGCTTTGATCCAACGAAGGAAATGTTAAAGTTTTGGCACTTGTCCAAAGCGTTATGTGATCGCGCCCAGGTCATCCCTGACAGTAAATCCCAGTTCATTAGAAATAGCCTGCGCGGTTTCACGCAGTGGTTTCAGGAGATTTTTCTCTCCCACCTGTTTCAGACGTGATGTCGAAAGCGAAATCGACACGGCGTACGGCACCCGCCCATGAATATCAAACACCGGAACAGCAATACAGGAGACGCCGAGTTCGTTTTCTTCTCTGTCCATCGCCGCTCCGCTTTCACGAATGTGCGCCAGTTCGTCGAACATCGCGGGCAGCTTGGTAATGGTATTGCGGGTTAACGGCTGGATCTCATGCTGATGGTTTTCCCAGTATGACTTCACGTAGTCCGGGTGACCAAACGCCATGTAGATCTTGCCCATTGCGGAACAGTAGAGCGGCATATGCTGGCCAATATAGGCACGGGTTCGCAGCATCCCGGTTGTGGTTCCAGCTTATAAATCAAAATAGCGTGATCGTCTTCGCGGCTGGAGAAGTTAATGGTTTCACCAGTGGCGATGTTCAGTGCCTCAAGATGCGGAGCGGCGATATGAATGATATTCAGCGAAGACAGCGCCTTCTGCCCGACGGCAATAAATTTGGTAGTCAGGCGGTAACTCCCTGCGGCGGGCGCGGTGGTCACATAGCCGCAGGACTGTAATCCCTGCAATAAGCGATGGACGGTACTCTTATTTAAACCAGCCAGCTCCGAAAGATGCGCCAACGGACAACCGTTTGGATAGTTGCTCAAAATCTCAATCAGCATCAACCCGCGAAACAGACTCTGGCTTCCGGCTGGACGCTCTTTTTCCTGCGCCATCTCGTTCTCTTTTTTTCCCATCACTTCTTTCCCCATTTTGTCGCGTCCTGATGGTAGCGCAAAGTGTGCCGTAGTTCACGATCTCGACAGATAATTTATAACCAATTGATTTTTATGTCTTTTGAAATTCATCAATCAGATTGCTTTGTTAAAAAGTGATCGATATATTTGAAATCAAGTTTCGCATATTGAAATTTTAAGCCAAAAAAGCGATCAAAAAAACAAGGAAGCCTGGGATGAAAGTGACATTTGAGCAGTTAAAAGCAGCCTTTAATCGGGTCTTAATTTCACGCGGCGTTGACAGCGAAACGGCTGACGCCTGTGCAGAGATGTTCGCCCGCACCACCGAATCCGGCGTTTATTCTCACGGCGTTAATCGTTTCCCTCGTTTCATTCAACAACTGGAAAACGGCGATATCATTCCTGATGCCCAACCCAAACGTATAACCAGCCTCGGCGCAATTGAACAGTGGGACGCCCAGCGTTCGATCGGTAACCTGACAGCGAAAAAGATGATGGATCGCGCCATTGAACTGGCTGCCGATCACGGTATTGGTCTGGTGGCACTACGTAATGCCAACCACTGGATGCGCGGCGGCAGCTACGGCTGGCAGGCGGCGGAAAAAGGCTATATTGGCATTTGCTGGACCAACTCCATCGCCGTAATGCCGCCGTGGGGCGCAAAAGAGTGTCGCATCGGCACTAACCCGCTGATCGTCGCCATTCCTTCCACGCCGATCACCATGGTCGATATGTCGATGTCGATGTTCTCTTACGGCATGTTAGAAGTTAACCGTCTGGCAGGTCGTCAGCTCCCGGTCGATGGTGGCTTTGATGATGAGGCAATTTGACCAAAGAACCTGGCGTTATCGAGAAGAATCGCCGCATGTTGCCGATGGGCTACTGGAAAGGTTCTGGCATGTCGATTGTGCTGGATATGATCGCTACTCTCCTTTCCGACGGCGCATCCGTTGCCGAAGTCACCCAGGACAACAGCGACGAATACGGCATTTCACAAATTTTTATTGCCATTGAAGTGGACAAGCTTATCGACGGTCCCACCCGCGATGCCAAGCTGCAACGCATCATGGATTACGTTACTAGTGCCGAGCGTGCTGACGAAAATCAGGCCATTCGCTTACCCGGCCATGAATTTACTACCCTGCTGGCCGAAAACCGCCGTAACGGCATCACTGTTGATGACAGCGTGTGGGCCAAAATCCAGGCGTTATGAGGAGATAAGTCATGATTTTTGGACATATCGCGCAGCCGGTGATGCTGCCAACTTACTGATTTAGTGTATGATGGTGTTTTTGAGGTGCTCCAGTGGCTTCTGTTTCTATCAGCTGTCCCTCCTGTTCAGCTACTGACGGGGTGGTGCGTAACGGCAAAAGCACCGCCGGACATCAGCGCTATCTCTGCTCTCACTGCCGTAAAACATGGCAACTGCAGTTCACTTACACCGCTTCTCAACCCGGTACGCACCAGAAA
>ENA-OQIG01000296-OQIG01000296.1-human-gut-metagenome-genome-assembly--contig:-NODE-296-length-29861-cov-5.752539_pt1 | contig 29861 bp, 36 predicted proteins | sample MGYA00242576_ERZ504741 | MGnify/ENA primary metagenome ERZ504741 (study PRJEB26092, sample SAMD00036436) | human gut metagenome | host: Homo sapiens | study: EMG produced TPA metagenomics assembly of... | reverse complement strand
AAGAGAGGGAGATATGAGCATAATTCCTGGGAAAATACAGAAATGCAGGACGATTTACGTAGTCAGACAAATGCGGAAGAAAAGCATGATCAATATAATACGGAAAAAATGACAATGCAAAGTACATCAGACACAGACTGCTCCGAAAGAGGAAGAAGATAACGAACCAAAACCATGGATGAATACTTCAATAGCCTATAGCAATCCTCTAAAATAATGCATCTTAATCCAGCCCATCAGAGTGTGAAATCCTGCGTCAGATATCTTTGCCGTGCGTCAGCACGCCTGCAGATATCTTCCTTGTCTTTCGCACTCTGCCGAACTGTCTTAAATGCATTATTTACGAGGATTGCTATAAAATAAAAATATATCAGATATAAAAAAGACTTTTCTCAGATACGATTTATTGTCAGAGAAAGGTCTTTTTTTGGATATTTTACATTGAGAATCTTTCTGGACATGATAAGATTACTGTACATGATTGAACCGAATTAGACAATATATATAAGAAGGAGGCCGCGCTGTTATGGAAACAAAAAAGAAAAAACTTCCGGTGGGAATAGAGATGTTTCGTGATATTCGTGAGCATGACTTTTACTATATAGATAAAACAGGCTTTATTAAAGAATTGCTGGAGTCTTGGACGGAAGTCAACTTATTTACCCGTCCAAGACGCTTTGGGAAAAGCCTGAATATGGATATGCTGAAAGCTTTTTTTGAGATTGGGACGGATAAAAGATTATTTGATGGCCTGGAGATTTCCGCCGAAAAGCAGATCTGTGAAGAGTACATGGGGAAATTTTCGGTAATATCTGTCAGTTTGAAGGATGTGGAAGGCAATAGCTTTGAGGAAGCAAAGGATATGCTGGAAACAGTAATCAGCGATGAGGCTCTGCGTTTTCAATATTTGATGGATAGCCCGAAGCTTACTCTTTATGAGAAAGCCAGGCTGGAGCCTTTGCTGACAGGCAGATTTGAAAAAACTTCGCAGCTTACTGCCAGTTTAAAAACGTTGTCCGCTCTGTTATATAAACACACAGGGACAGAGGTAATTATATTGATCGATGAATATGATGTCCCTTTAGATAAAGCCTATGTAAATGGTTATTATGAGCAAATGGTCCAGCTGATCCGTTCCCTGTTTAGTCAGGTACTAAAAACTAACAGCAATCTGCGGTTTGCAGTGATTACCGGATGTTTGAGAATTTCCAAGGAGAGTATTTTTACAGGAATCAATAATTTTACAGTTCATACGGTTTCTGATAGTGACTATGGGGAATACTTTGGATTTACAGATCAGGAAGTAAGGGGATTATTGTCATACTATGAAATGGAAGAACTGTATCCTGTTGTGAAAGAATGGTATGATGGTTATCAGTTTGGAAAAGAAGAAATTTACTGCCCCTGGGATGTATTGAATTATATACGGGAACATATAGGCGACAGAAATGTACCGCCCAAGCTCTACTGGATCAATACAAGTGGAAATGAAATAGTGAAAAAACTAATCAGACGAGCAGATTCTGGGATGAGGGATGAAATCGAGCAGCTGATTGAAGGAAAAAGTATCACTAAAGAAATTCATATGGAAATGACTTATAAAGATCTGGACGATCCCCGGGAAGGAGAGGCGGATACTAAGAAAGAAAATTTATGGAGTATTTTATATACGACCGGATATCTGACTTCCAAAACTCCTTCATCAGATGGCAGACATTATAATCTGGAGATACCTAATAAAGAAATTCGGGCAATATTTGTGATGCAGGTACGTGAGTGGATGTCAGAAACTGTAATTTATGGAAATACAGACCGGCTTTTAAATTTCTGTCAGGCAGTTAAAATAGGAGAGGTAGATAAATTTCAGGAACTGTTCAATGAATATCTGGTAGAAACAATAAGTATTCGTGATACAGGAGCTCCTTCAAACAGAAAAGAAAGCTTTTATCATGGGCTGCTGCTGGGACTTTTACGTGGTCAGGGAAAATGAAGGTTCGTTCTAATCTGGAATCAGGCACAGGATATGCAGATATTGTGGTGGAGATTCCACAGGAGAAAACGGGCTGGTGATTGAAGTTAAATATGCTGAAAACGGCAGTCTGGATTCTGCATGCAAAAGAGCTGTAGAGCAGATAGAGAAGAAACAATATGAAACGCAGCTGGAACAGGATGGAATGGAAACAATTTACAAATATGGTATAGCCTGTTATAAAAAGAAATGCAGAGTATTAAGAGGGTAGAACGTTACTGTTAACTTTGTTTTCAGTAATGATAGAACTTTTTATGTTGCCAGTATAACAAATATTAATTAAGGAAGGCTTTTACAATTATGAACACAAATGAAATCAGTGGAAAACGTCAGATGGAGTTTCTGGCGGAGTTTGATTATATCAGAGAGGCAGGAACTGTAGGAGAGGAAAAAGCAGCAATGATTATTCAGGAAACATTGAATAGTTTTGGTGTGGAGAATCATCTGGAAGAGTTTTGTTTTGAAACTTTTCAGGTAAAAAAGGCGAAGCTTACGATAACGGAACCATATGCAAAAGAATACATCGTAACCGGATATGGAAGATGTGCCAATACAGATGAGAATGGACGGAATGCATCTTTTTTGTATGTGGAGAATGCGGATGAGATCAGCCTCGCAAATGCCAGAGGAAAAATCGTCATGGTAAATGATCCGGTAAGAAAGGAACTGTACCAGAAACTGGTGAAAGCAGGTGTAGCCGGTTTTATCAGTATTGCCGGTTCCCCATTGGACGAGGGCGTAGATTTGACACCGCGTGCATACAGCTTACCGAAGAATCTGCCAGGTGAAGGGAAAAAAGCAGCCGGGATAGAAGCGGCAAATTACGATAACAGAATTCCGGGTGTAAGCATTCATTATAAAGATGCTGTCGAATTAGTGACAAGAGGGGCAGCTAAGGCTTGCCTGTCCGTAGAACAGGAGACAGTAACACGTACATCCCGTAATGTAGTGGCACGAATTGAAGGAACAGATAAAGCAGAGGATATTCTGACTCTTACTGCACACTATGATTCTGTACCGGAGGTCCTGGTGCTTACGATAACATGTCCGGTGCTGCGATCATCATGGAACTTTGCAGATATTTCAAAGAACACAGGCCACGCAGAACAATGGAATTCGTATGGTTTGGTGCAGAAGAGAAAGGTCTGCTTGGAAGTCAGAACTATATTAAAGAACATGAGTCAGAATTGCAGGCTCATCGTTTCAATATGAATGTAGACCTCGCGGGACAGCTTGTGGGCGGAACAGTTGTAGGAGTGACAGGTGATGCGTCAATCTGCAATATGATCACATATATGGCTCATGAGACAGGAATCGGCATGTCTACAAAGAATCAGATCTGGGGAAGCGATTCTAACACCTTTGCATGGAAAGGTATTCCGGCTATGACATTAAACAGGGATGGATTTGGCATGCATACACGTCATGATACCATTGCACTGCTGTCGGACTGGTCGTTGGAGAGAAGCGCGATTTTACTGGGATATATCGCAGACAGACTGGGAAACATCGAAATTTTTCCGTTTGAACGGAAAGTGCCGGAAGAGTTTATCAGACAGCTGGATGAATATTTTGGCTAATGTTATTCCGGCAGTATGTATCATATTGGCAGAATCAATCCCACACTTGACAAATGAACGCCAGATTGATACCCTATCACAAGAGCGTTTTTTATGCTATAGAAGAAAAACAATGTGGATGCAAGGGTCAATTACACGCATCTGCATTCTGAAAAGCAACAAGAGGAGATAAAAAATTAATGGATATTATTCAGGTAATTACACAGGAATTGAAGGTGGAGAAATGGCAGGTAGAAGCCGCAGTCAAATTAATTGACGAAGGCAACACCATCCCATTCATTTCCCGATACAGAAAAGAAGCAACAGGTTCCCTTAATGATGAGCAGCTTCGTGCACTCTTTGAGAGACTGACGTATCTGAGAAATCTGGAAGATAAGAAGAATCAGGTATTAAAGAGCATCGAAGACCAGGGCAAGCTGACTGAGGAACTGAAGAAACAGATTCTGGATGCCCAGACACTGGTTGTAGTAGAGGACTTATACAGACCATATCGCCCGAAACGCCGTACCCGTGCGACAATTGCCAAAGAGAAAGGGCTGGAACCACTGGCAGATATCATTCTTCTGCAGATGACAGACAAGCCGGTAGAAGAGGAAGCCAAGGCATACGTCTCCGAAGAAAAGGGTGTTAAGAATGTTGCAGAAGCATTGAATGGAGCTAAAGATATTATTGCAGAGCGTATTTCCGATGAAGCAGACTATCGTATCTACATCCGTAACCTGACAACAAAGAACGGAAGTATTTCTTCCACAGCAAAGAATGCGGAAACTCAGTCCGTATATGAAATGTATTATGAATTTGAGGAGCCGGTCAGGAAACTGGCAGGACACCGTATTCTTGCGTTAAACCGTGGTGAGAAAGAGAAATTTATCACTGTTAAAGTAAATGCACCGGAGGAAGACATCCTTCGTTATTTGAATAAGAGAGTGATCAAAAAAGACAACCCGAATACAACTCCGATTCTGAAAGCAGTTGTAGAAGACAGTTACAAACGTCTGATCGGACCGGCTATCGAGCGAGAAATCCGCAGTGACCTTACTGATAAGGCAGAAGACGGCGCGATCCATGTATTCGGCAAGAATCTGGAACAGCTTCTGATGCAGCCTCCAATCGCAGGCAAAGTCGTACTTGGATGGGACCTGCGTTCCGTACAGGCTGTAAGCTGGCAGTTGTAGATGCAACAGGTAAAGTTCTGGATACAACAGTTGTCTATCCCACAGCTCCGACTACTGAGAAAAAGATCCGTGCTGCCAAGGATACAGTGGAAGGTATGATCGAAAAATACGGTGTATCCCTTATTTCAGTAGGAAACGGTACAGCATGTCGTGAATCTGAGCAGGTGATCGTAGATATGCTCAAAGAAATCCCGGAAAAAAAAGGTGCAGTATGTTATCACAAATGAGGCAGGAGCATCTGTGTATTCTGCAAGCAAACTGGCTACAGAGGAATTCCCGAACTTTGATGTAGGACAGAGAAGTGCGGCTTCCATTGCAAGACGTGTACAGGATCCGCTTGCAGAACTGGTTAAGATCGATCCGAAATCTATCGGTGTGGGTCAGTATCAGCATGATATGAACCAGAAGAAACTGGATGAAGCATTAAGCGGCGTTGTAGAAGACAGCGTAAATAAAGTTGGTGTAGATTTAAATACAGCATCTGCATCTCTGCTTGAGTATATTTCCGGTATCAGCAAAGCAATTGCCAAAAATATCGTAGCTTACAGAGAAGAGAACGGTCAGTTTACAGACAGAAAAGAACTTCTCAAAGTAGCGAAATTAGGACCGAAGGCATTTGAACAGTGTGCAGGTTTTATGCGTATTTCAGGTGGAAAGAATCCTCTGGATGCAACAAGTGTACATCCTGAGAGCTATGAAGCAGCATCTGCACTTCTTTCAAAACTTGGATATAAGCCAAATGATGTTGTGGCAGGAAATCTCCTTGGACTTTCCCTGCAGGTAAAAGACTATAAGAAGATGGCAGCAGAACTGGGAATCGGTGAGATTACACTTCGTGATATTGTGAAGGAACTGGAGAAACCGGCAAGAGATCCTCGTGATGACATGCCGAAACCGATCCTTCGTTCAGACGTTCTTGAAATGAAAGATCTGAAAGAAGGAATGGTGCTGAAGGGAACTGTCCGTAATGTTATTGATTTCGGTGCATTTGTAGATATCGGTGTACATCAGGACGGTCTGGTGCACATTTCCGAGATGACAGAGAGATTTATCAAACATCCTCTGGAAGCGGTGAGTGTAGGGGATATCGTAGATGTAAGAGTGATCGGAGTTGATATGAAGAAAAAACGTATCAGCTTATCCATGAAAGGATTAAATAAATAACATCAATAAAACAGGGATTACCACTGCAGACCGGATATCTGCAGGAGTGATCCCTGTTTTTGGGGGTACTGCTGTCTGCAGTAACAGTTATTCTGTTTCCCGGTGTGATGTGAGGTGTTCTTCAAGGCTGCGTGCTGCAATGCTCTGTGGCCTTTTTACATTGCGGATCAGACAGATCTTTCGTTCAGGAAGAGGCTCTTCAATGGGAATCTGGACGATTTTCCCCTGAGCAATATGTTCAGCAGCAAGCTCTTCAGGAAGAATCCGATTCCCAGGTTGTGCTGCACCATAGGGAAAATCTGGTCAGTAGTTGCCACTTCCATATCAGGTGAGAAGGGAAGGTTATGGCGCATAAAATACTGTGTATATAATTCTCTTGTACTGCTTCCGGGAGCAATCCCGATCAGAGGGATATCCTGCAGATCCTGAAGACAGTGTTTGTTGGAAGCTGTTTCCGCATATTCCTCTCCACCTATAAGAATCTCGCGGAAAGAATAGAGGGGAATTCTCTGAAGTGGTTTTTTCAGAGCGACAGGTGTGGTAACTACTGCAAAGTCTACCAGACCGTTTTCCAGTGCCTGAACTGCCTGTGGTGTGGAATGATTAGAAATCCTCAGCTTCACATGTGGATAACGGTGATGAAAGACTTCCAGTTCGTTCAGCAGGAATAAACGCAGTGCGATCTCACTGGCACCAATATTTACAAGTCCGCTTTCCAGACCTTTATCTTTGAGAAGTTCATTTTCTCCTGATACAAGCTGTTCTATTGCAATTGATACATGTTCAAAAAGTCTTTCTCCTTCAATGGTCAGCTGTACTCCGCGATTGGAACGGATAAAAAGTTTACATCCCAGCTCATTCTCCAGAATATTCATACACCGGGTAATGTTAGGCTGATTGTTTCCCATAACGTCGGCTGCTTTGGAAAAACTCTTATACTGGGCAACAATAGTAAAAAATACGATAATAATCAAGAATCATGATACAGTCGGCTCCTTATGCTATATAAAAATAGAATATCTGATATAGAAAAATAACGTTTGTATATCAATGTGTGAATCAGTATAATACGACTGGGTCAAAAAATCAATATAAAAGTCCTGACAATAGGACGGAGACCAAAAGGAAAGGGAGATTACCGAATATGACAACAGCGAATAAGACAATTAAGATCAATGACGTGGAGGCAGCAAAGAAACTGGTCAGTGCGGCAGTCAGATGTCCATTTGATATTGATATTGTATTTAAAGGAAAAATTTTTATTGATGCCAAATCTATTCTCGGAGTATTAAGTCTTGGCGTGGAAGAACCTCTGGAACTTAAATATGATGGCTATGATGAAGATTTTGAATCAGTGATCGCAGGTCTGGCATGTTAAGATTAAAGAAAGGAATTCACAGGTGCAGATGACATCTACAAATCTTCTATATATTTATGTGATTATCATTAATGTAGTCACATTTTTATCTATGGCTTGGATAAAAGCAGGGCAAAAGCCGGACAGTGGCGCATACCGGAAGCGCAGCTGATATTTCTGGCGGTGATCGGAGGGTCGGTGGGAGCTCTGGCCGGTATGAAGGTATTTCATCATAAAACAAGAAAGCCGAAATTTAAGACAGGAGTTCCGGCGATACTGATTATTCAACTAATTATTTATTTTCTGTTTTTGTGAAATGAGGGGATTATTCTGCGCTTATAGCAATCCTTATAAATAATGCATATTGATTTTAGCTCATCAGAGCGTGAAATCCTGTGTCAGTAAAGCGGATATATTGTCCGCTTTCTTTTTTTTGCCCGAATAAAATTGATTGTTACAGAGAATGAGGTATGTTATGCTACTCTTATATGAGAATTGCGGGAGCTGCAAAGCAGCGGAGTAATTCGTAGATATCAAGTCAGGGGAAAGACATCTTTTAACCCTGATATTATATGAAAAGCTGCCTGTTAAGTGAAAGAAGGGCAGAAAAATAATACATGACAAAATATAAGAGAGCAGGTGAAAAATATTGGAACAGGAAATTCAGGAGGCAAAAAGTTTATATTACAGCTATAAGCAGTATTTTTCAGACTATCTTCCGGCTTTGACGAAACTGGGACTGAAAGTAGTAATGGCATTGCTGGTATTTGTGGGCGGGCGCAAAGTGATCCAGTGGTTTGTTTCTTTCATAAAGAGTCCATGGAGCGTGCGTCTGTAGACAAAGGTGTGGTCCAGTTTACAGGGTCGCTGTTGAGAATTGTACTTTACATTTTGCTGGTATTTAGCATTGCCACTCATTTTGGTGTAAAGGAATCCTCTATTGCAGCACTGCTTGGTACTGCCGGTGTAACGGTAGGTCTTGCATTGCAGGGCGGCCTTGCAAATATTGCAGGCGGGATCATGCTTCTGATCTTCAACCATTTCAGGTGGGGGATTATATCATTATCGCACAGCAGAATGGGTGCGAAGGAACTGTATACAAAATAGAAATCTGTTATACAACTCTGATTTCCATAGATAACAAACACATTGTAATCCCAAATGGAACGCTGTCCGGCAGCATTATTACAAATGTAACTGCCAGAGATCTTCGTAAGCTGGAGATCAAAGTAGGAATTTCTTATGATTCAGACATTAAGAAAGCAAAAGCAATCCTGGAAGAAATCCTTCATAATGATGAAGATACAAAAGACGACCAGGGAATGGTGGTGTTTGTAGATGAGCTTGGAGAGAGCGCAGTGGTCATGGGCCTGCGTGTGTGGGTGGCTACGGAGAAATACTGGCCTGCCAGGTGGCGGCTTAATGAACTGATCAAAGAAGCATTTGATGCAAACGGAATTGAAATCCCGTACAATCAGTTACAGGTTCATGTGAAGAAACAGATATGATAACAACATAAGTCCTCTGAACCAACTATAAGGTTTAGAGGATTTATTGTTTGTACAGATTATAGCCAAATAATACCAAACAAGAATAAATAATCCTTGATCGATGGTGATTTATACCAATTTCACTGTCGGATATTGGTATAATACCACCAAAATAATATAAAATACGACAAAATAATTGACAATAGGACAACAGATTGCTATACTGGAGTCAAGTTAAACAACTAAGTGTTTTTATGAAGATGCAAAGGCGCATGTAAGTAAATGGATTGCTGCACGATTTTTATACATTGCAAAGACGCAAAAATATAAAAACACTTTTTGTACCCAAAATTAACTTCGTGATTGTAACTAAGTAACAATGTACAGAAAGAAAAGGAGAGAAAACTATGAAAATGATACAAAAAAGTTATGGCAGCAGCTCTTGCAGGAGTAATGACAGTTTCCATGTCCGCTACAGCATTTGCAGCAGATGATGACGCTATATTCTCAAAGCCACAAATGAAGATTCCAAATCATCCGACAATGATCTGGTGATCGCAATCGAAGGAAGCGTAAGCTCCATGGACCCGGCAAACATTCCGGATACAAACGCAATCTCCGCTACACGTGGTGTATACGAGACACTGGTTTCTTTTGATGAGAACCAGGAATTAACAGGCAAACTTGCTGAATCATGGGAAGTTTCCGATGACTCTCTTACTTATACTTTCAAACTTCGTCAGGGTGTTAAATTCCAGGACGGAACAGACTTCAATGCAGCAGCAGTTAAAGCAAACTACGATCGTGTAGTTAACAAAGACAACAATCTTCGTCAGAGAAGAACATTTATCGTAACTAACGAAGACGGATCTGAAACACCTCGTGTAGACAGCATTGAAACACCGGATGATTACACACTGGTTATCAAACTGACACAGGCATGGGCACCATTTATCAACCGTCTGACACAGTTCTGTATCATCAGCCCTGCAGCTCTTGAAGAGTATGGCAATGATATCATGAACCATCCATGCGGAACCGGTCCATATGTATGTACAGAATGGGAAGAAGGCGACCACACAAGCTTCGAGCGCAATGATGATTACTGGGGAGACAAACCGGGCGTTGACACTGTAACAATCAAAGAAGTTCCGGAAGCAGGTGCACGTACAGCTATGCTTCAGACAGGTGAAGCAGATTTCATCTATCCTACACCATCTGACCAGATTGAAGCAATCAAAGGAACAGACGATGTAAACATCCTTACAACAGACTCCAACATCATGAGATATGTAACTCTGAACATGGATCTGGAACAGCTTTCTGATGTAAAAGTACGTCAGGCTATGAACTACGCAATCGACAAAGATGCATACATCCAGTTAATGTATTCCGGATACGGAAAACCGGCTACATCTGTAGTTCCATCTATCATCGGTGGATATGAAGAGCAGGAGCTTACGCATATGATGTAGACAAAGCAAAAGAACTTATGAAAGAAGCCGGATACGAAGACGGATTCAAACTTACTCTGTGGGGCGATAACACAACACAGGAAATCAAAGGTATGACATTTATTTCCCAGCAGCTTGCTCAGATCGGTATCGAAGTTGACGTTCAGCCAATGGAGCCTGCAACTGTAAGTGACAAGATTTATGTTGACAAAGAAGATGCTGAGATCAATATGTGGTATGTAAACTGGTCTGCATCTGACTTCACAATGGATGGTTCTTTACGTTCCCTGCTTTACAGCACAATGTGCCCTCCGACAAGTGCAAACACAGCATACTTCAATGACGCTGATTTTGATAAAGATATGACGAAGGTCTTGCAACAGCTAACGAGGAAGAGCAGGCTAAATACTATGGCGATGCTCAGAAGATCGCATGGGAAGCATGCCCATGGTTATTCCTTGGCAATGACCAGATCATCTATCTACAAAATCTTATCTGTCTGGCGTATATGTATCTCCGGACGGAGCATTTAACTTCGCAAATGCAACTTTAGCACAGTAAGTAATGGGGTTGAGAACAGGCTGCGAAGAACATAAATCTGGCTGCCTGATCTGAAATTGCAGCAATTCCATAAAATACTGCCGATACGGCAGTGTGAATACAGGACAAAGATGTTCGAACCGGAGAACTGCCATAAGATTTACTATGGCAGTTCTCTGACTATAAAACATCAAATATAAACAACAGGTAAGAAAATAATAAGGAGGAAAAATATGGGACGTTATTTAGGTAAACGTTTGGCAAGCACGATCCCGCTGCTTCTGGTTATCTCATTCGTAGTATTTATGTTTATCCATATGATTCCAGGTGATCCGGCAAGACTGGTAGCCGGTCAGGATGCAACAAAGGAAGATGTGGCAGTTGTACGTGAACAGCTGGGACTGGATGAGCCATTACTTGTACAGTATGGTAAATATATGAAAGGTCTTTTTACAGGAGATCTGGGAAGCTCTATCAAAAACGGTAAAACCGTAGTAGAGACAATCGCACCAAGACTGAAACCAACTATCATGCTGACATTCTCATCCATGATATGGGCTGCAATCATCGGTATTGCAATCGGTATCATCGCTGCCGTATTTCATGGCAGAATTCTTGATTATATAGGTATGATCATAGCAATCGCAGGTATATCTGTTCCAAGCTTCTGGTTAGGTCTGGAATTGATTCAGCTTTTTTCAGTAAGCCTGGGATGGCTTCCAACCAGTGGACTGGAAACCTGGAAGAGCTATATTCTTCCATCACTTACAATGGGAGCAGGAATCATGGCCGTACTTGCCAGATTCTCCAGATCTTCCATGCTTGAGACCATGCGTGAGGACTATGTGCGTACCGCACGTGCCAAAGGTCTTTCTGAATCACTGGTTGTTATGCGTCATGCATTTAAGAATTCTCTGATCGAGATCGTAACAGTAGCCGGACTTCAGATCGGTGGTCTCCTTTCCGGATCTGTTATGGCAGAGACGGTATTTTCCATCCCCGGACTTGGACGTCTTCTGGTAGATTCCATCCAGATGAGAGATTACAAAGTTGTTCAGGCATTACTTCTGTTCTTTGCTACAGAATATATCCTGATCAACCTGATCGTAGATGTTCTTTATGGCGTGATTAACCCAAGAGTACGTTATGAATAGAGGAGGAGAGAAGATGGCAGATAAGAACACAACATCAAACATTAACCTTGCTGCTGCCGAAGAACTCCCTAAGGCACAGAGCAAGTTCAAAGAATTTGTCAAGAAATTCATGAAGAGAAAAACAGCAGTGATTTCTCTGGCATTTATAGTATTTATTATCTTAATGGCAATCATCGGACCGTATGTAGTTCCGTATGATCCGCAGGCACCGGATTACACAGCTATGATGCAGGGGCCAAGCGCAGCCACATCTGGGGAACCAATGAATACGGACAGGATGTTTTCTCCCGTCTGATGGTTGGTACCAGACTTTCTCTTACATGCGCGCTGACAGCGACGATCATCGGTACGGCTATCGGTGTTGTTCTCGGACTGATCGCAGGTTTCTACGGCGGAATTATCGATTCCCTGATTATGAGATGCTGTGACGTACTTTTCGCTTTTCCTGATATCCTGCTGGCTATCGCAGTCGTTGCCATCATCGGACAGGGAATGGTAAATGTTATGATCGCGGTTGCGGTATTTACAGTGCCGTCCTTCGCACGAATCATACGAAGCGCTACGATTTCCGTAAAGCAGGCTCCTTATGTAGAGGTTGCCCGTTCCCTGGGATGCTCAAACACAAGAATCCTGTTTGTACATATTTTCCCTGGTACGATTCAGTCCATGATCGTTAACTTTACCATGCGTGTAGGTACTGCGATCCTTGCTGCATCATCCTTAAGCTTCCTGGGATTCGGTGCAAACGTTACAGAGCCTGACTGGGGTTCCATGCTTTCCACAGGACGTAACTATCTGAACACAGCTCCTCACATGGTACTGTTCCCTGGTATTCTGATCTTCCTTACAGTTCTGGCATTCAACCTGCTGGGCGACGGTCTCAGAGATACCCTGGATCCAAAGATGAACTAGGAGGAAGAAACCATGGCAGAAAAATTATTAGAAGTAAAGAACCTCCGTACGGAGTTTAAAAGAGATAAAACATGGGTGACAGCAGTTAATAATGTAAGCTTCTCCATTCAGCCGGGTGAAATTCTTGGTCTGGTAGGAGAGTCCGGATGCGGTAAATCCGTAACTTCCCTCTCCATTATGAAACTTCTGGCACGAAACAGTAAGATTTCCAACGGTGAGATCCTGCTTAATGGCAAGGATCTTCTCAAAGAAGATAAAAAAGGCATGAGAAAGATTAGAGGACGTGAAGTTGCCATGATCTTTCAGGAGCCGATGAACTCTCTGAACCCATGTATGAGAATTGAGAAACAGTTGACAGAAGCAATCCTGCTCCATAACAATTTCTCAAAGAAGAAGCGCACAACAGAGCATTCGAAGTACTGAAATCAGTAGGTATCCCTGAACCGGATATGACATTAAAGAGTTATCCGCACCAGCTTTCAGGCGGTATGTGTCAGCGTGTTATGATTGCTATGGCAATGTCCTGTGAGCCGGAGCTTCTCATCGCGGACGAGCGACTACAGCCCTTGACGTTACCATTCAGGCTCAGATTCTCGAACTGATGGAGGACATCAGGGCAAAGAAGAATACAGGTATTCTGATGATCACACATGACCTTGGTGTTGTCGCTGAAATGTGTTCCAGAGTTGTTGTTATGTATGCCGGCCGAATCGTAGAAGAAGCGCCTGTGCAGGAACTTTTTGCAGATCCGAAACATCCATATACACAGGGGCTGATCGGTTCTGTACCGAAACTTGGAAGTGGTGTGGAATCTCTTCCATCCATCCCGGGAAGCGTACCGGATCTGTCCGTAATGCCGAAAGGATGTAAGTTTGCACCGAGATGTAAATATGCAATGGATATCTGTCATCAGCAGGAACCGGAGCTTGCAGATATCAACGAAGCAGGTACCAGAAAATGCAGATGCCATCTGCTCAACAAAACCGGAAAGGAGGCGTAACCTGTGAGCGAGCCGTTATTATCAGTAAAGAATATGAAGAAAACATTCCAGGCAAACGGAGGAATGTTCAGCAAGAAGAAATTTGTCCATGCGGTAAATGACGTATCTTTTGATATTTATCCAGGCGAGACTTTCTCTCTGGTAGGAGAGTCCGGATGTGGTAAATCCACGACAGGTAAACTGATCGATCATCTGATCACACCTGACTCCGGTGAAATCTGGTTTGAGGGAAAAGAAATCTCCAAACTTTCAGAGAAAGAAATGCGCCCGTTACGTTCAGATATCCAGATGGTTTTCCAGGATCCATACGGTTCCCTGAATCCGAGAATGAAAGTTCAGGATCTCATCGGTGAGCCACTTCTGATTCACACAAATATGAGTGCAGGAGAGCGCCTTAAGAAAGTACATGAACTTCTCCGCACTGTAGGATTAAGCCCGTCTCATGGAGAGCGTTACCCGCATGAATTTTCCGGTGGTCAGCGTCAGCGTATCGGAATTGCCAGAGCACTGACTGTACAGCCAAAGCTTATCATCGCAGATGAGCCGGTATCTGCCCTTGATGTTTCTATCCAGGCGCAGGTATTAAATCTTCTGCAACAGTTACAGAAAGACTTTAATCTTACCTATCTGTTCATTTCCCATGACCTGAGCGTCGTTGAAATGATTTCAGACAGAATCGGTGTCATGTATCTTGGCACGATCGTAGAGACAGCACCGAAGAAAGAACTTTATGCAAACCCGAGACATCCATATACAAGAGCACTTCTCTCCGCAGTTCCGATCCCGGATCCGGAAGTGAAGAAAGAGCGTATTACTCTGAAAGGTGACCTTCCAAGTCCGAGTAATCCGCCGAGTGGCTGTCTGTTCCACACACGTTGTCCGCATTGTACAGAAAAATGTAAGACACAGGTGCCGACACCTGCTGAAATTGCACCGGGTCATATTGTAAAATGTCATTATCCGGAACTTACAGAATAGGAATTCCGAAATAACAATATCACACCTGGAGATGAACAGTGAAGAAAACAGGATTCACTGAGAGATACAGGTCATTATGAATGGATGAGGAAAGAGGGGCTATGTTTACTGAGGAAAGACAAAGCGCAATAGAGAATTGTCTTCGTGAAAACGGAAAAGTCAAGGTTAAGGAATTGAGTGAAATCTTTCAGGTCACAGAAGACTGTATCCGAAAAGATCTTAAGATTCTTGAAAACGCCGGTAAGTTAAAGAGAACCTACGGCGGTGCAATCCTTTCACAGGATTATCCGCTGAAAAGAGACGTAGTAGACAGACGCCAGTTTAACCTTGACAAAAAGAGAACAATTGCAGCCAAAGCATTTAAACTGATTAAGAATAACGAAACGATTTTCCTTGATATTTCTACCACAAATATCGAACTGGCAAAGCTTCTTGCCACGTCAAATATGCGTGTGGTAGTGGTGAGCAATATGATAGATATCCTGCAGATCCTTGCCACAAATCCGTCTATTACTGCAATCGGTACAGGGGGAACAATGTACCAGACAGTAAACGGATTTATGGGAGCTGCAACGATAGAAGTGATTAAGCAGTATAGCTTTGACCGTGCATTTATAGGAAGCTGCGGTGTGGATATGACTGATTGTGCAATTACTACATTGGGGGTAGAGGACGGATTGACAAAGAAAGCAGCCGTGTACAGCAGCAGACATAAATATGTTGTTATGGAAAGGGATAAATTCTATTTCAACGATTCCTATAAATATGCATACTTTGATGATATCAGCGGAATTGTTACGGATGAATTTCCAGATGATACGATCGTGAGTACACTGGAGAGAGCAGGGGTGAAATTGTTCTGATACAGGTAAGTCTTCGGGGGACTTATCTGATCTGGTTAAATCAGTCAGCAGAATGGATGATCTGTCTGGCTTAAATGAAAAAGATGGAGGCAAGTACGTGAAAGAATATATTTTGGAAGCCTGTGTAGATTCTGTAGAATCTGCTATGGCAGCGGTTGAGGGAGGCGCAGACAGGCTGGAACTCTGCGGCAACCTGATCATCGGCGGAACCACTCCGGGACCGTGGCTTTTTGATGAGATAAGGAAGCGTTCGGATATCAGGATTCATGCCTGATCCGTCCGCGTTTTGGAGATTTCTGCTATACAGATGCAGAATTTTCATGATAAAGCATGCAGTAGAAGATTTCAGAAAAATGGGTGCCGAAGGTGTTGTATTTGGGGTGCTGAAACCGGATGGCACATTAAACATGGAACAGATGAAAGAACTGATGGAGGCGGCAGGGGATATGTCAGTGACCCTTCACAGAGCTTTTGATGTATGCGTGGATCCAATAGAAACAATGGAACAGGCAATCTCACTGGGAATCAATACGATCCTTACTTCAGGCCAGCGCAATGTATGTCTGCAGGGGGCAGATCTTTTGCGGGAACTCGAGGAAAAGAGTCGTGGACGTATCACAATCCAGGCAGGAAGCGGTGTCGGCGCATCGGTGATCCGACAGCTTTATCCTCTGACAGGAATAAAAGCATATCACATGACTGGTAAGAGAGTAATCGACAGTGAGATGCAGTTCAGAAAAGACGGAGTGAATATGGGACTCCCGATGCTTAGTGAATATGAGATATGGCGTACGGATGTAGATAATATCCGCGCCGCAAAGAAAGTTCTGGAGGAATTATAATGGCAGAACCGAAGATTTTTTTGAAAGGGAACAGGGATCGAATTGAAAAGAGCTACCTGGAGCAGGCGAAGAACCTGCCCCGGGTTTTTGCGCCTGTAGATGAGAAATTACAGAAATGTACAGAGGAAGTGGCGCTTGCATGTAAATATTTATATGCGTTTATGCCGTACAGCGATATTGGCAATTATCCGTTTGAAGTATTTCTGGACTATGCAGAGAATGGTGTGAATCTCTGGAAAGAGAATCCACAGGTTGCAGATCTTCCGGAAGAAATCTTCCTGAATTATGTGCTGTTTCACAGAGTAAATGAAGAAGAAATTGCTCCTTGCAGAACTTTCTTCCGCACAGAGATTGGAACCAGAACGCAGGGAATGAATTTTAAAGAGGCAGCCCTGGAAGTGAACTACTGGTGCGCCGAAGAAGCAACCTATCACTGTACAGATGACCGTACTTTATCTGCGGTTTCCGTATATCGAAGAGGTAATGGAAGATGTGGTGAGGAGTCTGTATTTACAGTGAATGCCCTGCGAAGTGTGGGCGTTCCGGCGCGCCAGGTGTATGCGCCGAAATGGTCTCATTGTGATGACAATCATGCATGGGTAGAAATCTGGTGTGACGGTGAATGGTATTTCCTTGGAGCATGTGAGCCGGAAGAAATCCTGAATAAAGGATGGTTTACGAATGCTTCTTCCAGAGCGATGATGATTCACTCCCGTGTATTTGACACAAAAATTCCGAACGGAGAAGTGATCGGCAAAGACGGCATGGTTACTATGCTGAATGAATTGAAGAGATATGCTGTTACAAAGGAGATTACAGTATCCGTAAAGGATGAACAGGGAGCTCCGGCTGAGGGCACAGAGGTTTCTTTTGAAGTACTGAATTACTCTGAATATGCACCGATCGCAGAGAAGAAAACAGACAGTAAGGGAACCGCCAGACTGACAACAGGACTTGGGAGTCTGCATATTTCCGCAAGAATGTGTTCTGACGGCGAGTGGTTCTATGCGGAAACAGTTATGAACACTGAGAAAGAAGATAACTGTGAACTTTGTCTGGTACCGCAGGATAAAAGAAATGACGGCGAATCAGAAAAGTGGACAGCAGCAGATATATTTGCTCCTCATGACGCACCTGTAAACACAGACATGCCGACTTTAGAACAGAAGGCGAAGGGAAATAAGCGTCTGGCAGCAGCCAATGCACACAGAGAGCAGAAAGTAAGAAACTGGTCAAATCCGGAATGTGAACGTTTTCTGGAAAAAAAGGTAAACAGGATAGAAGAAGCCATTGCTGCCTCATACAGAGAGGATCTCCTGAGGGTTCTCACAGAGAAAGACAGAACTGACTGTATCAGTGACGTTCTGGAGGAACACCTGGAGCTGGCAATTCCATATCATGGTATGATGAAAAAGGATACCTTTGTATCTTATGTGTTAAATCCAAGAGTAGATGATGAAGTTCTTCAGAAATACAGAAGAGAGATTAAGAAGCATTTTTCCAGAACTGAGAAACAGGAGCTGAGAGATGACCCTTCCAGAATCTGGAATCTGATCGAGAAGGCAATTGTTTCCAGACCGGAGAAAGAGCGTTCCAGTGTGATCACAACACCGGCAGGATGTATAAGGACCTGTACAGGAAGCTTCCTGTCAAAGAAAATCCTGTTTGTTGCAATAGCGAGAACCTTTGGAGTAGCGGCAAGACTGAATCCACATGATCGTTCTATGGAATATATGGAAAACGGAAGATTCGTTCCTGTGCTTGCAAGAACAGAGAAGAACTGTACTCTGATCCTGAAAGCAGGAGAGACTGTAAAGTGGAAATATTTCCAGAACTGGAGTATTGCAAAACTGGAGAATGGAAGATATACATCACTGAAACTGGGAGCAGAGAATTTCGAAGATCAGATCCTGAATTTGCCGTTGGAATCCGGAAACTACAGGATTCTTACTTCAAACAGACTTCCAAATGGAAATATGTTTGCAAATGAATATCATTTTGAAATTCAGCCGGAGAGACAAAGGAGATTGAGCTGGTACTCAGGGAAGCAGATCTGGAGGATATGCTGGAGAATATTTCCATGCCGGATTTTATGCTGAAAACTGAGGATGGTACAGAGTTGAAAGCATCTGACCTTACAGCAGACGGAAAACATATCCTGATGTTTCTGGAAGAAGAAAAAGAGCCTACTGAACATATCTTAAATGAAATGATGGAGCAGGAAGAAGCTTTTGCAGGATATGCAGAGCAGATTATTTTTGTAGTGAGAAGTAAAGAAGCACTGGAGACACCGACACTGTCCAAAGCACTTGCAAAGTTAAAAAATATTCAGATTTATTATGATGATTTCTCAGAGATTATCAATACTCTGGGAAGACGTATGTATGTAGACCCGGATAAACTTCCGCTGATCATTGTGACAAATGGAAGCCTAAACGGAATTTATGCGACCAGCGGTTACAATGTAGGAACCGGGGATATGCTGTTGAGATTAATGTAAATAAATACAGGAGATAAGAAATCATGTATCAGTTAACAGAAAAGAATATGAAGAACGTATGAAATGGTATCAGGATGCCCGTTTCGGAATGTTTATCCACTGGGGCTTATATTCTATTCCTGCAAGAGGAGAATGGGTACGCAGTACAGAGGAGATGCCTGAGGAAGAATACCTTCCGTTTATGAAAGAATTTGATGCCAGAGACTATAACCCGAAACAGTGGGCAAAAGAGGCAAAGGCAGCAGGTATGAAATATGTGGTTCTGACTGCGAAACACCATGATGGTTTCTGTTTATTTGACAGTAAATACACAGATTATAAAGTTACCAACACACCTGCAGGAAGAGACCTGATCAAAGAATATGTGGAAGCCCTTCGCGAAGAAGGTCTGAAAGTCGGTCTGTATTTCACCTTACTTGACTGGCATCATCCGGACTATCCTCATTACGGAGACCGCATCCATCCTATGAGAAACCACCCGGAATGCAGTAATGAAAACAGAGATTTTTCTCGTTATATAGAGTATATGTACAATCAGGTGGAAGAGGTCTGCACAAATTATGGAAAAATCGATATTATGTGGTTTGACTTTTCATATGATGATATGCGGGGCGAGAAATGGGGAGCAACAAGACTGATAGATATGGTCCGCAGATTACAGCCGGGAATCATCATTGATAATCGTCTGGAAGTCAGCGGTGAGGGAAGAGGTTCTCTGTATGACTGCAATCCGACACCATATCATGGCGATTTCGTAAGCCGGAACAGATCATCCCGCCGGAAGGAATCTGCGACAAAGAAGGGAATCCGATGGTATGGGAAGCATGCTTCACCATGAATAATAACTGGGGTTACTGTGCAAATGACCACTATTACAAACCTGCTTCCATGCTGATCAAGAAGCTGGTAGAGTGCGTTTCCAAAGGTGGAAATATGATTTTGAACGTAGGACCTGATGCGAAAGGTAAATTCCCGAAAGAATCCTCTGCGATCCTGGCGGAAATCGGACGCTGGATGGATAAGAACCATGACAGTATCTATGGATGCGCTCCGGCAACAGATATCCCGAAACCGGATTACGGACGTATCACCAGAAATGGAAACAAATATTATGTCCATATTTATGAGAATACATTAGGACCACTGCCGCTGATTGGCTTTGACAAGAATAAGATTGTGAAAGTACGTGCCCTGGATGACGGACATGAAGTGCCGATTTCTACTTTATGGGTGCACAGCGATTATCCGGATATCGCATTTGTTGACCTTGGTCCGGATCCTGTACTGCCGGATTCCGTAGACTATGTGCTGGAAGTGGAGATGGCAGAATAAAAACAGGTGATAAGCCCTAAAAAAATTTATATTTGCTATTATCTTGCTTAAAAGTTTAACCGAATTAAGTAAGTCCCCTGCGGAGGTTGCGAATATCCGATTGACAAGCCTTTTGTATCAATAGGAATAATTTGCAGACAATATAAAAACGAGTTGCTATATTCTTTGTTTCTGGAATATAGTAACTCGTTTTTTTGGAAAAAAAACAGATACCTTAAATTCTAACAGCGGTTTCTCTTATTAACAAAGTAGTTCAAAATCCCGCCGCCCACAATAATTACAAGAGCAACCGCAACAACTCTCTTAGCAGCTTCCTGTGGCATCTGGCTTTTGGAGCCAATGGATTCTGAGTAGAATGTAAGCGTATAATTAATCTCATGAGGTGCGCCCATTGCAGTGGTATCTGCAATCACAGGCATGCCTTCATCCAGCGCAGTGACAGGAATTTCAAATTCTGAATTTGATCCCTCTTCATTAACTGGGAGATACTTTTCCCCGTCCACGATCATATAATCATAGTTGGAACTGCTCCACTGAATTTTGGCGGTCACACTGCCATCTTTTACAGTGATAAGAGTCGGAGTAGTAACACTTGCCTTTCCACTTCCTCCCTCTAAGTCCACCTGGATAGAATATTCTCCATCTTCTTTATCAAGAGTCAGAGACTGCGCAGCAGGTACAAAACTCCACATCGACAGACAACAGATCAATGCTGTCAGAAATGCGAAAATCTTTTTCATTTGTTTTTTCCTCACTTAAATTTCAGTAATTTTCATCATCCCACAATTGAAATTAATTGTCAATACTTCGTTGAAAAAGTGGTTGGGCTTTAGTATAATAGGGATATTGTCCGTAAGTTAAATAGAAGACAATAAAAAGGAATATTTCTGATAGAAACATTCAAACAGAGGCTTGAGGTGTAAGATCTTTGAGACAATAAAAAGGAAATTAAAAAAGAAACCATTATACAGGAGGATATAAGAATGAGTGGAATTTTATACGGAGTAGGAGTAGGCCCTGGAGATCCGGAACTTATGACATTAAAGGCAGTACGCCTGATTAAAGAAAATGATATTATTGCAGTCCCGGGAGCAGATGTCCGCGAGACTGTTGCATACAAGATCGCAGTACAGGCAGTTCCGGAACTGGCTGACAAAGAACTTCTTCCAATCTATATGCCTATGACACATGACAAGGCAGAACTGGAACTTAATCACGAAAAAGGTGCCAAAGCCCTTGAAGCAGCTCTGGCTACAGGTAAGAATGTTGTATTCCTTACTCTGGGAGATCCGACAATCTATTCTACATTTACATATGTACAGAAGAGAGTAGAAGCAGACGGCTATCAGACAAAACTGGTAAGCGGTATCACTTCCTTCTGCGCAACAGCAGCACGCTTAAATATCCCGCTGACAGAGTGGAACCAGCCACTTCATGTACAGCCGGCAGTACACCGCCTTGACAGTGAACTGGATCAGCCGGGAACCTATGTACTTATGAAATCCGGCAAGAAGATGAATCAGGTAAAAGAAATTCTGGCAAGAAGCGGTCGCGAAGTCCGCATGGTCGAAAACTGCGGTATGCCGGATGAGCATATTTACAACAGTGTGGAAGAAATCCCGGATGACGCCGGATACTATTCCCTTATCATTGCCAAAGAGAAAGCCGAAGAGAAATGATAGAGACAAAAAATCTGACGAAAACCTTTGACAATTTTACAGCAGTGGATTCCCTGAACCTGAAAATTGAAAAAGGTGAGTTTTTTGGTCTTCTCGGACCAAACGGAGCAGGCAAGACAACGACCATCAGTCTGCTCTCAACCTTCTTCTTCCGACAAAGGGAGAAATCCTCATAGATGGTCAGCAGCTTACGAGAAAGCGCCCGGACCTGAAAAGAAAAATCAGTGTGATCACTCAGGAGTATTCCATGCGCCAGGATATGAATATGGATGAGATCATGGAATATCAGGGCCGCCTCTATTTTATGCCCAGAAAGCAGATAAAGGAAAGGACAGAGGAACTTCTGGAGTTCTGTGACCTGCTGAAATTCCGCAAGCGTACAGTACGTAAGCTTTCAGGTGGAATGAAGCGTAAGCTGATGGTCTGTCGGGCACTCCTGACAGATCCGGAGATTCTGCTTCTGGATGAACCGACAGCCGGAATGGATGCTCTTTCCAGAAGACAGATGTGGAATCTTCTGCGAAAACTGAATGAGAAAAATCTGACCATTCTGCTGACCACGCATTACATGGAAGAAGCACAGAGTCTCTGCAATCGTGTGGCACTGATGGATCATGGTAAGCTGGAGGAGGTAAGTACTCCGTCAGCACTGATCGAGAGTCTTGGAGCCTATGCGGTAGATGAGATGACAGCAGATGGAACAAAGAATCACTATTTCCATACACGTCAGGATGCAATCCGGTATCTGGAAAATCTTACAGGGCAGGCTTCACTTCGCGAGACCACATTGGAGGATGTTTTCGTAGAAAGAGCCGGAAAACACCTGATTTCCAAGTAACAGGCGGTTGTTCGCCACTTTTGCTGCGTGGTTTTACACCGGATACTCCTTGGGCTTTACTCAAGGAGATTCATATTTTCTGCATCGCATAGCGTGTTACCGGGCACAGAGTGAACAGTTACGAATAAATGAGAATATAAATGAACTTGGAGAAAAGAGTAATGGGAATTATAACAATATTATGGGAGAAGTGGGTAGAATTCCGCAGAGATTTTTACAAGATCACACTGGCAGCCATGATCGCGCCTCTGATGTATCTGGTCGTATTCGGAATGGGAATCCAGACAACTTCTCATGGACAGCCATACCTGAACTTTTTGATTCCGGGTGTGGTATCACTTACAACTATGAATGGAAGCTTCAACGCCATCGCGCAGAACCTGAATGTCCAGAGACTTTATGAGAAAGCCTTTGACCAGGTTATGATCTCACCGACTCCACTGTGGCAGTTTATCGCAGGCCAGATTATCGGAGGAAGTCTGCGTGGACTGTATGCAGGAGGAATTATCCTGCTCCTCACAGCACCAATCGAGACAGCCTGATCTTCAACGGCTGGTCATTTCTTGTGATGTTCCTCAATGGAGCGGTATTTTCTGCTATCGGAGTGGTAGTATCATTTCTTGCAAAAAATCATGCAGACGTGCCGAGATTTTCCAACTACATTATCATGCCTATGGCATATTTATGTAACACCTTTTTCTCAACAGAGAAACTTCCGGGATTTGTAGGCAAGTTTGTATCAGCTTTGCCATTATCCCAGACCAGCCATCTGATGAGAAGTATTTCATCAGGTGAGGCGGTGAATTACACCGGTATTGGGATTCTGCTTCTTTATCTGCTGGTGTTTACTGTAGCAGCATCATGGTTTATTTATAAGAAGAAAAACCTGTAATAAGAAGAAAAAAATCTGTAACTGACTGACAAGGAGGAGTCTGTGCTCCTCCTTGATCTGGTTATGCATTATATATCAACGTGAATCTTTGTAAAGAGAAAAAGGGTTACTGTTCACTGGTAATATCCCGCGAGGTGTTTTTTTGTGAGCGAAGGTCACAGAAAACCCGAGACATACCGCGCGATTATGCGATTAGCATAAATTCTGTGCATCGCGAAGCGTGTTGCTGGGAACGGAGTGAACAGTAACGAAAAAGGGGAATCATATACTGGCAATGTACGAAAACGTTGCTATTCACTCTGTTCTCAGTAATCCTTTTACCGGTGAATAGCAATGAAATGGTATATTCCAATTATTGACTTTTATTCTTTGAATGATATACTTAAATTATGCATAACCGAGCAGCTGTTTTTGGCATCTGTCCGGTTAAATTTTCACACAGCCATAATAACAGAAGAAAGGGCATACATTATATGAGTAAGCCAAAGATATTAATCGTTGATGATTCACAATTAAACAGAGAGCTCCTTGCCTGTATGCTGGAAGATAACTATGATATCTGTGAAGCTGAAAATGGAGAGCAGGCAGTTGAAATCCTTGAAAGATGCCATAAGGATTTCAAGCTGGTGCTCCTTGACCTGATCATGCCGGTGATGGACGGTTATCAGGTACTTGCTGTTATGAAGGCAAAGCAATGGCTGGATATGTTGCCGGTTATCTGTATTTCATCAGAGACTTCCGGAGATAGCATCCGTCGGGTTTACAGGCTGGGAGCAAGTGATTACTTCTCGCGTCCTTTGATGCAATGACAGTTTTTCATCGCGTTGAGAGTACGATTGCGCTGCATGACAAGATGACGGGAGATCTGCAGGATGCGATGAAAATGCTATCATCTATTTTTCACAGGATACTCAAGATTAATCTCTCGACAGATACTTATACAGTTATCAGAGGAAAAGACAGTATTGTTTCCATGCCATCAAGTCTCTCTGAAAGTCTTAAAATGATGGCAGATCTTAAATATATTTATGAAGAGGATCAGGAAGAATATCTGAAATTCTGCAGTATGGATAATCTGAGAAAAGAACTTGCAAAAGGCAGAGAACGCATTTCCCTGAACTACAGAACTCTGATAAAACAGGAGTACCGCTGGGTATGTATGGAAGTCATCAGAAGTGCAGAATATAAACCGGATGACCAGATTGCCATGATGTATATCCGGGATATCAATGATGAATATCTGAAACAGCTGGATAAGATCATACGCCATGCAAAAGATGCGTTTGCCTCAGTTACAGTAAATATTTCGGATGGAAGCTGTATTATGGCAAACAGCAGGATTGCTTCACTGGAGCTGAAAGATGTAAATGAACCACTGGATTCTTATATTGAGCGGATCAGTCAGTCTATTCCGCAGAGAGAAGTGAGAACTCAGTACAGAAAGGTGTTTTGTGTAGATAATCTGAGGGAATGTCTGGCACAGGGAAAAGATATGATCCAATGGGAATGTCCTGTGTATGCCGCAAAAGGGATCAGCCTGAGGATGATCAGAACCACAGTTGAGATGGTCCGGAACGTTTCTTATGACAGGCTGGAAGCACTGATCTATTTTTCTGATATTACAGAGAACTATTTTTCAGAGCAGATTCCGCATATGCTGTACAGAAAGAATTTTGACAGAATAGAGATTATTGATGGGCAGAGAGACTGTGTGAGACTGGATCATCCGGGTATCTGTGCCATGGAGATGGTTCTGGCAGAAGAAATCAGTTATTCCGGTTATGTTACTGAAGTTATGAAGAGATTTGTTCCGGATGATGAGAAATCCGTATATGACAAATGTGTGCGTCTTGATACCATTCGGAAAGAACTGCAGGAGAAAGAGAGATATTCTTTCTCTGTTCATCAGTTTAATAAGGAAGGGGAGAAATGTTTAAAGAACTATACATTTTTTTACCTCAATAAATTTTTTGACATTATTGTATCTACAGTTGAGGATATTACGGAGAAATTTGAACAGGATATTCTGACGGGCGGATATAACAGACAGGGCTTTATCCGTCATGTGGAACGGATCCTGAAAGAAAGTGAAGACAGAACCGGATATGCGGTTGTATTTTTCGACATTAAGAATTTCAAGGCAGTCAATGAGCTTTTTGGAACAGAAATCGGAGATATGATGCTGCGCAAAGTGTACGAAGATGTCCGAAAATCTGAACTGAAGCCTCTGGTGTCGGCACGTGAAGACGCGGATCATTTTATCTGTCTGGTAGAACGTAAGAATCTCAATCTGGATATGCTTACCGGAATGTGTCAGAAGAAACTTACCCGGGGAGGAAAAACACTTCATTTGTCTGTCAAATGTGGAATTTTTATGCTTGAAAAGAAAAAAATGTCTGTAAATGGAATGATCGACAGGGCAAAGATTGCTCAGAGATATATTACCGATGAGTTTGTCCAGTCATATAAGATTTATGATTCTTCCATGAAGAATACATATATAGATAAAGCGACATTGGCAGGTGAACTGGAGGAAGGGATTGCGAAGGGACAGTTCAAAGTATATTTTCAGCCTGTTGTGGATGTAAAGACTGGAAAGATTGCATCAGCAGAATCTCTGATCCGATGGTTCCATCCGCAAAAGGGATTTATTTCACCGGGTGTATTCATTCCTGCGCTGGAGGATAGCGGACATATTTCCGAATTGGATCTGTATGTGCTGGATTCGGTTAATGAATTTCAGAAGAAACGTTATCAGTCCGATAAGATTACAGTTCCGGTATCAACTAATCTGTCATGGATGGATTTCTATGATGAGAAGATCATGAACTGGCTGGAGAGAAAATGTGCGGATACTTCCATACCGTCCGGTCTGAGCAGAATGGAGATTACAGAAACTTCCTATGCTGCCATTGAAGCAGACAGAAGTGCAACTCTGGAGGCATTAAGAGAAGCAGGGATTCTGATGCTTCTGGATGATTTTGGAAGCGGATATTCTTCCTTTGGAATGCTCCAGAATTACAACTTTGATATTATGAAAATTGATATGAGTTTTGTGCGGCAGATAGAAACCAATACCAAAACACGCAGTATTATCCGCTTCATCATTGAAATGGCACATACTATGGATATAAAGATTATAGCGGAAGGTGCTGAAACTAAAGAGCAGGTCGAGTTCTTAAGAGATAACGGTTGTGATTATATCCAGGGGTATTATTTTTACAAACCGATGCCGGAGAAAGAGTTTGTGAAACTGTTGGATGCCGGCAGATAACAGTTACATATAATAGTCTCGCGCAAACTGCACAAATTGCTTTACATGGGGTTTCAGAATCCTGTTTTTGCTATAGACAATATAGAAACTGCGTTTATGAGCAGATTCCTCCAGCGGAAAGACAAGAATCTGCTTTGTCCTCTGCAGGTCAGTGACAGAGCGTGATGAAAGAATAGAGATTCCCAGACCATTAACAATGGACTTTTTGATGCTTTCCAGGTCATTCATGCGGGCGATCACGTTCAGATTGCCTGTTGTGATGCCTGCGCGATCCAGAAAAAGGTCCATTTCTTTTTTTGTGCCGGAGCCTTTTTCCCTGAGAATAATAGAATCTTTCAGGAAATCATGAAAAATAGCGGGTGTTTCCCTGTCCTTGAGTGCAAGATAGTGATCTGTTACAGGAGTTGCAATGACCAGCTCATCATGGCAGAAAGGAATAAACACGCAGCTCTCATCACGTGTATTCTGGCCTACCAGAGCCAGATCTACAGTTCCGTCCAGTACCCGGCTGATGGATTCTGAACTGTCTGACTGTATGGAGTGAAAATAAACATCAGGATGCGTTTTTCCGAAAGCAGCAAGCAATTCCGGCAAAAGATAAGAAGAAGGAATGGTAGATGCAGCCAGATCTATCATATGTTTGTGGGCACCTGTAAAATTCTCAAGCAGATTATTTCTGATTTCCAGCATACGACTGCACTGTCATAAAGCTGGTAGCCTTTGGCTGTGATTGTTGTTTTCTTTGTAGTACGGATGATCAGTTTCATATGCAGTTCATCTTCCAGGGAACGTATATGCGCACTGATCGTAGGCTGTGTCAGATAGAGGCGGCGGGCCGCCTCTGAGAAGCTGCCGTAGTCCACGACAGCGACGAATGCTTCTAACTGTTTAAATTCCATTGTGAAAATCTCCTTTTATGTACGAAAACGATGTACGAGTGTACCGACAAGTTGATTCTTGAAACAATCTTGCAGGATAAATTTTCTTATTTCAAGGCGGAGGAGAGAGGCTAGCGGTGGCTACGGCGACTGACGACAACGCGGAAATAAGAAATTTAGACGTAAGATTGTTCAAGAAATCAACTTGTTGGTACACTAGGATTGTTATAGTAATGCGGATAATGCATCTAAAGCAATATCCAGTTCCTGCTTTGTATTCTCAGGTCCGAAAGAAAAACGGAGAGTACCCTCCGGGTATGTTCCAAGAGTTTTATGTGCGTTTGGTGCACAGTGAAGGCCGACTCTTGTCATAATTCCATAAGTACTGTCCAGCTCAAAGGCGGCCTGAGCCATGTCCATATGTAAGGTCTGGACGGATACAACTGCACAACGGTTTTCAATATTTTTTTTACCGATAATACGCAGAAATTTTTCTTCAGGATCCAGATTCAGGATACCATCTATAAAGTATTGTGTCAGCATTAATTCATGTTGGCGGATTTCTTCCATGGACTGTTTCTCCAGATCACAGAGTGCGGCATGAAGTCCCAGAATCCCAGGTATATTGGGAGTTCCGGGCTCGAAACGATCAGGAAGAAATGCCGGTACTTCTTCAGAATGAGAGGCGCTTCCTGTTCCACCGCTGATAAGAGGCTCAATCTGCGCTGCCAGTTTATTGCGGATCAGAAAGCCACCTGTTCCCTGTGGCCCTCTGAGTCCCTTGTGACCTGTAAATGCCAGTGCGTCTATGTGACATTTCTCCATATCAATGTTAATGGTTCCTGCCGTCTGTGCAGTGTCCAGAATAAAAAGAAGCCCATGTTCTTTGCAGAAATCTCCGATTTCCTGTGCTGGCATGACAGTTCCGCATACATTAGAAGCATGAAGACAGACCACAAGCTTAGTCTCAGGACGAAGGAGTGCGGTCGCTTTATCAAGCAGAAGACTGCCGTCAGAAGCGCATGGGATCCTGTCAAAAGAAATTCCATGTTTCTCCAGCTGTACAAGGGGACGCATCACTGCATTATGCTCCATGGCAGTTACAAGTACATGATCGCCGGGTTTCAGAAGTCCTTTCAGAAGAACATTCAGACTGGCAGTGATATTTTCTGTAAAAATAACATTCTTACCCTTTCCGGAAGTAAAGTGAAAGAGCTTCAGAAGCTGTTCTCTTGTCTCAAAAATCTGTTCTTCCACAGAATAAGCTGCCCGGTATCCTCCCCGGTTCACATTCACAGCAGAGCCTGCCAGGTAATCATAAACTGCCTGTGCAATAGATGGTGCCTTTGGAAAAGACGTACTGGCTGATCCAGATAGATTTTATTCATAAATAAATCCTTTCGTTTGTCATGGGCGGAAACCCACTGCCTTTAGGGACGCCACTGAAAAACTGTTTTTTCATACTATATACAGTGTCTCAAAGTTGATTGATGTACTTTATTTTGTGTTAATTTATACGCAAAAAGGACTTTTTCAGTGGCCTTCTTTAGGCGGTGGGAGGAGCCTTGTAAATTGTTATCTATTATCCTTGACTCTCAATATATTTTTGTATAGTTGCTGATGACACTTCTCCAATGCTGCAAGCAAAATAACCATCTGACCAAAATATTTTTTTCTTCCAATACTGTTTTGATAAGACCGAATTATACTTTTGCCATAAGTAGTATGTTGTTTCCTGCTTTACAATTTTAACAATGTCGCATACTCTATCCGTTGCATCATAACTTAACAAAAAATGTATATGGTCTTTGTCTGTTTCCATAGCAATTATTTCGTAGCCACGAGTATTAGCTATATCGAGAATCTTTTGTTTCACATATCAGCAATAGAGCCTTGTAGTAGTTGTTTGCGGTATTTGGTTACAAGAACT
>ENA-OQIG01000295-OQIG01000295.1-human-gut-metagenome-genome-assembly--contig:-NODE-295-length-29965-cov-3.945874_pt1 | contig 29965 bp, 32 predicted proteins | sample MGYA00242576_ERZ504741 | MGnify/ENA primary metagenome ERZ504741 (study PRJEB26092, sample SAMD00036436) | human gut metagenome | host: Homo sapiens | study: EMG produced TPA metagenomics assembly of... | reverse complement strand
CTCCTCGGTACCTGTCTTTTTTTACAACCTTTATCTTACTGCAGTCCATTCTTTCACCTTTCCTGTCTGTTTTTTTTGCTTGTTATACTATATATTGTGTTTCATTTATCTTTTATATACTATATATCTTTTCTCGCGTATGTTATCGTATCATGCCTGTTTCCGTCCGTCAAGACCCACGTTTTCACTATTTTCTTGAAAATAATAACTATAAAAGATATAATGTAAGGAGCAAACCGTCTGCGATAGCAGACAGTGGAGCGCGATAGCGCGGGGTTTGTGAGTTTACTGAGCAAAACAAAAAACGAGTAAGGAGACAACATGCTGATCACCTATCTGACTGCTACCGCCTGTGCAGTTGCTGCCATATGCTTGGCAGATCAGAATATGAAAAGAAGGCTCTGTCTGTGGAGGAAATGAACCTTTATAGTGACAAAGTATCCAAAGACCGTACCTTTATTTTTCTGTCCGATCTCCATGAAAACACCTTTGGACCGGACAATGAAAACTGATCCGGGCTATTGATAAAATACGGCCGGATGCTATCTTAAACGGCGGCGATCTTATTGTCACAAAAGGAAAACATGCAAAGACCAGGCATGCCCTTTCCCTTATAAAAGAACTTGCCACCCGCTATCCTGTTTACTGCGGGGAAGGAAACCATGAAAACCGGATCGACTGGGAGCCGGAAACTTATGGTGTATCCGGAAGCCAATACCGGAAGGAATTAAAAAAAGCAGGGGCTATCTGCCTGAAAGACCAGTCTGCCTTATTTGACCATGAGATAGAAATAACAGGACTGGATCTGGATCATCCATTTTATGGAAAAGCATTGTTCCATCCTCTTCCTTCCATGCCTTCTGATTACATAGAAAAAAAAGCTGGAAAAGCGGACCCGGATCATTTTCAGATCCTGTTAGCCCACTCTCCTTTATATTTCGATGCCTGTGCAAAATGGGGCGCTGATCTTACCCTGTCAGGCCATTTTCACGGAGGGACCATACGGCTTCCCGGACTTGGCGGTGTTATGACCCCTCAATATCAGTTTTTCCTTCCCTGGTGCGCCGGGATCTTTGAAAAACAGGGGCATTACATGGCAGTAAGCCGCGGTCTTGGAACCCATTCCATCAACATACGTTTAAACAACCGGCCACAGCTTTTAGTGATCCGCATCTGTCACCCAAAAGAGGGAAGCTGTGCAAAGCCCACCCTGAAAAGGATATTATAAAATGGAAACCATTACCTATAAACTGGAGCATTTTGAAGGTCCTCTGGACCTGCTCCTTCATTTGATTGAGAAAAACAAAGTGGATATCTACGATATTCCCATTGTAGAGATCACCGCCCAGTATCTGGAATATGTGCGTAACATGGAACGGGAAGACTTAAACCTCGTCAGCGAATTCCTTGTTATGGCAGCCACACTGTTAGATATTAAAGCAAAAATGCTCCTTCCAAAAGAGGTGGATGAAGAAGGAGAAGAAGTGGATCCCCGTGCAGAGCTGGTAGCCCGCCTGTTAGAATATAAACGCTATAAGATACTGGCAGAAGAACTGGCAGACCGTGAGGAAAACGCTGCCGGTCATTTTTACAAGGCATCTTCTCTTCCGCCGGAAGTAGCTAAATACCGGCCGCCTACAGATTTAGATGAACTGCTTGATGGTCTTACCCTTGCAAAATTACAGCGTATTTTTGAGCAGGCAATGAAGCGCAAAGAATACAAAGTAGACCCCATCCGAAGCAAATTCGGCACCATTCACCGGGAACCGGTCAGTCTGGAACAGAAGATCACCTCTGTTATGGATTATGCAAGAAAAGCCCGCCGTTTCAGTTTCCGCCAGCTTCTTGAGAAACAGACGGATAAACTGGAAGTAGTCGTTACATTTTTAGCGGTCCTTGAATTAATGAAAATTGGAAAGATCCATTTAACCCAGGAAGAAACTTTCGGGGAAATGGACATTGAGACCATAGAACCGGAAGGTCAGGAAGAAGACTTAAACTTAGAGCAGGTAAGCGACCTTGTGTAGCGCCGCAATCCCCGGCTGCCACACAACAGATATCTGCCCCAGGAGGACATAAATTGGAAGAATTAACCATAGACAATACACCTGTAACCAACGAAAAAGACCAGGAAGCCGTTATTGAAGCCGTCCTGTTTACCATGGGCAGCGCCGTAGAATTAAAACAGCTGGCTACTGCCATCGGACAGGATAAAGAAACAGCAAAAGCAGCGGTGGAACGGCTGATGAAACGCTATCAGACCGGCAAACATGGCATGGAAATCTTACAGTTAGAAGACAGCTACCAGATGTGTACCCAGTCAAAATACTACTCCAACCTGATCCGTATTGCCTCTGCCCCTAAAAAGCAGGTGCTTTCTGATATTGTTTTAGAGACACTTTCCATCATTGCCTACCGTCAGCCTGTGACCAAGCTGGAGATTGAGAAGATCCGCGGCGTCAAATCGGACCACGCAGTCAACCGTCTGGTGGAATACAACCTGGTTTATGAGGCAGGCCGTTTGGATGCACCGGGACGTCCGGCGCTCTTCGCCACTACGGAAGAATTTATGCGCCGCTTCGGCATTGGTACCTTAAGCGATCTTCCAAATATGGATCCGGAACAGGAAGACGAGATCCGGACAGCAGTGGAAGAAGAACTTAAGTTTAAATTAGAAGAACTGGGAAGTTCCAATGCAACCGAAGAGGCGCAGGAACTGTTGGAAGCTGCTGTAACAAAGGAACAGGAGCAGGAAAAAGAATAGGAGGCTTACCATGATCACTTACCAACGTTTATGGGAAACAATGAAAAAGCGGGGCATTACCCAGTATCATCTGATCAAACGTGAGAAATTCAGTGCCGGACAGATCGGACGTCTGAAAAATAACCAGACCGTTTCCACCCAGACTTTAGATACCCTGTGCCGGCTGCTCTCCTGCCGCATTGAAGATATTGTTACCTACATACCCGATGGCGGAGAACATTTGCCTGACCCAGAGCCGGATCAGACCAGCCCGCTTCCTTCTAAAAAAGTCACCAAAAGTGAAAAGCCGGATAAAAGTGACAAAACGGAAAAAAAAGCGAATAAAAAAGAAATAAAAAAGAAAGAAGCAAAAAAGAAAAAATAAAAAGAACAAAAGATAAGAAACAGGGAGAACTGATGAATACGTCAGCCTCCCTTTACAAATTTTGTAGGTGATTTTAAGGTATATTTCTTAAATACAGAGCAGAAATGTTTATAATCGGAAAATCCCACTGCTTCTGAGATCTCACTGATCCGGTATTCTTTGGTGTTTAACAGGGTGATCGCCTGCTGTACCCGGTATTTGTTCAGGAAATCAAGGAAGGTCTGTCCTGTGATTTCTTTAAACTTACGGCTTAAATAGCTGGCGCTGACTCCCATTTCTTCGGAAATGGACTCAATACTCAGCTTCTCTCCATACCGCGTCCGGATGGCTTCCAACAGCTTTGAAACATAACCATTTTCTGAACGGTCCAGTTTCATATAATATTCCAGGTTCAGGTTGCCGCCTTCTAACTCTGCCTGTTCCATGGCATATTCTACCTGACGCACGCTGGTGATCTCTTCTCCCAGTTTTTTCATGATCTGGGCCAGCTTTTCTTCATCTACCGGCTTTAACAGATACTCGCAGACTCTTGCCTCAATAGCCCTTCTGGCATAGTCAAACTCTGCATAGCTGGTAAGAAGGATGCTTTTAAACTTTACTTTTCTGATGCCTTCTGTATCATTTCAATACCATCCATAAAAGGCATACAGATATCAGCGATCACCACATCCGGCTTGTACTCCAGGATCCGTTCATAGCCTTCCTGTCCATTGGAAGCCTCTGCCACTACCACACAGTCCATGGAAAGCCAGTCTATGGTAAATACAAGACCCTTTCGTATCATGTCCTCATCTTCCACTATCCATTACCCGAAGCATCGTTATTATCCCCCTGTACTGAATGCACATTTTTTTCTGCTACTGCCGGAAGTGTAACTACCAAAGTGGTTCCATGGCCTTCCAGGCTGCGTATTTCCACACCATAAGGATATCCATAGAGAAGCTGGATCCTGCGGTGTATATTATAAAGTCCGGAATGTCTTCCCGGCGCTTCTTTCTGGTTCATAAGAGCACACAGTTTTTCAACCATAGCAGCACTCATTCCCACTCCGTCATCCCGGCAGATCATCATCAGTTTTCCTCATGGATGTATGCCTTTAACTCTACATGAAGATTTAACTGATTGCCAAAGCCATATTTTACAGAATTTTCGATCATAGGCTGCAACACCAGCTTTGGGATCAGACATTGCATACACTCCGGCGCAATATCGATCTTATATTCAAACCTGCTTCCAAAACGCATTTCCAGAATGGACAGATAATTATTTAAATGTCCCAGGTCCTCTTCCAAAGTAACCTGCTCCCTGCTGCCATCCAGGCTGTAACGCAAAAGCTTGGATAATGAAAATACCATGCGTTCTGCAGTTGCAGGTTCCAGTTTGCACATATACCGGATATTTTCCAGTGTATTATAGAGAAAATGGGGATTAAACTGGGATTCCAGCTGCTTTGTCTGGGCCAGAGCCAGAAGTTCTGTCATTTTCTGGTTGTTCTCCATCTGCTCTTTCAGGCTGGTAATGGTCTCATTGTAGGCTTCCGCGATCATCTTAAATTCATTGTCACGGTCAATAGCTCCTGTCCGTTCCAGATTTCCCTGTCTGGCAAGTTCCATTCCATCTAACAGTTTATACAGATCTTCCGTCTTTCGCTCTGTCACCTGTTTGGACTGGAACAGTACCCAGGCAGTCATCAAAAGCAGGGCCACTGCTACCAGTATACCAGCAAAGACCAAAGATGTAAGCACATTTTGCACATCGGACATAACATAAATATGAAAACGGCCGTTTTCCAGGTTATTTTCTGATGTAAAATAAGTCTTCTGGTCCAAGCGCATGTAAGCTCCTGCTTCTTTTACTGCCGGCCGTACCTGATTGCTGTCTGTAAGGAACAGGCCATTATTGCAAAAATACGCCCAGCCATAGCGGTCTGTCACTGCCACCTGTTCTCCTGACCGGGCAAGGGTCCTTAAAAGCCCGCTTCCCGGAACTGCAAGAATGATATAACGTCCGTTTCCATCTTCTGAACCTACCAGCGCCCGAAAACAGCTGTACTTGCCCCGCTGTCCCAGCCATTCATCAGCCGGAAGGCCGTTTGTCCCGGTCTGGCATCCATAGCTGCATAAATTCCCCACTCTACTTCCTGTCTCTTGTTAAGATAAGAGGGCAGTTTCTCTTTATTCGATAAAAGCAGCCTTCCTCTCTGGTCTACTAAATACAGTTCCGGTTCATATCCCGCCTGTTCAGAGATCCCATAAAAGATCTGGAAAATGCGGTTTCGCTCCAGTACATAACCTGGGCCCGATACTGCCTGAGGAAGTTCTGCCAGCGTTTCAATCCCCTGTTCACAGCTTTCCACTGTCTGTTTTACCCGTCCAGTCACATAAGCCAGATAGTCCCGGTTGGCCCGTTCTCTCCCATGAAGCAGAACTGCCATAAAGAATCCCGCAGAAAAATGTAAACAGCGCTGCTGGAAGGATGGCATAAATGGCAAACATCCGCCATAATTCATCCCGAAAATAACGTTCCCGTTTCATTTCCCGGACACCTCCCTGAAAATATCTACAAACCTGTTCTGCCACTGCTCCTTCTTTTCATTGACCAGTGCTTCATCCGCTGTGATCATATGAATCTCCTCTTTATCCGGAAGATAGGCAGCTGCTTCTACATCCTTTCGCACAGAGCGGCGGTCCAGGCTGTCTGCGATCACAGTCTGGGCAGCTTTTCCTGTAACAAAATCCACATATTCTTCTGCCTCTTTTTTATGTTTGCTTCCTTTTACGATACATACCACATCCGGAGTAGAAATAACTCCCTCTTTCATGTAAACCAGCTTTACAGGCGCGCCCTTTGACACATAACCGGCACCGCTTCTTCAAAGGTAAGACTGCTGCGTATCGTCCCTCTGCCACTCCCTGATAAACTTCTGAGGAACTTTTTAAAAGCACACCATCCAGATTTTCACAAAACTTTCTTACATAATCCCAGCCTTTTTCCGGATCACCATCTCCCATAGCATAAAGCATGTTGATCAGATGCTCACTGGCAGATGAAGAAGTGCACGGGTCGCACATGGCGATCTTTCCCTTTAACCGTTCATCTAACAGGTCTTCATATCCCTGGATCTTCATACCTCCAAGAAGATTGGTATTGACCATAAGCACACTGGGGATGTCTGTAAAACGGGTCATATTTCCCTCTTTGTTTTTAAATTCCTCCCGGACATATTCTTCATTTTCACTGATATAAGGCTCAAATATGTCTTTTCCTGCTCCCGCTGTATATAGAGAACCGCCCCAGAACACATCACATACCGGCTCGTCCCCTTCTTTCGCCCACTTTAAAAGTTCTCCGGTTCCCCCGGTACGCACCTGTACAGGAATTCCTGTCTGGGACTCAAATTCAGATACGATCGGGTTAATAAAATCCAAAGGATGAGGGCTGTATACAACCAGGCTGTCTGTATCCATTTCAGCGCTTCTTCCCCGGTTTTTCACAGCATGTAACCCACTGCATCCAAAAAGGCAAAAGGATAGGGAAGCTGCCATCACTGCCAGACGTAATAAATGTATTTTTTTATTTTTGTGACCTTTTTCAAACATTCCCTATCCCCTCTTTCATCCTATTCAAATGATCTCTTTCTTCTCACCGTCTGCCGGCAGCCGGATCTGGATGGTCGTTCCATTTTCTCCGCTTGTAACGGTAAGTTTCGCCCGGTCTCCATAAAGCATTTTCAGACGTTCTATGATATTTGGAACTCCGATATTGCGAAATACTTTCTTCCGGTCCTTTTCATCCGGCTCTGTCCGTTTTCCTTTTGTCAGCCTTTCTACTGCCTCTTCATCCATTCCGATCCCATTATCTTCCACTGACAGGATCATTTCTGAAAGTTTTCCCTGTTCATCCCTGATCCCCTTTGCAGACAGGCAGACAATAAACAATTCGTCCATTCCCCGCATACCGTGGACGAAGCTGTTTTCCACGATCGGCTGCAGCAGCATAGTTGGTATCTCCACACTTTTCAGTTCCTGGGGATAGTCCAGACGGATCTCAATATTGCTGCCTCTGATATTTTTATAAATATCAATAAAACACTGCAGCAGTTCAAATTCTTTTTCCAGGGCAATAAACTGATGATCTGAATATTTTGTGATATTGCGGAAATATTTTCCAATGAGCTGTACAATGCGGCTGACTTCCGGTGTATGGTTCACCTTTGCAATGGCATTGATAGTCTCCAGACTGTTATAGATAAAATGGGGATTGATCTGTGTATGGAGAAAACGGTACTTGTAATCCACTGCCTCCATTTTTGCGCTGTTTTTCTGCGCCTCTGCCTGCACCAGCTCTTCGATCAGCTTCTTATTCTGCAGGGACATTTCATTAAAACGTCTGGCTATTTTTCCAATGTCATCATTCATATAGACCGGTGCCTGGATGCCGATCTCACCTTTTGCCGCATTCTGGATGGTATCTGAAAGGGCATTGATCTGTCGGCTTACTTTTCTGGTAAGATACTGCATTAATATGCAGCCACAAATTAAAGTGACTACTGTAAGAACTGCCGCAACGATCTGTACTTTCAGGCGCATATGATAAATGCTGCTGATGGGCGTAATACCGATCACACTCCATTCACTGTTTTTTATACTGTTTTCTACAATATAATAGGATTGTCCGGCTATCTTCTGATACCCGTTTTCCAGCCCATCTTCCCGGATCTTGTCTGCCAGTTCTTCACTGTTTGTCTCCACATGGACGCAGTTTTGGTCCCTGTCGTAAAATACAAGTCCGATCCCCTGACTTAAGACTTCTGCCAGTTTAAAAGCCCGGTCCTTGATCCGCACGATCAGATATCCTTCATGTTTTAATGTACTTCTCTGCCTGACACTGTGCATCAGATAAATACGGTTATCTTCATCTGAGATCCATACATACCCGTTTTTCATGGTATTTTTTTTATAATTCTCCAAAGCATCCTGGGAAAATGTACGTATCTCGCCTTTGTTTTTTCCTATCTTCTCAATGGTATCACAGGTATAGCCACCATCTGTAACCAGACAGGCATAATCAAAATATGTATTTTCCGCAACGATCTGGTTTAAACGGTATTTCAGTTCTCTCTTTTTATAATCACTTTTATCTGCATCACAGGCTGCTATACTGTCCGGGATCTGAAACATGGTAATATTATTAAACAGCTGTTTTTCTGTATCAGACACCCGCCGGTTAAAATCGATCCCGGCCTGCTGGCTGATCACGGTAAGATTATCAATATTATTGCGCACCAGGATCCTGGTACAGTAATCCGTAAGCACAAACACAGCTACTACAATACAAAATACCAAACTGAACCCAAATACAAAAAACAGTTTTTTCTGAAACGGCAGGTCTTCATATCTTTTTAACTGGTTCATTGACAATTTCCTTTTTTCATTCTGTATTCACTGGGTGTCATATGCACATTTTTGCGGAAAGCATTATAAAAACTGATATAGTTTTCATATCCCACTGCTATGGATATTTCATCAATGGTCATTCTGGTATCATCTAAAAGTTTTCTTGCTATATTTAACTTTTCCTGGATCATATGCTGCTGGAATGTGATCCCCGTTTCTTTCTTTATGATCGTAGAAAGATAATTGGGCTGACTGCCAGTTCTTCCGCCACAGTTTCCAGCCTCAGGCTTTCCAGACAGTGATTTTTTATATATCTTACTGCCAGCAGTACCAGTTCTGACTTTCCGCTGCTTTTTTCCCGGATCTCGTCAATCTTTGCCAGAAACGTCTTTAACCAGCTGGCAAACATTTTCTGTGAAGTAATACCTGCCACCTCAAAGGACAGATGATCCAATTCCCCTCTCCAGGTCTTGTGTTCCTCCATAATACGGCCGCAAAAGAAAAGAGCCATGATCTGTATGGCAACATAGCTTCCTGAGGTACACATAAGGAATTCTTCGATGATCCGTTCATAATCTTCCATTCCTTTTATACTGTCTGCAAGGCGGAGGGCATTTTCCTGCAGATCAGAGACCTGCATATGATTTTCTTTTTTACTTTTCTTCAGAAGATCCTCATATGCCTCTAAATATAACGAATAGAAGGAAGCTGTCTCCTCTTTCTCACTGCTGATACCAAGGGCAGACAGTTCCTCCAACGTGGTTAACTTCTCTTTTAATTTTTCTATTTCTGCCTGCCAGCCACTGTTTTCCCTTTTTTCCGTGACTAACAGGATGATCCGTTCTTCTGTTACAATGGAATAAGCATTTCCGGAAGATAATAAAGTCAGTGTTTCAACACGCTCCAAAAGGGCCTTGGATGGCTCTCCTTTCAGAGCGCCGATCATCACCAAGCCCCTTTTTACTGGTTCCTTTTCACTTTCTGTGATATTGCCCACCGTATCATCCCGGTGGTTTGTGATGGCTACTGTCATCATTGCCTTTACTGTATTGATCTTCTGGTTTTCCAGGCTGTGCTTTTTATCCAGCTTACGCACAGCCCGCTTCAAACTGTCATTTAATTCCTCATCATCAATGGGTTTTAAAATATAATCAAATACAGCCAGTTTAATGGCGCGGGATGCATACTGGAATTTATCATATCCCGTGATCACGATTATGATCCTGTCTTCTGCCTTACCGGACTCCTCCACCATGGTAAATCCATCCAGATATGGCATATTAATATCACTGATGATAATATCCGGATCCGTTTTCTCGATCAGCTCTTTACCGCTTCTTCCATCATAAGCAGTTCCCGCAAGTTCGATCCCCAAATTTTCCCATTCAATGGAATATTCAAGGGAAAGAACCGTATTTTTATTATCGTCGATCAAAACTGCTTTATAGGCCATATTTTCTCCCTTTATCCTGTCATCACCCTTTTACTGCTCCCATCATTATACCACCTACCACATACTTCTGCATACTGAAATATACGATCAGGATCGGTAATGTCGCCAGGATAAAAAAGGCAAATGCAAGGTTCAGATCGGAAGTATATTCATTAAAGTAAGCCATCTGGGCAAGGATCAGTGTTCTGGCAAACGGCTTTCTTAAAAGGATGATGGCTGTTGTATAATCATTCCATACAAACAGTGTGTTTAATACCAGCTGGGTTGCATTTACCGGCTTCATTAACGGGAAAACAACTTTCCAGAACATTTTAAAACGGTTACATCCATCGATCCTTGCTGACTCTTCCAGATCTAAGGGGATCGCCTTCACAAAACCGGTCACTACCAGGATGCTGATAGGGATCTGCAGTCCGGTCCTTGCGATCACAAAGCCTAAATTGGAGTTTGTAAGGTTCAGTTTGAAAAAGTTAATATAAAATGGAAGCATGATACACTGGATCGGGATCAGCATACCGGATATAAAAATAAGATAGATCCATTTATATACCCTGGTCGTATATCGTGCCAGCACATAAGCTGCCATGGATGTGATCAGCATCAGAAGGACCACTACCGGCACCGTAGTCAGGATACTGTTTTTATATCCTGTAAGGAACTGGTCATTTTCCGTGATCACACGCTGGAAATTCATCAAGGTAGGATGTGTCGGCCATGCCAGGCGGTTGATCGTAAGGTCATTTTTATTTTTCAGCGCATATACGATACTGATATAAAAAGGTGAGATCACGACCAGCATGACACATGTGATCAGAACTTTCTGTATTACAGATAATAAATGTCTTTTTTTCGTAGTTCCCATTATTGATCCACCTCCAGTTTAGCTCCTATGGATGTAATGCACTGGGTAATGACCACCAGCACTACGGTTATGATGATCGCTGCTGCCTGACCAATGCCTGCCTTGTTAAAGCCAAATATGTAATCATATACATACATGGATACAGTCTGTGCTGCCTCCATATTTCTTGCTACTGCCATTGGATAATCAAAACATTTAAGGCCCCAGGCGATCAGCAGTGTCACATTAGAAACGATCGCCGGAAGGATCAGGGGGAAGGTGATCAGTCTTGTTCTCTGCCACCAGGTAGCGCCGTCTACTTTTGCTGCCTCATAATATTCTCCGGAAATAGACTGAAGCCCAGCCAGATAGATCAGCATGCAGTAACCCATATCTCTCCAGATGGCGATAATGGCCATAGCCGGAACTACCTGGGAAGAAAGTCCCAAAGGACTCATTTTCTGAAACAGAGGAGAATATACATCTGTAAATACATAACTCCATACGATAGCACCACTGGTAAGGGCTACTGTAAATGGAATAAACATAATGGTCCTTGCCAGGTTATTAAACCTGGAAGATCTTGATAGCATCAGTGCTAATGCCAGTCCCAGCACATTTGCCCCGATCACATAGATAACGGTAAACTGGACGGTATGAAAAAACGCCTGCTGGAAATACTTGTTTGTGATCAGTTCCATGTAGTTTCTCAGACCTACAAAATCATAACTCTGGCTCACTACACTGGCACGGTTTGTAAATGAATAAGGAATACCCTGTATAAATGGAACGATCACTACAAAACAGTACAACAACATGGCGGGAAAAAGAAATAAGAAATTCCCTGCATGAGTTCGCAACTTCTTCACCGATCTTTTCTGTTTCATTATCTTTTCCCCGCCTCTCTTTTTATTCCTGCTTGATCACTTACTGCTCTTTGGAGATCTGGTCGATCAGATCCAGTTCTTCTTTTGCAAATGTTGTATGTCCCACAATTCCAATATTACTTAATATCTGCTCCGGCTTAGACGCACCGATAAGTACACTGGTAACATCACTGTCTTTTAACAGCCAGGAAAGTGCCATCTGTGGAAGGCTCTGTCCTCTTTCTTTTGCAAGAGCATCCAGCTTCTTAATCTTTTCGATCTTTTCCGGAGTAATGTCTGATGCATGGAGAAATCTTCCGTCTCTTGCCACACGGCTGTCAGCTGGGATACCGTTAATGTATTTTTCTGATAACATTCCCTGTGCCAGAGGACTAAAGCAGATCAGACCCATTCCTGACTCACGTGCATAATCTTTTAAGCCATTTTTCTCCACTGTACGATCAAAAATGTTGTAACGGTTCTGATTGATGATCAGCGGCAGGTGGATCTCTTTTGCGATCTCTAATGCCTTCTTTGCATGTTCCCCGTCATAATTGGAAATTCCTGCATACAGTGCTTTTCCGGAGCGGACGATCTGATCTAAAGCCAGGATCGTTTCCTCTAATGGTGTCTCCGGGTCCATCCTGTGATGGTAGAAAATATCCACATAGTCTAACTGCATTCTCTTTAAAGACTCATCCAGGCTGGCAATGAGATATTTTCTAGAACCCCAGTTTCCGTAAGGGCCATCCCACATGTCATATCCGGCTTTTGTACTGATGATCAGTTCATTTCTGTATGGACGTAAAAAATCACGCATGATCCGTCCAAAGTTTTCCTCTGCAGATCCGTAGATCGGGCCATAGTTATTTGCCAGATCAAAATGAGTGATGCCGTTATCAAAAGCGGTAAAGCAAAGGGTCTTCATCATGTCATAATTATCTTTGGAACCGAAATTGTGCCACAGTCCCAACGACACTGCCGGAAGTTTCAGTCCACTTTTTCCGCAGCGATTGTACTGCATGGTCTCATATCTTTTTCTGTCTGCCTTATATTCATCAACGTAATACATAAAATTCTCCTTTTTATATCTATACTTTTTAAGAACTTATCAGAGCTTTCTTGCTGCGTCTACGATCCATTTAATGCGTTCTTCCGGAAGTTCATCATGGATGCTGCAGTCCGGTCCGATAATATAGCCTCTCTTGCCGCTTGCCTCAACCAGACGTTTTACTTCTGCCTCGATTTCTTCTTTTGTTCCTGTGTAGATCAGACTTCCCGGCCGGTTGTCAAAGCCGCCCCATACAGTCCGTCCGAATTTTTCTTTTGCTTCTTTTACATCCAGACCTTCAATATATCTTGCCCAGCTTACTACTGCTGTCTTATAGTCCGCCCAGTCCTCTAAGCGGTTTGGAATACCTTCCCATCCACAGCAGTGGAGCACGTTCATATCACTTAATGTATTGGCATAATCTAAAACTTCTTTCTCCGGCGGAGTGATGTATTTTCTGTATGTCTCATATGTAAAGCGGTTTTCTTCTGCATTCTGTACGCTGTAGTAAGATAACCTGCAACCTTTTGCCTCTTCTTATGATCCCTTTTACAAGGACCTTTACATCCTGGGCGATCACATTTTCCGCATATAATACAGCTTCCGGATCTTCTTCCATAAACTGCATCATTTTCGGATATCCGATCTCCAGACGTAAATAAGATAACGGGCAGAAGATCAGATAAAATGCCAGGCACTCACCATTGATCTCTTCCATGATCTTCTTTGTACGGTTGATCTGGCCTCTGATGTGTGGATGATGGGCTCCCAACGGCTTTATATCATAAAGCTGTTTTGCAGACTGGATATCTTTTAACACAGGTGCCGGCCAGCAGAAATATTTATCTGCGGAAAGTTTGATAAAATCAACATCTGTTTCCTTGTAAAAATCCATCTGCGCCTTGATAAACAACTCATCTTTCCATAAAGTAGGCGGAATGTGTTTCCACAAACACACCGGAATGTGATCCACCTCTTCCCCTTTAAATGCCCTTGTCACTCTCTCTATTTTATCCATGTAAGATTTCCTTTCTTCTGAACAGAGGCCGCTGCAATACGATCTCCTAAGATCCTGCAGCAGCCCCTGTTTAGCATCCACACTTATTATTTTCTGCTTATTTTACTTATTTGCTTGTTGCGATAATATCATCAAACAGGGACTGAATATTGTTCAGACACTCTTCGTGAGTCATCGGCTTGCCTGTGCATACGCTCTCTGCATAAGAGATAAGTCCTTTTCTCCATGCATTTACAAATTCTGTGTTAAATGGTTTTGTAAAGATTCCCTGGGAAATAGAGCTGTTTGCCTTCAATTCTGCCATGGATTTAACCACCGGAAGAAGCTTATCAGAAGACTCACCGGTGATCAGAGGCATCATTGTTGTTTCAGACCACGTTAAAGCACCATCTGTTACCCAATACTCTAAAAATTCAACAGCCTCTTCTGCACAATCAGAATTTGGATTCACCATAAAGGACTGGTCTACCATTGTACACAGCTTTGCGCTTCCTTCATCGTCGATCGGAGGCAGGAAGAAATCAAATTCAAAATCAGTTCCTTCGGATTTAGCAAGCATTTCACCAATATTCCAGTTACCGGTAAAGATCATTGCCCCCTGTCCGGTCACAAACAGCTCCAGAGCTTATCCTGATTGTTTGCCATTGCATCCATACGTGGATAAGTCATTCTCTTATCCCATACGCTTAATGCTTCATCCATGTAATCGTAATCCGTCAGCTTCTTTTCACCGCTCATCAGCTTCTCATACAGATCCAGATCACCGGCAGCTACGGCTCTTGGAACAATGATACCTCTTGTTTCAATATCACCGGTAGAACCTTCTCCGTACAGGTCGATAAATGGATCAATGCCTTTGCTGTGTAATGTTTCAACTAACTGGTCAAATTCTGTAAGGGTCTTTGGAACTTCCAGACCATTTTCCTTAAACATCTTTACATTGTAGAAAAAGCCGGATGCCTTAAAGTCAATAGGTACTGCATATACTTTTCCGTTTGCGGAAGCATCATTTAGATCTTCCGGGGAAACATTTAAATTCTTGATCACATCATTATCCGTCAGATCCATTGCATATCCGTTTTCGATCAGATCCGGATAGGTAGCCGGGTTACCCATGATAATATCAGGCTGTTCTCCAGATGCCAAAGCTGTGGATAACTGTGGGAAGTAATCGGTTCCCTGATTATAGAAGATATTTTCAAAGGTAATGTTTGGATGTGTTTTCTTAAATTCTTCTTCCAGTTTTTCAAGACCCTGCTGTTTCACGGACTGTCCCATATAGTGGAACACAGTAAGAGTCTTTTCTTCTCCTGAACCGCCTTCTGTTGCTGCCTCGCTTGCTGCTTCTGTTTTTCCAGTATCAGCTGCCTTGGTCTCTGTTGTGCCAGAGCCGCCGGAACAACCGGTAAGTACCTCTGCCGCCATAACCACGCTCAGCCCTATTGCCAATGACTTTTTCAACATACTTTATTTCCTCCTTCTTACTATGTTCTCTCGGAATCTTTCTGTGCCTGATTTTGTGAGAAGATTTTTTGTCAGTTGTGCCCAAATTTCTGAGGCGTACGCGGTGCGTACGTTGATGAAATTCGGGTGCGACTGGCGGAAAATCGGCCACAAAGGCAGGTGCAGTAAAGACTTCGAGAGGACATTTATTAATATTTCTGATTTCTTTGATAGTTCTTATTATACAGAAAAACCATCTGTTTTAATATTTATCAGATTTCAGAAAATATATATCAGGTTTATCATGTTTTTAGATATATAGCAATAAGGGGTGGCAATAAAAAAGCGTATCCAAAGTTTATATTTTCTCAGGATACGCTTTTATAAGTCGCTAGATTACTATTTTACAGGATATAAACACCATGAGGATCAAAGTCCAGATATGCCTTTTCACCTACTTCATAGATCCGGCGGTTTACAGGATTGTAGTCTGTGATCTGGATCTCCATATCACCTACCATTACCTGGTAATACTGATAGGAACCCATGAAGGTTGACAGTGTAACAGTTCCTTCCAGAAGTCCTTTTTCAGAAAGAACAACTGCTTCCGGACGGAGAACCAGGCTTGCTTCCTCACCGGCAGCCTTCTCACCATAGTTGTTGACTTCGATCTCTTCACCGATTACATCGATCACAGCCTTTTCTCCATTCACAGACTTAACTTTTGCCTTTAAGAAGTTGGCTTCACCAATAAAGTCTGCTACGAAACGGCTCTTTGGATGATAGTAGATCTCTCTTGGAGTACCGATCTGCTCTACTTTACCCTTGCTCATAATAATGATCTTATCAGAAATACTCATTGCCTCTGACTGGTCATGGGTTACGTAGATAGCAGTAATTCCCACCTTCTGCTGGATCTTACGGATCTCAGTACGCATGGTCACACGCAGCTTTGCATCCAGGTTACTTAAAGGCTCATCAAAAAGCAGGACACTTGGTTCGATGACCAGGGCGCGGGCCAGAGCAACTCGCTGCTGCTGTCCACCGGAAAGCTGGTTGGTCATACGGGACTCCATTCCGTCCATTTCTACCAGTTTCAGAATGTTTAAAACTCTCTCTCTGATCTCTTCCTTTGGCACCTTGCGGATCTTTAAGCCATAAGCTACGTTGTCAAATACATTGTAATGTGGCAGCAGAGCGTAGCTCTGGAATACCATTGCAGTATCACGTTTATTTGGTGTCAGGCTGTTGATGGCCTCATCACCTAAGTAGATCTCGCCTTCATCCGGCTTTCAAAACCTGCGATCATACGCAGTGTAGTCGTTTTTCCGCAGCCGGAAGGTCCCAGTAAGGTAACAAATGTACCTGGTTCAATATCCAGTGTGGTATCCTGGACTGCATAAAACTCTTTTCCTGTTTTAGGATCATTATATATTTTGGAAATATGTTCCAGACGAACACCTTTTTTCTGCTTTTCCATAACCTATTCCTCCGTTTTGATTTTTCTGCTGACTCCGAAGAATTTCATCAGCGTGTTCATGATCAGCACTGCACCGTAGGTAATGATGATCAGTACGGTTGCATAAGCGCAGGCAACACCGTAGTTTCCTTTTTCTGCCTGCTCGTTGATCTGACAGGTGATCAGCAGGAAGTCAGGAGTTACTAACAGGATGATGGCTGAAATAGCGGTAATACTGCGGACAAATGCAGTTACCAGGCCGCTGAAGAAGGAATCCTTAATAAGGGGTAATGTAACAGTCATAAATACTCTTGCTGAGTTTGCACCCATGTCGTAGGCAGACTCTTCAATGGATTTATCGATCTGGCGCAGAGCGGAGATACCGCTTCGTGTACCGGTAGGAAGGCTTCGAACGATAAATACAATGATCAGGATAGCGCCGGTTCCATAAAGGCCGCTCATAAAGCCGCTTCGGAACAGACCATTTGCATAACCACGGATATATCCGATACCAAGAACCGTACCAGGTACAGCCATTGCCAACATAGATACGAATTCAATGAAGTTTCTTCCTTTAAAGCGCTTCTTAACAACCAGGTAGGAAATGACCATGGATAAGAACGCAGTAAGAGGAGCTGCGATCAGGGACAGTACGAAGGAGTCTTTAAATGCCTTCAGTCCGCTGGTCTTAAACATGTACTGGAACCATTTAAGGCTTAAGCTGTAATCTCTGCCCCAAAGGGTGAACAGTGCGCCGAAAGGAACCATGATGTACATCAAAAGTACGAAAGCTGCTACCACGCCGCAGAAAATAGTCAGCGGAACGGTTACGCTCTTATCTTCGATAAGCATTCTCATACGGGAAGCTTTACCAGTAAGAGTAGCGGCTGTTTTCTTCTCCAGGTAATATTTCTGGATCAGGAACAGAATAACAGTCAGTGAAAGCAGGACCACAGACATGGCTGCTGCACCGGTGGAGTCGTAAGCACCTGTTACCTGCAGATAAATGGTAGTTGCCAGAGTATCGTAGGAACCACCGATCAGCATTGGGTTTGCAAAGTCTGCTACAGACTCAATAAAGGTTACCAGGAATGCATTTCCAAGACCTGGAAGCAGAAGTGGGAAAGTTACGCTTGTGAATACTTTCCAACGGGTAGCTCCCATATCTCTGGTCGCTTCTTCCAGTGACGGGTCAATGTTCTTTAACAGTCCCTTTAACATCAGATAGCATACAGGGAAGAATGTAAGTGTCTGAACAACGGAGATACCTAACAGTCCGTAAATATTAGAGTCGTAGATACCTAAAAGGGAACGGGTAATGATACCGCTTCGTCCGAACAGCATGATCATGGACAGAGACAGTACGAATGGCGGAGATACAACAGGAAGCATGGATACCAGACCAAATAACTTTTCCAGTATCTTTGTTTTCAATTTAACATATACTTCTACATAAGCAAATAATAAACCAATGGCTGTAGAAGCAAAACCTACGATAAATCCAAGTGTCAGTGTGTTTTTAAACGCATTGCGGAAACGTTCCAGATTTAAAACACGCTTAAATACATCCAGTGTAATGGTTCCCTCTGCATAAAAGCTGTCTACTAACAGCATTAACAGCGGATACAGAATAAACAGCGCCAGAAAAACCAGAAGGACAACAATCATTGAGACCATGATCGGGTCAGCAAAAAATTTCTTCCGTTCCAGCTGTGCACTTTGTTTTCCGGCCATTGCGAGACCCCCTTTTATAATTTACTATGAATTTTACAACCAATTCTGTCTTTGATTTGAAAATGCTGCGCAATGTTTATTCCATTACGCAGCATTTTCTGCTTAGCTTACTTTATATAAGCTTTACTTTCTTTTTAAGAATGACTTTTTGCAGTCCGTCTATTATTCTGATTACTCAGTTAAGAAACGGCTGGAGTCAGCGCCTTCAGATGTGCTTCCTAATGCTTCGAAGAAGTCTTCTACATACTTAGCACTGTTCTCTTTTGCATCTTCAAAGTCATAGTCAATGGTATTGGTCATATCCAGACCGAACTTTTCAGCTTCTTCTGGCTGAGTTGCGTTCTTTAATACCAGGAACTGATAAGAACCATTCTCTTTTGCATGGTCTACACAGTCAGGAGATAATGCATACTCGATCCACAGTTTTGCTGCATTTGGATGAGAAGCGCCCTTTAAGATAGCGGTTGCACCAACTTCGAAGGATGTTCCGTCTTCTGGAACGATCAGCTGGATGTTGTCATATCCTGAAGGATCTGATAAATACCATCATGTAAGAAACCAATAGCGATTACACACTCGCCAGGGCCAACCATCTTGGAAGGACCGGAACCGGACTTGGTGTACTGGGCAATGTTCTTGTCCAGAGCTTGAAGTATTCCATAGCTTCGTCATGGCCCTTCATCTGGATCATGGTGTTGATGATCAGTTTAGCAGTACCAGCGGTATTCGGGTTGGACATCATGATCAGGCCCTTGTACTCTTCCTTGGTCAGATCATCCCATGTCTTAGGTGCTTCCAGCCTAAACGCTCCAGCTCTTCTGTATTGACCATGAAGCCAGGATGCCTTTGTAGATACCATACCAGCAGTTGGTAGGATCTTTGTACTCATCACCGATCAGGTTTACAGCGTTGATCGCGTCATATGGTTCCAGCAGACCAGCTGCAACTGCTTCGTTGTAAGGATCCATGGTTCCGCCGAACCATACATCTGCTGAAGGTTTTCCAGCTTCTTCAGAAACCTTGGTGTAAACTTCTGAAGTAGAAAGTCTCTGGTATTTTGTCTTAATTCCGTAGAGTTTTTCAAAGTTCTGGCAGGCTGCTGATAAGTATTCCTCTTCGCAGGAACCATATACAGTTAATTCGCCCTCAGCCTTAGCTGCTTCGATCAGAGCATCCATATCCCCGCCGGCTGCTTCTGTCTTCTCATCAGCTTTGCTCTCTTCGCTGCTTTCTGCGGCTGCTTCGGTTGCTGCTGCAGTTGTCTCGGGAGCTGCTGCAGGTTTGGAACCGCCACATGCTGTCAGGCCTAACGCATGGTACAAGCCAGTAACAATGCAAGTTTTTTCTTCATAATAAAAACCCTCCTGTCTTTTCTGTTGACTTAAGTCTACCAGAAATCAGGAGGGGAAAAAACTGTATTTTTTGTTATTTTGTCGTATTTTCTGAACTATGCAGTTCATTATTCGTGCATTTTTGCCACTTTTTCTCAACTACTGGACTCTTTGCGTCCGTTATGAGAACTTTTTCACTACATTTCTTTGATCACAGCTTCCAGTCTCTTAACCATTTCGTCTACATCGCTCTTTTCAATGATCAGAGGCGGAACGAAACGGATAATATTGGCGCCTGCACTGATGAGCACCAGCTTCTGCTCTAATAATGCCTTGGATACGATCGGACCTACAGGAACTGTAAATTCCAGACCCTGGATCAGACCAACACCACGGTGGTCTTTTACTACATCATACTTATCCTTTAAGCCTTCCAGCTTTTCATAGAGATAAGCACCAACTTCCTTTACATGGTCTGCAATGTGGCGTTTTTCAAAAATATCCAGAACTGCGTCTGCTGCAGCTGTTACCAGTGGATTTCCGCCATAGGTAGTTCCATGGTCACCTGGGACCATAGCAGTAGCTGCCTTACCGCAGGCTAAGAATGCACCGATCGGAACACCATTTCCCAAAGCCTTTGCAACGGTCATTACATCTGGTTTTACGCCATATTTCTGCCATGCAAACATTTCTCCGGAACGTCCCATACCACACTGGATCTCATCTAAGATAAGCAGCAGATCATGTTCATCGCAGAGAGCACGGACACCCTTTAAGAATTCTTCTGTTGCAGGATAAATTCCGCCTTCGCCCTGGATAGTCTCCATAATGATAGCGCAGGTCTTGTCTGTAATCTGTGCCTTTACGCTGTCCAGATCATTAAAGTTGGCAAAACGTACACCTGGAAGCAGTGGATTAAACGGAGTTCTGTAATGTGCATTTCCAGTTACAGACAAAGCACCTATACTTCTTCCGTGGAAGGAATGGTTCATGGCAATGATCTCACCAGTCATGTCCACTTCTTTTTCCTCACAGCCATCGCAGCCGTCTCCCATGGTCTCATGAAGTTTATTATAATGATATCTCTTTGCGATCTTTAATGCGCCTTCAATAGCCTCTGTACCGCTGTTGGTAAAGAATACCTTATCCATTCCGGATACCTTTAACAGCTTTTCGCCCGCACTGATAGAAGGCTGGTTATAAAACAGATTGGAGATATGGGTCAGCTTATCCATCTGGGCCTTTACTGCATTTGTATACTCTTCATCACAGTATCCCAGTCCCATAACTGCAATACCTGCACCAAAATCCAGGTATTCATTTCCTTCTGTATCCCACAAGGTTATGCCTTTTCCATGGTCAAATACTACAGGAAACCGGTTATATGTTTTATACAGGACATGTTCTGCCCGATCGATCATTTTCTCATCAGCCATGATAATACCTCACATCTTCCTTTGAATTATAAATAGCAGTACCAATACCTTTATCTGTAAAGATCTCCAGAAGCAGGCAGTGTGGAATACGTCCGTCTAAGATATGTACTCTGGAAACACCATTTTCAATGGCATCAATACAGTTCTGCAGCTTTGGAAGCATGCCGCCGCCTAAGCTTCCGCTGTCTACAAAGGCCTGAGCCTCTTCTACGGTCATTTCAGAGATAAGGGAACTCTTGTCCTCAAAATCCTTGTATACCCCTTCTACGTCTGTTAAGAAAGCCAGCTTTTCTGCTTTTACAGCTCTTGCAATGGCACAGGCTGCGTCATCTGCGTTAATGTTATAGCTTAAGAAATTCTCGTCATATCCAATTGGGCAGATGATCGGAAGGAAATCTTTCTCTAACAGATCATAGATGACCTGAGGATCTACCTCATCTACTTCCCCTACAAAGCCGATATCTCCTCCCTTGGAAAGCTTCTTGTGGCATTTTAACATCATGCCGTCTTTGCCGCTGATGCCTACTGCTTGATGCCCAGCTCATTTACCAGCTGTACCAGGCTCTTATTGACTTTATTTAATACCATTTCTGCAATTTCCATGGTTGGCTCATCGGTTACACGAAGACCATTGACAAAATGTGGCTCCATGCCTACTTTTCCAACCCAGCGGCTGATCTCCTTGCCGCCGCCGTGTACGATGATCGGTTTAAATCCTACTAATTTCAACAGTACTACGTCCTGGATGACTTTTTTCTTTAATTCTTCGTCTACCATGCGCTGCCGCCGTATTTTACAACGACGATCTTTCGGTTAAAACGCTGTATGTATGGCAGTGCCTCAATGAGCACCGCTGCTTTTTGCATTGGTTCAAGGTTCATGTTTGGTTCCTCCTGTATGTTTTGTGTACGTCCAAATGTTCATGGGGTACATTTCGGGATGCTTTTTTATTGTGTTTTTTATATCAAAACTGTTTATGAACGGTAATCTGCATTGATCTTTACATAATCAAAGGTCAGGTCGCAGCCCCATGCAGTTGCCTGGGCATCACCCATTTTAATGTCTGCAATGGCGGTAACTTCCGGCTCAGAAAGGATCTTGGTTGCCTCTTCTTCGCTGTAGTCCACTGCAACGCCGTCTTTGATGATCTGCATATGTCCAGCTGCGCTTTCAAAGAACAGATCTACCTTTTCCGGATCAAACTGTGCCCCTGAGTAGCCCATTGCGCAAAGGATACGGCCCCAGTTTGCGTCATGTCCGAAAATAGCTGCCTTTGTCAGGCTGGATGTGATAACAGATTTTGCTAAAACTTTCGCCTGATCCTTCGTTTCTGCGCCTACGATCTTTACTTCAAATAAAGCGGTGCAGCCTTCTCCGTCACCGGCCATTTTCTTAGCCAGAGTTTCGTTGATGTAGTTTAATGCTTCGCAGAATAATGCGTAATCTTCATTTTTCTCTGTAATTTCCTTGTTTCCTGCAAGGCCATTTGCCAGAAGGAGAACGGTATCATTGGTGGAAGTATCACCATCTACAGAAATCATATTGTAGGTATCTTTAATGTCTTCGCTTAATGCTTCCTGAAGCAGTTCTTTGCTGATGGCTGCGTCCGTAGTAACAAAGCTTAACATGGTACACATATTTGGATGGATCATGCCGGAACCTTTGCACATACCGCCAATAGTAACGGTGGTTCCGTTCATGTCGATCTGTACTGCTACCTGCTTGTTCTTTGTATCGGTAGTCATAATAGCCTTGGAAGCCTCGGTGCCTTTCTCCAGGCTGTCACCAAGCAGTGGCACCATAGCCTTTACACCTGCTGCGATCTTGTCGATTGGAAGCTGCATACCGATGACACCGGTAGAAGCAACTAAAACGCCGTCTTCTGCCACGCCTAAGGTTTCTGCTGCAGCCTTTGCCGTCTGTGCGCAGTAGCCCATTCCTTCTTCACCGGTACATGCATTTGCAATACCTGCGTTAATGATCACTGCCTGTGCGTCAGCGCCGCTTGTCACCTGGTTCTTGTCCCATTTTACAGGAGCTGCTTTTACCAGGTTGGTGGTAAAGGTTCCTGCACTTTTACAAGGTTCTTTACTGTAGATCATCGCCATATCCTGACGGTTTTTGTATTTAATGCCTGCTGCTGTAGATGCTGCCATAAAGCCTTTGGCTGCGGTAACGCCGCCTTCGATCATTTTTATCTTTTCGTTCATAATATTATTCCCTCTTTTCTGCTTCGCAACTGTTTGTTTTTCTCTGCGCCACTTTACTTCACAAACCGAATTATATTTTCTTCATTTAAAATAAACTCATAACTGTTAAAATCTTCACGCTCTGTCCAGCCGATGCCCTGCCAGAACGCATTTCCAATGTGGTTGTCTTTAAAGGCCACCAGGGAGATCTTGCTCACTCCCTCTTTCTGCATGGCCTTGATGGCTGCACGTACCATTTTGTAGCCAATTCCATGATGACGGTAGCCGTCTTCCACACATACATGATAGAAACAGCCGGTACGTCCGTCATGTCCGCAGAGGATATTTCCAACGATATGCCCGTTCTGGACTGCCACTACGCTGGTGGTCGGATTTCGCTTTAAGAAGCGTTCCACCCCTTCTCTTGAATCATCAATGCTCCGGATACGGAAGCCTGATATCTTCGTCCATAATTTATATACCTGATCGTAATCTTCCATGGTCATTTCCCGAACCAGGATATCCATTGTCCCTGCCATTTTTATTCCTTTCCGGCTGCTTATCTTATGGGAACATCGGGATCTGCTTTAATCCTGTATTCTCTGGAAGACCGAACAGTAAGTTCATGTTCTGGATGGCCTGTCCTGCAGCACCTTTTACCATATTGTCAATTGCGCCCATCATAACGATGCGGTTGGTTCTTGGGTCGATCTTGAAGTTTACATCTGCAAAGTTGCTTCCTTCTACCAGCGTGTCTGAGGAACTACGTCCTTGTCCAGAACACGTACAAAATATTCATCCTTATAATACTTGTCGTAAGCGGCTCTTACCTCTTCCCAGGTCACTTCTTTTGTAAGGGAAGCATAAGCAGTTACCAGGATGCCTCTGTTCATTGGAACCAGATGAGGGGTGAAGCTGATCACAACCGGCTTTCCTGCTGCATAGGACAGCTGCTCTTCGATCTCCGGTGTATGTCTGTGGGAAGCTACGCCGTATGCCTTGATATTTTCATTGACCTCGCAGAAAAGGCTGTCTACTTTCGCGCTTCTGCCTGCGCCGGAGGTACCGGATTTTGCATCAATGATAATGGTGTTTGGATCAATGAGACCTTCTTTTACTAAAGGATAAGTAGATAAGAAGGAGCAGGTTGGGAAGCATCCCGGATTTGCAATGATCCTTGCATTCTTGATCTTTTCTCTGTTTACTTCCGGAAGTCCGTATACAGCTTCCTTAATATATTCTGGTGATCCGTGGGTCAGCTTGTACCATTTTTCATAAACTGCTACATCTTTAATACGGAAGTCAGCGCTTAAGTCGATGATCTTTACTTTAGAAAGAATCTCTTCGTTTACTAATGTGGAGCAAAGGCCCTGAGGCGTTGCAGTGAAGATTACATCTACCTGGTCAGCCAGTTCCTTCATATTATCATCCATACATTTATCATCTACGATCTTGAACATGTTCTGGTAAATGGAAGCATATTTCTGATCGATATAACTTCTGGAACCATACCATTTGATCTCTACGTCATCTCTCTGCAGCAGCAGCCTTGCCAGTTCCCCGCCTGCATAACCTGTAGATCCGATAATACCTGCTTTTATCATATCCTTACTCTCCTCTGTATATATTTTCATTATTTAGTCATTTTTATAAACTGCAACCTACTACAGTGCTAAAGCCTGTTACCTTATTATAGTTACTTTTTCCTTAATTGAAAAGTGTGTTTTCATAAGGTTTTTTATTTTTTCTCTGTATAAGATTTCATAATTATACATCCGCAATGCATAATATGCAATACTTTTTTGAAATTTCTATTTTAAGGCTTGCATTTTCCTGTATTATGTTGTATATTTATGAAAGCTTAGTGATTAAAACATGATCAAAACAAATATCAAAGCAATTTTCAGGAGGATGTACTGATGAAAGAGAAAGTAGTTTTAGCATATTCAGGCGGTCTGGATACCACCGCTATCATTCCGTGGTTAAAGGAGCATTTCAACTATGATGTTGTTTGCTGCTGTATCGACTGTGGACAGGGAAAAGAATTAGAGGGACTGGAAGAAAGAGCAAAGCTGTCCGGCGCTTCTAAATTATATATTGAAGATTTAGTAGATGATTTCTGCGACAACTACATTATGCCATGTGTAAAGGCAAATGCAGTTTACGAAAATGAATACTTATTAGGTACTTCCATGGCTCGTCCTGCAATCGCAAAGAGACTGGTTGATATCGCACGTAAAGAAGGCGCTGTTGCCATCTGCCACGGTGCTACCGGTAAGGGAAATGACCAGATCCGTTTTGAGCTGTCTATCAAGGCACTGGCTCCGGACATCAAGATTATCGCTCCATGGCGTATGACTGACGTATGGACCATGCAGTCCCGTGAGGATGAGATCGAATACTGCAAGCAGCATGGCATTGACCTTCCATTTGACCACAGCCACAGCTACAGCCGTGACAGCAACATCTGGCATGTAAGCCACGAAGGTCTGGAACTGGAAGATCCTTCCTTAGAGCCAAACTTCTCCAACATGCTGGTTATGGGTGTCACCCCGGAACAGGCACCAGATGAGGATGAATATGTTACTATGACCTTTGAAAAAGGTGTTCCTACCAGCGTAAACGGCGTTAAGATGAAAGTTTCTGATATTATCCGCAAGTTAAATGAGCTGGGCGGAAAGCATGGTATCGGTATTGTAGATATCGTTGAGAACCGTGTAGTAGGTATGAAATCCCGTGGCGTTTATGAGACTCCAGGCGGAACTATCTTAATGGCAGCTCACAGACAGCTGGAAGAGCTGGTTCTTGACCGTGCTACTATGGAAGTTAAGAAGGATATGGGCAATAGCTGGCTCAGATCGTTTACGAAGGAAAATGGTTTACTCCTCTTTGCGACGCTGTAAAGGCATTCGTAGAGTCCACCCAGGAATATGTAACCGGTGAAGTTAAGTTCAAACTTTACAAGGGCAACATCATCAAAGCCGGAACCACTTCTCCATACTCCTTATACAGCGAGTCCTTAGCATCCTTCACAACTGGTGACCTTTACGACCACCACGATGCAGACGGCTTCATCACTCTGTTCGGACTTCCATTAAAGGTTCGCGCTATGAAGTTAGCTGAGCTGAAGAAAGAGAATAATCAGAAGTAATTTTACTGTCAGGCAAATGCCATACAGTTGGTCTGAATTGATCTGAATATGAAAATCAATACCCCGTAGCGAGATCTGAATGATCCAATCGCTCCGGGGTATTTTTATGCATCGATCTTATTTTAATTTATTTAATATAAAATGATTTTTCTTTAAATTCCAGGATCCCTTCTGCTTTCATTTTTCCCAGTTCACTGGACATGGCGCTGCGGTCTACGCCTAAATAGTCAGCCAGTTCCTGACGGTTATAGGGTATATCAAAGCTGTAGCTGCCTTCCTGTAAAGCTTTGCGTGATAAATAGGAACGCAGTTTATCCCTGGTAGTCTTCTGGGATATATGTTCCAATTTTTCTTCTGCACGGCCTTTGTTTGCACTCATGATCCTGATCAGATTATGGACCATCATGCTGTGAAACGGGCATGCCATCGTGCAGAAAGTAAGGGAACGTTCATAATCTAAAAACAGGACTTCGCTGTTTTCTGCTGCTTTAATACCTACAGGCAATATTTTACTGCCTGCGCTGGCGTAATTTTCACCGAATATCTCTCCCGGCATAATATGGATCGTCTCTTTTTGCTGATGCCAGAAATCTTCCTGAATGATCGCCAGGCGTCCCTTTAAAACAACCATGATATATCCCAGTTCTTCTCCTGCCTGAAAGATCCACTGGTCTTTTTCAAATACTGCCATCTGTCCGTCACAGCATTTGATCAGTGTATACAGCTCTTCTTCCCTGATCCCACTAAATATAGGCATCTTCCCAATACAACTTAATGCTTCTTCCATGTGTCTTTTCCTCGCAGTCTTTCGCTTTTCGTTGTTTTTACAACCTTTTGGTAACATTATATAATGAGTGCAGAAGAAAAACAAGCGGTGCCAAAAAAATCCACCCTGCAACAGCCTCGCAAGGTGGATCTCTCTTTCACTATTTATAATTTAATACTTCATCATCCGGTCAACATCCAGGAAAAATACAATGGCGCCGCCTACCTTTACGCCTTTGGTAACATCTACCATAGTCATTCCATTATATTCGCAAACCTGACGTTCTTCCATTCGTTCTGTACAGCTCTGGCGGATATAATCCAGGATCTCCTCTTCCCGCTCTTTTTCAATGCATACCATCAATGTGATATTTTTCTTATTCAGATACAGTCCCTCTGTACTAACTTCGTTGCCATCACACGATTGTGGATAAAAGTACTTGAAAGCTTTGGATAATCCTGTTCCTGAACAATAATGATCATCAATTCCATTTTGCTGCACTCCTTTCACGTTTCCGCCTTTTGCGGACGTTTGAGGAATATTATAATCTCAGTAAAATGGATAAGCAAGTTAAGCTTTTGTTATGGCAATTATGACGTTACAGTTGAACTGTAACATTATGACAGTCCGATGACAACGCCAAGGACCACTGCCAGGGAAGCAAATACAACCAGGACTGCCTGGAACTTGATCTGGAACTTTGCCCAACTCCCCCACTCCAGTTTTGCTGCAGCCAATGCGCCTAACAGACAGCCGGAAGTAGGTACGATAAAGTTTGTAAATGCATCACCAAGCTGGAATGCAAGAACAGCTACCTGACGCTCTACGCCTACCAGATCCGCCAAAGGTGCATGATCGGCATGGTAAGTGCTGCCTGTCCGGAACCGGATACAACGAAGAAGTTGAATACGGACTGGAATACGTACATAAGCCATGCGGAAACTACTGGCGGGAAGTTCTGCATTGCACCGCTAAGGCTGTGGAGAATGGTGTTTAATACAGTTCCGGAGGAAGCATCGGTTCCACCTAAGATAATGATGATACCTGTGCCATACCTACGCACATTGCTGCACCTAACAGATCAGCTGCACCCTGATTGAATGCTGCCGGGATATCATTTAAGTGCATATCATTCAGACGGAAGATCAGTCCGATCACACCGGCAACCAGACCCATTACAAAGAACTGGGAAGCAATCTCAGGAATATAGTATCCATCTTTTACAACGCCCCAAACAGTCCATATCATACATACAAGGATATCTAAAAGAACCAGTTTGTGACCTAAAGTAAATGGCTTTTCTTCGTTTTCATTATTTTTAAAATCTTCTCTGTATTCACGGTCAGATTCATATGCAACAGACATGGTCGGATTCTTTTTAACCTTTACTGCATAGCGCATGGTAAATACAATGGTTAAACCGGTAAAGAAGATCCATAACGGAATACGGAACCATGCACCTGACATAACAGGGATACCTGCAACGCCCTGTGCAACTGCCAGACCAAATGGGTTCTGCCAGGAGCTACCGAAACCGATCTGGGTTGCCACGTAACTGCACATGATACCTACAACTGCATCATATCCCATAGCAATGAACATAGGAACCAGGATCATAACAAATGGGATCGCCTCTTCTCCCATTCCAAATACAGCACCGCCTAAGGAGAACAGTGTGATCAGGATCGGGATCAGGATGATCTCTTTACCATTTGTCAGGCTGATAACACGCATGATACCACCTTCAACAGCACCGGTTCTGAGAACGATACCAAAAGCACCGCCCACTACCAGGGTAAATGCGATAATGGCTACGCTCCGCCGCCCCTGCTTCCTGCAGTCATACCTTCAAATACATAGTTGACGATACCGCCGCGGCCGCCAAAATCTTCAGTACCAAAGATCGGTGCAGCCTGGGTCACCTTGTTGCCGTTTTCATCCAGAATATACTGGAAACTGTCCGGATCAACAACGGTTCTTGTTTTTTCTGATCCATTAACCGTATAGGTGATCTCTTTTGTATCATACTTTCCTAACGGAATGAAACAGGTCAGCAATGCAGCTACCAGGATAACCCCAAAAATGATGATATAAGTATGGGGCATCTGAAACTTTTTCTTCTCCATTTTTTCCTCCAATCTTACCTGGCACAGGAGAATGTACATCAGGTATTTTTCTCTTTGAAACACCCCTTCTCTGCGGCTTAACAGAGGACAGCATTTCCAGTATACAGGCGCATGGTCCGATATACTTGGTATGCTTAAAGACAAAAAAGGGAACCATCAGACACAAACCGACGGTTCCCTTACATCTATACATACCTTCAAAACCACATATTGACTAATGATCATCATTCCGAATACTTTACAACCTTTGTTATCCAACTCCGCGGCGGTCATTCGAAAAATCTTCGATTTTCCTCATGTCATTGGCTTCGCCAATGCCTGAAGTCTTCCAGATCCGACCTTATGAAAGTAAACTTTCAACGGTCTCCTCCGTAATCCTTCCGCCGCTCTCTCAGACCTTTTTGGTCAAGCCCTCGACCGATTAGTATCAGTCAGCTCCATGCGTTACCACACTTCCACCTCTGACCTATCTACCTCGTCGTCTTCAAGGGGTCTTACTACTTGCGTATGAGATATCTCATCTTGAGGGGGGCTTCACGCTTAGATGCCTTCAGCGTTTATCCCGTCCGGGCTTGGC
>ENA-OQIG01000292-OQIG01000292.1-human-gut-metagenome-genome-assembly--contig:-NODE-292-length-30014-cov-2.306588_pt1 | contig 30014 bp, 41 predicted proteins | sample MGYA00242576_ERZ504741 | MGnify/ENA primary metagenome ERZ504741 (study PRJEB26092, sample SAMD00036436) | human gut metagenome | host: Homo sapiens | study: EMG produced TPA metagenomics assembly of... | reverse complement strand
TTGATTCCATCCATGTGGACAAATACGGGAATTTCATTGCCTGCATCAAGGGCAAACGTCCGGGCAAAAAGCTGCTGTTCGATGGTCATATGGATACGGTGCCGGTGACCAATGAAAAAGAGTGGATCCATCCTCCTTTTGGAGCGGAAATCCATGAGGGAAAGATCTATGGCCGGGGAACCACGGACATGAAGGGAGCCATTGCCGGGTATACGGCAGCCGCCATTGCCTTTGCCAAAGACACCAACCGGGGTTTTGCCGGAGAAATCTATGTGGACGGGGTGGTCCACGAAGAATGTTTTGAAGGAGTGGCTTCCCGTTCCATCAGTGACTATGTGAAGCCGGATATCGTGGTCATCGGGGAAGCCTCCCGGTGCAATCTGAAAGTGGGACAGCGGGGCCGTGCGGAAATTGTGGTGGAAACTTTTGGGAAACCCTGCCACAGTGCCAATCCGGAAAAAGGCATCAACGCCGTTTATAAAATGGCCGGGGTAATCCAGGCCATCCGTACCCTGGTGCCGCCGGAACATCCTGTCCTGGGCAAAGGAATCCTGGAGCTGGTGGATATCAAATCTGAACCGTATCCCGGTGCTTCCGTGGTTCCGGAATACTGCAAGGCCTCCTATGACCGCCGGCTGCTGGTGGGGGAAACCAAGGAAAGTGTGCTGAAACCCATCCAGGAACTGCTGGAAAAACTGATGGCGGAAGATCCTGAACTGAAAGTGAAGGTTTCCTATGCGGTGGGGAAAGAAAAATGCTACACCGGTGCGGAAATCGAAGGAGAACGGTTCTTCCCGGGCTGGCTGTATGCCAAGGATGCTGATTTTGTCCAGGCCGTGAAACAGGAACTGGAAGAACGGGGGTATGCTCCGGAAGTGACCCAGTACAATTTCTGCACCAACGGCAGCCATTATGCCGGAGAGGCAGGCATCAAGACCTTTGGCCTGGGACCGTCCCAGGAAAATCTGGCCCATACAGTCAACGAATACGTGGAAGTGGATCAGCTGATCAAAGTGACGGACTGCTATTACGGAGTGATGAAAGCTCTGATGAAATAAGAGAGAGTCCAGCCTGCGGATGCTGCGGAGCGGATGGTTGCCAGGATTCCGCAGGCTGTCGTTTTGGAAGGAGATGGAAAAATGAGTTCTAAGCAGATAACGGCCCTGATGATCATTCTCCTCTATATGGCAATGACCATTGTAATTGGCCTGGTGGTTTCCAAACGGAAAGCCAAACAAAAAGCTTCTCAAAGCAATGAAGACTTCCTGATGGCCGGGAAATCCCTTGGTCCCCTGGCTCTGGCAGGAACCTTGTTTGCGGCCAATACCGGCGGGGCCAGTACCACTGGTATTGCGACCAATGTGTATCAGTATGGTCTGTCTGCCAGCTGGTATGTAATCGCCGGGGGGATCGGTTTCATCCTTGTGTCGTTCATTGCCCCTTACTTCCGGCGTGCGGCTGCTTCCACGGTTCCGCAGATCATCGGGACCCGGTATGGGAAACCTTCCCATATTGTGACCGCTTTTACTTCCATTACGGCCTTGTTTATGGCTACCGGGGCACAGATCATCGCAACGGCTTCCATCATCAATGTAATCACCGGGCTGAGCTTCCAGACCGCAGCCATTGTCACTACTGGCGTGGTCATCGTTTATACGATGATCGGAGGGTTTGCGTCTGTGGCGGCGGCCAACATGATGCATGTGCTGTTCATCACCATCGGGATGGCCATTGCCATGTTCGTCATGGCGGAAAATCCGGAAGTGGGCGGATTCAGCGCACTGTTTGCCAAAGCTGCTGCCATTAAGGGGTCTCAGGGACAGAATATGGATTTCCTGAGCATGACGAAAATCGGACTGCCCACCATCATAGGGTATATCGCCATGTACTGCATGACTTTTCCCACAGGGCAGGAAATCGTACAGACCTACTGTTCGGCAAAAGACGGGCGTACGGCCAAAGTGGGATCGTAATCACGGGGATGCTGTCCGCTGTTTATGCCATCGTTCCGGCCATTATCGGGCTGATGGCCTACACCTGTATCGACGGGTATGCGGCCGGGCCCCAGAAAAATGCCCTGGCGGATGCCACCATGCGCTTTGCTCCGGCGGCTGTGGCGGGGATCATCCTGGCTGCCGTAGTGGCGGCAACCATCAGCTCGGCTTCTGGGAATATGATCGGGACGGCAACCATGTTCACCAATGATGTATACCGCCCGTACATTATGCATGGCGTCCATGATGACAAGAAAGAAATCTGGGTGTCCAAAGTGGTGATGACCATTGTGGGCCTGGTCGGATTGGGAGTGGCACTGACCTCTTCCAATATCATCGCCGTGATGATGAGCTGTTTCGCACTGCGCAGTGCCGGGCCTTTTGCCGCTTTTATTTGCGGACTTTTCTGTAAGAATGTGACCCAGAGTGCAGGTTTCTGGTCCATTCTCTCCGGGACGGCTGTAGCCGCTTACTGGATCTATGGGCTCCATTCTCCCTATGGGCTCAGCGCCGTGGTCCCTGGCGGACTGGTGGCATTCATCGTGATTTTTGTGGTATCGCATTTCCAGAGAGCCAATGGTGTACCGGCAGCTCCGGAAATTCAGCTGGATCAGGAATGAAAGAGGAGGAAGATCCATGGCAAAGATTTTATTTCAGAATGGAATGGTAGTGGATGGAACCGGTGCCAAGCCCTATCAGGCAGATGTCCTGGTTGAAGGAGACCGGATCGTAAAAATCGGGAAAGTCACTCCGGATCCTTCCATGGAAGTCATTGATGCGGCAGGGCTGGCGGTGGCACCGGCTTCATCGACACCCACAGCCACAGTGACCTGCAGATCCTGGTGGATCCGGAAGTGAAGCCCAAGGTCATGCAGGGCATCACCACGGAAATCCTGGGGCAGGACGGTATCTCCATGGCGCCGTTGCCGGAACAGTACATCAGCCTGGCGGAAAAATCTGGCCGGTCTGGACGGGGACAGTGACCAGGTGGATTATCACTACAAAGACACTGCTGGTTATCTGAAAATGATTGAAGGGGTGAAGCCCGGTCCCAACGAATGCTACCTGGTTCCTCACGGGAATGTGCGGATGGAAGCCATGGGACTGGACAACCGGCAGCCTACCGAAGCGGAACTGGAAAAAATGAAGGAAATCGTCCGCCGGGAAATGGAAAACGGAGCCATCGGGCTGTCCACCGGTCTGATCTACATGCCCTGTGCATACGGAGAGACCAAAGAAGTGGTGGAAATGTGCAAAGTGGTTGCTGAATATGACGGCCGGTTCGTTATCCACCAGCGCAGTGAAGCGGATACCATCCTGGATTCCATGAAAGAAGTGATCCGGATCGGCAAAGAATCTGGGGTCAAGATCCATTATTCCCATTTCAAGGTCTGCGGCCGGAAAAACTGGGATAAAATCGACGGGATGGTGCAGCTGCTGGAAGAAGCCGAAAAAGAAGGCATCGATGTTTCCTATGACCAGTATCCCTATGTGGCCGGCAGTACCATGCTGGGGGTCATCCTGCCGCCCTGGGTCCATGACGGCGGCACCAACAAGGTGATCGAACGGCTGAATGATCCGGAACTGCGAAAAAAGATGGTCTATGATATTGAGCACGGGATTCCCGGTTGGGACAATTTTGTGGATTTCGCCGGGCTGGACAATATCTATGTCACCAGTGTAAAGACGGAGAAAAACAAGGATGCGGTGGGGCTTTCCCTGACCCAGTTGGGTGAGCTGCGGCAAAAGGACCTTATGATGCCACCTTTGATCTGCTCCGGGACGAAGAAAATGCCGTAGGGATGGTGGACTTCTATGGGACGGAAGACCATGTGAAGCTCTTTATGAAACGTCCGGAAATGAACGTCTGCACGGACGGGCTGCTGGGCGGCAAACCCCATCCCCGGGTCTATGGTGCATTTCCAAGAGTCCTGGGCAAATACGTCCGGGAAGAAAAAGCACTGACCCTGGAACAGGCTGTGTACAAAATGACCGGCAAACCGGCAGATGCCTTCAATATCAAGGAACGGGGACAGATTGCAGAAGGAAATTATGCGGACATCACCGTTTTCAATCCGGACACGGTCATCGACAAAGGGACCTTCACAGATCCGGCACAGTATCCGGAAGGCATTGAATACGTCATGGTCAACGGGGTACTGGAAGTGTCGGAAGGAAACCATACCGGCAGACGGAATGGGACGGTCCTGCGGAAGAAAGGCAAAGAGGTGATCAAATGATGAAGAGAGAAATCATCAATACCCCAGAAGCTCCGGCAGCAGTGGGGCCTTATGTACAGGGAATCAAAACCGGGGACACTGTCTACGTTTCCGGTCAGTTGGGCATCGATGTGGCGGCAGGGAAAATGCCGGCTTCCTTGGAAGAACAGGCGCATTGTTCCATGCGGAATCTGGCGCCATTCTGGAAGCGGCCGGTTCCTGTTATGATCAGATCGTCAAGACAACGATCTTTCTGCAGGATATGAATGATTTTGGCAAAGTCAATGAAATCTATCAGTCTTATTTCAAGCAAGGATTCCCCGCCCGATCCTGTGTCCAGATCGGCAGGCTGCCTCTGGGAGGCCTGGTGGAAGTGGAATGCGTGGCAGTGATTACGGAATGAGGCAGAAATAGAAAAGCTGTGGAAGCAGGGACCCCTTGGGGACTGGCTGCTTCCACAGCTTTTTTTGCACGATTTGTCAGGATTTTCCCCGGTCACAGTACTTTCGGAAAATTCTTCCATGGTATACTGGACCTGCTGTGGAATCGGAATTTTGCAGGAAGGAGGAACTGTCATGAGTTCACTGGAAGATATGCTGAAGGGATATGAAATCCCGGAGGTGGTGAAGATCCGGACGATCTTTGACCGGACCCGGCTGGAAAAACCGGAAGAAACGCTGTTGGAACGGCTGCGGGAGAAGGATCTGCCGGTGCTTCCGGGGCAGCGGATCGCCATTACGGGAGGCAGCCGGGGCATTGCGGATTATGTGGCTCTGATGCGGGCTGCGGTCCGGTATCTGAAGGAAAAGGGTGCTGTGCCTTTCATCGTCCGGCCATGGGGAGCCATGGGGGAGCTACGGCAGAGGGCCAGGTGGAAGTGCTGCGGAATCTGGGCATTACGGAAGACAGTGTGGGAGCTCCCATCATTTCCAGTATGGAGGTGGTGGAGATTGCCCGGACGGAACTGGATCTGCCCGTGTATCTGGACAAAAATGCCTGGGAGGCAGACGGCATCCTGCTGCTGAACCGGGTGAAAACCCATACGTCCATTTATGGACGGTACCAGAGCGGTCTGGTGAAGATGCTGGCCATCGGTCTGGCCAAGCATGTGGGGGCGGCCATGACCCATAGTCTGGGGACGGATTATCTCAATGACAATATGGCCCGGGTGGGACTGATGCCCTGGATCATGCCAAAGTGGTGGGCGGGATCGCTGCCATAGAAAACGGGTATGACCAGCTGGCTGACGTCTATGTGCTGAAAAAAGAGGAAATCCGGGAGGAGGAACCAAAAATCCTGGAACGGGCGAAGACAATGGTGCCCCGGATTCCCTTTGCCCATATGGATGTACTGATCTGCCGGAAACTGGGCAAGGAAATCTCCGGGACGGGGATGGATCCGGCGGTGGTGGGACGGCCCATCAACAACCGGCCCAATGTGGGTCCGGATGTAACGGAACTGGGCATCCTGTCTCTGACGGCCAAGTCGGAAGGAAATGGCAATGGCATCGGTATGGGGGATTTCATCAGCCGGCGGCTGCGGGATGCGGTGGATGAAAAGATGACGGTGGTGAATGCCCTTACCGGGATGAAACCTTTCACGGCCCGGATTCCGCCCACCATGGATACGGATGAGCTGGTGTTCAAAGCCTGTATCAAGGCGGCGGGACGGATTGCGCCGGGAGACCTGAAACTCTGCATCATCAACAGCAGCGGTGACCTGCGCCATATCTGGTCCACCAGGACCCTGGCGGAGAGCCTGGATCCCCGTAAGGAGAATTGGCCGGAGCGTATCAGAAGGTGCCCTTCGATGCTTCCGGAACGCTGATGCTGGAGGAATAAAGGGGGGACTGTTGCGTGAGCAACAGCCCCCTTTTACATATGCTCCCGGATGAATTTTTTGGGCGGCTGGCCCAGTTTGCTGGTGAATGTGCGGATAAAGTGGGTATAGGTCCGGAACCCGACGCTTTGCCCACTTCCTTTACTTTTTCACCTTTTTCCAACAGGGAGCAGGCTGTCTGGAGCCGGTACATGGTCAGATAGTTCCCGATGGTGAAGCCGGTGTGCTCCCGGAACACTTTGCACAGCCGTGATTTGCTCACATACAGATGGGCGGACAGTTCTTCCAGGGAAATTTCTTCCCGGTAGTGGCCATGGATGTACTGGAGGATCTGCTGGACCAGGCCGTTGTATTCTCCGGAACCGGGCTGCCGGGCCGGCTCTCTGGTGTGCAGGATGCGGGCAAGGATGAGGATGAACTGGAAAAGAAGAAGGTTCTGCTGGATATCCTGGGCAAAGCGGTTGGGAGCCGGCTGGAGCAACCCTTCCATCAGTCCGCTGACCTGGGCCAGTTCCTGGTGGGTCAGATGGATGGACTGGGGCGCGGTCCGGAACAGGTTTCCAGATCGGTATCGGCCGTGGAAAGCTGTTTCAGGATTCCCAAAGGAAACCGGATGGCATAGCGTTGGTGGTTTCATTGGCACCGCAGAAACCGTGATGGATTTCAAAAGGATGGATCAGGAAGAGACTGCCACTTGCAGCGGATATTTCTTTTCCTGCAGGAAGAAATCACCAATATTGTTCAGGCTGATGTAAATTTCCAGCTGGTCATGGAGATGGGGACGGGGATTCACATTGTGATCGCCCCAGTAGGCATAATACAGACAGTGTGTCATCATGAGCTTCCTTCCTGAAAAATGGAGTTAATTCCATCATACGCCAGAAAGAGCATTTTGTAAATTCCAGGGAAAAACTGCGGAATCGTATCCGTATTTTCCGCCCGATTGGCAAATCCTCGCCGGATGCTCCAAATGAATTGACGGTAAAATTCAGAATACTCTATGATAACAGGCAGATGGCTCTGCCGGAACGGCGGAGCAAGCGGAAAAGATTTTGCGAAATGGGGAAGGAGCGGTAACATGAGTGAAATTACAGTCTGCCTGATCATTGCGGTGGTAACCATGATCCTGTTCATCGGCCGGGTGTTTCCCATGGCACTTACCTCAGTGCTGTGTGCCCTGGCCATGGGAATCTGTCTGCCAGTGTGAAGCTGTCCGCCATTTACAGCGGGTTTGGGACAGCTCCGGTGTACATGATTGCCGGGATGACCATTGTGGGGGATGCCCTGTTCCAGACCGGGGTGGCCCAGAAAATCGGGATTACCCTGAGCAAGATGAAATCTTCCAGAGTGAGCGGATTTTTACCGTGATGGTGGTTGTGGTTTGTACCTGATGTCCGCATTTATGAGCGATTCGGGCTGCATTGCCATGTGGATGCCTATCATTGCGGCGGTGGCTGCCGGTTCCAAGGGGAAAATCCGGTCCAAGATGGTGATCATGCCCGCCGGCATTGCCTGTATCGTGGGCGGGGCCACCACCCTGGTAGGGTCCACTTCCCAGAATACGGCCAACAGTTTCCTGATGCAGGTACCCGGGTTTGAATCCGGTATGGTGTATTCGATATGACGTCCGTCATGTGGATGGTGGATGCACTGATGGTCCTGTATTTCGCTACCATAGGGTATACCATCACCAAGAAAACCCTGAAGCCCGGCTCTCCCCATTTTGATGACGGCAATGTATTTGCCCAGAGTTCAGAAGAACTGGACAATGTGCCTCAGGCATCCACCCGGAAACAGGTGATTTCCGTATTCACCCTGCTGCTGTGCATCCTGGGATTCATCCTGTGTGGATTTGCCCCGTTCAACAAATACCTGAACATTGCCAATGTGGCCCTGATCGGAGCGTCCATCCTGTTTGTGACGAAGACCATTGATTACAAGACCACGTTAAAAAATATAGGCTGGGATGTGCTGCTGACGGTGGGGTTTATCGCTACCCTGGGGGTGGCATTGGAGAAGACCGGTGCCGGAAAGCTGATTGCAGAACAGACCCTGGCCTTCTTTGGCGGGGAGGATGCCTCTCTGCAGGTCATCCTTTGCGTAATGTTCGTCCTGGGCAGCTTCCTGACCCTGTTCATGTCCAATGTGGCGGTATCCGCCATGCTGGCCCCTATTTATATCCCTCTGGCCCAGCGCATGGGTCTGAGTCCGGCACCGTTCATCATCCTGATTGCCATTGCCTCCAACATGGCCATCGCCACGCCGATCGGGACACCGGTGAATATGCAGATCCTGCCGGCCGGGTATAAATTCAGTGATTATGTGAAAATTGGCGGTCCGCTGTGGCTGATTTTTGTGATTGCCGTATGCCTGACTGCCAAGGGTATTCTGTTCTGATGGGAGAGATGGAAAATGGAATTGTATGATGCAGTTGTTGTTGGTGCCGGTGTGGTGGCTGTGCCATAGCCCGGGAACTGTCCCGGTACGATCTGAAGATCCTGGTGCTGGAAAAGGAACTGGATGTGGCAACCGGGAATTCCAGCCGGAATACGGGGATGCTCCATGCCGGGTTCACCTATAAATTGGGGACTCTCCGGGCCAGATGTTCCGTGGAAGGAAACCAGGAATTCGACCAGGTGGCCGCCGAACTGGGGGTCCCCTTTAAACGGACCGGCAAGCTGGTGGTGGGCTTTACGGACCATGACCGGGAGAACATCCTCCGGTTCAAGCCAATGGGGAAGCCAACGGGGTTCGGGGCATCCGGATGGTGGATCCGGAGGAAATGCACCGGATCGAGCCCAATGCAGGAGGAAATTTTGCCATGTATGTACCGGCTTCCGGTATCCTGGACCCTATGCAGTATACCATCGGGCTGGCGGAAAATGCCTGCAAAAACGGAGCCAGGTTTTCGTTCGGATCCCGGGTGATCGGCATTGAAGGCCTGGATGGTCCGCGGCAGCAGCAGGTGCTGGGCCGGACGGAAAAAGGAAAGGTATATCAGATTGTCACCAATCGGGGCATGGTGTGCAGCCGCTGGGTGATCAACAGTGCCGGAGCCTATGCGGTGAAAATCGGGCAGCTGATGGGGTATCCGGAAGTCCCTCAGATCGGGACCAAGGGAGAATATTACGTGCTGGATAAAAAGGCCGGGGCTTTCCTGAAGACCCCGGTGTACCCGGCACCCAATGACCGGGGCGGTTTCGTGACCCATGCCACTCCTACGGTGGACGGGAATATCCTGGTGGGGCCGGACTGGTATACCACGGAGGGACCGGAAGATTATGCCAACCAGCAGCAGAGCCTGGACCGGCTGTTTCAGGATGGCCGGAAAAATGTTCAAAAAAATGGAACGGCAGTATTTCATCCGGAACTTTGTAGGCATCCGCTGGCGGAACTGTGATCCTGTCACCAAAGAACCCATGGATTTCCGGATCATGACGGATCCGTCCATTCCCCATACGGTCAGCCTGGTGGGCATCGAATCTCCCGGGGTCACGGCAGCACTTCCCCTGGCACGGAGAGTGGCGGCCATCCTGGTGGGAGAATCGGAAAATGAGGGCCGGTCCATTGCCCAAAAACAGGATTTCGACCCGGTGAGAAAACCGATCCGCCGTTTTGCGGAGATGAGCCTGGAAGAAAAGGAAGAAGCCATCCGGGAAAATCCGGATTACGGCCAGGTATTCTGCCGGTGTGAAAATGTTTCCCGGGCAGAGATCCTCCAGGCCATCCACAACCCGCTGGGGGTCCATACCCTGACGGGCATCAAGAACCGGACCCGTTCCATGATGGGCCGGTGCCAGGGCGGTTACTGCCAGACCCGGATCACCCAGTTGATGGAACAGGAACTGGGCATGGCACCGGAAGAACTGCGGTACCAGCGGGAAGGCGGATGGCTGTTCACGGGAGAAGTGCGGCCTGAAAAACAGGGGGAGGAATGAAGCATGGAAGCAGTGAAAAAAGCGGAGAAAGGGCAGTCCTTCCGCCAGGCGGACGTAGTCATCATCGGCGGCGGGCCTGCCGGACTGGCGGCAGCGGTGCGGCTGTATGACCTGGGAGTCAAAGACATTCTGATCCTGGAACGGGAACACCAGCTGGGAGGGATCCTGAAACAGTGCATCCATGACGGATTCGGACTGACCCGGTTCGGGGAAACCCTCAGCGGTCCGGAATATGCGGACCGGTTCATCCAGGAGGTCAAAGAGCGGAAGATCCCCTTTGTGACGGATACCACTGTGATCCAGATTACGCCGGATCATAAAGTCTATGCGGCCCATGAAGACGGCATGGTGCTGGTCCAGGCCAGGGCCATTGTACTGGCCATGGGATGCCGGGAACGGACCCGGGGAGCCCTGGCCATTCCGGGGACCCGGCCGGCAGGGGTGCTGACAGCCGGTGTGGCCCAGGCCTACATCAATCTGCAGAACCGGATGCCGGGAAGGAAATCGTCATCCTGGGGTCCGGGGACATAGGCCTGATCATGGCACGTCGGCTGACCCTGGAAGGGGCCCATGTGAAAGGGGTCTATGAAATCAATCCCATCCCCAGCGGCTGCCCCGGAACATCGAACAGTGTCTCCATGATTACAATATCCCCTTGTATCTCAGCCATACGGTGGCGGATATCCGGGGCCGGGGACCGGCTGGAAAGCGTGGTGGTGGCCCAGGTGGACGGCCATTTGCGGCCCATTGCCGGCACCGAGAAGGAAATCCCTTGCGATACCCTGATCCTTTCTGTGGGGCTGATCCCGGAAAATGAACTGACCCTGGGAGCCGGAGCAGAACTGGATCCCCACACCCAGGGAGCCCTGGTGGACGAGTTCTGCCAGACCACGGTCCCCGGCCTGTTTTCTGCGGGGAACGTGCTCCATGTCCATGACTTGGTGGACTTTGTTTCCCTGGAAGCGGAAGGGATGGCGGAAGGAATCAGACAGTACCTGGAAGCCGGTCTGCCTGAGGCGGAAATCCCGGTGCGCTGCGGTCGGAACATCGGGCATACGGTACCCCAGCGGGTCAGCGGAAAACGGGATTCCGGCTGTCCCTTCGGGTCCGGCAGCCTCAGCGGAATGCCCGGCTGGTGGTGAAACAGGGAGAACGGATACTGGCCCGAAAGAAAATCGTCAATGCGCTGCCGGCCAATATGATTGAACTGACGGTTCCCTGCAGGGAAATGGCAGCAGAGGGAGAAATCGAGGTGAGCCTGGATGAATAAGGAAATGACCTGCATCGTCTGCCCCAATGGGTGCACCCTGCAGCTGGATTATGAAATCCGGGAAGGAAAACCGGTACTGGAAAAAGTAACGGGGAACCTGTGCTCCCGGGGCGAGGAATATGCCCGTCAGGAACTGCTGGCTCCCAAACGGACCATTGCCAGTTCCGTCCTGGTGGAGGGCGGAGAACTGCCCCTGGTCAGCGTACGGACCCGGGGGGCCATTCCCAAAGAACAGATCTTTCCAGTGATGGAAGAAATCCGGAAATGTCAGGTAAAGGCGCCGGTCAGGGCAGGTACGGTGCTGATTCCCAACGTACTGGGACTGGGAGCGGATGTGATCGCCACAAAGACGGTGGAAAAGAGATAAGAAAAAGGCGCTGCAGAAAATGGGCAGCGCCTTTTTTAGCGGTTGTATCCGGGACTGTGACAGGAAAACTGTTCTTCCATAGAGCGGCCGTACTGTTTCGCCAGTTCCAGCAGATATCGGGTGGCTTCGCCCAGCCGGTAATCCTTCCGTCGGACTACGGAAACGGACCAGGTGGGATTTTCCAGCAGGCGGAACCAGGCACACTCGTCCCGGTGACTGCTGGCCAGGACCCGGGAATGGGCAGAATGGTACAGCAGAAGCCACGGCTCACCAGGGTGGCCAGGGCGTTGTTCATGGCAGTTTCCAGCATGATATGGGGATAGAATCTACTCTTTTCGAATAAGGAATCAATGACGTCCTGCCGCATGGTGGAAGACTTGAAAATCAGGCAAACGGGTCATCTTTGAAAAGGTGCAGATCAATGACTCGGAGAGGTTTCCCTGCACTGAGAGGAACCGCCCGGGAGGCCAGGGGGTGGGACAAAGGAATCCCCAGCAGCAGATCTTCCTGATACAGATCTTCCCGGATCAGGGTGCGCTGGATCTCGGCGGGAAGTTTCTTGATCAGGACAATGCCCAGGTCCAGAGAGCCCCGGCCCAGCATCTGGTACTGGTCCGCCACGATTTTTTCTTTCAGGGAAAAGTTGATATGGGGGTAACGCTGATGGAACTGCTGATAAATGGCAGTAAACACATCGATGCCGTGCTCATGGGTCAGTCCCAGGGAAATCAGGCCGCTGATGCTGGATTGAAGATCACTGAGCTGGGTCAGGGTGTTCCGGCGGATCCGGAGGATTTCCGTGGCGCTGTCCACAATCAGCTGGCCGGCGGGGGTGATTTCCAGATGATGATTGTCCCGCTCAAAGATTTTGATGCCCAGCCTGTTTTCCAGTTTGATCAGCTGCTGGTTCAGTCCGGACTGGGTGATGAACAGTTTCTGAGCAGCCCTGGAGATGCTGCCGCAGTCGGCGATGGTTACGATATATTCCAGAACCTGGATATCCATGATGTGGCCCCTTTCCATTCTTTGCTAGTAGTATTACTTCTTATCACTATAATTATTAGCACGTTTACTGCTAGCAGACAAGATGATAGGATAAAAGTATGAAATTTCCGGAAATTCTTGCTTCAGAGAGGGGAGTAGGAGAAAATGAAACTGGTCAAATGGTTTGATAAAAATCTGGAACTGCTCATCCTGGCCATTATGCTGGCTGTGATGTGCTGTCTGTCCTTTGCCAATGTAATCATGCGGTACGGTTTTCATCATGCGCTGACCTGGTCGGATGAAATATGCTGTTATCTGCTGGCTCTGTCGGCTTTTTACTGCCTGCCCTGTGCGGTACGCCACGGGGTGAGCATCAAGGTGGATACCTTTACCACTATGATGCCGGAGAGTCTGCAGAAAATCCTGGGACTTGTTTGTGACGGAGTGATGATCCTTCTTTTGGCTTATCTGTTCAAAGGCACTCAGGAACTGATCCAGAAAGCGGATTTGATCCATCAGCCAGTCCGGCTCTGGCCATTCCGGTAGCGGATATTTACCGGATTATGGCTTTTGGAATCCTGTTGGGAATCTTCCGGTATGCACAGCTGATGGTCCGGGTCTTCCAGGGAAAAGTGAATCTGGAAGCGGACAACGGCAATGATCTGGAAAAGGGAAGGGGGGCGGAAAAAGAATGAATATCGGATTCTTTTTTGCACTGCTGGGTCTCCTCCTTTTTGTGGCACTGCCGGTGGGCGGGGTGTTTGCCCTGCTGTCAGCGGCTCCCAATCTGCTGAACAGCCATTTTACCTTTGGCATCAGTGACGTGGCCCGGGCCATGTTTTCCGGGCTCAACAGTTTTACTCTGCTGGCCGTTCCCATGTTCATGGTTTCCGGGATGATCATGGCCCAGGGCGGGATTTCCAAAAAGCTGTTCAACTTCTTTGGCTATTTCATTGGCAACAAGACGGCCGGGTTCCCCTGTGCGGTGGTGGCAACCTGCATGTTCTACGCAGCCATTTCCGGTTCTTCTCCGGCGACGGTTTCTGCCGTAGGGGCCATGACCATTCCTTTCCTGGTTTCCATGGGGTATGAAAAAATCTTTGCTACCTCCATCGTAACGGTGGCCGGGGGGCTGGGGGTCATTATTCCGCCCAGCATTTCCTACATCGTGTATGCCTCCACGGCCAACTGTTCGCCTTCCAAGCTGTTCATTGCCGGCATCATTCCCGGCGTCCTGATCGGGGTTTCTCTGATGGGATACTGCTGGATCTACTGCAAAAAGCATGGGGAGGACAAGGAAAAGCTCAACGCCAGCTATCAGAAACTCCATGAACAGGGGCTGTGGAAACTGTTCCGGGAAAGCTTCTTTGCCCTGATGACTCCGGTCATCATCCTGGGGACCATCTATTCCGGTATCTGCAGTCCTACGGAAGCGGCTGTCATCAGTGTGTTCTATGGGTTGTTCATCTGCCTGTTCGTCTACAGGACCCTGAAGTTCCAGAACCTGGGGAAGGTGTTCATGGAAGGGGCCAAGACCTATGTGAACATCCTCTTTGTGATTGCGGCAGCAGCGGCTTTTGCAAGGTCATCACCCTGCTCCGGTATCCCCAGACCATCAGTACGGCGGTGCTGGCAATGTCCGCCAACAAGTATGTGGTGCTGCTGATCATGAACGTTATTATGCTGATTTGCGGCATGTTCATCGACAACATTCCCAACATCATGATCCTGACGCCCATTATGGTGCCGGTAGCTACAGCACTGGGCGTGGACCCCATCCATTTCGGGATCATCATGACCTGCAACCTGGCCATTGGCATGGTGACTCCGCCCATGGGCATCAACCTGTTTGTGGCATCCGGGATGACCAAGATCCCCATGCTGAAACTGGCCCGGGCCACGGTTCCTTTCCTGGCTACATTCCTGCTGTCCTTGATGCTGATCACCAACATCCCCGGCATTTCCATGGGTCTGGTCAGCGCACTTTCCAAAGAAAAGGCCAAGGTGGCCTCCAATATCAGTACGGCGCTGGATGCGGATGCTGACGAATTCGGCAAAAATATCCAGCCGCTGGATCCCAGTGAGATTCCGGGAGAATACCATTGGCGGGCGGCCATGACCGTGGCGGATTCGTCCATCAACTACCAGATGGTCGCAGAATTCGCCCATCTGCTGAAACAAAAATCCGGCGGAAAGATTACGGTGGACCTGTATCCCGGCGGACAGCTGGGGAACACCACGGAATTTACCGAAGCGTGGTCAGCGGCTCCATTGAAATCGGTACCGGCATGACTACGGACCTGGTGGACTTCATTCCTCAGTATGCGGTCTTTGATATGCCCAACCTGTTTGACAATGTAGGACAGATGCGGGCCGTGCTGAATGGGCCTTTTGTGAAGGTCATGAATCAGTACTGCAACGCCGGCGGCATCCAGATGCTGGGTTATTCGGACGCCGGTTTCCGGGAACTGACCACCAACAAAAAAGTGACGAAACTGGAAGATCTCCAGGGTCAGAAAATCCGGGTGATGACCAACAAGTATCATATCGCCTACTGGAATTCTCTGGGAGCTGCGGCAACTCCCATGCAGTTTACGGAAGTGTTCATGGGCCTGCAGCAGGGGACCATTGACGGGGAAGAAAATCCCTATATGAACATCGTGGGGAACAATGTGCAGGAAGTGCAGAAGTATGTGGTGGAAACCAACCATGTGGGGCACATCATTACCTTCTTTATGAACAAGGACGTGTACAATTCTCTGCCGGACAATGTGCGGAAACTGGTGGATGAATGTGCTGCAGCTGCTACAGCCTACGGCAACCGGCGGGCGGACAAGAGCATCCAGAAATACAAACAGACCTGCATCGATGCGGGATGCGAAATCGTCGCTCTGGATCCTCAGGTCATTGCCCAGCTGCGGGACAAGGGCAAAGTGTTTATGATATGGTCAGAAAAGATCAGGGCAGTGAAATCGTGGATCAGTTGCTCCAGGCCATCGACCAGGCCAGAAAAAACGGAAAATAAAAGAAAAGACCCGGCAGGACATTTTCTGCCGGGTCTTTTGAAAGGACGTGCTGAATATGGATTTTTTAATCAGGAATGGACTGCTCTATGATCCGGCAGCCCATCGGCTGATCAGGAAAGATGTGGCCCTGGTGGAGGGGAAAATCGTTTATCCCGCGGTAAATGCGGCTCTGCCGGTTACAGGCAGATCATTGATGCATCTGGATGCCTGGTGACACCGGGTCTGATCGATTATCATACCCATTACTGTTTCCGGGGCAGTGAAAATGGTGTCAATGGGGATGCCGCCTCTTTCTGCATGGGGATCACCACTGCTGTGGACGGCGGGAGTGCAGGCACCGGAAATTATGAACTGTACAGAGCCAGCATTATGGCCATGGCAGAAGTCAGGATCCTGAACTATCTGCTGGTGGCGTCCGGCGGACAGTCCAATGACCAGTATCCGGAGAATCTGGATCCTCGGTATTTTGATGAAAGAAAGATTCTGGATTTCTTTCAGCGGTATGAAGACAATCTGGTGGGCCTTAAAACGCGGCTTTCCCGGGGAATCCTGGGCCCGGAAATGGCACGGAAATCTTTGCAGCGGACTGTGGAGATTGCTGAAAAGGCAGGCACAAGGGTCATCGTCCATGTGACGGATTGTCCTCTGCCTTGGATGAAGTGGCCGCCATGCTGCGTCCGGGGGATGTGATTTGCCATATTTACCAGAACCGGGGAAATCATTCCTGTCTGGACGAAAAGGGGAAGGTGCTGCCGGGACTGTGGAAAGCCAGGGAACGAGGCGTACTCTTTGATGCCTCCAACGGGCGGAGCAATTTTGACTTGGAGGTGGCTCGGAAGGCCGTAGAACAGGGATTCGTCCGGATGTGATCAGTTCGGACAACAATGCCTCCAGCTTTTTCCTGCAGCCTCTCCATTCCCTGCCCCGGGTTTTGTCCAAGTACCTGGATTTCGGGATGCCGTTGGAACAGGTATTGGACTGTGCCACTGGAAACCCGGCCCGGCTGATCGGACGGCCGGAACTGGGAACCATGGAAGAAGGTACAACCGCTGATGTGGCGCTGTTCCGACTGAAAAAGAAAGAGGTCCCCTATTGTGATATCAACGGCCATACCATGACGGGACATCAGGTGCTGGTGCCCCAGATGACGTTCAAAGGGGGCAAGTGTGTATACTGCCAGGCGGATTTCGGGTAAGAAAAAAGCGCCCCTCCTTGCTCATTTTGCCAAAGAATTGGATAATAGAGGAAAAGGAGGGGACGCATATGGAACTATTTGATCTTTTGGCGGCCCGGCGGAGTGTGCGGCAGTACACGGAACAGCCGGTAAGCCGGCAGGATCTGGAGAAAATCGTGAAGGCGGGGCTGATGGCTCCCAGCAGCAAGAACCTGCACAGCACGGAATTTCTGGTGGTGGAGGACCGGGGCATCCTGAAGGCCATGGCCCACTGCAAACCCCGTTTTGGCCAGATGCTGGAGCAGGCGCCGGCGGCCATTGTGGTGATGGGGAGAGTGGAATCCCATGCCTGGGTGGAAGACGCTTCGGTGGCCATGATGGCCATGATGCTCCAGGCAGCGGAACTGGGACTGGGTAGCTGCTGGGTCCAGGTGCGTCATATGACGGCTGAGGAAAAAGGGGCGGACGGTCAGTGTCTTACATCCCATCAGTATCTGGCACGTCTGCTGGATCTGCCGGAAGGGGTGGAAGTGGAGGCCATCCTGGCCCTGGGCCATGAGGTCAAGAAACAGCGGCCCAGGACCCTGGAGGAAGCCCGTCCGGAACGGGTTCATTGGGGCAGGGTGTGAGAGGACCCAGGACAAGAAGGCAGAAATGGTCTCTATGTTGTCAGTCGTTGAGAAGCTTATTTCAGGCATTCGGGAATTTCCAGAATGGCACCCCGGTCGGCACTGGTAACCAGTGCCGCATATTTCTGAAGCGCCGGTGTTGCCGGTTTCCTGAGGAGCTGTACCTGGGCTAACCGTTTTTGGATTTCCTCGGCAGAAAGGTGCAGGGTCAGCTTTCTCCCGGGAATGTCTATGGTAATGGTATCTCCGTCCTGTACAGTGGCAATGGGCCCCCCTGCAGCGGCTTCGGGAGAGATGTGTCCGATGGCGGGACCGCGAGTGGAACCGGAGAACCGTCCATCGGTAATCAGAGCGCAGCTTCATCCATGCCCCGGCCTACCAGCAGGGAGGTGACCATGTGCTGCTCCCGCATGCCGGGGCCTCCTTTGGGGCCTTCATAACGCAGGACGATGACGGTGCCGGCAGGGATCTCCCCTGCCTGGATGGCCCGGCAGGCATCTTCCATATAGTTGAATACCCGGCAGTCCCTGTAAACTGGTACATGGATGGCTTTACTCCGGCTTTCTTTACTACAGCGCCTTTGGGAGCCAGATTGCCGTAGAGGATGGCAATGCCTCCTTCTGGCTTTTTGGGATGATCCAGAGAATGGATCACCGGTCCGTCAGCAAAAGAAACCTCTTTCAGGTTTGCTCCCAGGGGCTTTCCTGAGGGTGATCAATCCTTCTGCGGCAAGGGTCTGAAAGGCTTCCCGTACGGGGGTGCGCTGATGCCCAGCTGTTCCGCAATGGCGGTCAGGCTCAGCTCCTGACCTGATTTATATTCTCCGCTTTCTGGTCTATACCAACTGCATGGGATTCGATATGAAGACCGGGCTGAAAACCCTGTCCCTGGGCAACGTTTTCATGTCCCTGGGAGGGCTGCTGGCCACCTACATCGCCAGCCTGTGGCTGTAAGACAGCCGTACTGCTATAGAAAAACACCAGAACCGTACCTGGTAAGGGGTACAGTTTTGGTGTTTTTTTGTATTTGTACGACAGAAATCAAGTGCAGAGTGCCGCCCAGAGGGTTGTTCAACGGCGAATGCCTGGCATTTGGCATCCAAAACGATGAAGGATGGACGACCAACGATGAGCCCGCTGGTTCTCCGGAAAATCATACAGTAAACATATAACTTGCCATGAATCATAAAAAATATCATATAACTCCTATGGGAGGAATAGTATTGGAAATTGTTTGAAAAATCATTTAATGTAATACCTGACAGAAGGAAGATTTTGAACGGAAAGAAATGAGGGAGGAAAAATGGAAAAACGGAGAGAGCAGGTGCCTTACTGCGGAGGGAAGACTTTTCCCCGAAATCGTATCCCGCTGGGAGCTTGTGACTGCATCATCACATCTATGATCCCGTCCGGTTCCCTTATGTACCGGGGGATGTGAGAAACCAACCTCCGGCTGACGTGGAATGCTACCGTCTGCTGAAGGATAAACTGGGCATTGCCCGAAGTGTGGTGGTGCAGCCTTCTGCTTATGGCCTGGACAACCGGTGCACCATGGATGCGGTCCAGAGACTGGGTGTGGAAAATACCCGGGCCATTGTGGTATTGGACAACCAGGTGATGGATTCCCAGCTGGCGGCCCTTCACCGGAAAGGCGCACGGGGCATCCGGTTCAACATGAACTGCGGATATAAAGGCGATTGGGAAGAAATCCGCAGACTGGTGGAACAGGTTGCGGAATATGGCTGGTGTGTCTGTCTGTGGATGGATCCGGATCTTCTGGTGGAGAAACGGACATTTTTCGAGAATCTGCCTGTACAGCTGGTCCTTGACCATCGGGGACACCTGCCTGCAGGGACAGGGACCAGTCATCCCGCATTCCGGATGATCTGTGACTGGCTGGATCAGGGAAGGGCCTGGGTCAAACTTTCCGGCTGGTATTTTGACAGTGGGGAGGAAAATTATGGAGACACCCTGCCATAGGCCGGGAATACGTCAAGGCCAATCCCAACCGGTTGCTGTGGGGAACGGACTGGCCCCATCCCAACCGGTACAGCAAACGGAAACCCTGCCCCGATGACAGCGCGTTGCTGGATGCTCTGTTCGATATGGCAGAGGATGAAGAAACGGTTTATAAAACGTTGGTGGAAAATCCTGCAAAACTTTTTGGCTTTTCCAATTCCGGACAGGAGGCATAAGGTCATGAAAGAAACCACGTTTAAGCTTTATGGTATGGACTGGCGGATTTTCACGTTTTTCTCTGTAATCGTTCTGATTTCTGCCTGCCTGAACATCATTCCCAATCAGTTCATTGGAGGCATCGCTGTCATGTTCACCCTGGTGCCATCTTCGGTGAAGTGGGAGAACGGCTTCCTGTTTGGAACAAGTACTGCGGAGGCGGAGCCGTGCTGGCGTTCCTGGGCTGCGGGATTCTGGTATACAACAATCTGATGCCCAAAAACATCCTGACTGTTTCCAAGGGATGGATGAATACCTACAATTTTTTGAACGTATTCATCTGTGCCCAGGTGGTGGGAAGCCTGTTGGGAATCGAAAGAAAGGTCCTGCTGAAATCCAGTCTTTTGTATCTTCCGGCCCTGTTGGCGTCATTGGGAGGCGCTGCTCTGTTGGGTGTCGTCGGAGGGATCTTGTTTGGGATCTCTCCCGTGGAAACCCTGACGGCTTATGTCCTGCCTATTATGGGCGGTGGTGCCGGGGCTGGCGCCATCCCTATGGCCCAGGTCTATCAGGATGTGACGGGCAAAGATTCTTCCGCCTACCTGAGTTTTTGCATGGCCATCCTGGCCGTGGGAAATCTGGCGGCCGTAGCTTTCGCCGTGATCCTGGACAATGTAGGCCGGGTCATTCCTCAGTGGACGGGACATGGCCAGCTGATGAAACAGAAACAGGGAGCGGTGGAGGCGGAAATTGCCGAAGAGAAGAAAGTGGACCGGGAATTGAAAATGGAAGACATTGGTGCAGCCATTTTCCTGATCGGGGCCTTCTTCGTATTGGCCCAGCTGGTGGCGAAAAAAGTCCTGCCCACGGTCTTTGGAGTGGCCATTCCCAATTTTGCCTACATGATCATATTTGCCACCCTGGCCAATGTGCTGGACCTGATCCCGGAACGAACGAAGGAAGCCTGCCACCGGGTACAGCAGTTCTGCGCCAGCCGGCTGGTCTGGGCCATGATGGCCGGATGCGGTGTCACCCTGATCGATTTCAACAAGATGATGGGTGTGCTGAGCGTTGCCAATTTCATTATGGTGCTGCTGATTGTTCTGGGCTGTGTCATCGGTTCCGCAGCTTTTGGTTCGCTGGTGGGCTTCTATCCCATTGAAAGCGCCATTACAGCCGGACTGTGCATGGCCAACATGGGCGGTGCAGGAGATATGGCCGTGCTGGGTGCCTGCAGACGGATGGACCTGATGAGTTACGCTCAGATTTCCTCCCGGATCGGCGGGGCCATTGTCCTCCTGGTGGGCAGTTTTATTTTCCAGTTCCTGTAATCAGAAAGAGAGGTTTTATACGATGAGAAGTTTCCTGTGGTATATATGCGGGGTGGGACCAGCAAGGGCTGCCTGTTCCATCGGGAAGATCTGCCGGAAGATTCCAAGGAATGGGATGAGATTTTTCTCCAGGTCATGGGGAATCCGGATCCCAAGCAGATGGACGGGATGGGCGGGACGGTATCGTCCAACAACAAAATCGTCATTATCTGGAAGAGCGCCCTGCCCAATGTGGACATCGAATACCTGGTGGGCCAGGTCATTGTAGGAAAGAAACAGGTGGATTACAAAAGCAACTGCGGCAATATGACCGCTGCGGTGCCGGCCTATGCGGTGGAAGAGGGCATGGTCCCCATTGTGGAACCGGTGACCACCGTCCGGATGCTCAACAAGAATACGGATAAATATATCAATGTGACCGTCCCCATTGATCCCCGGACCCACACTTTTGCTCAGGAGGGGGATTGCCATATTGCCGGCATCGATGGAACCGCTGCGGAACTGAAGGTGAATTTCCTGGATCCGGCAGGGGCCAAGACGGGGAAACTGCTGCCACGGGCAAAGCACTGGATGTGCTGGAAATCGACGGACGGAAAATCGAAGCCACCATCCTGGATGTATCCAATCCCCTGGTCCTGGTCCGGGCGGAAGATGTGGGCCTCCAGGGTACGGAACTGCCGGCACAGGTGGATGCGGACAAAGAAGCATCGGCTCTGCTGGAAAAAATCCGGGGAGCGGCTGCTGTGAAAATGGGCTTTGCCAGGGATCTGGAAGATGCCACAGCCCATTCCCCGGCGGTGCCCAAAGTGGGCTTCTTCACGGCACCGGTTTCCTATACGGATATTGCCGGGAACCGGGTGGATGCCGGCCAGATGGATCTGTGCGCCCGGGTCATCTCGGTGTTCAAGTGCCACAAAGCCTGCCCCCTGACTGCTGCCAGTTCCATTGCCGTGGCGGCTTTCGTACAGGGGTCCATCATCGAAAAGACACTGGGCAGACAGCCTGAAGGCCGGCAGGCCATCCGGCTGGGGCACCCAAGCGGAGTGATGAACGTCTATCCTGACCTGGAAGTCCGGGAAGAAGGGAACCTGGATGTAAAAGGGGTGGCTGTCCAGCGGACGGCCCGCCGGATTATGGACGGCACCATTTACATCAGAAAATAAGCTGCAGAGAAAAGGAGAAAATTCATTATGATCAATCTGTTCAAGAACGGGGCCTACCTGGTCCATGGCAACGAAATCATCCCGGAAGAAGAACTGTCCCGGGCAGAAGCAACCCTGGGCCGGAAAATCCAAAAGGAAGAAGCCAAAAAGGGCAACCATTGCCTATGGCATCCTGAAAGCCCACAACCAGAACGGGGACATGGACAATCTGAAAATCCGCTTCGATGCCCTGACCAGCCATGACATCACCTACGTGGGGATCATCCAGACCGCCAAAGCTCCGGCATGGAAAATTTCCCCATGCCCTACATCCTCACCTGCTGCCACAACTCCCTGTGCGCCGTAGGGGGGACCATCAACGAGGATGACCACATGTTTGGCCTCAGCGCCGCCCAGAAATACGGAGGCATCTTCGTACCGCCCCATATGGCCGTCATCCACCAGTATATGCGGGAAATGCACGCCGGCTGCGGGAAGATGATCCTGGGGTCCGACTCCCACACCCGGTACGGGGCTCTGGGGACCATGGCCGTAGGCGAAGGGGGCGGCGAACTGGACAAGCAGATCCTGAAGGATACCTGGGACAACCCCTATCCCGGTGTGGTGGCCGTATACCTTACCGGCAGCCCCAAACCTTGGGTGGGACCCACGACATTGCCCTGGCCATCTGCCGGGCAGTGTACAAAAACGGCTATGTGAAGAACAAGGTGATGGAATTCGTGGGTCCCGGAGTCTCCTCCATGACCACCGACTACCGGAATGCGGTGGACGTGATGACCACGGAAACCACCTGCCTGTCCTCCATCTGGCGGACTGATGAGGATACCCGGGCCTTCCTGAAGGAACACCACCGGGAGGGGGACTACAAAAAGCTGGATCCGGCGGAAGTGGCCTATTATGACGGCTGCGTCCAGGTGGATCTGTCCACGGTGAAACCTATGATCGCCCTGCCTTCCATCCCTCCAATGCCTATGAAATCGACGAACTGAACGCCAATCTGGGGGACATCCTCCGGGAAACGGAAAAAAAGGCGGCGGAAGTGGCCCAGGGCCGTGCTGCCTACAGCCTGACGGACAAGATCCATGACGGGAAACTCCAGGTCCAGCAAGGTGTCATCGGCGGCTGTGCCGGGGGCAACTATGTGAACGTGGTGGAAGCCGCCAACCTGCTCCGGGGCAGAGCCATCGGCAGTGGGGAATTCACCCTGAACGTATACCCCTCCTCCATGCCGGTGTACATGGATCTGGCCAAAAAGGGCATGCTCACCGATCTGATGGCTGCCGGGGCCGTTGTGAAGACTGCCTTCTGCGGACCCTGCTTCGGGGCGGGGGATACCCCCAACAACGATGGTCTGTCCATCCGCCACACCACCCGGAACTTCCCCAACCGGGAAGGGTCCAAACCGGGCCAGGGCCAGATGCTGCCGTGGCCCTCATGGATGCCCGGAGCATCGCCGCCACTGCCGCCAACAATGGCCGGCTGACTTCCGCAGAAGAATTCGCTGATGCGTTCGGGAACGTGCCGGCCTACCATTTCGATGACAGCGCCTACAAGGCCCGGTGTATAACGGCTTCGGGAATCCGGAACCGGAAAAGGAGCTGTTCTACGGACCCAATATCAAGGACTGGCCGGAAATGCCGGCTCTGGGGGACAATATCCTGCTGAAGGTGTGCTCCAAGATCCTGGACCCGGTGACCACCACCGATGAACTGATCCCTTCCGGGGAAACTTCTTCCTACCGGTCCAACCCCATGGGGCTGGCGGAATTCACCCTGAGTCGCCGGGATCCGGAATACGTGGGACGGACCAAGGCCGTCAAAGAACTGGAACTGGCCCGGGAAGCCGGAAAAGACCTGCCGGAAGTGGACAAGGTGCTGGCACGGGTACAGGGACTGCCGGGCAGTGCCACCCTGGCCAATACGGAAATCGGTCCATGGTGTATGCCAACAAACCCGGTGACGGATCTGCCCGGGAACAGGCCGCCAGCTGCCAGCGGGTGATCGGAGGCCTGGCCAACATCACCCAGGATTACGCCACCAAACGGTACCGGAGCAATGTGATCAACTGGGGGATGCTGCCTTCCACCTGAAGGGAGAACCCACGGACTTCGAAGTGGGGGACTGGATCTACGTGCCGGAAATCCGGAAGGCCCTGGACGGGGATCTGGAAACCATTCCGGCTTATGTGGTGAAGGAAAGCGGCACCGTGCCCCTGACCCTGTACAGCAAACCGCTGACGGAAGAGGAACGGGCCATCATCAAGGCCGGCTGCCTGATCAATTACAACCGGATGAAAAAAGCAAAATAAAGACAAAAGGGACTGTGGCTCAGACCGCAGTCCCTTTTTGATGGCCCGGACCAGTTTGGGAGCCAGGGCCCGGAGCGGAGAATCCTCCCGGAAGGCCAGGCCGATGGTCCGGTGATTGCTGCGGCTTTTGAAATGGAAAAAGCGCACATGATTGGTCCGGGGATTGTAATTCCGGGCAATCACATCGGGCAGGAATCCCACCCCGTAGTTGTGGTTCACCAGGGAATAGACCGTATCCAGATTCTCGGAAGAATAGACGGACTGGGGCTGGAAGCCCAGATGACGGCAGATGTTCAGGGCCGCCTTGTGCATTTTCAGTCCTTCCTTGGGCAGGACGAAGGGAAAATGCCGGTAATACCGGAGATCCAGGAACCCGTCCTTGTCCGCTTGGGCCAGCAGGGCCATGGCCTCCGGATTCTCTTCACTGAAGGCAAAAAGGATCTCTTCTTCTCCCAGGGGCAGGAAGTGGATTTCCTGATGGACCACCGGCGCCGGATAGATGGCAAAGTCCAGCTTCCGCTGGATCATCAGGAGCTCCAGATGCTGGGATTCCCCGTCCACGATGCGGACCTGGTACTGGGGAAGGCTTTTCTGGATGTTCTGGAGGTAGGGGGTCAGGAACCATTTGCCGTAGAACTGGGAAACTCCGATGCTCAGCTGCCGCTGTTCTTCCTGCTGCCAATGGCGCATGGTCTGTTCCAGGTCCTGCATCTGTCGGAGGATGGCCTGTCCTTTTTTTACGTAGTAGGCGCCGGCCGGGGAGAGTTCCACCTTGTTCCGGTTGCGGTAGAACAGGGTCACCCCCAGATTTTTTTCCAGCCTCCGGATGTACTGGCTCAGGGCCGGCTGGCTGATGAACAGCATCTGGGCCCCTTGGGAAAAGCTGCCGGTCCGGGCAATGGCCATTACATATTCCAGGTCGCGGGAATCCATAGGCATCCACTCCTTATAACTTGATATTATAAGTATATCATAATCTAATATTATACAAAAGGAAGCGTACATGATACAGTATAGACAAGGAAAAAGTGAGAATAGTATGAAATATTACTGAAACTATGAAAATTTACAGACGGAATCAAAGGAGTGTGCTTTCCATGGCAATGAATCTGACGCAGAAACTGTTTGCGGCCCATCTGGCAGAACCGGCGGAACTGGTGCCGGGCCAGGAAATCAAAGTGACGGTGGATCAGACCCTGACTCACGACATCAATGCGGTCATGGCCTATCTGGCTTTTGAAGCCCTGGACCTGGACCGGGTGCGGACCAAACTGTCCGTCAGCTATATCGATCACAACCTGCTCCAGATCGACAACAAGACACCGGATGACCATATCTATCTCCAGTCCATCGCCCAGAAATACGGGCTGGTGCTGTCCAAAGCCGGGAACGGCATCTGCCATGCTCTCCAGTGCAGCCGGTTCGGGAAGCCGGGAACTCTTCTCCTGGGAGGCGACAGCCATACGCCAGCTGCGGAGCCTGGGGATGCTGGCCATCGGGGTAGGGGGCATGGATATCGCCGTGGCCCTGGCCGGATTCCCTTATGTGATGAAAATGCCCAAGGTGGTGAAGGTGAACCTGAAGGGCCGGCTCCGGCCGGGAACCGCCGCCAAGGATATCATCCTGGAAATGCTCCGCCGGACCACGGTGAAAGGCGGCGTGGGCAAGGTCTATGAATATGTGGGAGAAGGTGTGGAAACCCTGTCCATTCCCGAACGGCTGACCATTGCCAATATGGGCGCGGAAATGGGCGCCACCACCTCCGTATTCCCGGCAGATGGACAGGTCCGGGCTTTCCTGAAGGCCCAGGGCAGGGAACAGGATTATACGGAATGGCTGCCGGATGCAGGATGCGGCTACGACGAAGAGATCCAGTTGGATCTGGATGCCCTGGAACCCTGGTGGCCTGCCCCCATATGCCGGACAACGTGATGAAAGTGGCCGATGTGCCCAAAATCCCGGTCCAGCAGGTGTTCATCGGCAGCTGCACCAATGGGTCCTACAGTGATTTCAAAAAAGTGGCCCTGGTGCTGAAGGAGCATAAAATCAATCCGGATGTGAGTCTGGTGCTGGGCATCAGCTCCCGGCAGATCTATCTGCGGCTGCTCCAGGACGGGGTCATTGCCGATCTGGTGGATTCTGGTGCCCGGATCACGGAATTCGCCTGCGGCCCCTGCTGCGGCATCGGCATCGCTCCTTCCAGCAAGGGCATTTCGGTGCGGACGTCCAACCGGAATTTCAAGGGACGCAGTTCCACTGCGGATGCCAGCCTGTATCTGGTAAGCCCGGAAGTGGCGGCGGCCACTGCTGTCAAAGGGACCCTGGCCCTGCCCCAGGAGGTCATGGAGGATGTGAGCGTACTGGGCGATGTGAAAGAGCCGGAAACTTATCCCATCAACGACAATCTGTTCCTGCTGCCGCCGGAAGACGGCAAGGATGTACCCATTGTCCGGCCCCAACATCAAACCCCTGCCGGTGGCCGATCCGCCGGAAGAAACCCTGGAAGCCAGGGTCAGCCTGAAGGCCCGGGACAATGTTTCCACCGACGACATCACACCGGCCAGTGCCCAGTTCTCTTCCATGCGTCCAACATGCCGGCCATGGCCCAGTATGCTTTCTGCCGGTACGATCCGGATTTTGCCAAACGGGCCCAGAAAGATGGAAAGAGCTTCATTGTGGGCGGAGAAAACTACGGACAGGGGTCTTCCCGGGAACATGCGGCCATTACCCCCATGTATCTGGGAGTGAAGATGGTCATGGCCAAAAGCTTCGCCCGGATCCACAAGGGGAATCTGATCAATCATGGGGTCATCCCGGCGGTGTTTGCCGACCCGGCTGCCTATGAGGGAATCGAACTGGAGGATACCCTGCGTATCGAAGGGCTCCGGGAACAGATGAAAAAGAAGGAAATCCAGGTGAAGGATCTGACCAAAGGCACGGAATTCACCGTGAAACTGGAACTGACGGACCAGGAAGTGGAAATCCTCCTGGCCGGGGGCAAGCTCCGGTATTATAAAGCCAGACTGGCAGAAGGAAAGTAAGGGGGGATCGCCATGTACTACGCCTATGTTGGATGCCGGACCACAGCCCGGCGGTATGCCCACGGCAAAGGGATCTCCGTGTATGCCATCGATGACCAGGGCAGCTGGAAGCTGGAAGACATAACCAGGACCCTGGACAATCCGGCCTGGCTGGTTTTTGACCGGAACAAAGCCCATCTGTATGCGGTACACGGGGATGCCCATGAAGTCAGCGCCTTCAAGGTCCTGGCAGATGGAAAACTGGAATACCTCAATACCGTGGATGCCCAGGGGAAGAACCCGGTCTATGCGGTGCCTTCCTTCAACAACCGGTTCCTGTTCGTGGCCACCCTCCAGGGCGGTGCAGTGGCCAGCCTTCCCATCCGGGGAGACGGCAGCCTGGGGGAAGCGGTACAGGTGGAACATTTTGAAGGACCGGGAGAAGGTGGCGTTTCCCATGCCCACGCCTGCGTACTGGACCGGACGGGAAATTTCCTCCTGGTGCCCACCCAGGCCCGGGGCGTGGGGTATGACCGGGTATGGGTCCTGAAAGTGGATCAGGAAACGGGCCGACTCACCCGGATTTCTTTTACCGAGGCACGGAAATATGATGAACCCCGCCATCTGGTCTTTTCCAGGGATAACAGGCATGTGTATCTGGTGAATGAAAAAACCAGTACCCTGCGGGTTTTCGATTTTGATGACCAAAAGGGTATCCTGACGCCGAAGCAGGTGGTGCCCACGCTGCAGGATACCTATGTGGGGCCCAATATGGCCAGTGCCATTGTCCTGAGCGGGGATGGCAGCCATGTGTATGTGTCCAACCGGATCAAAGAGGGGATCCCTCCTGAAGGAGAAGGGTATGCAGGCACGTTCCGGGGACAGGAATCCGTGGCCATCTATGCCATCGATCCCCAAACCGGCATGCTGAAAGATCCGGAATGGGTGAACTGCGGCGGTTTCACCCCCCGGTTCATGACCCTGTGTCCGGACGGGAATCTGCTGGTGGCCAATATGGACAGCGATACCTTGAAATTCTTTGCACCGGCAGGAAATGGGCTGGAAGCAACGGGACAAACGGTGCAGACGGAAAGCCCCTGCACGGTTGTGTTCCGGTAAGGAGGAAGAAAAATGAATCTGGGAATCATTTCACTGCTGCTGCTGGCGGTGGCCATTGCCATCGGTTTTTCCGGAAACCAATGTGGGACTGGTGTGCATTTTCTTTGCCGTGATCATCGGGAAGCTGGCCGGGATACCGGATGGAGAAATCCTGAAGGGATTCAAGCCCAATCTGTTCATCAACCTGATGGGCGTCACCCTGTTGTTCAGCATCCTGAACAAGAATGGTACCATCGAACTGCTGGCCCGGAAAATCGTGAGCCTGGCCGGCAGCAACAAATACCTGATTCCCATCGCGGTCTTCCTCATGGGAGCCTGCTTACCGGAATCGGGCCGGGGTCCATTCCCTTGCTGGCCATCATGCCGGCCATTGCCATCCTTTGGCCAGGGCCCGGGGCTACAACCCTCTGATGCTGGCCATCATCGGGTGCAGCGGCTGTTTCGGAGGGCGCATGAGTCCCATTACCCCGGAAGGACTGCTATCCTATGATCTGCTGCGGCAGAGCGGGCTGGATGCGGTGGCTGCGGTACGGTCCATCTATACGGCCAGATGATCAGCGGCATCCTCATCGCCCTGGCAGCTTTTGTCTACTACAAGGGCTACCGGATCCAGATGCCGGAAAAGGGGACGGAAGAGAAACTGTCCGGATTCACCGGGCAGCAGCTGCTGTCCCTGCTGGGACTCCTGGTCATGGCTGTGCTGGTCATTGCGTTCAAACAGAATGTGGGGCTCACCAGCTTCTCCGTCAGCGCCATACTGCTCATGTGCCATGCAGCCTCGGAAAAGGACAGCCTGAAGGCCATCCCCTGGGGTGTGCTGCTCATGGTGTCCGGCGTCAGTACCTCATGAATCTGGTGATCAAGACCGGGGGCATCAAGCTGCTGACCGGCGGCCCTGTCCACCTTCATGAACAGTTATACCGCTCCGGCGGTCATGGCCTGCACGGCAGGGGTCATGAGCCTGTTCTCCTCCGGCCTGGGCGTGGTGTTCTCCACCCTGCTGCCACTGTGGCGGAACTGGGGCAATCCATAGGGGTCAATCCGGTAGAACTGGCGTCCATGGTCCTGATCGGCGGGACCATCACCGGCCTCAGCCCCATTTCCACCACCGGCGGCCTGATCATGGCCACTTTGATGGCGGACGAAAGCGGGACGGCGAAAAAAGATGAAGAAATGAAGCTGTTCATGGAACTGACCGGCTGGGCTCTGGGCATCCTGGTGGTGCTGACCCTGCTGGCCGGGGTCGGGTTCTACAACCTGATCTTTTAACCACTGACCACGACTCACTAAAAAACGGCGCTGTGAAAAAATCATTCACAGCGCCTTAAATTTGCCAGCGTAAGCTGGCTTCCATCGGCTAGAGACTAGTGACTAGAGACTAGTGACGGGGATGTGAAAATCATTTTTCACATCCCCTTTTTACGCCCAATCCCCGTCCACGAACACGGGCACCTGGTCCC
>ENA-OQIG01000291-OQIG01000291.1-human-gut-metagenome-genome-assembly--contig:-NODE-291-length-30112-cov-2.227247_pt1 | contig 30112 bp, 30 predicted proteins | sample MGYA00242576_ERZ504741 | MGnify/ENA primary metagenome ERZ504741 (study PRJEB26092, sample SAMD00036436) | human gut metagenome | host: Homo sapiens | study: EMG produced TPA metagenomics assembly of... | reverse complement strand
TTATCTTCATTATACTCAAACTTCACCGGAGCGATTTTCTCTAAATCCATTAATACTTTCTCTAATAATGTATTGTCCGAAGTCAATGTATAGACATACTTCAAAACGTTTTCATCTTCGACTTTAAACTCTACATTATACCAGCGGTTCAATATTTTAATGACTTCCGGCAACGGGGTATCTTTAAATACTATCACATTCTGTTTCCACATCGACAGGCGTTGCATATCGTTCATTTTGGAAATAGTACACTGCTGGTTATCTTTGTTGTACACTAATCTTTCGCCGGGTTGCACCGGGTATTTCTTTTCCGTAGGAGGGTAAGATTAATATTTCCTTCATCCAGACATACTACTATATCCTTATTCTCCGGGTAATCCTGTACATTGAAAGAAGTTCCCAATACATGAATTGCCGGTCCACTTAAATTGACTATAAAAGGACGGTTCTTATTTTTAGCTACTACGAAATAGGCTTCTCCTTCAAGATAAACTTCCCGGGTGTTCAAAGCAAACTTCTTCGGGTATCTTAGTTTCGAATCAGAATTGATATATACTTTTGTTCCGTCCTGAAACATGATTTGTATGCGTTCTCCTTTATCTACCACCACTTCCTCATATTCGGAAGTACCGAACAGGTCGACTTTTGAGTTCAGTTGCATATAAAGTCCGACAATTAAGACAACAGGTATCAATACGGCTGCAACTCGGAAACAGATACGCTTCAACTTCTTGATGCGAATGTTCTTCCGTATCTGTTCTAATATTTTCTTTGAAGGAATATCATGGTCTACATACAAGTCTGCAAACTCATTTTTTATCAGTTCGGAATCCTGTGTCATAGCAGCTTCGAGATAGTCGCTACCTTCTTCCGTAGCAAACCACTCTGCCACATATTTTGCATCTTCCGGCTGGCAATTCCTGCCAGGACTTCTTCTATTTGTTTATCAGTAGGTCTATTCATTTTTATCACTTTATTAAATGGACACTCAAAAAGGTCATTAGTGTGGTAAATGCAACAATTATTAACATCTTACTTAGATGGATACGGAGAAGTTTCAACGCTTCCGAATAATGCGTCTTGATAGTATTTACGGATAGATTCATTCGTTCCGCAATTTCCTGATTTGTCAGTTCCTCTTGTACTTTCATCAAGCAAATATCCCGTTTTTGCGCAGGAAGCATTTCCACAGCTTTATAAAAACTGGACATCAACTCTTTTTTCTCCAATTTTTCTATCAGATTATCTTCGTAAGGCGAAGTGGCTTGTGCCATCTCATAGTTCTTTGTAATCGCGCTGTTTTCATTACGAATCAAGTTCAAGACATGATTTTTGTCATCGTAAAGAGATAGTTCTTTAGGCTGATTCCCACACGTAGTTCTGAACGAAATTCCCACAAACGGCTAAAGACATGTTGCACTACATCTTCTGCCATATCAGAACTCATTAAATAACGATAGGCTAATACATATAATAGTTTATGATACCTTTCATAGGCTTGGGTGAAAGCTCCTTCATCACCTTGTTCAATCAAGCGAAGAGTTTCTCATCATCTGTATCAGTATATTGGTCAATCTTGTTTTTCATTCTTCGGATTTTGTTTACTTGTTTCCAAAAGAACTAAATGTTTCTCTCTTTATGAAGAGCAAATGTAGCAAATTCCTTAGAAAACCTAGAGGTATTTACGAAAAAAGTCCCCGATTAACAATCCCCCATTAAAATGAGGAACCGTTAATCAAGGACTACTCCACTAACTAATTAACAATGTATTATAAATGATAGGTAACAATTCTTTCTTCGGGTGAATCGATCCAGAGCCGCCATACTCCTACCGACACTTTTTCCGGTGTTCCGATATTTGTTTTAGGTGGACGACGGCTTTTGATGGTTAGATAGCCTTTCCCTTCTGTTGCTTTCACTTTCATCGTTTTGCTGTTCATATAGACATGGATATTGCCATTTGGAGTGGGCACAGTGCCTTCCATCCATTTCAATCCTCCCAATACAGGAGCAATAGCAAACTCTTTATATCCTTCTTTTACAGGTTTCACTCCCAGATAATATTTGCCCAACAGGTAGATAGGACTCGCTCCCCAGGCATGGCACAAACTCTTTCCGTATGGACGGCCATACATGGCAAGATGTTGCGTTCCGGTTTCTTCCGGGTTATATTTTTCCCAGAAGGAGGTAGCTCCTTCCTTCAACATTCCTCCCCAATAGGCTTTCATTTCTTTCATTACAGCATCTTGTTCGCCAAGAGCACAAAGTGCTTCCAGTTCGTAAAAACGCATATAGGGAGTCGTTATTTTCAGAATACTGTCATTCAGAAGAACAGACTGTTTGATGGCTTGTTGCTTATCTTCATTCAAATATTGAAAGAAGACAGAAAACATATTCGCATAACGGGTGACCGCATCACTTTGCTGACCGTTGACGCAGTTATGTACAAATGCCTGTTTCTGATTATTCCAGAAGGCAGGTTCTAACTTTGCTTTCAAAGCAGCAGCCAGTTTTTCGTATTTCTGTTTGCCATTGGCATCTCCAACCAATTCCGCACACAAAGCCATCGTTTCCAGACTTCTGCAAAATAAGATTTGTTCAAAAGAGAGTTCACCTTTCTTATCCAGATAGCCGTCTGCCCAGTCCACAAATACCCAGTCACCGGTCATACCTTCTACCATGCCATTCTTATTGTACGTCCCAACACGTAATCCATCATTGTTTGCATACGTGGATACAGTTGGTTGACAAAATGGCGGTCGCCACTATACATATAATAGTCATATACGCTAAGGAACCAGTAGAAAGTATAGTCCATGATTGTATTACTGTGGCTGGTTACAGGATCCTTGCCACGAAGTAACCAGATTGTACGTTTGACGGATTCGTTATCAAAGAAAAGATAATAATTCATCAAATAACTTTGGATGGCATCGCCACTCCATACCCAACGGTCACGTTTGATACCGTCAATGAAGAATTCGCGGGTAGTGAGATGCATGGTGTATGCGCCAACTTCCCAAATACGATTCAGTTCTTCATCATTGCAACGAAAATTTCCACGGTATTCTTCAGGAAGATATTCATATTGCATGGAGACTTCTCCAATCTGTACACCCGGCTCGTGAGTTACATAGACATAGCGGAAGGCTTTACTGTTCTCCAATGTATATTCGTTTTCAGAATTACTCAAAGGAGAAGTGCTGCGGATGGCGAGGTCGGTCACTTGTCCCGGTTCGAGCAAGAGTTTGTCTAATGTTTCGCAATATGCTTTATCTTTTGCTTCTTCCGGCTTTCACCATAATAAATTTCTATTTTTCCTTTTCCGGAAAGATTCTTCAATGTGATAAATCCGAATGTTTCTTTTCCAAATCATAAAGGATACCTCCTTCGGGCTGTTCTGACTTCGTAACAGGTTGCTGCGGTTCATGCATCAGACTGAATTGGGAAGGACGTTGGGTAGCTCCGTCAAAGTTCCAGCATCCGGCATCCATATAGATAGTGGCAGATGTGTCACTGGCTTTTCCGCTCTCGTCAATCCATTCTTTATCTTCGTAAGTCACACGCCAGGAAGAGTCTGAATTCACTGTTTTTCCCTTCACATAAATAGTGGGAGGAGTAGCCTGATTCCAGACTTTAATGTTCAGATTATGTTTTCCGGCCGGAAGCAACATGGTTTCCGGCATACCGAACTGGAGCTTTCCATCCAGTTTGACGTTGTACTTTCCTTCGGCAGCAATAAAGATTTCTTCCGGCTCGGAAAGATTCAGTTGCTTGCTGAATTCTACGACAACATAATGACTGTCCGTTTTCCAAAAAGGAGGAAAAAATGCACCTCGTTCCGTACGACGGTTATTCATTTGATTTCCCAGCCAGATTTCGTAGTCTCCCGGATACCATATCCAGGTCTGGGCAAATGTGCTGCTTGCCAAAGACAAGGCACTAAGCAATATCATATATTTCTTTTTCATTTTTCTTTCTATTACTAACAAACTGAATCGTAAGAAATAATTCGTCCCACAGTGGTTGACGTTTAGTTCCACATCTGTTTCCCTTTAGTTCTACAATTGTTTTCCTTTAGTTCCATATCTGTGGAACGAATCACGTATTACAGTTAAATGACTTGTCAATACCTACTGGATATTTAGTAAATCCTTATATCCTGCTTCCAGTCCCGCACGTTCACGAATAACACTATCCACTTTCGGGCCATTGTTTTCCCATACATTTCCCGGACCATTGGCATTTTGCAGATACTTCTCTCCTTCTGTCCAATTATCACGTACAGTGATAAAGGAAGAACCTTCATCCGTATAAAGATAGAACCAGTGATTAGGATCGTGTACATACCCCGGCTTATAAATACTATGCACGCAATTCTCCGTTACATAACTTTTCGGCTGCGAACCGAGTGTGTAAATACCTGCCACATCATACATGTGTTTCGCATAATGATGAATCAGATTGGCATGTACTCTGTTATTACGCATACAATTCACAGTTTGCGTCCATCCCCAACCAAGACTAATGCCACTATAAGGCACTTCACTGATTTCATTATGCTCGATATTGACGTCCCCTACATATCCCGCAGCAATGGCAAGACATCCCCAATCTTCATTGCCTATTTCCGTGAAATAGCAGTTATTGATTTGTTGCTGTGTGCATACTTCCCGACGATCAGCAGGATTGTATGGCAAATGCGTTTCATGGGCAGCCGGAGAAAAACTGCCGACTAACAGACCATTTCCGGCAATATCGCGGAAGAGACAGCACGAACAACACCGCCTTGCACCGCTTCTTCATAATCCAATCCGGTTGAGCCTAAATGCTCGAACCGGCACCGCTCGAAATCAATCTGCCTTGCAGCAACCACACGAACAGCAGCTGCGGGACGTCCCAACCATCCTTGGTTATCCAACGGATGATTCAAGTAGTTCCGTTGCATTTTCGGATCAATCCGGTAACCATCTGTCAGATACATACCTGCCTGAAGAGGTACATGTCCTTTTTCTGACGGACGCATCCATGTAGTATAGGAAAAAGTAATTTTCTCAAAACGAATATGGCACACAGGACGATCCAAAGTTCCTTCCACCGTACTAATGTCTCAACAGCAGGCACGATCACTTCCGCCTCCTGCATCTTCTCTCCTTCCCGTGGATAATAATATACTTACGGGCATCTATATCATGATACCATTCTCCGGGTACATCCTGCAATTCGCGGGCATTTGTCAGATAGAAAGCAGAATTATGTCCGTCCGTCGTCACCATCGGACGCGGCCAGGGATGCTCAAACTGAATCCGGCTTTCCGGTTGATGAAAACGTATTGCCGCGCTGTCTCCCTGCACTTCAACTGAACGAATCCGAAGATTGGCAACACACCACATCTGATGTAATACCATCTCGGCATATTTAGCTTTCAAATTTCCTTTATTATCAATAAGTCTGCGAATGGAAACTGCAGGTACATAAAGAATTTCATTCTTCTCATCTACACTGCAAATGCGATTCATCTTTTCGAAATCCTCCACATCACGGGCACGAACTGCCTTTTTTCCATTCACCCACAACTGGCGGAAATCCAATGGACGTCCATTAAATGCCGGGACATCTGCTACCCAAACTTTCCCTTGCTTCTTCCAACCTTTTATGCTGATTCCTCCACTCAATATCACCTTTTCATCGCCTACCGAACGAATAATTGTGGGCGATTCCTTGGTTCCGCTATCTTCCGGACGGATAAAAACCGGTTCATGGAAGGCATACGTTCCACCTTCCATATAGATTGTGATTCCACCTTGGATACGGTTATCCTCTGTCCTGCGCCATTCTCGTGCTTGTCGCAAGGCAGAAGTCAGCGTGGCTTTAGGAGATTGACGAGTTCCGTCGTTGAAGTCACTGCCCTTGGGAGAAATCCATATCTCACCGGCCAATAGCCAGTGGCTGCACAAGATACATATAGCCGTTACAAATAACTTTTTCATGATTTTTTTCATTTCTGTATACTAAACAATCCGGACTATCTGGCAAGAGGCATCCATACAGTCATTTCTCCCTTTCCTCTGTTTCCCCAGGCATAATAAGGAATCAAGCGATATTACTGTCTTTTCAGCCTGAACAACTGGCCGGTAAAGCACTCCTTCCCATGAAGTTGCAGATGCCAGACGTGCCATCCTTCAAGTGCAACAATCGGACTGCCTTCAATTGTGATTTTCTTCGGAGTTAGTTTTATATCAGTGGGAATCAATACGTTATCAATCTTTTCCCCGTTTGCAATATCCATACTTTCCAGACAGTAAACCAACGGCCCGCGCTTCACGACCACCTGATTACGAATCTCCTCTGCTAACGGATGAGCTTCGAGCAAACGGACAGGCATATCCATCACCAGCTCCACTACATCCCCCTTCTTCCATGTACGATTTACTTCCGCATACGAATTTGCCTTTGCATTGGTTTGCAGCGGCTGTCCATTCACTGTGAGCGTAGTCTTTTCGCACCATTCAGGAATACGTAAGAAGAGCGAGAAAGCACCTGCTTTACGAGGAACTCTATCCAACGTTACACGTACCTTTCCTTCCCAGGGATAATCCGTCTCTTGTGTTAATGTCAGTTCTCCTTTGTCTTTCCAAGTCGTAGTCAGCGTATTTGCACCATACAAGTTACAGTAAATGCCTTCCGGACTCAATGTGTAGGCGTAATTCTGTGCCTGACACAATGTACGCAATGTATTCGGCGGGCAACAGAAACAACTGATATATTCCGTCCGTTCTTTCGGCCAACGAAGCGTGTAAGGAAGATCGGCACTGATACGAAGCGGATTGGTATAGAAATATTTCTTTCCGTCCAGACTGATACCGCTCAATACGCTATTATAAAGACAAGTCTCTACAAGGTCAGCATATTTCGCATCCCCTGTCACTTCCAGCATACGCCAGTTGAAAAGCATATTTCCGATATTGGCACATGTTTCATTGTGCGCTGTACTATTCGGCAACTGATAAGGACGTCCGTAGCTCTGATGTACCTTCTGAATACTATCCGGCTCATAGCAAGTCCCGTCCGGTGACGTTCCATCATAAAGAGCACCACAAGCTCCGGTCACGTACATCTTCCGGGTCACAATATCATTCCAGATACTAGTCAAATTTTTCATCAATTGTTGTTCGCCTGTCTCGGCATATACATCCGCTACTCCTGCATACAGATAATTTGCACGTACGGCATGCCCCATTGCACGATATTGGTCGCGGAAAGGAATACGATCCTGATTATCATCCGTTCCGTTTTCCACCATACCGCGAATATCAATCAGGTTCTTCGAAAGTTCCAGATAACGGGGATTTTCCGTAGCACGATACATTTCGACCACTCCCATATAATGTGAAGGGCAAATGGCATTGCGAGCCAGTTCGGCAGAAGCCGTTTCGTAAAAGTGGCAAAGAAAATCCGTTGCTTTTACGGCAGCATCAAAAAGAGTAGTCTTTCCGGTGGCACGACGATGAATAATACCTGCCATCATCAGATGTCCCAGATTATATGTTTCAAAGTTCAGCCGATTGGCAAAAGCTCCTTTTTCATTCTCGTCACCTACTTTCGTTCCAATGACCGTTTGTTTATGCTGATCCCCTAATGCATGAGAGTCAATGCCTTTATTCAGTTCTTCGATAACAACAGGCGTATGTATATAACCATCTGCACGTTGGGCTTTTACGACACAAGTAATAAAGTTATCCATTAACTTATCCAGTTCCGGATCTTTGTTGACAGCATAGACAGAAGCCACACCCTCCATCCATTTATACATATCCCCGTCGTGGAACGGAGGTCCCCAATGTTCACCCTTACACACACCGGCAGCAATCTCAAAATTACGGAAACCGTGAGAGATCTCCGGCGTGTTCCAAGTGTTCCACATACTTTGCAGGGAAGTCCGGCTAAATACCTGAAAGCGATCTCCCCAGAATCCATCTGTCCAATGTACGGCACTGATTCCGGTATTCGCCATCTTCGCAAAACGGCTCTGACTCATATCCGTCAATCCATTGCTTTGCGCAAGTGCTCCCGTAACGGAGGCGGAAGCTAAAAGAAGTAACAGTTTTATCTGTTTCATTAATATGGATAATTTAAAATTTACACAATATCTTTATAAAAAGACGTGATTATCCGTATTTTGTACTCAATAAAACGAAAGCGAAGATTGCTAAGCAACCCTCGCTTTCAGTAAAAAAGATCTATATTAATCTTTATTTCTTATTTATCAGGTGTATAATTCAACTCCGCCTTTCTCGCCTGCGAATGTTGAAATTGTCGTGCAACCTTATATTCATGTCCGTCTTTTAATAAATAACTCCCTGTCTGCTTAAACCAAAAACCGACATTCGCATCTATACATTGCTGCCGGATATCCAATACCCACTCGTAGTCACATACTCGGACTTCTTTGCCTGACTCTCCTCCTGCCACTACCTGTTCCACCCACTCTCCCAGCTCACCTCTGAAATCAATCCGACTAAGAAGCGGCTCGCAGATAATTGATTTTATGTTTAATAGGTATTTCTTTATAAATAGGTAAACGATAATCCACTCTATCCTGGTTCTCCATCGTGCAGCAGATGGTCACATTGTCATAGCCATCTCCCAATCGGGAGGCAGACACTGTTGCAACCGGTCTATCCGCTTAGTGATAAAGAGGAAACGAAGATCCTGCCGTATCCGCATCATCTCCCACGCTTCGGCACGCCATTCATCTGCATCTTCAATGAGAAAATCTGAAGTAAAACAGGTATATACCAAATTCCCCGAAGGTATCTTATACGTACCATTCTTTTTACGCTGCAAGGGTAAATCGAACTTTTCTGTCTTTGTCACCACCGAACTGTCTTTTCCATATTTACCATCCGTCCGGTATACATAGCAATGACGGCAACCTTCACTTAATTTGTGACAGCCGTGCCAAAGATTCCACATTGAAGCTTTTTCACCCATCTCCTTTTTTCTTCAAAAATATATTTAATATTACATATACATAACTATAAAAAGAGTGCACCTTATTCTTTATCAGAAAAAAGGTGCACCAAAACACAAACAAAACAAACAATAGAGCGACCTTCACAGGCAGCCGATCCACGAGGGATCTTTATCTTAATCTGCCCATCTTGACAAGGGCAACATTCACATTTTCAGATCATGTAATTCAGAGCATCACAGCAGAAATTTTCGCCCTCATGCTGCTTATATGTCATATACAAATATTATTATACAATTTGCTCTATTAAACCCGATGTCACTTTACAAAGATAACACTATTCTATGTATTTCTATGAAAATGCCCAAAAAGAATTATTCTTTTTCTCATTCCAAACTTTAGCTATAAGCCAAAACATACAAGCTGAATGTCTAATATCCATCATTTCACATATCGCTCCAGCCCTTCCTGCAGGAACTCTATATATTTTGGAATATCTTCATTATATGCATAAGATTTATTCAACGGATTACCGTCATTATCCAGCAATACATAAAAAGGTTGGGCATTTGCTCCAAACTTCACCCGTTGCAGATAGCTCCATTTATCGCCTACTGTTCGTAAAGTGCGTTCCGTATCATTCTCCACAACATTTATAGGCTCATTCAATGGAGTTTTATCATCCACATACAAAGAGATAAGTACATACTTATCATTGATGATACCACCCACTTTACTGTCTGTCCACACAGCCGCCTCCATCTTACGACAATTCACACAACCATATCCAGTAAAATCGATCATCACAGGCATTCCTTGTTGTCGTGCATACTCCATACCGATTTCATAATCCTTGAATTTGGGGTGGACCTCATTCGAATATAAATTAAAGTCTTGTGTCATCACAGGAGGAGCAAATGCACTAACAGCTTTCAAAGGTGCCCCCCAAAGTCCGGGAATCATATATACAGCAAATGCTAAAGAAACAAGCGCAAGAAAGAAGCGCCCCACGCCTACCCTGTTTTCATCACCGTCATGCGGAAACTTGATCTTTCCCAACAGATATAACCCCATCAGTCCGAAAATCACAATCCATAACGCAAGGAAAGTTTCCCTATCCAAGATTCTCCAACCATAGGCTAAGTCCGCAACCGACAAAAATTTCAAAGCAAAAGCCAGTTCCAGAAAGCCCAATATCACTTTAATTACATTCATCCACCCTCCTGACTTAGGCATTGATTTCAGCCACGAAGGAAAAAGAGCAAACAGTGTGAATGGTAAAGCCAAAGCGATGGCAAAGCCTAACATTCCGATAGCAGGAGCAATCACGCTACCTGTCGTAGAAACCTGTACGAGCAGAAAGCCGATAATCGGCCCTGTGCAAGAGAAAGACACCAGAGATAACGTAAACGCCATCAAAAAAATACTTAATAGGCCACTCGTCGCTTCCGCTTTGCTGTCCACTGCATTGCTCCATTTAGAAGGTAAAGTAAGTTCAAATGCCCCAAAGAAAGAAGCTGCAAAAACAACCAACATCAGGAAGAAAAGGATGTTGAATACGGCGTTTGTTGATAAAGCGTTCAATGCACTGGCACCAAATATTAAAGTAATTGCTAATCCCAGTGTTACATAAATCACGACAATTGAAGCACCATAAGTCCATGCATCCCGAATCCCTTTCTTCTTATCCTTGTTTCTTTTCAGGAAAAAACTCACAGTCATAGGAATAATCGGCCATACGCAGGGAGTGAACAAAGCCAATAATCCGCCAAGAAATCCAGTGACAAAGACATACAACCAAGATTTATCCTCTTGAGAATGTTCTTCACCTAACACCTGCAATTCATTGATTACCGGTTTCCAAAGATCACTTTCCGATTGCTTCTCTACCACATTTACCGGAGCCTCTTCCTCCCCTTTTGTAACTATTATATCTGCTTCTTGCTTTTTCCCATATTTAAAAGGTAATTTGAGTCGGAAGGATAAACAGCTCTCATCGTTACAAGCTCCAAACTCCAGAAACCCATCCATAAAGTAATCATTTCCTGTAAATTTCACTTTTTGGATTAAACTTGTACCGTATCTTCAAAATAGCGCACATTCATCTCGAACATCTTATCATAGATGCTGATTTCTTTTCCAATAGGTTGCAATTTACCCATTGTTTCTACATGATTACTCGCATTGATGTTAAAAGTAGCGGAAATAGGCCTATCATCCCCTAGCCCGGTCGAATACACATGCCATCCTTTCTCTATCGAAGCAGTAAACACGATTTCCGCTTCCGTTTCAGATGTCATTTTCAACTCATTTTTGAACTTTACAGGCTCTTTGATTTGTGCTTGTATATTCCCGATTGTGTACCAAACCTACTAATTAAAAATAAAATAATTCTCATTTTCTAAGTTCTAAATTATAATCTATTATACAACAAATTTATTTCACTGTTCATATTCTATTGTGGTCGTTGGTCCCTTATATCTTTCAGCATCTCTATATATTCTGGAGAAGGATTCTTATTAGAAGTATCTGCATTTGATGGCGGGGGTATCACTTTGATGAATAAGAAGATACAGAATATTACCCAAATAAGATTTATTGCTAAAAAAATCCAAACTTGTTTCATACGTTGTCGTTGTTTTTCTTTAGTTTCATTACGATATTTATCAGAAATAGACAAATATCGTCCATCGCTAACAAATAATCTATGAGCAGCAAAAGTGAATATAACAGCCAAAAGTATACCTAACTCTTCATTGTTTTGTACTTCCAATGAATGTAATACTCCAACTATTGGGCCAACAAAAACAAAAGTAAACAATGAGGTCGGTAGTAATAACCCTGCTACTTCTGGCGACCGCTTTTCTCCCCACAATCTAAGCTGCCATATATATGTTCGATAAAACAGATATTCATATATCTCATATATTTGTTTAAGTATATTCATTCTCAATACATTTATGAAGCAAAATGGGGATGCTCTCACTAACACCTTATCGAGAAGCATCCCCTTTAACTTAAGAGAAAATTTATTTCACAAGAGATTTAGTCTTACTAATATAAGTTTTCTACTTCCGGCTTGTTGTAAATGAGCGAGCCAAAAGTTCCTATTGAGCGTTTCACAGACACAGACGGTAATCTTTGAATTTCATCCATTTGTGGACGTTCCATTTTCATCTTTCCACTGCGAACTTTAGCTTTGCCTGTATTGGGATCCACTCCTTGAATATCACACAAAGCATACCATAATGGTAAATTGAAATCGAAGTTATCCCAATCTCCAAAAGCATACGGAAACGCATTATCAATATCATCCGTTATAGTCTGCATTTTGATTATTCAGCATTACATCTGCTCAATTCCATCGGCATAATCCCCCAATCCTTTGCATTGAACGAACGGAAAGTAATCGGAGCAAATTCGTAATAAGAGTTACCATATTTATACTCTTGCACCTCCATACCAACATTTTTCCTTCAGTACGACTACCAAATAGTTTTACAGGGAAATCAATTCCTCTTAATCCACTAATTACCAATTCACTGGAAGAAGCTGTCTCTTCCGAGCAGATAATCCGTATGGAATTCAAACCTAAATCATCTCCATCACCAAACCGAATATACTCATCTGCACCAGAACTACGTTGCATCCTCATGAAAACATCAGAACGATGTGAAGAACCTGCAATAGAAGCTGATAAATAGCGTGACAATTCAACCGCACCTCCGTAATTATAACGTAAATCCAAGATTAAATCGGTAATACCTTCCGTTTTGAACTGCTGTATCATATATTTTAACTCTTCCGCATAATTCAAATCAAAACCTTGATAAACAAGGTAAGCCACATTCAAATTACCTTCTTTTTCTTTTATAAACATAGAATAAAGTACCGGATTGTTATTATAAGTACCTGTCGTCAAAATAACACTTCCATCTACCAATTCATATTTTTGCAAATCTTCATTAGGCACATAGCGTCTATATCCAATATTGAATGATTCTCCTCCACTTGCATAATATAATGCATTCATGTATTGCTGGTAGTTGTTTTTATTCAAAGTTACCCCATTCACAGCAACAATTACATCACCGCGTCTTAATCCAGCTTTTGCTGCAGGAGAATCAACAAATACATATCCAATAGACAAACCGATTGTCGTTCTATCTGCCATATAGGAAGAGAAAAATGTTCCTAATCCTGTTCCTACCATGCTTGTAGCACGAGTTGTGGCACGAGTATCGCTAGAACCCACTTTTTCAATATATGAATAAATATAACGTTGACCGGCATTCACAGAATATGCACGGGAAATTCCTCCATCTTCTGTATTTGTTTTCATCTTCAGAAGGTAGGTAGATAAAAAGTTATCATACGAAACATTTTTGCAATCAACTTCCAGTGTATTATACTCATCCTTGAATAGATAATGTTCCTTCAAATAGTTATGCATAAATTCGTTTAAAGCAATATCCGCAGAAGATACGTCACCAGATCCTGATTGTGTTATAGTACATACAACTTCAGGTGTTTTATATCCCTCAACTTGCACAAGTACTGTCAGTATTCGTTCCTGTCCGGCTTCATTTTTATCAACTTTTACCCTAAATCCTCCTTTACCGGCAGCAGAATTACCACTGGTATTAGTAATAGCCGCCCAGTCCGATCCTGTAGAGTATTGTAAAGAAGGAGTCCATTTTCCAGAAGCAGTAAACGAGATCTCAACAGTCTCCCCATAAAGTGAAACAGTCTTTTCCATTTCACTGCTAATTGCAGTGATTCCATTATCCGTACCGCCAACTTCTCCTCCGTCATCACTATCCGAACAATTACTGAAAGCAATCAGACACAAAGCAAGCAATACTACACTATAAAAGCTATTAAATAAGTTTTTCATCTATTATTTTATTAAATTAGAAATTAAAATTATTGCGTCGGAGCATCTACTACAGTTTTAGAAACCTCGTAAAAACGTCCTTCTTCATCTATCCAGGTAACATTGATATTAGTTGGCAATGTTCCATAAGTACTTCCCGAATAAGTTGTTGTTTGTTTTACACCATTTTGCATCACATACCTGATTTGTTCATCATACATACCAGTCAGGTAATCTGCTGGCCCTGCAAATACATAAAAGACTTTGCAGGCAGACTTCGGTTTCACAGTATAAGAAACGGTGTAGAATTTGTCTTTTTCTATCTTGTCAATTGTTACTTCCGGAACACTGGCATTCCACAAATCGGCGTCCCTTTCTTTTCGCACATAAGTCGGCTTTGCACTTGTATATTCCTTCTTTGTCACAGTCGAAGAAGGATTACCATCAGCATCAACTGCTATCATGAACAGTACATATTCTGAATTAAATGCAATATCCTCAATCACCAGTTGATGATTCTTCAGTTCAGCAGCAACAATTTCAGTAACATTACCATTCATAATTAATGCTTGCTTTACTGTTTCTTCATTTCCCCAATACGGATAGCTTTTGAAATCACTCAATTTCATGTGGACATAACGGAATTTCACCGGATTTCCGGTCGGGGTCAGTGTTAGTGTTGTAGACACGGTTCCTGCCTCTATTGCCACATCCACCGAAATAGAAGAATTATAGGATATTTCCTTGGAATCAGCTTGCACTTTGACTAATGACCCGAGTTGTCCTTTCTCATTCAATGCTACTGCAACCAAAAAGCCTTTTGTTCCCGGTTCTAAAGAAGCTCTTTCAAAGTTTTTTGCCTCTTTGGAAGAATCTCCGTTTGTAATAAGATAGGAAATAACCTCTTTGTCAGTGCTATAATTTGCCAAAGTCTGTTCTTTCATATAAGAATAATAGAACTTATAACAGTCAGTTCCCGGAGTAATGGTCGCACTAACACTTGAAACTGTAGCAACAATATTACCGATATTTATGGTTGCCGTTCCGTCATACGTTAACGCAGGAACGGGAATCTCCACCGCTACTAGTTCTTCTGTTTTATACCCCTTTTCTTCTTTATAAGGGATAGCCCAAAGTACGTATGTTGTTCCTGGTATTACTTTCGGAAGAAAATCCAACACTTTTCCCTCCAATGGCCCATTATAATCCGAATACTGTTTAGTTCCGCCACCATAAGCCAAATCGTCAATAACCCCTTCTGGTGAATAATTGGACTTATCTACAATCCCTGTGTAAAAAACGTCACAGCCCTTTCTAATTGCAGAAACCGTTGCACCTTCAAAAGTAATATCCGAAACCTTCAGTTCTACAGTTGCAGCAGTCTTAATCACGCTGGCAATCACATCATCAGGCAAATATGCACTACCAGCCTCAGATGAATGTACTGCCCAAATCATATACGTCTTTCCAGCTTCGGGATCCTTACCTATCAGTTCAGCCAACGGCATTTTATCAAGAGCCTCTGTCTTCATATACATACGGGCAGTATATCCGTTTACTAATTCTGCTACAGCCTCTGCACTATATTCATTGATTTCCAATACTCCCAAATAATACATTTCTATGCCATTCATCAAAGTAGTAGAAACTGTCTGCCCCACAGTAGATATAACTATAGGAGCATCCCCTATGATTACGGGAATCTCTGCGATAATACTCTGTCCGTTGGATGCAACAGCCATTATAGCTACTTTGCCACTCGTCTCTGCATACTGATTTTCTGCCACAGGAGCAGTAATAGTCAGCCCTTTTCCTGTCAGGGAAGCTTGCCAACCATCAGGTTTTGTTACGGTATACTTCGAAATTCCACTCATTTCAACTGAAATCAATTTCTCCTCACCGTTCGTAAAGTATTGCTTTCCGGACAATATATCACATTTCAGTTCCTTAGATTTCGACAACTTTAATATTGTGCCATCTTTCAGAGTAAAATACGCATAATCATCATCCTGACTAACTCCACTAAAAAGAGAGGTATCTCCCGTTCCTTCTCCGGACGCGTAAACACCGGTAAGTTCCAAGTCTTGCCACCGTCCGTAGAAATCTCCCACTCTTTCGTATTCGTATTAATGCGAATTTTAGGAGCGGCAGCCGTTACAGGCATCATTTTTCCTTCTCCATCTTTCAAGAATGTCTTTTTACCGTCTGTACTAGTTATTCCCCAATAATAGATACCATCCTCTTCGTTCTTTATCACGGTTATTTGCGGAGCATCCTCCCCATTTTCACCATTTACGAATAGTTACTTCTGTCTTATCTGAAAACTTAATTGTATAACTTCCGTCTTCATTCTCCAATACAGAAGCGATTGATTTATTTTGAGATAAAGCATCTGTCAGTGTCTTCAATGTGGAAATATCCGTCTGTACACTTTGTAACGAAGCTTCCAACTTATCCATGCGTCTTCCAGACCGGAAATTGAGTTTTTTAAATCATCGTCATTATAACATGACGACAACATTACCACACATACTGCCAGGAAACATACATATTTCCCCATACTACATAAAAAATATTTTCTTCTCATATCCATGATAATTTAGATGATTAGAGAAAACCGCACGACAGACTTTCACGCTATCGTGCGGAATAATTGCGCCAATACTATTTATTTGGCGTGAGGATGTTTACCCAGTTTTTTCAAATCAAGATAAATAGTACTTCCGCTCATCATCGCACCAGGAGCACTCTTATCTACTTTCTCCTTAATAATCGTATTTGCAGGAATCTGTCTATCTTTCTTTATAACTTGTGGTTTTGTTGTTCCTATCATACCCTTTACTGATTTCGGAGCATCCGGGAACAATACAGAAGGATCAGTAATGATACCTTTATCTTTATCATAGAATACAGTATAAAGATCACCAATAACTTCATTGCCATCACTATCTGCCCAATTGGTACACATAAAGCAACTAAACGTTTGGCTTCACTTGTCTTATCGTATGATTGAGTCGTTGAATTTACTGTTGTCAAGCCATAATCCAAACAATGTTCCTTCCATACATCCATACACTCCTGATAGGTATAATCACCACTTGCAGAATACGTATCTTCAAGAATTGTATGATAAACTTTAGCCACATCCTTTATAATGGAAAACTGGACAGTGAAATTATTCATTTCACTCATATATGCACGTAATTCCATAGTTGGATTCGGACCTGCCACAATTGCTTCAGTAGTAGTTTTTACAATCTTCACATCCGTCAACACACCATTCCAGTCTTCAGCCATATATGCGAACGTATATTCAGTAGCCGGGTCCAATCCTGTCCAAGTAAAGCTTTCCACTCCTCCTGTTGCATCAGCAGGCCATACATTAGAGTCTTCAGACAGTAAATAATTGATTAATTCCGCTTTATTAGCATCTTCCAGTAAATCCGGTGTCATAATATACTGATGATAGAATACAGCCGTTTTCTGATTATAAGAATAATTCAGTTTCAGACTTGTACGTCCCGGATCAGTGATCGTTATATCAATATCAGCTTCAGATGCATCCGGAGTATCAGTAATACGCGCTTTGGTAGAAAATGAAGCATGCTTTACTTCTTTGGATAACTGCCCATACTCATTACGCCCAATGTAAGCCACGACATAAGGAGCATCAGGAAGCAAATCAAATTGGAATTCTGTACCTTTATAGGAACCTTTTTGAGCGAAATTCGTATTTTTCACACCCCATCCCTCCTGGTCTAAAGTTCGTGCCAAAGTGGTCATGGTTGCTTCATCTGCATTTTCATAAGGAGCCCAGTCAGAAGCTTTAAATATACGATAAAACATGGCAACGCAATTGTCTTTCATTTCCACATTCAAATCAACCATGGAAGCACCAATCCTACTAATTTGTAGATTACATTCCGGCAATTCTGCATTCGGGTCTATTTCTTTCAAATGAAAGTCCTGACGGACATATTCACCCGGAGTCTTGTTCTCATCCAGCCCGATGCTGGTAGCGGTTATCATTCTTTTCGCATCTGCTGTATAACCAAAATCCACCGTATAATACAATTCCTCTTGAGGAACCTGTGCATCTTCCGCTTTTTGAATCCAGTGTCTCATAAATCTATATACATCGACTTTCCATACGTATTTATAAATGCATCAATAGGTTCTGAATCTCCACAGAACTGATAGAAATACTTACTGTCCGTATTGGGGAGATATTGTATACCAACTGCATGATAACTTGTAGTAACATCAATATCCACACGAGGAGTGCCTATCACACTCTGAACCGGCGTCTTCAAATAACAAATTTTCATGTCTGCAGGCGTCTGTCCGCCCTCATCATTGCAGCCTACCGTTATAATCAAATATTCCGCTCCCGGCACTATTTCTGATTGGGAATATTTAGAATTTACCCAGTCAAATTCAGTATTCGGGTAACTGTCTCCCAATGTTTGCCTATTGAATGTATAAGCACCGCCCCTCAGATTATAGATAGCCTCCATTATCAAATCTTCCACCTCTTCCTCTGTTGCTTGTACTCCTGTCCCTACACTTTCGAATAAGTAATTGTACATACGACATAAAGGATATACATCCAACCGATAAGATTGGACTTTAGAACCCGGAGTACACTCAAATACAAAATTATGTTCAGTGTTACTGGTAACTTTTATACCTACTCCACGTTCGCCACCGTCCACTTCATTCTCAACCCATCTTATTGGTGTCGGATTTGGAGGAAGCGGAACATCCGGATTCACTGGTACATCAGGTTCTACACCCGGTTCATCACTATCCGAACACGAAAGGACCATAGGACTTATCACAAAGATAAATCCCAACATGAGTAATAAACTAAATAAATTCTTCTTCATAATTAAAAAGTGATAAATGTGATTAATCATTTACATATTCATAATCGGCATCGCCATCAATAGCCTTGCAGACAGCCAAATTATTTACATATCCGTTTTCATCGGTAACCAATGCATAAAAAGAAAGATTCTCCGCATTCCATCCTTCTTCCATTATAACAGTATAACTTATGCTTTTCTCTTTACCGGCTGCTATATGTCCCAATTTATCGCCATCAACGGTAGCAGACAGTAATTTACGTACCACATGGTTATGTGTGTAATCACGATAAACTCCCCCGTCATTTTGTTGATATTTCAATCCGTTTTCTACCGCATATAAAATCAAACGATATTCAGCGCCTTTTTCCGATTTAACGCTTACCGTCACATCAGCCTGTCCGTTATATTGTGACTGGATGGCCACTCCGCAAGACGCGGGATACTCTTCCAAAGACTTATTAAATACAGCTCGCATGACACTATAATTTTCAGACAATCCCATTGCCTCACGCATATCGACCACACATGAAGGATAACCGGAGATAGCAAACTTTCTGGAAAGGATCGAAGACTGTTCGATTGTCATCGGATCGGCACTTGTCCCATCGACATGGAATGACATCAGATAAACAATTCCCTCATAACTCGAACTTATCAGATAGTTCAGGCGTGTCATTCCTGCCGGACACATAGCACACCAAGTTCCGGTAAACTCCATTGCACAAATGCGTCTTACAAACTTAGAAGGTGTACCCGGTGCGGCACTCGCAACAACCGTTACCAATTTGGATACATAGTTGCCATAAGATGCCTCAAAAGCGTAGGTTCCGGCTTTAGAAGTAGAAAAGGTATTTCCATCCAAAGTTTGTCCGTCCATCACGGAACGGATGATTGCATCAGCAGTTACATCTATTCCCGCATGCATTACCGTAAAGGTTATAATATCCTTTCCGTCCGCAGTCAACGTATTTTTATCGACACTCAAAATCACTTCCGTCTGCTCCGAATCATCGGAATTGCCTGAACAAGAAATCCAGCATATTCCCACACAGCACATACAGACCAGCAATATTATTTTATAGACATTTATACACATAACTCTTCTTTATTCGTTATACAAGTAATCTGCTGATTCTCCAAGTTTACACTCATTTACATTGTTACACGTATAAGTCTTTCCTCCATCCAAAGTTGTCAGCATCGACACTATCACACGCATATTATCCACATTCCATCCCGGTTCCAACTGATAAGATCGTTGCATGGTAGATTCCACTCCCGCATTTACTTCCCCATTAAAACGGTCGCCGTTCAATGATGTGGACACCACTGCGCGCACCACATTATTATGCGTATAATCATTCGCGCCATTCGTTTGAAAGTATTTGATTCCATCCTCTACCAGATAAATCAAACAACGATAAGTGTTTGTTACGTTGGAAGTTAATTTGCCAGTAATCTTCACTGTACGGTCAGAAGCATTATACACAGACTCAACAGCTACCCCACAAGAAGCCGGATAGTTACTTAATCCTTTCTGAAGCTCTTCTTCAATCTGACTCTTGATACTGATCATTTCTTTAGTACCCTTACGCAGATTGTAAAAGAAACGAGGCAGTCCCGAGAAATTACCGAGAATATTAGTCCGGTAATTATTGGTAGCTGCTGTACTCATGGGATCCGTCATTCCTCCGAAATCCATGTGGAAAGAAGCGATAGCCAATCGCCCCGGTTGTTCAGTCTGAATTGCTTTCAATGTAGTACTAAGTGCCGGACAGGCCTGGCACCCGATAGAAGTAAACTGCATCCCCAGTAATTTATGATAATAGCTGGTTCCTCCTGATACGGGAGCAACCTGAACGGTCACTTCATTTTCACTGACCATTGCTTTTCCTTCATAATAGCGGGCTTTAAAGACATACGTACCCGGCACTGAAGTGCTGAAAGCACGAACACCATAATCCAGGTTTTCCTCTCCCGATTCCTTTACCAAAATCAGGTTCATTGTACTTTCTTCACTTACATCTTTTGTACCCAGTTTGACCGTGAAGGTCACTTTTTCTACTCCATCTGCCTGTATAGCCGTCTTATCAGCTGTAATACGCAAAATGCCGTCATCCGTCCCTCCATTCTCCGTTTCGTCCGAATTGCCGGAACAGGATGACAGCATTGCTAAACAAAGGATCATTACAATTGGTAGAATTGTCGAGTATATTTTTTTCATAAGCCTCAATCATTATAGAGATAGTCTATGCTACCATTGATAGAACATTCGGTTATATTATCCACCATATATGCGTCATCCACTTTACGCAATGCATAAACCACTACACGCGATGTGGCAGGATTCAGGTTCTTTGCATTAGAAATGCTGAAAGTTGCGGCAGTGTGCTCCTCGTTTGCCTTCACAGTAAACCGTCCGTCGGTTGACATCGACAGGTAATTGTTGGAAATAGCTCTTACTGTATAATCGTACGAGGTCTCATTTCCTCCGGATGCTGTTAAGCCATCAGTCACCAAGACATAAACAAGGTCATATTCTCCTCCCAAGCTCGACTTCAGTGCGGCATCCACCGTAATCTCACCCATAGAAGAATTATAAGATGTATTTACCTTAATTCCACAGGTTGCCGGATATTGTCGGATTTGACTTTGTAAAGTCTGTTTGATAGCACTCACGTTCCTGTCTATCGACATGACTTTCAAATCATAGATACAGGTAGGAAAACCGGACGCTCCAAAACGGCCCATGATTGTGCTTGTCTGTGACAAATGGAACGGGTCAGTGGCGGAACTGCTGGAAGAATGAAAAGCCATTTTTACCATACGTCCCGGCATCAGTTCTTCCACTTTCTTTAATGCCGAAGTCATGGCCGGACAATAGGTACACCAAGTTCCCGTCATTTTGAAGACACCTACTTTACGATAGAAAAGTTCATAATTCTTACGATTCTGTGCGGTTACAGAAACTTCATCCGACTCCCAGTCCAGGTAATATGCCTTAAACTTATGTGTCCCGTTCTCTACTGCCGAGAACGTATTGGTCCGTCTCTCCAAATAATCACCGGTAGTTACATCTTCAAAATATACATTCTTCATATATTCGGAAGTCGTCAGTACTTTTCCATTGGCATCAGTCACCGTAAAAGTCGCCATATCTGTTCCATTGGCTTCAATCTTGGCTTTATCCACAGTCAAAGTAATAGGTCCTGTCACTTCGCCGTTATCCGGCTCTTCACCATTGTCGTCAGAATTGCCGCTGCACGCTGTAAAACATCCGCACAAGCATATCAGACTTGACATAAAAAACATTGTAAATTTTCTCATATTCTATATTCTAATTAATAAATGTTTCGATGAACTCAAAATGAAGTAGTTATAGTCAGGTTGGCACCTGTATATTTAGGAATCGTCCGGCAAACTCCACCAGAGCAGACGTACCCTTCCTTGTTACGACCATAACTCAAGGCTATACGCGTACGTGACTTGGCATAACTGGCTCCCACATTGTAATAATGGATTTTATCCTTGCCGTGATTATACATATCACTTCCGTAAATGCTCCATGCCGGAGCAAAATTTATCTCCAACAGAGCTGCCATCCAGTCCTTCTGATCTTCTTTTGTAGTTAGATATTGCAACTCCATGCGAGTTGAAAAAGAAGGCGTGAACTTATATTGTAAATCTGCTACAAAAATATTCGACAGATTAGTCGTTTTATTCGCTCCGTACGAAGGGCTATATTCTTGCATAGAATAAAGCAAGTTCATTTTGAATGACTTTGTCCATTGCTTTTCCACATCAACACTAAAGTCACGAAATGCCAAGTTACCTATCTGGCTGTTCCTTCTTTTTCTAAAGCATAATAGGTAGAAAAGTTAGCATGTAATTTCAAACCGCGTTTACCTCCAATGACCGTTCCTCTTTTGAAATGATAAAAGACATCCAATTGTCCGCCCATCTCACCGCTAACTGCATTTGTCACATCTCCTATTTGTGGAGTATGAGGATGCAAGTTGGTCAACATATAGGTATATTGCGTACTCATAGCCGGGACATAATTCAACAGATTCGAAGTCGAACCATTACCGGCAATAATCTCACTATTCATCCATTCCAAACGGCGCCCGGTCAGATTTACCCCCAACCATTGCCGCTATATCCCAGCTCCAGCAATTGCGCATTGGCACGTTTCCTTGCATAAAGTTTGTCATCATGGATGAAATTATAATATTTATTGCCACCGTCCACATATTCACCTTTCGCTGTAAATCCGGAGCGTTCAAAATTTACCCGTCCCGAGAAGCCATTCGAATAAGGTTTTCCCCCTTCTTCTTCGAGGTCGATATTGATTTTCTCATACCGGTTCAATGCCCCTCCTTCGATACTCAAGGATGTATTTTGCCAACTAAGCATTTCAGATAAGGAGAAACTTACATCTACGCCACGTACTTGTGTGTCGGAAAAGTCCATACCAAAACGTGGAGTTCCCCAAATGGCCTTCAACCTTACAATATTCTTGTAATTGTAAGTAAAACGTGCTCCCATCACCGCATTATTCAAACCAAGCATACGGTCCTCCCAACTACGGAATAGCAGTCCACTCCCAAACTGCTCATAAAATGTACCGCTGTTACGGAAAAATCCTTGTCGGCCCAAGATACGTAATAGTTGGTTAGTTTTGCTTTCTCCAATTCTGTCGGGTATCCCACCAGTACCGGTTCATAGGCTTCCAACTGTACACCTACGGCAAACTTACCTTGATAGTAATCCAGTTTCAGATAATTGTTCGAACCGAAATGATCTTCCGGAGATTCTGCTTTTGTCTTACTATCATCCTTGTAGTAAATCGTATTCGTTTCAAAGCTCCCTGTCAGATAACCTTTTTTGTTATCTTGCTGCGCATAGGTTAGAGTAGACGATAACGCTACTAAAGCCAACACCTGAATTCTTATTTTAGTCATGTCATTGCGTTTATCTATGAATAATAACAGTTTCTATTTCTGTAGTTTTTTTATCGCTTTCAATAGTTCCAGCTCACTTCCCGGCGCGTACCCGGTGTGTGAATAGACAATCTTCCCATCGGCATCCACTACATATACCTGTGGAGTCAGGCTCACATTCATAGCTCGCATGAATTCCTGATTTTTATCGTACAACATGATAAAATCATCCCATCCATGTCCCTCTGCCAATGCACGCGCTTTAGCAGTAGAACGGCTGTCATCTGTCGAAACAGCTACAACACGGAATTTGGCTTCTTCCAACCAATCGGGCAATTGTTCATTTATAGCGTCCAATTCACGAATACATGGTTTACAGGTTGTTGCCCAAAAAGAAATAATCATAGGTGTTTTGTGATTAACCAGGGAGGAGGTGTTTACCTGTGCTCCTTTCGTATTTTCAACCTTGACTGATGGTATTTGTGCCATGGTACAAGTTAGAAAAGCGAACAACAGCGTAATGCAGACAATTAATGCTCTCATAAGTTCTTTTTATTTGTTATGTTAATAATCTTGTTTTATCTGATGTGTTCCATCTTACAGCCAAATAGCCTGAATTTCTGTATTTGTATCAAGCCGTCCTTATACATATCGCCTATCAAATTGGCATTCTCGAAAGTGACAGTTTTAGTTTCAACATCATATTCTCCGCGATATACGTCAGAAGTACTTCCGTCCAAAGCCAGTCTCCTGAAACGAATAGTATACGGGCCATAAGAAGCGACATCTTCACCCGGCACAATGGACAGGTAGGTTTTCTGCGCCTCCGAATCATATTCATAATGTAACCGCCAACTAAATTCCCATTCAATATCATTATCCGGATCAAATCCATTCTTATTCGAGCAGACTAGATAGTGTTCGTATGCCTCCGTGCCTTCTTCCGCTGTATTTACTCTAACGGAGAATCCCACTGGCACATTGGAAACATTGGTGGCAGAAGCCGTTCCGGTAAATACCCAAGTTCCCGAAAGCGTTTCATAAAAGCTGGAATCATTGTCTTTGATAGTCACTGTCAGTCGCTTGTTCTCACCAATAGACGCCCCTTTCACATCGGCAATTTCAACATCAAAAGAACGGTCGTCATTAACAAGCTTGTCATCAACGGTCTTAAACTCAAAATTCATTGTTTCCTGCCCGGCAGGAATAAGTAACGTTTTGGTTGTGACAATATAGTTTTCATCTTCTTTGGCGTTATGATCTTTTAATTCGAACGTCACACGAATAGTTCCGGTATGTTCGCCCGTCACAACAACAGGCACAGTACACAAACCGGTAGATTCTTTCACCGTCATTGCAGTTTCCTGCAAGTTTACCGTAGCCGCTCCGGAATTAAACTGTTCCTCATCGTCCGAACAGGCGGCGATCAGAACGGCACATAGAAGAAGGGTGTATATTTTCAGATAGTTCATTTTACTCAAGTGTTTGATAATTTACGTTATTCATTGATTAATATCCCGGATTCTGCTGACCTGCCAATTGAGGGTTGGCATCCATTTCAGTTTTAGGAATAGGCCAAAGCATCCGCTGGTCATCCACAGGTTTATCCAGTCCGTCAGTACTTGCTTGTCCCGGGAAAAGCACCAGTCCTTTGCTTTGCGGTTTTCCACGCTTCACACCTTTCCCCCAACGTTTCAAGTCCATCAACCGGTATCCCTCACCTACAAGCTCCCGTTCCCGTTCGTTCATGATTTCATTTAATAAAGCTTCCTGATCGTAGGTTGCATCAGTCCATCCCTCGATTCGCGCTTTTTTTAATGCATTCAAGCGTCATTACCCTTTTTCACAGCAGCTGCCGTTCCAATCTTTGCATTAGCTTCAGTGGCAATCAGATACATTTCAGCAATTCGGAATGGTTTCGGCTGATTCAAATAGCGTGTTTCGCTTCCTAATGCATTGTAATATTCATTGCCCGGATATTTATTAAAGAAATAGATGTCTGCCGCATTACCTGACGATACGGTTAAGTGATATTTTCCGAAATAAGTCTTTAGCCGGATATCTTTTTCATTGTATAAGTCAATCAGTGTTTGTGTAGGAATATAATCCTTCTTTGTAGTCGGATAACCAATGAAAATAGTCCCCAGAGGTACACCGGCATCGTCGGCACTAGTCATGGCAATCTGCCAGATGGTTTCCGTTCCCTTGTCATTCTTCCATACGCTTTCAAAATCTGTTGCTGTGTTCGATAATGGATATCTGTTCGAATTAACTAGGTCACCTGCATATTTGGCTGCATTTTCATAGTCGTCCATTTGTAGGGCAACACGTGCTTTCAAGGCAGTCACTACATCTACCGTGATATAATTCCCACAATTCTTGGGAGCCGTGTTGACTGTCACGTATGCACCATTAATATACCTGTCATAATCAGCAATGCCATTTTTTGCAGTCTCTATTCGTTCTTCGGCTTCTTCGAGGTCCTCCAATATCTGTTTGTAAGTATCTTCCAATGAAGATCGTCCGGATATTGGGTAGCAGAAAGTTTAGGCTCATATTTTACCTGAAGCGGCAGTCCCGGAGTACTTGCTGCGGTAGCTACATCGTAATCGCGGCAAAATAAAGTAGCTAGATAAAAGTAGCAGTATGCTCTTGTAAAATACGCTTCCCCCTCATACACATTGATCTGTTGTCTCTGGGTTTCAGTCAATTCGATTTCCGGATTCTCATCGATCTTACTGACCCCGTCAATAAAGAAGTTGACACGTCCGATAGCGGCATAGTAGTTCGACCAGATTGTTTCTACGGTAGAGTTGGTGCTCTCGAAAGTCCAACGGTGCAACTCACCATATTTATTAGAGAAATCCGCCACTGCATTAAAGGCATCTGCCTGAACTTCCGGAGCTAATACATAGCTTCCTCCTGTCAGTCCTAAATATACGGAATAGATACCGGCACGTGCTTCTTCAAAACCGACTATGGTCGTTAACGCTTCTTCTGTAGGAACAGCATCGTATGGCATTTTATCCATATCACAAGAAGTCACCCCAAGTGTCAGTATAGTCAATGCTATCATAGATATTTTCTTCATATTCACCATTCTTTATGTTTTTAGAAAGTTAGTTCGACTCCGAAAGAATATTGTTTCGTATTGGGATAGTTACCCAATTGGATATTACTGTCTACTTCCGGGTCATATCCTTTATATTTAGTCACTGTAAGTAAATTACGTCCTACAAAGTAGATTCTGGCGTTACTGATTACTCCTGTTTTCTGAATCAGTTTGGCCGGAAGGGTGTACCCGACAGTCAGGTTTTCATACGCATAAATGAAGCATTTTCCAGTAAATGCGTATCAAACTGCATCGGGGAGTCGGGAGTGGCAATTCTGGTTATATCTCCCGGCTTCTGCCACATGGTAAGCATTTCTACAGTTTGATTGTCCGAACCTGCAAAAGTGGGATTCTCTGTAAAAAAGCGCTCATTATTCAACATATACTGGCCTAGCATAAAAGAGAAGTCGGCACTAACAGAAATCCCTTTCCATCCGAACTGGGTGCCAAAGCCACCGGACCATGGTGCATAGCGTTGTTTGCCGACAAAAACTGCATCTTCTTCGGAGTAACTCTTAGTCAGATTTCCATTTTTGTCGTACCACATATTATATCCGTCACGCGGATCGACTCCTGCCCATTTCACATAGTAATATTCTCCCCAAGGTTTGCCGACCTTCATTTTTAAACCAGTATCGGGCAAGGTATATTCATCCAATCCGTTAAACAGTTTAGTTATTTCATTCTTATTATAATTCAGGTTTCCGGAGACACTCCATGAGAAATCTCTCGTTTTCAGAATATCCACTCCCAGAGTAATATCGAAACCACGATTACGCATACTTGCTACATTTTCCACACTACTACCATGTCCGGTAGTATATGACAATGGATAACCCATCAACATATCGTCCGTCTGACGGTTATAAAATTCCAGTTCTACAGAAAAGCGGTCAAACACTCTTGTACTGATGCCTACATTCAGTGTTTTCATGCTTTCCCATGTCAGGTTATCATTTCCGACGGTAGAAGGAGCAATACCCGGTTGTCCGTTATACAGCAAACCGGAACCAACCAATGCCAACGCATTATAGGCGCTGATACCGGAATTACCAGTTGTTCCATAGCTCACTTTCAACTGTAACTGTTCAACCATGAAACGTTCTGCAGGAAATTCTCTTTTCTCATATCCCACATGGCTCCCAAAGAATAAAAGTTTGCCCACTGGTTGTTTTTGGCAAACAGAGAAGAACCGTCCCGCCGTGCTGCCAAATCGACATAATAGCGATCAGCGAAACTATAACTGATTGTGCCGAAATAAGAATTGAAAACCTTGTCATACATCGAATGTATCGGCACTTCTGACTCTGCTCCAGCTGCCATCAGCATCATTCGTGAGTCTACCATTTTTTAGAAGTTGCCGAGAAATTCTCATTCTTTGTGATAATGGACTCCTGTCCGGCCAACACGGTAAAAAGATGCTTGTCTGACAGACTGAACTTATATTCCGCTGTATTGGTGAAAGTAAATGAATAATAACGTTCGAAAGACTCGGACGCCACCCCTGCCCCTTCAAAGGGGCCTTCCGGATAGGCTTTATGGGAGTTACGATAATCAAAGGCATCTACTGCCTGCGAGGTACGTATATTCAATCCTTTTATTGGGTTTATATTAAAGAAGGTATTGCCATTGATACGTACCGTACTCCGGTCATTCGGTTGAAGTTCTGCCAAGTAATACGGATTATAATATCCCATATCGTCAAAATAGTCCAATCGTTTTCCATATCCTGTAAAGTTACCTTCTTCGTCTGTCAATATCTCGTTTATTGTTTGGTCAGGACGATAAATACGGGCAGCATACGCTTTATTATAAACGCTATTAGCTTCCGTTCCGAAAGTTGTCGTGTTATATTTCTGATAGGAAAGGTTCACGTTAATCCCGGCTTTCAGCCAGTCGGTCACCTTTACTTCCACATTACTGCGCAAAGTCTCACGGCGCAATGAGGAATCATCCATAATTCCCTCTGTATCATAATGTCCAAATGAAATATAATAGTTGATACCTTCGGAACCACCGACCACATTTACATCATATTGTTGTGTAGGAGCTGCATCTCCGAAGAAGACATCCGCCCAATCTGTAGATATACCATTATCTATATAGAACTTTTTCCGTTTTTGAAATGTAGTATCGTATGCTTTTCCCGGGTCCAGCATTTCCTGCAGGTTAAGCCATTGTTCGGTATTCATCATCTCTATGTTATCCCCAGTCATTCTCGACCAGCCATATTGCGCATTGATACTAACACGGGCTTTCTGTCCCATTTTTCCTTTCTTGCTAGTCATTATTACTACCCCGTTAGCAGCACGAGAACCATATATAGCTGTTGAGGAGCATCTTTCAATACGGTCATGCTTTCGATGTCGTTCGGATTTAATGCTGTAAATGCTCCGGATGATATAGGTGAACCGTCGAGAATAAAGAGAGGTTCTGTATTTGAATTGATCGAGCTGACTCCACGCAATCGCATTACAACACTTCCACTTGGTTCTCCACTGGGAGTAAATACTTGTAAACCGGCAACTTGTCCTTGTAATGCATCTCCGGCATTAGCAACCGGTCTATTGGCTATCTTGCTATTATTTACCGTTGTTACCGAACCGACTACTGACCCTAGTTTCTTTGCTGATCCGTAACCTACCACAACAACTTCATCCATCAGTTGTGTATCAGACTTAAGATAACTCTAACAGTCGGTTGAACAGAAACCGACTCCGTTTTCATACCGATATAAGAGATTTGTAATATTTTTGCTGAATTTGGCACATTCAATAATGTGAAATGCCCGTCTATGTCTGTTATTGTACCTAAGTTAGTGCCTTTTACAACAATTGAAGCCCCTACAACAGGTTGTTTGTCATCATCGGAAATCACTGTCCCCGTGACTTTCTGCGTTTGAGCTGTTATCAGCCCGATACCTATAAAAAGGTATCCAAATAGCAGCGCTAATTTTTTCTTCATAAATCTCTTTTTAAATTATTAAATAGCCCTAAAACATTTAAACTCACTTTTTACACTTAGATAAGTTCTATCAGAACTTAATTATAATCCATTGTTTTTGTAGTGTTTTTACATCAAATATGTAATTCTGGAAAGAAATGTTGCTTGATTTTACTTTTTCAATCAATTTAGATGACTATTCCATAAAAAAAAATATGTCTTTTCGTTGTTTTTTGCAAAAAGAATATATACTTTTGTTCCATTATATAATACCAAACCGGAACTGTTAATAAATACAATCCGAAAAAGAGATATAATTTGTATTTTAAGAACTATATATTTATTTTAATAAGAATAGAATATGAAAAAGCACTAAGTTCTGATAAGAATCTT